>Ga0210400_10001227_pt1 | contig 25773 bp, 22 predicted proteins | sample IncBWH26MmetaG_FD_155456 | JGI IMG/M metagenome (GOLD analysis project Ga0210400, IMG submission 155456) | Forest soil microbial communities from Barre Woods Harvard Forest LTER site, Petersham, Massachusetts, United States - Inc-BW-H-26-M | ecosystem: Environmental > Terrestrial > Soil >...
GCATAACCGAAGCTTACCCGCCAGCTTGAACCGGACTCGATCAGCCAGCCGAACAGTAGCGGCGAGAGGCTACCTCCGATCGCGGTCCCCAATGCGTAAAAACAGGCGATCGCCAGCGCTCTTGTCTCGAGGGGAAATATTTCGCTGGCGGTAAGGTAGGCTGAACTCGCGGCGGCCGACGCGAAAAAGAAAACGATCAGCCACGCGGCGGTTTGGGTTACTTCCGACAAAAGCCCGGCGCCGAACAACAGCGCAGTCAGCAGCAGGAGAACGCCGCTGATCGCGAATGTCCCTCCGATCATTTTGCGGCGTCCGACGGTATCGAAGAACGTGCCAAGCAGCAGCGGGCCGCAAAAATTGCCGAGCGCCAGCGGCAGCAGATAAAACCCGACACGATTCTCCGGCACGCCATAAAACTGAGACAGGATTATGCCGTAGCTGAAGAACACCGAATTATAGAGAAACGACTGTGCCACCATCAGCACCAGCGCCAGAATGCTCCGTGTGCGGTTCTTGCCCAGCATCGAGGCAAAGATCATTCCGAGCCCGAACGATTTCCTTGGATGGACTGTAAGGCTTCCTTCCGCCGGCGGAAGTTTACGTCCCGAGGACGCCGTCACATCCTTCTCTATTTCCCGGACCGTTTGCTCGGCTTCTTCCGCCCGGCAATGGGTCACAAGCCATCGCGGGCTTTCAGGTACAAAGCGCCTGAGCAACAGGATCGAGAGCCCGAGCACGCCGCCGATTCCGAAACCGAGCCGCCAGCCGACGTTGACTGCGAACAGGCGCTGATCCAGCAACAGCGGGGTGATGGCGGCGCCGGCCGCGGCGCCCACCCAAAAGCTGCCATTGACGATGAGGTCGATGCGGCCGCGATATTTGGCCGGCATGAGTTCGTCGATCGCCGAGTTGACGGCGGCATATTCCCCGCCGATCCCCATGCCCGTCAGCATCCGGAACAGCGCAAAGCTCAGGAAATTCCAGGCGAACGCGCTCAACAATACACCGGCGAGATAAACGATCAGCGTTGCATAAAACACCAGCCGGCGTCCGAAACGGTCCGTGACCCAGCCGGAGACCAGCGCGCCGGTCACCGCTCCGATGACATAGAACGAAGCCACCCCTCCCAAATCCGCGCTCGAAAGATGAAGCGTCTCGGTGTTTTGCAGCGCGGGTCCGAGTGCGCCCACAATGGTGACTTCGAGCCCGTCCAGTATCCAGGTCACGCCGAGGCCGACGACGATCAGGAGATGAAACCGGCTCCAGGGCAACCGGTCGAGACGCGCCGGGATATCTGTTTTGACCGGTGCGCCTGACAACGATGATTTTGCGGCCGGCATCGGCAAACGAGCTCCCTCGCCGAGCTAACCTGCGCCCGATAGAGAGGTTCCGGCGGGCCCGGCCAAAAGAGTGAAAGCCTGTCGCATGGAAACGACCCTGCGCGCTAAGTTTCTTTCTTGGCGCTCTCCGTTGGTTCCTCTTCATTCTTCAATTGCCGTTCGGCCTCATGGTAAAATTCCTCGTCTCGTCCTTCAGGTTTTCCGGCCTGCTCCCATAGTTGATAGGCACGGCGGACAATCTGCATCCCGGTTGGATTTCGCATGGTCTATTTCCTGAGTGACCGGCAGTTCTCGAGAATACGCCTTGATGCAGGAACTTTGCCGGTTAAAAATTCCATTGATGACAACCTCCTGCTTTTGAAGACGGTTCCAATTCCCGGAGTTGTGACCAAAGCGTGTCTCAAGGGCGATCGGACGGCTTCAGTGAATCCGTGTTCGTTACGGGCTGTCTTGTGAGTTTGTGAGCCGTGTAACCCGGGACCGCAGCTTGCGGAACCAAGTTCTCGCCATTGCATTCCTCTCGTGAGGTCGCCGCCCGCCGTTCAACACGCTTGTCGCAGATAGCCAAAGGTCTTTGACCCGCTGTTCAAAACGAGCGCTCGCGCGGATAGCCAAAGGTGGCGACCTCATCGTCCCTCACCAACCAGCGCAGAGAGGCCAGATGGCAACGGAAACGAGAGAAACAGGTAACTTGATTGGAAGCGACAAGGTCGAAGGCACCCCGGTTTTTGGCGCCGACAGCCAGAAGATCGGCTCGATCGAGCGGGTCATGATCGATAAAACAAGCGGCAAGGTTTCATACGCGGTCCTCAGCTTCGGAGGTTTCCTCGGAATCGGCGACGAGCACTATCCGCTTCCCTGGCAGTCCCTCAAATACGACACCAGGCTCGGTGGCTACGTCACCGGCATTACCTCGAAGCAGCTTGAAGGCGCGCCGAAGTTTGGCAACGACAACGCGTGGAACTGGTCCGACGTAGCGCGGGCCCAATCGGTAAATGATTATTACGGCATACCGTATGTCGCCTGACCGGAATGTCGCCTGACCCAAAAGCCCCGATCGTTCGGGGCTTTTTGGTTCCGCTTGAACTTGCCGGTGACCTCGCAAGCTCAACGTCGACGACAATTCAGGCGGGTTTGCGCGGGGAAGCGGGATCCCTTCGTCAAGACGACGCGCGAACCTGCCAGAACCTGAGCTGGCGGCACGCGTTTTGCGTGGTCAGCCTCGCGAATTGATCCCGCGCTTTGGCCAATTCATGCGGGCCCATTCTGCCCGTGGCGAAACGGCTGTCCAGAACCGCTTGAACCGTTTCCCAGCTCAACCCCGCCGCCTTGCAAGGGATCAGGACGCCGTCGTCGCGAAGGCTCTGCATCAGGGGCCGGATGACCTCGATGGTGGAGCGGGACAGTTCGGCCAGCGCAGCCACGGTCTCTTCATATCGGCGTTGCTTGGCGAACCCGAACAAGGCCGCTTCGTTCAGCTCGCCCCTGGCGTTGAGCAACGCCACCAGGCGTTTGGCCGCCGTGAAGTCGTGAACCCTGGACATCTCGCGATCCGCGCCTGCCGAGACCGCGGCAACCGCACTTCGGATTTCCTCGAACAAATGCGGCGGCGCGCGAGACAACAGCCGGGATCGGACCGCTTCCGTCGCGTCGCGCAAGAGTTCCTGACGCAGGTCAGAGGGCAAATCGACCCGTATGCCGGTTTCGACCGCAAGTTCGGGATCGGATTCAGCCTGGGTCAGAACAATCGCAAATCCGGCGGCGGAAACCCGCGCGCCCGGATTACTGATGACCCGGCGGCTGACCGACGGGTATCGGCGGGCCAACAGCACGTCGGTGACGATCTCCTTCAGCCACCAGCGGCCTGAAATGGCCAGCAGATGCTGCTCGCCTTTTGTGTTCGCGATTTCAACCAGATCTTCCGCGCTCAGGCGGGCGGACTCCGTCAACACGGGTCCGGCGATAGCGATCTCGTCGTTATTGGCAAGACGGCGTACAACGGATGGCGGCGCTTGCGCGATCGGAGCAAGCTGACTGCTCATTTCGGCAAGCGCGATACGGGTGCCGATATCCGCGATCACCCGCAGTTCGATCGTGTTGATCAGACGATCAAGAACACTGTCGAACAGCTCGATCTGCTCATCGTTGAAGGTGCCGGCGGATAACAGAAAAAGATCTGTCACACGCTTGATCGTCTCCAGACGCTTTTCTGCCGACCCGGTGCTGATCGCTATTTCAACATCGTCGACAATCGACAAATCTGCAGCTGGCATCGCTCATCCTGAGCGTTCTGGAGCGCTATTCTAGGCGAATGCCGATTTAGAAGGAGAATGCCTAACGTTCCGTAAAATTGAGCGGATGCTGCGTCCGCGAGAAATTGACGCAGGGGCGCTCGGGCGACTGGTTGGCAAGGCCTTCGCCATCCGGCCAAAGCCCGGAACAAGCTGCAAGGGTTCGCATTGACTTAAGGAACGATGGACTGCGCGGCCACGGAGAAAAGTTCGTCTTCGAAAACGGTCGCGCTCGCAACTGAAAGCAACGAAATGGCAAAGCCGGCGGAAGAACAGATACGGGTTCGCGCCCATGAACTTTGGCAGCAAGCCGGAAAGCCCGAAGGGCGCGACGACGAATTCTGGCGTCAGGCCGAGAAAGGGCGCGACGGCGGACGAGAAATCGCAAACGTTTCTCGAATGATTTTGCCGCCGCGGGCCGCCGAAAACCGCCGATGAGCGTCGTCCGCCGCAATCTCGATCGACCAGCAGCAACAACTGCGCTTGGAAAGAGTCCCATGCTGGAGCAAGCGCGATATCCTGATGTACCGGAGATTCGCGCTCCCCTCGAAGCCCTGTCCCGGGCAGCATTGTGCTTTCCTTGCAATCGCTCCAGAACGCCGCAGGTATTTCCACGAGCCATTGAACAAACGGCCCCTCAAACCGTCTTTCATCCAGGCGGCCGGCGAGAGCCGCTCCGATTCCGAAACGGACGGGCTGACCATGTGTGAGAAGTGCGAGGAGATCGACAAAACGATATCGAGGTACCAGCGCATACTGCTCTCGATAGGCGATCAGGTGACGGTTGACCGGACCAAGGAACTGATTGCCGATTTGGAAGTGCGGAAGGCCGCGCTTCACCCCGAGCAGCCTCAGTAAGTGGCCTCTTGATAACGGTCGGCTCCGCGGCGATGAGCGGTTCCCCGCAAGGCGCCAGGATCACGATCGTCACGCCGCCTCTCTGATCGACCCCAGCGGCACATCCAGCGCGTAGATGAACCCGGACGGTTCGTAGGCGAGCCGAACCTGGCCGTTCAACTGCTGGCCGAGCGACTCCATCATGCGAGTGCCGAAGCTTCGCCGTGTCGGAGGCTTGACCGCCGGACCTCCTCTCTCGGTCCAGACCAGGCGAAGCCTCTGGTTAAGCTCGTCGACCGTCCACGCGATTTCCACCCGGCCGGCGGGGACGGCGAGCGCGCCAAATTTGGTGGTGTTGGTGCACAGTTCGTTGAACGTCATCGCAAGCGCAATGACGGCCCCGGAGGTAATCCTGATATCCGGTCCATTGAAATGGAAACGTCTGGCCCCCTGGCCGTCATAGGGCTCCGTCGCGCTGCTAAAGGTATGACTAAGACTCGCATTTGCCCAGCTAACCTGCATCAGCAGGTCGTGGGCTCGTCCTAATGCGATCAGCCGCCCCTCCATGGCCTTCTGTCCGTCCTCAATACTGGCCGCTGCCCGGAAGCTTTGGGACGCAATGGCGCTCACGGTGGCAAGGGTGTTCTTGATGCGATGGTGCAGTTCCCCCAGGATCAGTTTCTGCAACTTGTCGGCCGCCTCCCGCTCCTTGGCGTCGATACCGGCCTGGACAAGCAAGGTCTTGGCGTCAATGCCGGCTTGTTCAAGCAACAGGCGGAGACTGTCGTTCTCCGCGGACAAGACGGCCTCCTGCGCGGAGCGGCGCGACGGGCCAATTCGCGCTGCGGCATCAAGCGCTTCATCCGCCGGCAACATGGCTGCGTTCGGAACAATCCTTAGCGCACCCTCGCCCACCATTGCCTGCAATTCACCGATCATCTGCTCGACGCCGAGCGGTTTGCCGAAGAAGCGGCTGTCCGCCGGCCTTTCCGCATCAGATGGCTTCACTTGACCGGAAACCAGGATGATCTTGATGGAAGGCCAACGGTCGTGGACCGCATGAGCCAGCATCAGGCCGTCAATGCGGCCGGGCATTTGAATATCGGTGAACAGCAGCGAGATGTCCGAGCGGGACTCGAGAATAGCGATGGCTTCATCGGCGTTAACGGCTTCGACAGGGAAGAACCCGGCATCCTCCACGATGTCGACTGCACGCATGCGCAGGATCATCTCGTCTTCGACGATAAGAACTTTCGCTACTTCGGCTGGTTCTGTTGACATGGCGACCTAACTGCCTCTTCGAGGAGGCCCGGATAGCGTTCGGGGACAAGAAAGGACGCCTTTGTAATCTTGACCGGGAACTTTCATCCACTTCTGGCAAGCCCCGGCACGCACAACCATTGTTGCGCCTATCACCTGCAAATAGCAAACCGAAGCGAATCCGAGACTGGGTAACGTGGAGTCTACTCCAAGCCACCGAGGGCCCACACAGGTCAGTGCCTACTTGCGGCCTATTCGCTGCAAGGCATCGATCAGACGCTGCATGAAATGCTCAATCGGACGGTCGCCATCCCCAAGCTTTTCCCGAACAGAATCGTTATCGCCGTAATCGTCCAATATCTGGCGTCGTTGGGGTGGCGGAATTGTCTCCGAAAGAATGAGCATTTTGGGCCTGCTTTGAAAGAGCGAACTCGCCCTCCGAACTAGGGTTCCATGAATATGCAATTATTCCGAGAATTCGGCCATTGCCGCCAATTGAGGCGGCCTATTTGGTCGACTTCGCGCCGCGCTGACGACGGTCGCCGTTACCTGCCGTCCCCATGGCGTTCCACCGCGGAATAGTATTGCGGCGCTTCCCGGCGGTCGAACATGCCGTAGTCGCGAACGATCCGGACCCGCCGCACTCTGGCATCCGCAGGCAAACTCAATTTGCGCTCGAAAGTCTCCGCATCGGCATTGGTGCGCCAGGAGATCAGCAGGATAAGATCGCCCGGCGTCAAGACCGCATCGAACACATCCCAGGCGACCATTCCCGCCGCACGGGAATCGAGCCCGAGATAACCGGCGCAGTCGGATGCGCCTGGTTTATCGGTCCATTGCGCGGGCCGCCTGGCGTCGATCAGGGTGATCGTCGTGCCTTCGCCGACCTCGGTTTCATCCAGCCGCGGCTGCTCGATCGCGTAACCACTGGGGATGCGGCTATCGTTCGTGATCTGACCGACACGCAGATGATAGTCGAAAAAGATGTCGGAGCGAGCTTTCTCCTGGATCATGTGATGCCGCATCGCCGTGCGCCACCGCACCACGGCTTTTTCGTCGCGCCAGCCGGATAGCGAGAGAAGCCATCCCTCGCGCGTCAGACTCCTGTAACGGATGTTGTCGACAAAGCCGTCGACCTGCTCCAGTTCGGGCCGCAGCAGCTTGGCGTTGCCGAGATAGGCGTCCCATCGATCCGCTTTGGGCTGCACTTCGAAGATCACGGAAAACATGCTCGCCTTCTCCTGTTCTATCCGCGCAACCGCCGCTACGCCGCGGCGATGCAATCGATCTCGATATCGAAGCGACCGGACCACGCCGGCACATTGACGAAAATCCGGGCTGGAGGATCTTTCGGAAAGTATCGCGAATAAATCGCGTTCAGCGCCGCGAATTTCCCGACCGATGTGCAATAGACGTTGCACTTGACCACTTTATCAAGCGACGACCCGGCTGTCTGCAGGCAGAGATTCAGGAACTCGCGCCTGTCCAAAGTGAGTCAGGTCCAGAGCTGCATCGGGGTGCGGACACCCGACGGACACTGATTGATCGGCGCGCCGGCTACCCCATCATCCGGCCCGGGATGGCCAATGCCGCATTCGATCGCGCATCACCCAGTAAAATACATCCGAGCAGATTTTGTATTTCGAGCCGCGCGGTGACGTGCGACATGGTCGGACGCGTCCCGAGCGTGATGTCGTCGATATCGTCGACCGCCGTCAGCCCGCGCGGGTAGAGCTCGCGGAAGATCATCCGCTCGGCCAGGCCTTCGACACAGCGAAAATCAAGCCATCGCGAAAGCTCCTGCAATCCCCTGCCCACCAGCACGTTGTTGCGCGAGCTGAGCGTCGACAGCCGGTTGCGCAAGACGATCCACTCGGTCGATGCCCGATCGGGCTGGCGCTCGCGGCGCATCGCCTGCACCATCTGGGCATAGTGGCTGGTCCCGGTGACGTCGAAGGTCCCGGGATCGACGGAGCCCAGCACATCGAGATCGACAAAGCTGTCATTCAGCGGCGTGATCAGGATGGTGGCCAGGGAATGCGCGTAGCGCATCAGATAATTATTGTGACCGGGCGTATCGATGATGATGACGCCGCAGTGGCGCCCCAGCGCATCGATGGCATCGGCAAGCACCTTGCATCCGACGGCTTCATCCCGGGCGGTCGGATAATGGACCTTGCCGAAACTGAAATGCTCGGGAATTTCGAGATCGCGCTTGATCTGCCGGGCCCAGGCGCGCCGGTTCTCCACAAAATGGGTGAAGCTTTTTTGCCGGGCATCGAGATCAATCGTGGCCACGCGCTGACCCGATTTGATCAGCGCAATCGCAACGTGCATGGCCACAGTCGATTTGCCCGATCCTCCCTTTTCGTTGGCGACAACGATCACGCGGGTGGATGACATGGACCCTCGATATTCACGTCAAGCTGCGGACGGTCGAACTCCGGTTTAATTTAACAATCAGCCCTGATTCTTGCATTTACCGCAAGTCGCCGCACGGCAGAATTAAATGCGCGCGAATCAAATCACGACGATCGCAATGCACGCCTTAAGAATCTTCAGGCGCGACACAGGTCAGATGGCTACAGCGGCGATAAGATTCAGCAACGATCCATAGCCGAACTGCTTAAGCACGATGGACCTCGCCTGCCCTGCGAAGTCTCAAGACGACGGCCTCAGTTCGCCCCCGAGCTGAGGCCGTTGCGGTCCCGCTGTTGCAGGTCATGGCGTGCTCCCCCTCTATGACAACAAAGCCGCCCGATATTTTCAACGATCTAGGTCTGCGCCAGCTTGATGGTTGAGATCGGCCACTTTCCGACGTGGCCAGCGATCGAAATTCGGAGGCCGTGAAGTTCATCAAGCCATACGTTCTCCACCGTGCCGGCCTTTCCATCGGTGAGGATTACGGCTTTGCCGACAAGCTCCGACTGCGCCTCCTGGAATACGCCAAGGATCGTTGATGCACAGAGCTTCACGGCGGGCATTGGGTAGATCCTGAAATCAGAAGTAGAGATTCGGGCTCGTGGGTAGGTTTAAAAGGCGTGCAAATCGTGACCGCCACGCGGCCAACGGGTGTTCCCCGCGGATTCGTGATCTGAGCAGGAGTTCCCGTGACCGGGTTAAACGACGGATATGCATGGCCATAAGATGAAGGACTGAACGAGCAAGATTCTTTCCAAGCCGGATGGAGCAGGTGCAACCATTCGTTGCAACGCGGATTGGCACGGCAGGCCAATGCCGCCAGAGGGACCCAAATGCAAATAACGCCGGAAGTCACATTCGAAGGTTCCGAACCGTCGCCGGCGGCGCGCGAGGTAATATTAAAGGAAAGCCAGCCCAAATAAGCGACGCTTCTTGGGCCAGTTGATGGCTCAGTTTGAAGCCGGCATCAGGAGATCGTCGATCCCGATGGGAAACCGGCGCACCCTGATTCCCGTTGCATGCCAGACCGCGTTGGCCACCGCGCCGGCCGATCCCGTGATCCCGATTTCACCCACGCCCTTGATGCCGAGCGCGTTGACATGGGGATCGTGCTCTTCGACCAGAAGGGCCTCCATGACCGGCACGTCGGCGTTCACCGGGACGTGGTAGTCGGCGAGGTTGGCATTCAGCGTTCGGCCGGAGCGCCGGTCCATCACGGCACGCTCGTGCAGCGCAAACGATATGCCCCAGATCATGCCGCCGAACATCTGGCTGCGCACGAGATGAGGATTGATGATGCGCCCGGCGGCGAAGGCACCGACAAGGCGGCTGACGCGGATTTGGCCAAGCTCAGGGTCGACCTTGACCTCGGCGAATACCGCGCCGTGGGCATGCATGGCGTAAGTGGATTGCTCGGCGGGGTTCGGAGCGCCCTGGCCGCGGGCTTCGATCTCGCGAAGACCGGCCCGGCCCAGGATATCAGCGTAGCTTTCGCTGCGGCTTTCATCGTCGCGGCGGTGCAGACGGCCGGCGCGAGCGACCACGCCGGCGTTGCCTGAGCCGAACAATGGCGACCGCTCGTCGCCGGCGGCCAATTGCGCGAGTTTGGCCACGACCGCGGCACCCGCATTGTGGATCGCCATCCCCGCGGTCGCGGTATGCGCCGAGCCGCCCGCGATGCCCGCGTCCGGCAGATCGGAGCTGCCTGATTTGAATTCGACCTGGTCCTGATCGAGGCCAAGCCCGTCGGCGGCGATCTGGGCCAGCGCAGTCCACGCGCCCTGGCCCATGTCGTGGGCCCCCGTCTCCATCAGGCCGGAGCCGTCGCCGCGCAGCACCGCACGGGCTTCGGCCTGGAACATCAGCGCCGGAAAGGTTGCGGTCCCCATGCCCCAGCCGACCAGGAAGCCGTCCTTGTCACGCAGTTGTTTTGGCGCCAGCGGACGCTTCGACCAGCCGAAGCGCTCGGCACCTTGCGCATAGCACTCGCGGAGCGCCTTCGAGGAGAATGGTTTGCCGGAGATCGGCTCCACTTCGGCGTAATTCTTGAGACGAAATGCAAGAGGATCCATCCCGCAGGCCGCTGCCGCCTCGTCGATCGCGCTTTCCAGTGCGATCGATCCGGTCGCCTCGCCGGGAGCCCGCATGAACAACGGTGTGCCGGTGTCGCTCCGAACCGCTTCATGCGAGGTGGCGATCGCGGGGCTGGCGTAAAGCGTGTGCGAGGCATTGGCGGCCGGTTCGAAGAAATCGTCGAAGGTGCTCGAGGCGATCTTGGCGTGATGATCGATCGCGGTCAGCAATCCATCGCCGTCGATGCCGATGCGCAGCCGCTGACGGGAAGCCGAGCGATGGCCGACCGGCCCGTACATCTGTTCACGGCGCAGCACGAGCTTGACCGGCCGGCCGACGAGCCGCGCCGCCATGATGCCGAGGATCTGCGGTCCGGCGATCAGGCCTTTCGACCCGAAGCCGCCGCCGAGGAAGGGACTGCGAATATGAATCTTGTCCGGCGAGATGCCAAACAGTCCGGCGATGCGGCCTTGCGCCATCGCGAGGCCCTGGCTCGGCGTATCGATCGACAGCGTATCGCCGTCCCATGCCACCACGATGGCGTGGGGCTCCATCGCGTTGTGATACTGGATCGGCGTCTCGTAGGTCGCATCAATACGCTTCGAGGCCGCCGCGAGGCCGGCCTCGACATCGCCGCGTTTCATCTGCGATGGACTGCCGACGCCGACGGCGGCTGGCACGAAGCTTTCGCCGCCATCGAGACCGACGCGGGCCGGCAACGCTTCGTATCGCGGCGACAGCAGCGCCGCGCCTTCCGTGGCCGCTTCCAGGGTCTCGGCGATCACCACCGCGATCGGCTGGTTGGCATAGCGCACCTGGTCGTTCTGCAAGAGATCGAGCCGGAACATGAACGGGTTGGTCTTGGCGTCCGGGTCCTCCGCAAGCGGCGGCTTGTGCGCCGATGTCATGACCTCGACCACGCCCGGGTGAGCCTTGGCGGCTTGCACGTCGAGAAAGGCCACGCGGCCGCGCGCGATGCCGGCGACCGCCATCACGGCGTACAGCATGCCGGGCGGATGATTGTCCGCGGCGTACCGGGCTTCGCCCCTGACCTTCAGGACGCCGTCGCGACGGGTCAGCGGCTGGCCGATGTTGGAGCCGTGCCGGACATTTGCGAGATTTGCGGTGAGAGTGATCTCAGGCATCGATGAGCGCTCCGGCAACGGATGAAAAGGGAGATGCGGGAAGAGCCGGAACGCGCTCCGGCGTTCCCGTCGCGGCAAGCGTCAAGGCGCGCACCAGGATGCGCTGCGCAAGCTCGATCTTGAATTGATTGTCACCGGAAGGCCTGGCCTCGGCCAGCGCTGCCGCCGCGGCGCGGCGAAACACGTCCTGTCCGGGACTGATGTCCGCCAGGATCTTCTCGGCCGCGCGGGCCCGCCATGGTTTGGCCGCGACGCCACCGAGCGCCAGCCGTGCCTCGCGAATCCTGCCTTGTTCGATCCGCAAGCCGGCGGCGGCCGACACGACGGCAAACGCAAACGACGTGCGCTCGCGGACCTTCAGGTAACGCGCATGCGCCGCGAACGCTGCTGCGTCACCCGGGAGCCGCAGCGCGACGATCAGGTCGCCCGGCTCGAGCACGGTTTCCTGCTGCGGCGTATCGCCGGGCAGACGATGAAGCGCCTCCAGCGCCACCTCGCGCCGGCCGGCTCGGCCCTCGATCTCCACCACGGCATCGAGCGCGACCAGCGGCACGCAGAAGTCCGACGGGTGGGTCGCGATGCAGGATTCGCTCCAGCCCAGTACCGCATGCAACCGGTTCTCGCCGCCGCGGGCATCGCAACCCGTGCCCGGCTCGCGCCTGTTGCAGGCGCTGGCGGTATCGTAGAAATATCCGCAGCGCGTTCGCTGCAGCAGATTGCCGCCGACGGTCGCGGCATTGCGAAGCTGCGCCGATGCGCCCGACAGCAGTGCCTCGGCAATTGCCGGATAGGACCGCGCGAAACCGGCATCGTGCGCGAGATCGGCATTGCGGACCAGCGCGCCGATGCGGACGCCGCCATCGTGCAGGCGTTCAATGCGGTCGAGCCCGGGCAGACGCGTGACATCGACCAGCCGGGCCGGACGGCTGACGCCGCCCTTCATCAGATCGAGCAGGTTGGTACCGGCCGCGAGATACACGGCACCGGGCTCAGCCGCGGCGGCAACGGCGTCGGCGATGGTGGCGGGTCTGACGTAATCGAAATTTTTCATGCGGCGCGCCCTTGCTTGGCATCGGCGAGGCTTCGTTGTGCGTCGAGCACCGCTTCGGTAATTCCGGAATACGCGCCGCAGCGGCAAAGGTTTCCGCTCATGCCTTCGCGCACGCGCTCCGGATCGTCTCCGGCCTGCCCCTCCTCGATCAGTCCGATCGCGCTCATGATCTGCCCCGGCGTGCAGAATCCGCATTGCAGGCCGTCATGCGCGATGAAGGCCGCCTGGACCGGATGCAGTTCGCTGCCGCGCGCGACCCCTTCGATGGTGAGGATATCGGCGCCATCCAGGCTGGCCGCCAAAGCAAGGCACGAATTGATCCGCCGGCCGTCGACCAGCACGGTGCACGCGCCGCACTGACCACGGTCGCATCCCTTCTTGGTGCCGGTCAGGTCGAGACGCTCGCGCAGGAGATCGAGCAGCGTGACCCGCGGGTCATCCAACTCGACGTTCCGCCGCACGCCGTTAACAGTGAGGCTGATGGAGAGATTCATGCAGGGCTCCGATCGATGCTATGGTCGAATGGAATCACGGCCGCCAACGTGGATCGGCGGGTAGGTCCGGGCTCGATAGTTTTTGGCATATACGGAGGCACCCTCCGTTTCGCAAGGGGCCGGGGACAACTAGATTATTCAGATGACAAATACGTCCGCAGAAGCCGTTCGCAGGCCCCGCGCCGATGCGGTCCGCAACCGTGAGCGCGTTCTCGAGGCCGCCAAGGCCGTGTTCAGCGCCGGCGGTCCGGAAGCAAGCCTCGATGCGGTGGCCAAGCGCGCCGGCGTCGGCATCGGCACGCTGTATCGCCACTTCCCGACGCGCGAGGCCCTGTTCGAGGCGGTCTATCGGCGCGAGGTGCAGCAGCTCAGTGAACTGGCGGAAGCGTTGAAGAGCGAAGCGGACTCGGTCGACGCGTTGCGTCGCTGGCTGCGATCCAACGTCGAATTCGTTGCCACCAAGAAAGGCATGTTGGCCGCGCTGGCGCTCACCGTGGATGGCTCGTCGGAACTCTACGCCCATACATTCGATCGCCTGACCAAAGCCGTCGGCGCCTTGCTGGGCCGTGCCGTTGCCGCCGGCGAGATCCGCGCCGACGTCGGCCCGGAGGATCTGCTGCGGGCGCTCGTCGGCATGTGCTACCTGCACGACCAGCCCGGCTGGCAGGCCAGCGTTCTGCGGCTGCTGGATGTCTTTATCGATGGCCTTCGCATCCCGCCCACCGCCGGCGCGTCGACTTTGGCGGCGCGCCGTGGCGGCGCCATCAAGAGCGCGAAGAACAGCCGCCGCCGGCCTGCATCGCGCAAGAAGTCGCGGTGAGCCTTCCTGATGTTGTTCTCATTGCCGGTCATCGTCTTTACGAAGTCCGAGTCCGCACGGATCATTTTTCGCAACAAATCGGCCATTTGTTGGGCCTCCGGCGCTGACCACCGATAGAGCCCTTCAGCGGTTTTGCGCGCCCGACCCGTGCCGATCGCATTGGGGTCGTGGAACTCTGCGAGCAGTCGCAGCTTGATAACGGCGGCCAAAAGGCCGACCAAAAAGCTGCGGATAATGATTGACGACCTCTGGTACAAGAATAGCGTCTTCTATTGCCTCTCCGTCGGCACCTACATGGACGCCAATGGCGACGGCATCGGCGACTTCAAGGGCCTGTTGCGCCGGCTGGATTATTTGCAGGGCCTCGGTATCACCGCGATCTGGCTGATGCCGTTCCAGCCGTCCCCCGGGAAGGACGACGGCTATGACATCTCGGACTATTATGGCGTCGATCCGCGCTACGGCACGCTGGGCGACTTCGTCGAATTCACCCATGGCTGCCGGCAACGCGGCATTCGCGTTATCATCGACCTCGTCGTCAACCACACATCCGATACGCATCCATGGTTCCGCGAAGCGCGAAGCTCGCCGGATTCGGAATACCGCGACTGGTATGTCTGGGCCGACAAGAAGCCGGCCAATGCCGGCACGGGCATGGTGTTTCCCGGCGTGCAAAAATCGACATGGAGCCGGGATAAGGAAGCCAAAGCCTGGTACTTCCACCGGTTCTACGACTTCCAGCCCGATCTCAACACCTCGAACCCGCGCGTGCAGGCCGAGATCCTCAAGATCATGGGTTTCTGGATTCAGCTCGGTGTCTCCGGGTTCCGCATGGATGCGGTGCCGTTCGTGATCGCCACCAAAGGCGCGAAGGTCCGGACCCCGGTCGAACAATACGACATGCTGCGCGCGTTCCGGGAATTCCTGCAATGGCGCCAGGGCAACGCGATCATCCTCGCCGAAGCCAATGTGCTGCCCGAAACCGACATGGAGTATTTCGGCGACGACGGCGACCGCATGCAGATGATGTTCAATTTCCACGTCAACCAGCATCTGTTTTATGCGCTGGCCTCCGCCGACTCCCGATCGCTGGCCAAGGCGCTCAAGGCGACAAAACCCCGGCCGGCCTCTGCGCAATGGGGGCTATTCCTGCGCAATCACGACGAACTCGATCTCGGCCGATTGACCAAGGCGCAGCGCGACGTGGTGTTCAGGAATTTTGGCCCCGACAAGAACATGCAGCTGTACGGTCGGGGTATTCGCCGCCGGCTCGCACCGATGCTGGGTGGCGACCGGCGCCGCCTCGAACTCGCCTACAGTCTGATGTGCACTTTGCCAGGAACTCCGGTGATCCGGTACGGCGACGAAATCGGCATGGGCGACAATCTCGCTTTGCCCGAGCGCAATTGCGCCCGAACGCCGATGCAATGGTCGACCGAACCGCATGCCGGTTTCACCGAAAGTGACAAGCCCTGCTCGGCCATCATCGACAAAGGTCCGTACGGCTTCGAGCATGTCAATGTCGCCAAACAGCGGCGCGATCCCGGCTCGATGCTGAACTGGACCGAGCGCATCATCCGGATGCGCAAGGAAGTACCCGAGATCGGCTGGGGCGACTTCCGGGTGATCGCGACGCGCGACCCGGCTGTCCTAATCATCCGTTACGACTGGCGCAACAATTCGGCGCTGTTCGTGCACAATCTCGACGAAAGGCCGCGCGAGGTCAGTTTCGCGGCCGGACTTCCCGGCGACACCGGCAAGCTTCTGGTCAACCTGCTATCGGAAGACCACAGCCAAGCCAACGAGCGCGATCAACACCGGCTTGTCATCGAAGGTTACGGCTATCGCTGGTATCGCGTGGGAGGCTTGGACTATTTGCTGAAGCGCAGCGACATCGACACCAAGGCGGGCGGCAACGCCGCTCATCCCGCATGAGTGCCGCTCGGGCCGATAATGACACCTTCATTGCCACGCAAATCCAGCGCGGTGTCAATTTTCTCTCCGCTCCTGTCGAGCCAAGTTGAAAGCAGAATTTCGCCGCCGAGCACTGCCGCATCCGACGCAATCGAGACCGGCTCCGCGCCCAGGTTCAGCGCGATCGCGATCGACTTTCCGCCGCCCTGCCTGCGATAAAGCAGCAAATTCCCGTCTGCTGCGATCGGCGCGTAATCTCCCGATACCAGTTGCGGCCATTTTTTTCTCAAATCGACAAGCGTCTTGTAGAGGTTGAGAATCGATCCCGCGTCGGCCTCGAGATTGACCACGTTCTCGTGGAGAAAATCCTCCGGCAGCGGCAACCACGGCTTGGCTGCCGAGAAGCCGGCGTTGGGCGCGGCGCTCCACTGCATCGGCGTCCGGCAGCCATCCCGGCCAACGCCGATTCCCGGCACGTTCTTCTCGAATGGATCGCGCACCTGATCCGGCGCGATCGCGACCTGATGCATGCCAATTTCGTCACCGTAATACAGCGTCGGCGTTCCGCGCAGCGTCAGCAACAGCATCGCGGCGACCCGCGCCTGCTCCTGACCGACCCGGCTCGCTACCCGGGGACGGTCGTGATTGCCCAGCACCCAGTTTGGCCAGGCCCCCGCGGGCAGCGCGGCTTCGTAATCGCCGATGATCTTCTCGATCGCGCGTGCGTTCCAGGGCGCCGACAGCAGCGCAAAGTTGAACGGCAGATGGGCCTCGGCATGATCATGCCTGCCGTAATAGGTGACGAGGCGTTCAAGCGGCAGGTAGATTTCCCCGATCAGCACCCGGCTGTCGAATTCGTCCATCACTTGCCGCATTTGCGCGATCACGCCATGGACTTCCACCTGATCGGTGGTGTGCAGCGGCAACACCTTCTGGTACGGCGGCAGGCCTTCCCGATAGTCCGGGTTGGGTGGATTGTTGCGAAACTGTGCATCCTTGATCAGATGCCACATGACATCGACGCGAAAGCCGTCGACTCCCTTGCGTAGCCAGAAGCGCATCGCGTCATGGATGGCCTGGCGCACCGCCGGATTGCGCCAGTTCAGATCGGGCTGCCGGGTGAGGAAGGCATGATAATAATATTGCCCCGTCGCGGCGTCGTATTCCCAGGCACTGCCTCCGAATTCCGATAGCCAGTTGTTCGGTGGGCCGCCGTCGACGCCCGGTTCATGCCAGATGTACCAGTCGCGTTTCGGGTTTTCGCGCGAACTTCGGCTCTCGAAGAACCAGGGATGCCGATCGGACGTATGGTTCGGCACGAGGTCGAGAATAATTTTAAGACCTTTGGCATGCACGGCTTCCATCAGCGCGTCAAAATCCTGCAGCGTGCCGAACAGGGAATCGATGCCAATGTAATCCGCGATGTCGTAACCGAAATCGGCCATTGGCGAGGGAAAGATCGGCGACAGCCAGATCGCGTCGACGCCAAGCGCCTGCAGATAAGGCAACCGCTGGACGACCCCCTTGAGGTCGCCGACGCCGTCACCATTGGAATCCTGAAAGGATCGCGGATAGACCTGATAAAAAACGCCGTTCCGCCACCAGGATTCGACGCTCGTCGTCATGTCCAACTCGTTTTCTGGTTTGTCTGAGGCAACGTCGAAACCACAGGCGGGTTCGCGCTCAAAACTTGGAAGAGGCACCTTTGAAATACGAGATGTACCCTCACATGTCGACAACGCGACTGAGCGACTGAATGTCCGGAAAGACAAAATCCGGACGCGGAACGGAAGCGTCCAGGGCGACCTGGCGACGGTTGATCCAGGCAATCGTCAATCCGAGCGGCTTGCCGCCGACGAGATCGGTGAACTGCGATTGCCCGGCGTGCAGGATTTTCTCTTTGGCGCAACCCGCCTGTTCGATCAGGAAGCGAAACAGCGTGCCGTCGGGCTTATAGCCCTTGGCCCTCTGGGCCGTGCACACCAGGTCGAAGTTTCGCCGTAGCGGCGTCAGCGCCAGCAGGTCGTCGTCGATGTTGGACACGATAGCCAGCCTGTAGCGGCGGGACAGTCGATCCAGTGTGCGGGCGACATCGTCGTACAGGAAGAATCCCGGGAAACTCTCGAAGTAGCGATCGATCAGGCGACTATCGCCCGTAACCTCGAAATGCGCGAACGTCTCGGCCAGCGATAATTCGCAGGTCTCCCGATACGACCGGTAGGGCTCCCAATAATGCGCGATATTCCGATGCTCCCAATGTTCCCAGAACGCCCTGACGTCCAGATGGCGCCCGTTGCTATCGGCCAGGATGCGCTCAAAGGCGCCGTAGGAACCGTCGCGAACACTGATCAGGGTTCCGAAGACGTCGAACGACATCAAGTCCGGTTGTAGGCGCACGCGCGTTTCATGATCCATAAAATCGACTTCCCCACAAGAAGTCATCAATACCGGCAAAACTGCAAGCACCATAGCCCAGGTTGACGGCGCGGAACCGGGAGGGCGCGATATCAGGCAATGTGGCAATGTGTTGCGTTAAAAGTGATCGGCACCTCGTCCTTTTCCGTTTGCGGCTTGCCGCAATCCTTGCCTAGAATCGGGGCCTACGCCCTCTGCAAACGGAGTTTCCCATGGCAATTCAGATTGTGATGGACCGCACGGGCGACACCCGGCACAGGTTCGACGCCGGTGATCGCGCTGCGGTCGAGGAAGCGAAGAAACGTTTCATGGAATTGACCGGTGACGGTTTCACCGCCGCGGTTCGCACCGCGCCCGGTGAACAGCGGGTTATCCGCAGCTTCGATCCTGCTGCGGAAGAGACGCTGTTCTATCCGCGACTTGTCGGCGGCTGACGGGAATACATGGACCTCGACACCGCAATGGCGACGCGCATGTTCGCTTTGCCGATGATTGCGATGGTGCTGTTCTTGCTCGTTTGGTGTCTTACGGGATTGATTGCGCTCGGCGAATTCCGGCGGGCGCGACACGGCAGAGGCCATAGCATCTTCGAACTGGAGAGCAATGTCCGCGGCCTGACGCTGCTGAAGAACTGGCTCTCGCCAGCGCAGCTTCGATCCTACGAGAGACACGGATACTTCGAAGTCGTCGGCTGCGACAGCGGGACGATCTATCGCATCCAATACGGCAAACAGGCGAATGTCGAGCAACTCGACAACGCCGGCCGGCCGGTTTGCGCGTGGTGCTTCGTGCCCGAGGGCGATCTCGTGGCAGGCGACGTCATGTTGGCGCAAAAAATTGCCCTTGAGACGAACGAGCGTGCGGCGATCGCCATCGCCATCAAATATGCGACCTTGCGCACGCGCCGTCTCAGCCGCGGGCCGGACTTGCTCGCGTCCTGAGTTCCCGGATTCGTCCAACACCACGACGCAAGCCACGGCATCGCAGGCCGCGGGGGCGTCCACCACGCTCGGCCCTCCCGCGATCCCCTCGACCGTCGGAGTGTCGAGCCCAGGCAGCCTTTTCGGAGCGATGTCCCCCAGCGGATGTTGAGGGAGCATCGCGCGAAACAAACTGCCGCGGGACCGCAGCCGAGTTTACGACAGTGCCGCCTTCACCCGTTCCGGCGAGAACGGCACGCGCCGGATCCGCACGCCGGTGGCATCGAAGATGGCGTTGGCGATCGCCGCAGCCACCGGGCGGATCGACGGTTCGCCGGCGCCGGAGGGCGCAATCTCCGGGTGGTTGATCAGCACCACATCGACCTGGCCTGGCGTCTCCGTGATGTCGAGGATCGGATATGTCACCCAATCCACACTGGTCACGGCGTTGCGGTCGAAGGTCACCTCCTCCCACAACGCGCGGCTGACGCCCTGCACGATGTTGCCTTCAATGCATTTCACCAATCCATCGGGATTGATGATCTGTCCGCAGTCATGCGCCACCGTGAACTTGCGTGCCCAGATCTTGCCGGTCGTGCGATCGACATCGACCTCGGCGATCACGGCGACGCGGGTTCCGTTGCGTTGCGCGTAAGCGATGCCGCGGCCGGACACCTTGGTGCCGGTCTGGTCACGGCGCGGCGACGGCCGCGTCTCCCAATTGGCGTTCTGGGCCGCCGCCTTGATCACGGCGATATCGCGCGGCTCCTTGATGTGCCGCAGGCGGAACTCGATCGGATCGGCGTTGACCGCCGCCGCCAGCTCGTCGATGAAGGACTCACTGGCGAAGTGGATTTGCGGTCCGACGGGATCGCGCAGATGCGAGGTGCGCAGCGGCGACGCGCGATCGAGCAGCGGCGGAATGGTCTCCCAGGCCAGCCGCTTGTTGTCGACGGCATAGGATTCCGCCGGCACGCCGAAGCCATCGCCGGATTTCAAGGCCACGCCCAGGGTCTGCCCGGTCAACGTGTCCGGCGGCTTGCCGCCATTGGTATCGACGTCCACGCGCGAGAATGCCTTGCTGGTGAACTCGTAAGCGATCACCTCGCCCGCGGCGTTAAGGCCGGCTTTCGCCTTGTGGGTCGAGGCCGGGCCTTTCGGATCCCAGCCAGTACCCTGGTCGCGCATATATTGCAGCCGCACCGGACGGCCGACCGCCTGGGCCAGCACGGCGGCGTCCATCGCGCAGTCGTCGGCGTCATTGCGGCCATAGGAGCCCGGGCCGGGCTTGAAGATGACATGCACCTTGTCGACCGGGACCTGGAGCAGGCTGGCCAGTCCGTTCTGCACGAAGTGGGATTTTTGCGTCCCGCTCCAGCAGGTGACCTTGCCGTCCTTGATCTCGACCAGCGAACAGGCCGGGCCCATGCTGGCATGCGACTGGAACGGCCATTCGTAATCGGCCTCGATCACCTTGGCCGCGGTTTTGAACGCCGCGTCGACGTCACCGTTCTGCTGTTCCACCATCCGCTTGCGCACTGATGCCTTGCGAATGTGATCGAACAGCGAAGCCTGTTCCGGGAACGGCGGCTCCTGGGCCGACCATTCGACCTTCAGTTTCCCGGCGGCCTGGATCGCGTCCCATTCCTTGTCGGCGACCACCCCGAGGAACCCCTTTTGCCAAACCACCTTGACGCCGGGAATCTCCTTGATGGCGCTGTCATCGACCTTCACCGGTATGGCGCCGGCCACCGCCGGCCGGATCATGCGGCCGTGCACCATATCCGGCACCTTGACGTCGGTGCAGAAGTCTTCCTGGCAGAAAACTTTCGGAGCGATGTCTTCGCGCTTGATCGGCTGGCCGACGATCCTGTGCTCGCTGGGTTTCTTCGGTTGCGCCTTGCCGGGCGCGTACAGCGCGTTGCCGTATTGCTTGTTCCAGTCGAGCTGGACGTTGAAATACTGCCCGCCGATCAGTTGCGCATAAGTGATGCTCTTTGACTTGTCGTCGGCGGCACTGACGACGCCGTCATTGACGGTGAGCCGGTCGGCCGGAATCGACAACGATGCGGCGGCCATCTCGACCAGCACGCGCCGCGCCTCCGCCGCCGCCATGCGCATCTGCTTGCCGCCAAGCTGGATGCCGGTGGAGCCGGAGGCGCCGCCCTGGTTCACGGACGTTGCGGTATCGGCCATGAAGACCTTGACGCTCTTGAAGGGAACGTCGAGTTCTTCCGCCACGATCTGACCGATCGCGACATGCAGGCCATGGCCCATGTCCATCTTGCCGAAATAGGCCGCGACCCGGCCGTCGGCATTCACCGCGATGTAGGAGGATAGCTGGTCGGGCGTCAGCGGCGGCTTGGTGCCTTGCGCGAAAGCCTGGCCGATCGACAGCACGGTGTCGAGCGTGACGTCCGCGCCGACCGACACCACCAGGGCGCCGCCGCCGAGCACGACCGAACGGCGGGTAAGCGAAGATGTTTTTTCAAGTTTTGTCATGGCGCGCCCCCTCAGCCCATCATTTCGGCGGCACGCTTGACCGCCTTGAGGATGCTGATGTGGGTGCCGCAGCGGCACTTCAATCCGGACAGCGCGTCCTTGATCTGTGCTTCGGTCGGCTTCTTGTTGTCGCGCAGAAACGCGGCCGCGGTCATCAGCCAGCCGTTGATGCAGTAGCCGCATTGCAGCACCTGCTCGTCGACATAGGCCGTTTGCAGCGGGTGCGGCTTTTCCGGCGTGCCGAGGCCGGCCAGCGTCACGACCTCGGACTTACCAACGGCGGACATCGGCGTCACGCAGGAACGCGTCGGTTGGCCGTCGACGTGCACGGTGCAGGCGCCGCATTGCGCCAGCCCACAGCCGAAATGTGGATTGTTGAGGCCGAGATCGTTGCGCAAGGCGTAGAGCAACGGCATGTCCGGATCGGCATTGACCGTGTGGGTCTGGCCGTTGACGTTCAAGGTGAAGGGTTGGTTCATAAGCGTGCAACTCCCCAAGTCCTCAGGCGGTGGATTACGTCCAGCCGTCCCGTCGCGGTATTCCGCGAGCGCGCCGTTAGCCGACGCTTGCGGGGAGGAGCCTAATCCCGGAAACAGAGCTTGGGAATGGCCCGGACATAAAATCGATGTCCGTGTTTTTCGCATTCGCTGGATCGAATCCGGGCAGCCGGCTGGATTGCGCGGGCCCGCCGGGCTATCCTGCAGCTCGAGCATGATTCAACCGGGTTGAATCATGCTCGTCGTCCATCTTCTTGTTTGAGCATGATCTTTTCGGAAAACCGGTACCCACTTTTCCGGATCATGCTCTGGCAAAAACAGATTTCACCGAGGATCCCGTATATGTCGAGGAATAAGTCGATGACCGATCGCAGGACCGTGCTGCAAACCGCGGCAGCGCTGCCGTTTGCCGTGGCTGCCTCGAACATGGCTTTCGCGCAGGCACCGGACGCCGCGGCGAGTGCGCCCGCCAAGGCACCGGCGCCAAAAGACGTCACGCGCACCCTCGCCCACTATCTGGTCACCGCCCAATACGAGGATCTTCCGGCCAATGTACGCAAGGAAGGCGTGCGAACGCTGTTGAACTGGGTCGGTGTCGCGATCGGCGGATCGCATCATCAAACCGTCGATATCGCGGTCGCGGCCCTGACGCCGTTCTCCGGTCCGGCGCAGGCCTCGCTGTTCGGGCGCCGCGAGCGCTTCGACATCATGAATGCGGCCTTCCTCAACGGCGTGTCGAGCCACATCTTCGATTATGACGATACGCATCTGAAAACCATCATTCATCCCGCCGGACCGGTGGCATCCGCCATTCTCGCGCTGTCGGAGATGCAGCCGGTCTCGGGCAAGGAGTTTCTCAATGCGCTGGTGCTCGGCGTCGAGACCGAATGCCGGATCGGAAACGCGGTTTATCCCAACCACTACGACGTTGGCTGGCACATCACCGGCACAGCCGGCGTATTCGGATCGGCCGCCGCCGTCGGAAAGTTGTTGAAGCTGAACGAGCAGCAGATGGTGTGGGCACTCGGACTCGCCGCGTCGCAGCCGGTGGGTCTGCGCGAATCCTTCGGCTCGATGAACAAGAGTTTCAATCCGGGCCGCGCCGCCAGCAACGGAATATTTGCGGCGATGCTGGCTTCGAAGAATTTCACCTCCTCCGACGGAATGATCGAAGCCAAGCGCGGCTGGGCCAACACGATCAGCACCAAGCAGGACTACAACGAGATCCTGGGCGACCTCGGCGAACGTTACGAGGCCGCCCTCAACACCTACAAGCCGTTCGCATGCGGTATCGTGATGCATCCGGCGATCGATGCCGCGATACAATTGCGCGACGAGAACAAGCTGACTGCCGGCCAGATCGAACGCATCGACCTCAAGGTGCATCCGCTGGTGCTTGAACTGACCGGCAAGAAGACACCGCGCGAAGGCCTCGAAGGCAAGTTCAGCATCTATCATGCCGTCGCGGTCGCGCTGGTCGAGGGCGCAGGCGGTGAAAAGCAGTTCAGCGACCGCGCCGTAAACGACCCCACCATCGTCGACCTCCGCGGCAAGGTGATTCCGGTGGTCACGCCCGGCATTGATGCGGCACAGGTCGACATGACGATCGTGCTGAAGGATGGGCGCCAGCTGCATCGCCGCATCGAGCACGCCATCGGCAGCCTCGAGATGCCGATGACCGACAAGCAACTCGAAACCAAGTTCTCGGATCTGGCGGATGGCATTATTCCGGCAGCGACGATCCGCCGGGTGATGGATGCCTGCTGGAACGTGGAAAATCTGCCGAACGCCGCTGAAATCGCGAAAATGTCGGTCTCGGCCTGAGAGAGGTTGGTTGAAGAACGGCGTGCCTGAGCTGCGTCTGATCAGGCCGCGCGCACGGTACCCAGGAATTTCTCGACCTGGTGCTTCAAGCGGTCGCTTTCGCCGGCGAGCGATCGCGCCGCGGAGTGAACCTGCGAGGAGGCCGAGCCGGTCTCGCTGGCACCGCGTTCCACGTCGGTAATATGCGAAGAGACCTGCTGGGTGCCCTGGGCCGCCCGCTGGACGTTGCGGGAAATCTCTTGCGTCGCCGCGCCCTGCTCTTCCACCGCGGCCGCAATGGCCGAGGAGATATCCGACAGTTTTTCAATGGTGCCGCTGATCTCCCTGATCGCGCCGACCGACTCCTGCGTCGCCGCCTGGATATCGTTGATCTGCTGGCCGATGTCGCCGGTCGCTTTCGCGGTCTGCTGCGCCAGCGCCTTGACCTCGGAAGCGACGACGGCGAAGCCGCGTCCTGCCTCGCCGGCCCGCGCGGCCTCGATGGTGGCGTTCAAGGCCAGTAGATTGGTCTGTCCCGCGATCGTGTTGATCAGCTCGACCACGTCGCCGATGCGGGCGGCGGCCCTCGACAGTTCCCCGACGCGGTCATTGGTCTTGCGCGCCTGATCGACGGCATCATTGGCCATTCGCGCCGATTCCTGAACCTGACGGCTGATCTCGTTGACGGACGAACTCAGTTCCTCGGTCGCCGAGGCCACTGCCTGCACATTGGTGGAGGCTTCCTCGGACGCGGCCGCGACCATGGTAGTGAGTTCTTGCGCGCGGTCCGCGTTCGCGGAGAGTGTGCTGGCCGAGGCTTCGAGTTCGGTCGAAGCCGATGCAAACGAGCCGACCAGTTCGCCGATCATCGCCTCGAACTCGCCGGTGGCTGCGCTGATGCGTTGAGCCTGCGCGGCGCTGACCACCCTGTCGGCATTGACCACGTCATCCGACGCCTTCTTGGCGACGAGGGCCTCCTTGAAGACTTGCAGCGCACTGGCAATCCGGCCGATCTCGGTGTTTTCGCCCCGGTGAGGAATCTCGACGGACAGTTCTCCATCGGTCAACTGCCCCATCGGTTTCAGGATCGAGCCGATGCCGCGGCGGATGTCGCGAACCATGTAGATCGCCGCGCCAAGGCCAAGCACGATCGCAGCGCCCAGAATGGCGGCCATCAAGCGGATAGCGGTCAAGTAGGTTGCTTCGGCGCTCTGACCGGCCGCTTCGGCACCCTTGTCACTGAGTTCGACGAGTTTCGCCAGCGTCTGGTCCATTGTACGACCGATCGGCACCACCTTGCCGGCGTTAAGGTCTTTTGCCTCCGCGACATTGCCCTTGGCGGCAAGGGATTGCACATCGACCGACGCGGCGAGGAATCCCTGCCACTGCTTTTCCAGCTGTTCTGCGAGATCACGCTCCGCAGGCGAAGAGATCAATGGCTGGTAGGCCTTCGCCGCTTTTTCGAAGTCGGCCTTGCGAGCCGCGAGATTCTTGGCGATGTCCGCCCGTTCCGCATCCGGCAGGATCAGATAGTCGCGCAGGACCGCGCGAAACCGTGAAGACTGCACCCGCATCTCGCCGATCCACCGAACGCTGGGCAGCCACTGGGCCTGGATATCCTGCGCCGCCATGTTGATGGAACGCATCTGCAGGAAGGCAAATCCGCCGATGATCGCGATCACCATAAAAAGAAACGAAACGATCGCGAAAAGTTTGGCGCTAATGGAAAGTCTTGTAAGCACTACATGGCCTCCGGCCGAAAATATCCGCAAAATTAACCGCTTGATCCTAATATTTGGCTAAAGGCCGATCAGGACTGACCGGGATACGGGACGCCGCAGATCCGGCGCGCGGACGATTCGCGTCGATTTACCAGCATCTTGGGTCATTCTTTCGAAGACGGAACGGGCTGTTTCGCCGCCGCTTTGCGCGCGGCCACTTTCTTCGCAGCCTTCTTCCGCCCGCCCTTGCCTTCGTTCTCCAGCGCTTC
>Ga0210400_10001228_pt1 | contig 25766 bp, 27 predicted proteins | sample IncBWH26MmetaG_FD_155456 | JGI IMG/M metagenome (GOLD analysis project Ga0210400, IMG submission 155456) | Forest soil microbial communities from Barre Woods Harvard Forest LTER site, Petersham, Massachusetts, United States - Inc-BW-H-26-M | ecosystem: Environmental > Terrestrial > Soil >...
CCGACGTGACCACTCCCCAGCGTCCCTCAGGCACAGCGCGCACGAGTTCAATCGCCCCAGGCATGGCGGACACGCCATCGAGGTCCTCGGCTTCGCGGCTTTCTAACTTCCGCACCTCCGCCTCTGCATCGAGATGCGGAGCCACAGTCCGAATCACTTCCACGGCTCGCACACCGTGCGCGACTGTCGTTACCTTTTCTCCCTCAATTCCCATCTCTCGTGCCCAGATACGCCATTGCCGTTCCACCGAACGGGTAGAGTCGACGAGTACTCCATCGAGATCGAAAAGAATTGCGGCGCACTCAAACTGGATCATTCTCTTTTTTTAACACAGAGCATCTGGCACAGCGCAGGTTAGCGACCGGACGGGGGAAGAGCGATGGGCAACGGTGGCAACAAGGTGGCTTGGGTTGCTTCCTGACGAAGTTGCAGATGGCGCTCGCGAAAGTGGGCTTTGGCGCGCTCACCCCAGGCGCGTACGAACCAGTAGTTGAGCCCGGCGCCCAGAGCTGAACTCACCAGAGGGATCATGCGTCCCGCCCATTTTTCCACGACCTCGGCGCTGGCGCGGGCGGCGATGCGTTGAATGACGCGCGGCACGAAGCGGTTGACCACTTCTTTTTCCAGTAGTTCGCGACTAATGTCAACTCCGGCGGCGCTGGCAGCCGCGACCCAGAGCTCGGCGATTTCGCTGTCGGTGTTGAATTGAAAGCCGTAAACCAGGCTTAGCTTCTGAATCGTGCGCATGGTGATGGCGGAGAGAATCCCCAGATCAGGCAGAATGGTAATCAGTCCCCCCATGCCGAAACCTGCGCCCTCCACTGCCGCAAGCTTCATCCCGCTGCGGATGAGATCATCAGCGACGGCATCAAGCTCGTGGACCTCAAGGGAATACACTCCGTGATAGCCGCTGACCGGCAACCGGTAGGCAGCCCTCAGCTGCAGCAGAAACTTTTCCGGATCTACTTGCACCGTGGAGTAAGCACGGGTCAGACCCTTGACCAGCGTTTTTTCGACGCGCCCGCGCAGCCATGATTTCGGTGCAGCGTCAGTCATGCATCCACCTTAACTCACAGCGGCCGCGAACGCCATCGGGCTGACTGGGTAGAAAGTGGCGCTCAGTGCGGTATGGAACAGAGTCTGTGCTAGCATCATCACTTACCAATGCCAACTGGAAAACTGCAAATTATCCCCCTCGGGGGGCTGGGCGAGTTCGGTATGAACTGCATGGCCGTCCGGTGGGGTGATGACATTATCGTCATCGACGCGGGTCTGATGTTCCCCGAAGCGGAATTGCTGGGCGTTGACATCGTTGTCCCCGACATTTCTTATCTCACCGAAAATCGCCAGCGCGTACGCGGCATCATTCTTACGCACGGCCACGAAGATCACATTGGCGCTCTTCCGTGGATTTTAACTGAACTCAAAGTGCCTGTCTGGGGCACCGAATTCACGCTGGCGTATGTGGAAGACAAACTCGACGAGCACGGATTGCTTGACGACTCCGATCTGCGCGAGATGCGGGCGAATGAACGCTTCAAGGCCGGCGTGTTCACGATTCATCCCATTCGCGTAACCCACAGCCTGGTGGATTGCGTGGCGCTCGCGATTCATACGCCGTTGGGCGTGGTCATTCATACCGGCGACTTCAAGGTGGATCCCACGCCGACCGACAATCACCTTTTTGATTTGCATTCGTTTGCCGAGTACGGCAAGCAGGGCGTGCTGGCCTTGTTCCAGGATTCCACTAACGTTGAGCGTAAGGGTTATACACCCAGCGAACGCGCCGTGCGCCGGAAGTTCGACGAAGTATTCGCGCACACGCAGCGGCGGCTTTTCATCTCCTGTTTCTCTTCTTCAATTCATCGCATCCGCCTGGCAGTTGAACTGGCTCATCAGCACGGGCGCAAGGTTGCTTTCATCGGACGCTCGATGAACAACTCCGCGGAGATAGCCGAAGATCTGGGGTACCTCGAAATTCCTGAGGGACTCGTGATCAATCCGGGCGACATGAAGAATTTTCCGCCGGAAAAAGTCTGCGTCATGATCAGCGGAACCCAGGGCGAGCCCATGTCAGCGCTGTCGCGCGCGGCAGTGGACAATCACAAGCACGCCAAGATCGAGAAAGGCGACACCGTCGTTCTGTCGTCGCGAATTATTCCCGGCAACGAGAAAACGATCTACCGCATGATCGATCACTTGTTCCGGCGCGAGGCACATGTGATTTACGAAGACGGAACATCGCCTCCCATCCATGTGAGCGGGCACGCCAGCCAGGAGGAACTCAAGCTGATCATCAACCTGGTGAAACCGAAGTATTTTATTCCCGTTCATGGCGAGTACCGCCAACTGAAGCTGCACGCCGAGATGGCTGGGGCAATGCACAGCTCGGTAGGGAAAGTGATTCTGATCGAAAGCGGCGACATTCTCGAATTCGATGAACACAATGCCCGCAAAGCGGGACGCGTCAACGTGGGCCGAGTGTGCATCGATTCCGGCTCGCGCACCGACGTGGTTGAGGATTTGATTATTAAAGACCGCCGGCACTTGAGCGAAGACGGCATCGTGCTGCCGATCATCGCCATCAACAAGTTATCGGGCGAAGTGGAGACTACGCCTGAGATCGTAACCCGCGGATTCAATCCCGGCGAAGACGGTCTGCTGGACGGAGCACGCCGCATCGTGGAAGACACGCTCGCGCACTCCAGCGAAGAGGAAAAAGCGGATTACGGTGTGATCAAAGAAAAAATTCGAGCCGATTTGAAGCGCTATATTTCGAAGCAGACGCAGAAGCGTCCGCTGATCATGCCGGTGATTTTGGAGATATGAGTACAGGTGGAGTCTAGCCGGATTTCTGGTGAGTTTTTCCATCACAACCGCGGAAGCGACGCGAAACCCCGGTCCGCGGCGAGCACACCACAATATTCAAAAGTCAATGGTGACCCTCTCCGATATCCACTCCGCCCACGACCGCTTGCAAGGTATCGCCTGTCGTACCCCATTGATCGAATTCCCTCTACCCGTCGACGATTCTCGCCGCCTCCTTCTGAAACCCGAAAACCAGCAGCCTATCGGCGCCTTCAAACTGCGCGGAGCGTATAACAAAATCGCTTCCCTCTCGACCGAAGAGCGCAAGCGAGGAGTCATTACCTATTCCAGTGGAAATCATGCGCAAGGCGTGGCATATGCGGCGCGGGCGCTTGGTGTTAAGGCTGTCATCGTGATGCCTGACAACGCTCCGGCGATCAAGCGCGAAGCTACGGCCGCGTTAGGTGCGGAGATTGTTTTCGTTGGTCCGAGCAGTGCTGAGCGCCAGCTCAAAGCTGAGGAGCTGGCCGCACAACATGGCTACGTGATTGTGCCTCCCTTCAACGACGAGCACATCATCGCGGGTCAAGGCACGATTGGATTGGAGATTCTCGAAGACCTGCCAGAGGTTGAAGCTGTTTTTGCGCCGGTCGGTGGCGGGGGATTAATTAGTGGCGTCGCCACAGCAATTAAGTTGAGCAAGCCTTCGGTCAAGGTAATCGGAGTGGAACCCGAACTGGCCGCCGATGCGCAGGCAAGTCTGCGTGCGGGAAAGATCGTTCAGTTCCCTGCAGCCGAAGTTTCCCGCACAATTGCTGATGGATTGCGCACTCAAAGTATCGGCGCAATCAACTTTGAACACATCCGAAGCTACGTCGACGATATTGTTACCGTAACAGAAGCGGAGATTCGAGAAGCCGTAAAATTGCTCGCTGCAAATACCGGAACCGTCGCCGAGCCTAGCGGAGCCGTGGCCACGGCCGGGTTCTTATTCCGGCGTGACCAGCTCCCCAAGACGAAACTAAACGTCGCTATCATCAGCGGCGGTAACATTGATCCCGGGGTGTTGGAAGAAATCCGGCGCGGATGAAGCGACGGTGAAAGAGTTGTCAATCACTTCGTGGTTTTTGCCCAGCGCCTGATCGCGACGCCCGACCAAACAGCCTCGACTAGTCCGAACGGCCACGCTCCTTGCAAGAAACCGTACGCCGAACCGAGTAAGCAGGCCACCGCGAAGGCTAGGATGAACCATCGACTCCTGGCTTCCATCGCGTAGCAAACGAGCATTGCCGTCACCGCGAACAGGCCAAATATCGTTAAGGGAGTCATCGCTTTTGGGCAGCAGCCCAAGTTAGCCATCCTAACTCATCTGGGTCACTGAACGGCGAGTGGCGACTCTCGCGATTGTCCTTGACCGCGCCGAAACGTCGGCAATACTCTCTAAATCAGAAAAACATCGCTTATTTCTTGACGGTGGCCTACCAATGGTCACTCTCCGATCATCACACGGATCGGGGCACGTTCCAGGTAAAACGATATGACACCAAAATTCGCAATCATTACTGCAGCCATTCTTGCGGTAGTTTTTTCTCTAGGCGCACCGGAAGCGGTTGCCGATGCGCAGCGTGGAACGGTGGTGCATGAAGAGACCATTCGCGTCTCTCCTAGCGCTGATGCCGCAAAGCTGACTGAAGTCGGACGCGGCCGCGAGTTGATCATCGTCGAGGCCAGCCGGGAGTGGGTTCACGTGCAGGCAATTCTGCGGGAGGCCAGAAACGAAGAAGGGTTGACTGATGAAGAAGCCGAGGCCAAAACCGTGACCGGTTGGGTTCTCGCCAAGGGAGTGATCGGCTCGACCACGCAGGATGGTGACCGGATCATCTTCGGCGAAGCGGCGGACTCGGAAGATCAGGCGAGCCGCCGGCATGGCCGCCGCGACGCCGCGAAGGATGCGATGTTGCTTTATTACCGGGTTTACGATCTGATGCCCGCTTCGCCGCTCGCGGCTGAGGCTTTGTATCGCGCCGCCGATATTCGCTGGCAAATCGATCGGTCGGACGTGATGACCCGGCCATCCGCGCGTGAACGCGAATCGTATTTCCGCGGCCAGATGAATGAAGAATGGATGAAGCTGGTGAACAAAAAGTATCCTGGCACAAAGTGGGCTGATCTCGCCGCCTTTAAAATGATCGACAACAAACTCTGCGGCGAGTGGGAAGGACTGTCGAAGTGTCCGGACAAAGAAGCCGACATTTATGAGAACTACGCCAAAGATCGCCCGCAGTCTCCGGCGGCGGCGGAAGCGTTGTATAACGCGGCCTGGCGGCGTGCGGCCTTGATCGAGATTTACAGAACCGAACCCAACCAGAAAAAATCCGCGGAGTCGAAGGATCGCGCTCTGGGGTTGGCGCAGAAAATTGTCAGCCAGTTTGGCCAGAGCGATTGGGCCTTGCGCGCGCAGCGGCTGATCTTCTACATACAGCAGGGCATCCCGACTTACGGCAATTCCAGTGACTAGGGCTCGTCGAACGAACAAGGCGATGCGCCTCTTGTTCGTATTGCCTTTCCTTATTAGCGCAGGATGTGAAAGAGCGAAGAATGCTTTTCCGCTCGATGGACAACCCCCACAATGGTCGGGACGAAGGAACGAACGGACAGTCTTGCGAGTACTTTCATTACAGCGAGGTGGATCGCGCAACCCATTCCTGGTGGGGTGAGTGCTCGCAGACTGGATCACGGTAGTTTTTCTCACGTCAGCACGAACTCTTTTCTGTAATCCCCTTTTGATGCTTTTCTGAGATACTGTACCGCTTACTTTTGGAGGATGATTGAACGACTACTTACTGTCTGTGCTGCTGGGCATCGTCGAGGGACTGACGGAGTTCTTGCCGGTTAGTTCAACGGCGCATTTGCGGCTTTCCGAAGCGCTGCTGCACATCAACTTGTCGGATGGCTATTGGAAGATGTATTCGATTGTCATCCAACTCGGGGCCATTCTTTGTTTGCCGGTATATTTCCGCAGCCGTATTGCGACATTCCTTTCCACGTTTCCGCGCGGCGAGCGCGGCGACCGCACGCCGCTCACGCATCCACTGGGCTTGGTCACCATCGCCTTTGTAATCACGGCAATTCCCTCATTTCTATTGACGAAAGTGATCGGCAAGCATCTGGAGAACCTCTATATCATCGGTTATGCCTTGCTGATCGGCGGAGTGGTGATGTGGATCGTGGATGCGATGAATGCAAAATGGGAGGCGGCAGGACCGTCGGCTGGCGGAAGCCGCATCCATACCTGGAAGATGGAGGACATGAGTCTGGCGCAAGCGGCGTGGATTGGCTTTTGCCAGATATTTTCCGGAGTATTTCCCGGGACCTCGCGCTCAATGTCGACGATTGCCGGCGGCCAACTGGCGGGGATGTCGAGAGCTTCCGCGCTTGAGTTCTCGTTCTTCCTCTCCATTCCGACCATGGTCGCAGCCACGGGATACACACTGTTGAAGTCGCTGATGGGCAAGGGCGAAAATCCAATCGGAGTTTCACAGATCGATGCCCATGGATGGATCGTTTTGGCCATCGGCTTTGTAATTTCCTACATCGTTGCCTATGCGTCCGTGGCGTGGTTTATGGCCTATGTGCGGAAGCACGGCTTTGTGCCGTTTGCCGTATACCGGATCATTGTCGGGGCACTGGTGCTGGTGTTTGCGTCGAAGTTGGGCGGATAGGCTCCGTTCCTATTCCAATGCAAGAGCCATTTTGAGAGCTCGATCCAACTCTATCCGCTTTGAGTGCTTCAGAGAACCGACGAAGCGAGTCAGTCGCACTTTGCGGAGACTTGCGAGGTTATCACAGAGGATCCAGCTTTCGTGTTTCAAGCCTTCGTCAAGGCCGACCGAGACCTGAGTAGAGAACCCGTGGCCGCGAGTCAGGATGGGTGCGCAGGTGACGGTGGGAAATTTGGAATCGATCAGGTCTGGCGGCTTACGACGACGAAGCAGCGATAGAGTTTGGGGTCGTCACTGGGATGATGAACATGATCGATTTCGTCGGTCTCATCGGCCTTACTGGCTCACGTATGTCTGCTGATAACGAAGGATGTCCTCCACTTCCACATTCAGTTCATCCGCAGCCTTATTGATGAGTTCGAGATCGCGAGCTTCAATCTGCGCCCGCACCTGTTCTCTCAGAGCAGTTAATACGACATTTTGTAGTTGTAAAAACATACTCCCGCTAAACCAACTCCAGCCGAACCTGACGCCCGACCACAGCCGCGGCCTTTTGAAGCGTAGTTAGGGTAATGGCATCGTTGTTGGGATCGAGAAGCCGGTCGAGCGCGGAGCGGCTGGTGCGCATTCGCCGTGCCATTTCGACCTTGGTCAGGCCCTTCTGGCGCATGGCGGCCTCAACCTGGCGCGCGACCACGCGTTTGATCGCAGCGGCGCTGACACTCTCATACAAGCCTTCCTCACGCAGCCAGCTGTCGAAAGTTGAGCCGATGTTCTTTTTCTTCATGCTCCTGTTCCTTTCTTGCGCCTGAGTGCCAGATCAATTTCCTGTTGGGGCGTCTTCCGCGTTTTCTTCATGAACCCATGCAATAGCACCATGCAGTCTTGTTCAACGCAGAAAAGCACGCGGGCGATGCGGCCGTGCGGTAGGCTGCTTCGGACTTCCCACAGTTCACGGCCGAGCGAGCGTACCAGCGGCATCCCAGTGGGCCATGAGAATTCAACATCCTTAATATCCTCGCCGATGATTCTGCAGTCTTCAGCATCCAGACTCTTGAGCCACTCTCGGACAGGTTCTCGTCCGGTGTCGGATCGGTAGAACCGGGCCGGAAGCCGCTTCAGGCCTGTGCTCATGTGCAAATGTACCACTATTGGTACATTCTATCAAGAAGATACGCTATCGAGTTCCGGGACAGAGAACTGCGGCAGCTTGCATTCATGGCGGGAAGCCAACTCTACACCCCTTCCCAATTCCCCCATTGCCGCCGCGCCAGGTTCTTGGCATAATGATGAGGCTCTGGCCGATTTGCGCCACGGGACAGATTCGCGTCCAGTGTAACAACGGCCCTACATGCGTCTTCTGGCAAGCATATTTTCTCCCACGGGCAACCGGCGGCTGAATGAGCTGATCGGTTTCTTGTTGGGCGTCTCTGCGCTCCTCCTCTTCCTCGCGCTGGCGTCTTATTCGCCGCTTGATCCTTCCCTGAACAGCGCTTCTGTGCTCACCGGAACCCACGTTGCCCGCAACTGGATCGGCGTGGTCGGAGCCGTCATCTCCGACCTGATGCTGCAGTTCTTTGGGATTGGGGCATTTCTCCTGCCTGTCTTCTTCAGCGTGATGGGAATCCGGTGGTTTGCTTCGCGGAAGGTTCAGTCTCCCATCGCAAAAAGCCTGGGCGGAATCTGGCTGGTGGTGTTCGTGCCTGCGCTTCTGGCGCTGCTGCCCGGCCACTTGCGCTGGTTCAATGTAATTCCCATCGAAGGGCTGCTGGGAAGAATTGTCGGCGATGTGCTCATCCATTACCTGAACCTCGCCGGTGCCTACATTGTGTGCGCGACCGTGCTGGCGGTTGCGCTGTATCTTTCGACAGCGTTCTCGTTTTCGTCGATCCAGCTTTGGGCGCCGACCCGGTTCGCTTTTGTGACGGCTCTGTGGAACCGCTATCAGGATTGGCGGGAAGAGCGGATCAAGCGCCACCAGCAAAAAGAACTGGACAAACGCCGCATTTCGAAGCCGGTCGTGAAGACGCAATTGATTCCGTCGCGACCGGGCGCGGCCGCCTCCGAACCGACGGTACAACCGCGCGTAGCAGCCGAGCCACGGCGGACTGGCATCGAACGCACGCTCGAACCGGACGCGGAATCCACTTCTACTGGTGGAATCCTTGCTGAATCGCTGGCCGGGATCGGTGGCGCAGGCAGGGATGCTTCGGCTGCGCTCAGCATGACAGGTGATCCTGAAGTGATGCAGCGCGGGGACGGCGATCACAGAGCCAAGACAACGATGCCGAAGATTGCCGGGGGCTATAAGTTGCCCTCCAGCAGCTTGTTACAGCGTCCGGATGAGCAGCAGGTTGTAGACGCAGACGAACTCAAAGTTCTCGCTCAAGTGCTCACCGAAAAGTACGCCGAGTTCGATATTCATGGGCAGATTACTCAAATCAATCCCGGCCCCGTGGTGACTACATTCGAATTCAAGCCTGACGCGGGAATCAAGTACAGCCGCATCACCAATCTCACTGACGATTTGTGCCTGGCGCTGAAAGCCGAAAGCATTTTGATCGAGCGCATGGCGGGGAAATCCACGGTGGGGATTCAGGTGCCGAACCGCGAGCGCGAGATTATCTGGCTAAGGGAAAACATCGAGTCGCAGGAGTTCTTGGGCCAGAAGTCGAAACTGACCATGGCCCTGGGCAAAGACATCAACGGACGTATTGTGGTCGCCGACCTGGCCGGAATGCCGCACCTACTGATTGCCGGATCGACGGGCGCCGGCAAGAGTGTGGCGATCAATGCCTTCATCATGTCGATTTTGTACAAGGCGACTCCGGACCAGGTTCGGCTGATTCTGGTGGACCCGAAGCGGCTGGAGTTGGGCAACTACGAGGGCGTTCCGCATCTCTATACGCCAATCATTACCGAGCCCAAGCTGGCGGCCAATGCGCTGCGCAATGCGGTGCGCGAGATGGAGCGGCGGCTGAAGCTGCTGGCGGCCAAGGGCGTTCGCAATATCGATCAGTACAACCGGCTGTTTGACAGCGGCACACCGAGCCTGTTCGAAGAGGAATCCGACGACAAGCCGATTCCCTATATCGTGATCATCATCGACGAATTGGCCGACCTGATGATGCTCGATTCCAGTAACGTGGAAGAGTCGATCACGCGGCTGGCGCAGATGGCGCGTGCGGTGGGCATTCACCTCGTCCTCGCGACCCAGCGGCCTTCGGTCGACGTAATCACGGGATTGATTAAAGCAAACTTCCCGGCGCGAATTTCTTTTCGCGTGGCAACCAAAGTGGATTCGCGGACGATTCTTGATGCCAACGGCGCCGAGGCGCTGCTGGGCAAAGGCGATATGCTCTATCTGCCTTCCGGGTCAGCGCGAGTCCATCGCTTGCACGCACCACTGGTTACGGAAAAAGAAATCGCGGCGGTGGTTGAATTCTGGAAGGCGCAAGGATCGGCCGAATATCAGCAGCAATTCCTCGAAGCTCCGCGTGATGAGCGCGAAGGAGGAAGCAGTGGCAGCGACGGCGCCGAAGGATCCGAAAACAGCGCCGAGAACGATCCCGTCTATATGGACGCGGTAAAGCTGGTAGTCGAGTTCGGCAAAGCCTCTACTTCCCTGCTGCAGCGCCGCCTGCGCATCGGCTACGGCCGAGCGGCGCATCTCATCGATCTGATGGAGCAGGATGGAATTGTCGGTGCAGCGGATGGTCCAAAGCCACGCGAAGTGTTGAAGCGCCCCGACTGGATATCCGAGATTGAAGAGACTATGCGGTAGCCCTCGCCACCGCACCTAAACGCACCATGCCCAAACGCAATCTTCGCGTGCTCAAATGGCTGGGAACGACGCCCGCGGTCGCAGTTTGCACCGCCTGCAATCGTGAGTTCAAGGTTCCGCTGGAGTTGTTAAAACGCGTGGCCGGGGCGCAGGAACACCTGAAACTTGAATTCGCGCGGCATCAATGCAAGCAGGACGAAACTACCGAAATCAAGGCTTAGGTTCCGAGCTCATCCCCCGAATCGCCATTGCCCCCAGCGCAATCACGGCCAGAATCATAGCTGCCCACAGAATTCCAATATGCCGGTCCGACCACGGACGGTCATCCGGACGCCCCGTATACTCCGCGTTATGAGAACCCGGGCCCAGCTGGGCTCCTGCAGGCGATGCGTCCAAATGAAAAAAGCGTGCATAGTCGTAGACCGGAGCGGCCAGCTTTTCGTCCCCGTAGTACAGCTTGAAGGAAATCTTCCCCTGCGGATCGAAATATACCCGCCGTTCCAGCGACAGCGGCTGTACGGCTTCAATCGCAAGCGGCGGATTATCCTCGTTGTCCACGGAGATGGTGATTTTGCCGGAGTCGGTGGCGGAGATCCCGGCCATGGTCACCGCCATCTGCTCGGAAGTGACAAGCATGCCCGCGCGGTTGATGCGCACGCGGCTGAGTTCCCCGTTCGCCTCCTGCACGCCGTTTGTACCCTCCACGCTCACCATGCGACGGAAATTCACCTGACTGGGCGCGATCTGGAACGAAATGCGGTTCAACGGAACCTTCGGGGGCAGATCGCAAACGATAACGGTTGCGCGTTGTTTCTGCTGAGGAGCGGAACAGGAACCGACCTTTGTCCATGACGCCTGTTGCTCGCGCACGTTGGAGACTGTGGCGCCCTTTACCTGCTGCGGCAAAATTCCTTTCGACAGTTTGACGTGCAGATAACGAAAGCTCGCAGGGGGCAGCTTCAGCACAGTGCTCGATCCCAGATGCTCGCTGCTAAAGTCGTAAAGAGTGGAAGGCGCAAGGTCGGTCGAGGGTCGCTGGCCCAGCGTGTTCGATCCCGCGACAGAAGCGGTCACGACAAAGTCTTTGGCGTCCAGCCGGAGTCGCACATGGTCATAAGCCGCAATCCCCTGCGCGTCCAGATCAAACTCGGTATGCCCCGCAACGCTGCCCAGATTCAGAATCTTGGCTTCCGCTTCTTCCGATGAGATCCCGGCGCGCTGCTCTGACAGCGAGTACTGCACCGGCGAATCCCTGTCGTAAAGGCGCAAGTCACCGAGATCGGCCCGCGAATGATTCCACAGCTCTTCGTCGACGATGAAGAAGTTTTGCCTGTCCGCCTGCGCTACGTGAACTTCGCGCACGTTGCTGAAATACGCGATGGCAGCTTCAGGCGGATTAGTCGCCGCGAAGGCCAGAAGCAAAATAAGTAATCCACGTCTCATGCACTCAGGTTCTCTCTGTGTTTGCCTATGCCTTCCTGGTCGAGAGCTTCAGCCAATCTCTCTGGTAGACAAACGAAATCGCCAGCAGCAACGCACCGAGGACAATGAAGCTGACGATGCGGTATCCGCGGTCGAGTTGAGACATATCGTATACAAACACTTTGAAAATAGTCGCGGCGATCAGGAGCAAAGCCTGCCAGCGCACAAAAGCCGAGCGGCGCAGGAATCCCACCACCATCAACATGGCGCCGTAGGCCATCCCCAGGGCTGAATACGTGAAATCGCGTTCAATCTGAATACGCCGCCAATCGTAGGAGTAGGCGGGAATCCAGCGTCCGCGTACTGGCATCAGCGGTTTCACCTGCCGCGTGTAGTAGTCTGCCGCCTCGTGGCTCAGTGCAATCAGGGCGAGAGCGTTCAAAGCGACCACCGCAACTGCCGCAACCATCCTCGCCGCGTCATCGCCGCGGCGCGAGGCATACCACGCCACTGCGCCCAACACTGCAACCGCAACCGTGTATGTGGCCATGCGCAGGTTAAAGAGGAGTTGCGTGGTGGCGAAATTGTCGATCAACAACAGCCGCGCGACTCCCAGCGCCAGAGCGGCCAGAGCAAACAAGTTCAGCAGTTCGGATTCAATGCGGTCCGCCACCCAAAGCAGAACGCCTGCCTCCACGAACCACCCGATCGTGATCCAATGCGCGTCGAGGCGAATGGGAATCGCCACCGTGATAAAACCCAGCGCAACCGCCAGATGAAGCAAGTGCAGATTCTGCGCGGCGGCAGGAGTCAGTTTCCTGCTTTGCACCTGGCGGCTAAGCAGGATATAAACCGCAGCCAGCGCCAACGCAAACCAGGCCATGTCCTTCTTATCGACGTCTTCGAACATGGCATAGGCTTCGAGGAAATAGACCACGGCATTCACAAAAGCCAACACCGCAGGGATGGCAGCAAACAGCGTAGCCTCGCCTTCCGGTTGCAGGCTGATCAGCGGCGCAATAGCGAAAATGGCAAAGAACAACGTGGCGAAAATGAGCGTAGTACTGAGTTGGCCACGGCTGTAAAAGCTGGAATACCAGCCGACATAAAGCAACAGCGTGCCGGCATAGCTCATCACCAGCAGTCGCCGCCAGGGCTTGAGGACCACCAGCAACAGCGCGCCCCCATCGAGCAGCACCACGTAGGAGAACAGCGCTACTTCCCGGTTCTGCCCAGTCGAAAGCAGAAGTGGCGTAGTAAATCCGCCGGCCAGCGCAAACGCGGCCAGCAGCGGCGCGTCCTGCGTCCAGGCCATCACAGCCGTGGCAGCCGTGACCGCCAGCATCATGACAAACGCAACGCCGGTTGGAATCAGGCTGTAAACCTGAAACGCCGCCCACAAAGAAAGATAGAGCGCTCCAATTCCTACCGCTTTCAGGGAATAAGAAAACGCTCTGTAGCCTTTGGCGCGAAAGCGTTCGCTCCACACAATTACGGCGATTCCAGCCAGCAGACCGATCGCCACGCGGCCAGCCGGACCGATCCAGTTGTTATCGAAGGCGAATTTCAGAAAATAGGAGATCCCGATCAGCAGGGCTGCAATGCCGATGCGATTAAGCCAGTGCGAGCCAATACGCGACTCAAGATCGGCTTGAGGCGCATCCAGTGGAGGCCGGCGGGCCGGAGTGTAGGGTGGCGAAACTGGTCGGGCAGGCGTTTTTAGTACGGCACTGGATCCGGGAGCTTTTGGACTTAGAGGCTCGGCGGGCGCAGGGGTCGGTTGGACGGCTGGTGCGGGCTCCATCTGGAGCTTTTGCTCGATCCGGTACACCCGGTTGGTGAGTTCGGCAAGAATCCGCCGTATGGCTTCCAAATCATTATTCGTTGTGTCCATGACGGGCGCATCGAATTATCCGCGAAAAGGCGACTATGTGCACGTCAATTCTGATGGGAGCTGAACACTCGAAATTTCGTGCTTGCAGAAGTTACGTTTTGCGCCACGAGCGCAAGTTCAGGGCGTAGAGGGCTATGCAGAACACATTGGCTGGAATGAAGCCAAATTGCGCGGTGCGGAATCCAATTACACAGACAACCGCGCTATTGATGGCGGCCAGGATCCAACCCTCCCAATAACGCTTCCCCAACAAGAAGGTCGAACCAACGGTAAGTACGCAAGACAGATAATCCAGACGAAACGGCACCGCACTCCTCCTCGACATTCAGAAGTATGCCGCAAGACGGCCTGGAAGTGGCATAACGGAAGTCATCGTCCATACGTGCGTTACGGTTCAGCTAAGATTTGGTGTGAGGCCCAAGCAATGAAAGTTCTAACCGAATATTTGAAATTTCACACCAAGACACATCGCGCTTACGTTCACATGACACCTCAGGTGGAAGAAATTGTGCGCAAGAGCGCCGTGAAGGAAGGGATGGCGCTGGTTTCTGCGATGCACATTACGGCGGGCGTTTATGTAAACGACAATGAGGGCGGCCTGATTGAGGACATTGATCAATGGCTGGAGCACCTGGCTCCGTTTCGGAAGGACTACAAACATCACGAAACCGGGGAGGATAACGGCGACTCGCATTTGAAGGCGCTGCTGATCCATCACGAGGTGATTGTGCCGATCACCGCCGGCAAGCTCGATTTGGGGACCTGGCAAAGAATCTTCTATGCCGAGTTTGACGGGCAGCGTGATAAGCGTGTGATTGTGAAGGTCATGGGAGAGTAGTAGTAGTGGCCAGTGTACAGTGGTCAGTGGTCAGTTCGGGTTCGTGTTGGTTCGAGCGACAACTTGCCCTTTGATGAGAAACTAACGCCTACACTTAAAACTGGCCACTGAACACTGGCCACTGTTACTGGAGAATCCATGAGTGCTGACGAGCTTCACGAACTACAGGAGAGTGCTGAACACGCTCAGCACAATCCAAGCATGGCGCCAGTTTCGTTGACGATGGCCGTGCTGGCCGTGCTGGTTGCCGTGGTGTCTTTGCTGGGACATCGCGCGCACACGGAAGAAGTTGTGCTGCAGGCTAAGTCCAGCGATCAGTGGTCGTACTATCAGGCGAAAAATATCCGGGAGCACGAAGACGATCTATTCAGCGGCATGGCTGCCATGATTAACAGCAATGATGCGGCCGCGGTGACGAAGTTCCGCGAAAAATATTCGCTGGAAGCCGAGCGTTACAAGCATGAAAAAGAGGACATCCAACAGGAAGCGCGGAGACTGGAAGCGGAGGTGGCCACCGAACGAAACCGCGCCGACCGCTACGATCTGGCGGAAGTGTTCCTGGAGATTGGACTGGTCATTACCTCGATTACGCTACTTTCCAGTAAGCGGACGTTCTGGTACATAGGCCTGGTGTTGAGCGTGATTGGAATTGCCGTTGCGATAACGGGAGCCATCGTACACTGATTTTCTTTCGACGGTTGAGGGGTGAAGCAGATGTGGTTCACGGCTAGGGTAGAAAGGCCTTCATGCAGAACAAGCTCCCGCCGGATTTTTCAAACTCCGATGTGTCGACCAGAATCGGCTCCAAATTTTCCTGCCGAAGAATATCCTTCAGGTGGGGAGTCATTCGCGGAGTGAGGTAGCGTCCGTTGGCGACGATGCCGTTGCCCATGAACTGGTGAGCTTCCTCGGCAGTGAGGTCGTGCACTCGCTTCCAAAAACTTCCCAGCGATGCAAGCGATTCCGTCGTATATGCGCCAGGATAAATGAGCACGGCGTCGTTATTCAGCGGGCAGAAGCAGGTATCCAGGTGATAGCAGAGGGGGTCAACCAGATGGAGCGGTACGACTGGAATTTCCAGTTCAGACATGGCTTCCCTGAATTTCTTGATGCCACCTTCAGTCGAACGAAAGCCGTAGCCGGCGTAAACGCGGGACCAGTCTGGATGCCATAGCAGGTCTCCGTGGCCCTCCAGATGGTCCGCGCCGAGATCGAACTCAATGACTTTGAAACCGCGCTTGCGATACCAGTCCCTAACGAAAGGCACTTCGCGCTGTCGCGAAGCATGTACCATGCGGCTGGGGACGATGAACTGACCCATTCCTTGGTGAAAGCCAACGAACACCTGATTGGCGGCGAAGACCATATCTTCGAGCCCCGGAGCGGGGTCGATGGTTTCGACCTCGCATCCCGCTTGCTCAAGGGCAGAGCGTAGATTCTCCCATTGCCGCTGCGCCTTCTCGCGATCTACCAGCGCCTTCCCGGACATGTAAGGATTTTTCTGATCGACGACGTCGAAAAATGTTGGCGGGCACAAGAGAACGCGCTTGACCATCCCCGAAATGGTATCGAGGCATGAGAACTGGAGCAAGTTACGGGTGACGAGGAATCGGCAGAGTGCCGATGGGTCGGCAGATGAAATCGACGGCCATGAGCCACAGATACAGGAAACTCGAGCTGTGGAAGCCCGAGACTTGTGGCATCGGAAATGCACGACATTTCCAATCTGGCCACTCTTGCGAGTTTTCGTTGACGCGTACTGTTGCGTCCTGAACCTATGGGTGCGATCCAGCAAGGGGGCTCATGCTCAGCCACTGCGCCAATTCGCAATGCTCACGTCCGTTTCTCAGACTGGGGCAAGGAAAACTGTTTTTGGTAGAGAGCAATTTGGTGGACAGGAAGGGTGTTCCTAGGCCGGGAAAGTGGATGGATTCTTCTTCCTCTTCGTCGTCGATACGACCTAGAATGATCCGTCCGCGAACTACCATGGTAGAGCGCTATTGGCTGTGCGATCCGTGTGCTCGATCCTGGACACTGGTTCACGACCGATGCCAAGGGATTGCGCTGGTGCCTCTGCCTTTTCCGCCTCAACGGGCGGAGATCGAGAGCGAGAGAAGGGTTCGGAAGTTCGCAAAAGGAAGCGCTTAGGGCTCCAGTGAATCGCGCCTCAGGCGAGAATTGGCACCTGGGCGGCTAGGCACCGACTCGCCGATGCGGCGGTCGATACCCCATGCCCATAGAGATATGTCGGGCCGCGTCCTTGAGAGCTTCGAGAATACGGGGCATGGTTTGCGGGCTCACCTGCTGAGTGGTTCCACTCAGGCCCAGGCTGGCCTCGATGGCGCCGCGCTCATCGAAAATCGGGGCAGCGACACAACGCGCCCCCATATTGTTCTCTTCGTCATCCACTGCCGAGCCTTGAGCGCGCACTTTTTCCAACTCCTTGAGCAACCGCGGAAGGGTCACGATCGTTTTGGGCGTACGCCTTTCCATGCCACTCTTGCGCACAATTGCTTCCAACTGTTCCCGCGGAATGTAGGCAACGATGGCTTTCCCCACACTGGTGGCGTGAACACGCATGCGGCGTCCTACCCAGGTGTCCATGCGGATGAATCCTTCCGGCTCAACTTTTTCGATGTACACGGCGTCGGGACCGTCCAGTACAGCTAAATGGCACGTGAGTCCGGTTTGGAGGGTCAGGTGGCGCATGATGGGCAGGGCCACGCCCCGGACGTCGCGTCCACCGAGGGCCCCACGGCTCAAGCTCAGGATCTTGAGACCCACGCGATACCTGCCCGACTCGGCATCCCGAGTCAAATAACCCCGGCTTTCGAGAGTGCGCAAAATGTAGCTGGCGGAACTCTTGGGAATGTCGAGCTTGCGGCTGATTGCCGCGTTGCTTAAACCATCGGGGTCGAGGGCAACGGCTTCCAGCATGGCCAGGGCGCGTTCAACCGCTACGGAGGGCGATTCGGATGAGGCTTTCGTCATAGGCCGGAAGTCACCAGGTAATAGGGGAAGAACATGTAGCCGTCCAATTAAATGAATGTATGTTCATCATACTGAACAACGGGCTTGACCCGCAATCTAAACGTGGCTACGCTCGGCCAGTATAGTGAATTTATGTTCATAATACTGAACACACAAATCTAGCTCTGGGAGAACGCGATGCCCGCAAACGAAAACAAGAACACACATATCGAGCGAAATCTGAATCACGAATGGGCCGACAACCCTCGGTGGAGAGGGGTCGAGCGACCCTACACGGCGGAGGACATAGCGCGGCTTCGCGGCTCCGTGCACATCGAACACACACTGGCCCGCCTCGGGGCGGAACGGCTATGGAACCTCTTGCAGAGCGAGCCCTACATCAACGCCCTCGGCGCGGTTACCGGCAACCAGGCCGTGCAGCAGGTTCAGGCGGGGCTGAAAGCGATCTATGTGAGTGGATGGCAAGTGGCGGCGGACGCGAACAACGCGGGACAGATGTATCCCGACCAGAGCTTATATCCGGCGGACAGCGTTCCCAATCTGTGCCGCCGCATCAATAGCGCACTGCAACGGGCTGACCAGATTCATCATGCCGAGGGATATGCTGCTCCGGCGGAGAGCTGGTTCGCTCCTTTGGTGGCGGATGCTGAAGCAGGATTCGGCGGCACGTTGAATGCCTTCGAACTGATGAAGGGGATGATTGAGGCTGGGGCGGCCTGCGTACACTTTGAGGATCAGCTTTCGTCGGCGAAGAAGTGCGGCCATCTGGGCGGCAAGGTGCTGGTTCCGACCAACGAGGCTGTACAAAAACTGGTGGCGGCGCGGCTCGCGGCGGATGTGATGGACGTGCCGACGCTGGTGATGGCGCGCACCGACGCGGATAGCGCACAACTTCTCACCAGCGACATCGACCCGCGGGATCGTACATTTTGTACCGGAGAGCGCACATCCGAGGGATTCTTTAGAATTCGTGGCGGCATCGAGTCAGCCATTGCGCGGGGCTTGGCCTATGCACCTTACTGTGATCTTTTGTGGTGCGAGACCTCGCATCCCGATCTCGAAGAAGCGCGGCAGTTTGCCGATGCGATTCACGAGAAATATCCGCACAAGATGCTGGCCTACAACTGCTCACCCAGTTTCAATTGGCGGAAGAAGCTGGATGAGGAAACCATCGCCCGCTTCCAGCCAGAACTGGCGCGGATGGGGTACAAGTTCCAATTCGTGACGCTGGCAGGATTCCACGCTCTGAACCTGAGCATGTTTGAGTTGGCGCGTGGGTACAAGCAGGCTGGCATGACCGCCTATTCTCGACTGCAGGAGAAAGAGTTCAGCCGCGAAACTCAGTACGGCTACGGAGCAGTAAAGCACCAGCGTTTTGTGGGAACCGGCTACTTTGATCAGGTCCAACAAGTCATCAGTGGCGGGTTGGCCTCCACTACGGCGATGGGCGGCTCGACTGAGGCCGAGCAATTTGGCGGATACAAGCCCTCATCCGATCTCGAACACGGTCCCGACTCGATATACCCACCGGCTCAAGTTGAGGCTCCCGAGGAGATGCTGATGCCGTCTGGAGATTGATTCGAGACCGATTCGCCATAATAAGGCTTTAGGAGCGGCGCCATACTCGGGCGCCGCTACTCTAATCGGCGCAAGGTGTCTGCTATAATCAAACCCGCCCCTGATGGCGTCGTTTCACATCTGTGCGGAAGTGGTGGAACTGGCAGACACACCATCTTGAGGGGGTGGCGCCGAAAGGCGTGGGGGTTCAAATCCCCCCTTCCGCACCATTGCACTCATTAATAATCTTAGGACCTGTTAACTCCATGATCATCCTCGTCACCGTTATCCACGTGATCGTTTGTTTGTTTCTGATTATTGTCGTTTTGCTGCAAAGCGGGAAGGCCGGGGACATCTCGGCGGCGTTTGGCGGCCAAGGCAGCCAGGCGGCGTTTGGACCGCGAGGAGCGGCCACGACGCTCTCGCGAGCAACCACCGTTTCGGCGGTTTTATTCATGCTTACCTCGATTACTCTCTCGATCAACGCAATCAAGCAGGGCGGGCCAAAGTCCGTGTTGCAGGGAGTAAAATCGGCACCCGCGAAGACCCAACCTGTGGCACCCGCACAAAAGCCTGCGACTCCTCCGACGCAGAAATAAGTGACGAGTCAGCCACTCACAAGAGCTTTTCTCGCTGATTACTGCCCTTGAACCTCGCGACGGGCTGCACTTCTGCAGACCGTAAACCATGCCAGTGCAGCTTTTTATCTCCGCCCTCGCGGGTTTTGCTGTAATTGTATTTGGCGTTTGCCGGTGCTACCATCGAGTCGTCGCACTAATACTGGAGGTTTACCATGTCGGATCGTGATGGCAACACATTTGTATGGTTTTTGGCGGGACTGGGCGTGGGCGCTTTGGTGGGAGTTTTGTACGCGCCGAAATCGGGCAGCGAAACCAGGGAAGCTCTGCGGGCTCGAGCCGAAGAAGGACGCGATTATGTGAAGAATCGCGCGCGCGAAGCTCGCGAACAGGCTTCGGAATGGGCGGATCGCGGCCGTGATGTTGTGAACCAGCAAAAGGACCAGTTTCGCGCGGCGTATGAGGCAGGCCGGCAGGCTTATCAGGAAGCGACCTCCGAATCCGCTGCTGCGCCCAAAAATCTGTAACGACTCAGCTTTTTGGCGGTTGCGGATGAGATTGCGACACCGAGTGCTGGCCTCACGAAAGGTTCCGGTATGGAAAACCTGATCACCCTTTTCATTGCTTTGACGGGAGCGGCGGTCCTTCTCCAGGCCGGCCTGCTTGCCGCCATGTATCTGGCGCTACGCAAAACGAGTGCCCGACTCGAGGATATGGCCACGGACGTCAAGACCAGAGTGCTCCCAACGATCGACGATGTCAGGACCAAATTGCTCCCCACACTCGAAGGTGCTCAGCATCTGTTCACGGACTTGCGCCCAAAACTTGAATCGATTACCGATAAGGTTGAAGTGATTGCAGATAATGTGTCAAAGGCTAGCTCCACCGTACGAGCTCAAGTACAACGCGTCGACGCAACGGTCAACGATGTAGTCGATCGAGCGAGATTGCAGGTGATCCGTGCGGACGATTTGGTGACCCGGACGATGGACAGCGTTGAACATACCTCCGAGGTAGTGCACAAAACTGTAGTTTCGCCGGTGCGGCAGGTATCGGGAATTATTCGTGGCGTCACGACCGGGATTGAAGTTTTGATTGGAAGCCGTAGCCGTGGAAACGGCCGCCATCGCGATACTCGGCGGTCCGTGCCGCAGGACGAGATGTTCATCTAAGTTGAGTTTTTGACCGCCCGGACTATCTGTCGTAGAAAAAGCCCGACTCATCGATAATTGTGTCTATGCGATACCTGGTTCGAGCTCGCGTTAAGCCCGGTCGTGAAGCAGATCTGCTTCGGGCTATCGAGAATGAAACGCTCGGCCTGGGCTCGGTCGCGGAAGGCGAGTACCCGCGGAACATGAAAGACGCCCGAGTATGCGCCGACGAGACGGTGCGCTGGGTTGAAGTGTGCTACTGCCCTACTCCTCTGCAGGAGGAGAGGCCTTACTGGGAAGAATATTTTGATCTTGAGCGAGTGCAGGATGCGCACGACCGCCGCAAATGCCGCGATAAGAACGGGAGCGAACTTTGGGCTTGTGGCAATTGCGATTGCACGGCGCGGTTGGAGCAGAAGTTGAACGCGACGGGAAGGGGATTTGTCCAATCTCTTGGCACTCCGCAGGCCAAGTAGTCATTTCCCTGGGGCCGTGTTGCCCGTCCTCCGCGGCTCACCTCGCCACGCCATTTAGTCTACGTAGGCAGTACACTATTTTCGCCACCCGCGATCTGCTCCATCATCGCTTAGACCATGGTCAATTCCAGGCTGACGCTTGGCACCCTCTTGGACGCCGCACGAACCACAATAGCGGCAGTAGCGTCTCTGCTGCTGGCCCGCCTGTTGAAGCTTCCCGAGTTTTATTGGGCGCCGATCTCGGCGATTGTGATCATTGAGTCCACCATCGATCCCAGAACCCTCGCATGGCAGCGCTTTGCGGGGACTGCCTTGGGCGCTGCGCTGGGAGCGTTGATCGCTACGTTTTTTCCGAGCAACGGACTGGTATATGCATCCGCAATTTTCCTGTCCGGACTTCTGTGCGCCTTGCTTCGGTTTCGCGGCGGGTACCGCTTTGCAGCGATTACGGTGAGCCTCGTTTTATTGATCGCGCACCAGCGTCCGGCGTGGATCGTGGCCTCGCACCGGTTTGTGGAAGTCTCGGTGGGAATCGCGGTAGCACTCGCCATCGCGGAAGTGTGGCCCAATCGCACATGATGCCGTTTCGTCTGTGCCCGCGCGATTCTCTCCCTTCGCGGGCTTACCGCTTTTTTGGCGGCCATTTGCGCCGAATAGCTTTTGACCGCGAAGATCGCTAAGAACGACCGCGAAGGCGGCAAAGAAAAGCTCGCGGAATGCTATACGATCCAGGCTCCGCCGACCACAATGTCGTCATCGTAGAAGACCGCTGCCTGGCCGGGAGTGATGGCGCGCTGCGGCTGGTCGAAAGTGACGAGAACTTCGTCGGCAGAAATCTTCTCCAGCATTGCCGAAGCCGGCTCGTGGCGATGCCGAATCTTCACTGCCACACGCATCGGCTCGTGCAGATCGCCCACCGAGATGAAAGTTACGCGCCGTGCACGCAGCGTACGCGAGTAAAGATGTTCATCCCCGCCTACGATCACCTGCTTATCGGCGCCGTTGATTTGAATTACATAGAGCGGCGATCCGGTGGCTACGCCCAGGCCCTTGCGCTGGCCTACGGTGAAGTTGTGGATGCCACTGTGCTCGCCGATTACTTCTCCGTTCGCGGTCACCAATTCGCCCGCTGTGTCGGGCAAGGCCTCGCCGTTTTCGGCAAGATAGGCATCGATGAAGCGCTTGTAATCGCCGCCTGGGACAAAACAAATCTCTTGCGAATCGGGCTTCTCGGCGATGGCCAGGCCATGCTTGCGTGCCATCTCGCGAACTTCGGGCTTAGTCAGTCCACCCAGCGGAAAGAGCGTGCGGCTCAATTGGTCCTGCGTGAGCCCGAAGAGAAAATAAGTTTGATCCTTGCTGCGATCGGCGGGGCGCTTCAGCAGCCAGCGTCCGCGGGCGTCATGATATTCCACGCGAGCGTAGTGGCCGGTAGCCACACAGTCGGCGCCGATTTGCTGCGCGACGACGAGCAACTGGTCGAACTTCAAGTGATTGTTGCAGAGGCTGCACGGGATTGGCGTTCGTCCCGAAAGATATTCGGCGACGAACGGCCGAACCACATCGCGCTCAAAGCGATCCTCGTGGTTCACCACGTAATACGGAATGCCGATATGCTCGGCTACGCGGCGTGCATCGTAAACATCGTCGAGGGAGCAGCAACGGCCGGTTACTTTTTCCGGCATGCCTTCGTGCCCAGCCAGCCGCCGCTGGTTCCAGAGCTGCATGGTGAGACCGATGATATTGTGCCCCTCGGCGCGCAGCATAGCCGCGACGGCGGAAGAATCCACGCCGCCAGACATAGCTACCGCGATGGTCTTGGGGTTTGGCATTTCGTCTTATTTGATTTTAATCGTGCTCATGACTCTACGGTAAAAATCAGTTAACAGGTATCCGTCCGAGCCCTCATCAGAGCTGCCGGTGCTGGAGGGTTCAAAACTCAAACTATATCTCTCAGTCTCAACCGCAATCGACTGTATATAGCGCGCGCAAGTGCCGTCCCCAACACTCTCGTATTCAAGCAGACATTGTTGTGCCGGAAGGCCGGAAATCTTGTACCGTGAAAGCGTGCATTTGGGCCCGGGTTCGTCATTGTTGGGATTGATTGCCGGACGATTTCTGGCGATCGGCTGCATGGTGATTCGGAAGCCGCCGGGCTTGTAATCGTCCGCGTTGAATGAAATATATTTCGTTCCGTTGCCGGGTACACTCTTGTCGGTTACACGCCAGTGGGGAGGGTATTGAAGCTCTAGTCCAACGTCTGGACTCTTATACGTATTCCAGTCAGAGCTCGTGGTGACCGACGGATTGGCCGGCACTGGCAACGCCTTGTGCGGAAGCGGACCAGAAATAGTAATTCCGAAACCGATGCCGTTGCCGACACCCATCGAGTAATAGCGGCTTACGGCAACTAGTTGGCCGTTCTTCGTGAAGTAGTCGATTGTGGGTTTTCCCGAATCATCCGCCGAGCGGCATTTGCTCCAACCTTCGGCAGCCAGTTTCGTCACCACTTTGCCGTATGGCGTGTCTACATCTCCTGGCTCCTCGCCAATCCCGCTTCCTGCGATCGAAATCCATCGATACAATTCCGGCTTTTTCTTACAGGGATCTTCACAACTCGCATATGCCCGGCGGATGCTGAACCCTTCGGAAAAACCTTCCACCGCAACAGACCGGAGCCAAGCGTATTCTTCGGGAACTTTTGTTTCCAAACGGGCCAGTTGGTCAGACCGAAGTGCTGCGATGCGATTTCGATAGACCTCGGCCACGTCTGACAAGGCGCCAGTGTAATCGCCATGGTACGGATTGAGATTGTAAGAATTGCGGAGAATGAGCCACTTTTTCTGGCTCTGAACCAATACGCTCTTTTCCGATGCAGAGGTCGACGCCAGCCGCTTACCGTAGGCTGCCGCCAATTCAACCTCAAGCCTTGCCAACTCCTCGTCCTTGCAGATCGATTCTTCGGTGGTTAGCACTCCAGCCTTAGAGCAATCGAAGCTAGTTTTTAGAAATGGAGGAGTGGAGAATGCCTGACCCGCGAATTGATCCTGGGCGCAGAATGCGACCTGCAACTCTTGCCACAGGGTCCCGAAGAGAAAGACGATCAGAACCACCTTTCTTGATGTGTAGGACATCCTTCAGCCTCTGTTCGCAGGTAGTGGAAATCTCACCTGCAGGTGGGACTTAGTTCGCGCAACCGGGCAACTGCTTCCGGCACCAGCGCCAGCGCCACATCGATATCTTCCGTTGTATTCTGCTTTCCTACGCTGAAGCGAATGCTGGCACGCGCGCGATCGCCACGCAGCCCCATCGCAGTCAGCACATGCGACGGTTCGATTGCTCCCGAGGAACACGCGGCTCCAGTCGAGACGGCAAGGCCTTTAAGATCGAGCGCGATCACCATGGATTCACCATCAATGTGATCGAAATAAATGTTAGTCGTATTCGGCACGCGCGGCGCATCACCGCCATTGACGCCAGCGTCCTCCACTTGTGCAAGGATTCCATGCTGCAGTCGGTCGCGCAGTGTGGACATATTGCGATCGTCACCTCGCTCGAAGCCCTGCGTCGCGAGCTCTGCGGCTTTTCCCAGGGCCACGATGCCCGGAACATTCTCGGTTCCCGCACGTCGTGAGCGCTCGTGCCGTCCGCCATAAAAAAGCGGCTGAATACGAACTCCCTTCCGCACGTATAACGCCCCCACGCCTTGCGGTGCGTACATCTTGTGCCCCGAAATTGATAGAGCAGAGCAACCGATTCCTCTCACGCCGATGCTCACTTTGCCCGCGGCCTGCACGGCGTCGGTGTGAAAAAACACCTCAGCTTCGGCCGCAACGCGCCCAATTTCCTCGAGTGGTTGCAGCACCCCAGTTTCGTTATTGGCCATCATGATCGAGATCAGTTTTGTATTGGCCCGCAGGGCGCGCCGCACATCCTCGGGATCAATCAATCCGTTGCCATCGACCGGGACGTACGTTACCTCGCAGCGGATGTCCTCCATATGCTTGCAGACATACAAGACCGCGTGATGTTCGACGGTCGAGGTAATGACGTGATCGCCCTCGCTTGTAAGGCCCGCAATCGCCAGATTGTCGCCCTCGGTTCCCCCGCTGGTGAAGACAATTTCGGAGGCCTGGCATCCCAACAATATGGCGACCGAATCCCGCGCGCGTTCGACCGCGGCACGGGTTTCCTGCCCGTGACGGTGTATCGACGATGCATTGCCGAATCGCTCGCTGAAGTACGGGCGCATCGCATCCAGCACCTCCGGAAGCACCGGAGTGGTGGCGTTATTGTCGAGGTACACACGGCGCATAATCCTTATTATTCTACCTGCTTTCCCCGGGATCACTTGTCGAATTGCGGCTGGCCTAAAGGAAATGGCGCCCTCGCAAGGGCGCCATGGTAGCCAAAATCGCAGTCAGCGTTTTTCTATCGGCACATAACGATTGGGATAGTCCGGACCCATATATTCGGCGCGCGGACGAATCAGGCGGTTATCGTCGAGTTGCTCAATCACATGTGCCGCCCAACCGCTGATGCGGG
>Ga0210400_10001229_pt1 | contig 25763 bp, 21 predicted proteins | sample IncBWH26MmetaG_FD_155456 | JGI IMG/M metagenome (GOLD analysis project Ga0210400, IMG submission 155456) | Forest soil microbial communities from Barre Woods Harvard Forest LTER site, Petersham, Massachusetts, United States - Inc-BW-H-26-M | ecosystem: Environmental > Terrestrial > Soil >...
AGAAGGTTAGACTGAAGCGGTTCCCCACTTCTCGCCTCTTTTGCGAGAAGTGGGATAACACCGCCGCCAACGCCGCAGTATTTCAACGAGGGATCTCTGACTCAACCGGGCGGTGCGTCGGCCACCCTGTGCTTCCCTCCCCCTTCGTTGACTTGCTTCCATCGCCTGCGTAGGATTCGGAGGCATGATCGACCAAACCATCTCCCACTACCGCATCATTGAAAAGCTCGGCGGCGGCGGGATGGGCGTGGTCTACAAGGCCGAAGACACCGAACTTGGCCGTTTCGTGGCACTTAAGTTTTTGCCCGAAGAATTGTCGCGTGATCCGCAAGCGTTGGAGCGTTTCCGGCGCGAAGCGCGCGCCGCCTCCGCTCTGAATCACCCGAATATCTGCACCATTTACGAGATCGGCAAACATGGCGAGCAATCGTTCATCGCCATGGAATATCTCGATGGTGTCACGCTGAAGCACCTGATCGCCGGCAAGCCGTTAGACAACGAAACCGTGCTTTCCCTTGCTATCGAAATTGCCGACGGCCTCGACGCCGCGCATTCGCAAGGCATCGTCCATCGGGACATCAAGCCCGCCAACATTTTCGTGACCAAGCGGGGCCATGCCAAGGTTCTGGATTTCGGTCTCGCTAAAGTCGCGCCAGCCACCTCATCGAGTCAGATCGCGTCTGCCAACACTATGACGGCGGTTGAGGATCAGCACCTTACCAGTCCCGGCTCCACTCTAGGCACTATTTCCTACATGTCTCCGGAGCAGGCCCGAGCTAAAGAACTCGATGCTCGAAGCGATCTGTTTTCTTTCGGCGCCGTCATCTACGAAATGCTGACCGGCACGCTCCCGTTTCGCGGCGGCAGTTCCGCGGAAATCTTCAACTCGATCCTAAACAGCGCTCCCACGCCGGCATTCCGCCTCAATCCAGACATGCCGGCCGATCTGCAACGCATCGTCGAGAAAGCGCTCGAAAAAGACCGTAACTTGCGCTACCAGACTGCCGCCGATCTGCGCACCGATCTTGCACGCCTGAAGCGCGATTTTGACTCCGGGCGCTCCTCCGGTGCCGCCGTCGCAGGCGTCGACCCCACGCCAAGCTCTGCGGCAGCCCCCAACGTCCCGGCTTCGCGATCCGCAAGATATCTCGCTGCTGCGGCTGTCGTGGTAGTTCTTGTCGTCGCGGCGGGCCTCTATTTTTCCCTGCGAACCCGATCCGATACGAAAAAGATCAATTCCATCGCCGTTCTACCCTTCGTGAATGCCACCTCCGACGCCAACAACGAATATCTGAGCGACGGCCTCACCGAAAGCCTGATCAGCACGCTTTCTCAGCTCCCCGACCTGAAAGTCATGGCGCGCAGCACGGTTTTCAAATTCAAAGGTAAAGAAGACGACCCACGCCAAATCGGCCAGTCGCTGCAAGTCGCCGCCGTCCTCACCGGGCGCATTACGCAGCACGGCGACGAACTGAACATCTCCGCCGACCTGGTCAATGCATCCGATGGCAGCGAACTTTGGGGATCGCAATATGCCCGCAAACTGGCCGACATCACTCAGGTGCAAAGCGATATCACTCGCGACATCTCGAACCGCCTGCGCATTCACCTGAGCGGCAGCGAGCAACAGCATGTAGGACAGGCTGGCACCACGAATCCCGAAGCCTACCGCCTATACCTCGAAGGCCGCCAGCTTTGGCATCGGCGCACTCCCGAAGGCCTGAAGAAGAGTATTGATTTATTCCAGCAGGCCATCGCCGCCGACCCGAACTACGCTCTCGCCTATGCCGGCCTCGCCGACACCTATAACGTGATCCCAAGCTATGGCGGCATTAGTTCGAAGCAAGCCCAGATGATGGCCGACGCAGCCTCGCGCAAAGCGGTCGAACTCGACGATACTCTTCCCGAAGCCCACGCTGCTCGCGCCTTCACCCTGGTGCAAATGTATCGCTTCAGCGAATCCGAACCGGAATTTCGGCGTGCGCTCGAGCTCAATCCCAACAACGCAACCGCACACTATTTCTACGCCTTTGGCTGCCTCACTCCCACCAATCGCATTGATCAGGCATTGGCGGAGTTCCGCACAGCCCTGGCTCTCGACCCTCTCTCCTCGATTGTGAATTCGAACTACGCCGTGGTTTTGGAAGAAGCCCATCGTTACGACGAGTCGCTTTCAGTATTCCAGAAAGTGCTCGAACGGGATCCCAACTTTAGCCCGGCGCTCTATAAGTTGTCGATCCTTCACGCGACCATGGGACGATTCCCCGATGCTATCGGCGAACTCGGGAAGTCCCGTTTCACGAAAGCTGTTAACGTCACTCCAGACGCGAAGGGGTATCTGACTCTCATGATGACGGAAGAGGGGTCGGACCGGTCAACATCGATGGCTGCGGCGGCCGCCATAGCCGGAAATCGCGACCAGGCTTTCGAGTATCTGGAAAAAGCCTACTCCGATGGCGACAACGCGCTACTGATCTCGATTCGTTTGCCCGCCTTCGACGCGCTCCGCTCCGACCAGCGTTACAAGAGCCTGATGCTCCGGCTTGGGCTTCCGGAGTAGAGCTTTCGTTGACTTGGCTCCCGCGCCTGCGTAGGATTCTAGGTCGAGCGGACAAACCCTATCATAGTTCCGCACAGTAGCCATGTTAGGCAATCGCACCAGCGAGCAATGGGTTTCTCAATATGCCACCAGCCATCAGCATCCGGTAAACCGCATCTGCCACACGCTGGGCATTCCGACGATTCTGGCTTCGGTCGCGCTTTTTCTTGCCGGCATTTTCTTCCATCGCGTATGGCCCTACGCACTCGGCTTGTTTCTTCTGGGATGGATTTTGCAATTTGTCGGCCATGCTTTCGAAGGTAAGCCGCCGGAATTCTTCCAGGACTGGCGCTTTCTATTGGTGGGCGTGCGCTGGTGGTGGGCAAAGATTCACGGCAGGGCTTGACCAGACCGCTGGTGACCCATTCCCTGCGTGAGCGCGGTCAACCCTGATCGGCTCGCCATCATCGAACACAGGCGCCATGTTCCCTCAACTTGCCCGCTTTACTGATGCCGGTCTCCTCCTCTTGCGCCTGATGGTCGCACTGGTCTTCATCGCCAGCGGATTTAGCCACCTGAAGAATCCGGCGGCACGCGCCAGGAGCATCGGCATGTCCCAGCGGTTTACAGTCTTTCTGGGGGTCGCCGAAACGGCAGGAGGGCTAGGCGTCGCCTTCGGAATTCTGACTCAACTGGCGGCCTTTGGTCTTATCCTCATCATGTTCGGCGCCGTTCAAAAAAAAATCTTTGCATGGCATACCGGTTTCTGGGGAGAAAAAGCTCCCGGTTGGTACTACGAGCTAATGCTCATTATGATGAACCTCCTGATCGCCTTCACCGACGGCGGCGCTTATGTGCTGATGCGGTAGGGTCGCCCGCCAGTAGTGGGGTCACTTTTTCGGACGCGAATCTGGCGGGACCAACCCGTTCGCGCGGTAGTAGGCGACCAGCAAACCGTAATGTTCTCCGGCATGCTCGGTAACGTCGAGCCAGGGTTCGATGCTCTTGGCGAGAGCATCGTCGGGCACGCTCTGCAAGGTCGCATCCGCCTCGGCTATCGATTTTTCCATGAGGGGGACGATGGCGGCCTTGGTTTTATAGTCTTTGGGATCGAGATCGTCCCAGCTGATTTTTTCGCCTCGCCCGGCCTTGGCGGCGTAAACATTTCCAGAGGCAATGTGAACAATCAATTCCCCGAATGAGCGCATTTCGGGCTTGAGGCGATAGTCGTACCTAGCCTCAGGAAAATCTTTAGCCATCTCCAGCACCTTGCGGTTGACGGAATCGAAGCGGCCCTGCAGCGACTGGTGCGGCGTAGGCGCTGTGCTCTGAGCAAGAATCGGCGGCAGGCCCGGCAGAACGAGCGATAAAGCGACCCAGCAGAGAGCAAGCGAGCGCAGGCTCATGTCATTCTCCTGGATGACAGACGCAGCCGCAGGATAAACGTCACCGATCGAGAAACATGAATGAGGGCCGATGACGGTGGAATCCGCTTTCTCGCGACGAGACAGGAAGTCAAGATCCCCATCCCTTTCATGAAAGGTTCTTTGCCGCACTGACCTCGCGGCGCGGATGCCTGTGAGCATGGTGAATCACAACGCACTAAGGCTGGACATGAGAACATGTCCGGCTTTGTCGCCTGAGACGATTGCTTTTGGAGAGGATCATCGTTGGCGGGAGAACCTGCCCTAACACTTCCCATCCGCGCCGCAATCCTTTCATCATCTTGTGGATGGCGAGCAATCAGGGGATCGCGCCGGAGCGGCGGCGGTGTTTGCGCCAGCGAATGCACGCCCCGGCCTTTGCCAGCTTCGATGGCGTGAGCGGAGGGATGATTCTGGATCTGAGCGAAGAAGGGCTATCGATGCAGATGGGTGAGCAGCTTCAGGGCGGGCTGGACCGGGAGCGGCGCCTGCGGATGGGATTGGATCTGGCAGAGCCTGCGGCGCATCTGGAGACCACGGGATATATTGCATGGGCGGACGCGCTGGGGCGCGCCGGGGTCCGCTTCTCGGATTTGCCGGAGGAGGCGCGGGGGCGATTGAAGGAGTGGCTGACGATGAATGCTGGAGCGCCGAGCCAGATGGCTCCAACGGTCGCGGTAGGGCGAGCGTGGGGATGGGGCGCGGGGCGGTGGGCTGGAGGAAACGGGCAGCGAAATCCCATGGCCGTCAGCCTGGAAGCGGAAACGGAATTCGTGAATGAGGCTCGAAGAAACGGAAATGGGGCTGGAGCTTCGGCGACGGTGCAGTATGAATTCAATTCGCTGGGCACCGATCTGACGGCGGCCCTGCGGTTGATTGCGGAGCGGGCGCGGGCGCTGACTCGCGGCTCGAGCGCGGCTATTGCCCTCGTGCACAAGGGCGCTGTGATGTGCCGTGCCAGCGTCGGTGCAAGCGCGCCAGGGTTGGGGACACGGGTGGATGTGAATGCGGGACTCTCGGGAGAATGCTTTCGCGAAGGAAAGACTCTGCGCTGCGATGACGCGCAGAACGATCCGCGGGTGGATGTGGAGAGTTGCCGAAGGCTCGGAATACGGTCGATTCTGGCGGCGCCGGTTCGCTTTGAGCGTGACACACTGGGGTTGCTGACGGTATTCGCTCCGGAGCCGTTTACTTTCGACGAAGGCGATGTGGCGGTGGTGGAGAGTTTGGCGCATACGGTGGTGAGAAGCATGCGGCAGGCGGAGGGGGCGGGGTCAAGAGTTTAAGGCTTTCCAGCGCGGCTTTTCTCAATCGAGTGCCACAGTTTGCAGAAACCCGATCAAAGGCAACACCAAGAACAAGCTCAAACCCAGAATCAAACCCAAAGTCAAAAGCAGCGGACAAGAGTGTCCGCTCCACACGAGTGTCGGCTCTGCACGGGCTGGGCATTACTTCTTACGGGGTTTCAGGGATTCCCAATCTTCTTTCGTTAGGGCGCGGCCCAGGTTGCTGAATTCGCCGGCACCCTGGAGGAATTCTCCGCCGTCCATGCGGATGACTTCGCCGTTGATGTAGGAGGAGCCGTCGCTTACCAGAAATGCGGCGAGGTTGGCTAACTCCTCCGTGGTGCCGAAGCGGTGCATGGGATTGCGATCGAGAGCGAGGGCTTCCAACTCTGGACGAGGAAGCACGCGGGAGAATGCGCCTTGCGTGGGTACGGGGCCGGGCGCGATAGCGTTCATGCGGATGCCGCGATTGCCCCACTCGACGGCGAGGCTGCGGGTGAGGGCTTCGACTCCGGCCTTGGAGACGGCGGAGGGAACCACGTAGGCAGAGCCAACGGGAGCGTAGGTGGCGGAGATGCTAAGAACGGTGGCGGCGCGGGCGGATTTGAGCCAGCGGCGTCCGCAGGCCAGGGTGCAATTGAGCGTTCCGTGGAGGACGATGCCGATGACGGAGTTCCATGCTCCGGAGGAAAGCTCTTCGGTGCGGGCGATGAAATTTCCGGCTGCGTTGTTGACGAGAATGTCGAGCGGAGCGTCTTGCCAGATTTCGTCGATCATGGCTTCGACGGCGTCGAGATTGCGTACATCGCAGGAAATGGCGTGGATTGGGCCGTGCGTGGCGGCGGAAAGTTCGGAGGCGGTTTGCTCGAGGACATCTTCGCGGCGGCCGCAGATGTAGACGGTAGCGCCGAGTTGGAGAAAGCGGTGCGCCATGGCCTTGCCGAGGCCGGTGCCGCCGCCGGTGATGAGAATGCGTTTGGCGCGAAGTAGATTGTCGCGGAACATTTCGTGCTTGACCTCGGGTAGTCGCTACCAGCGAACAGCAGGTTCCTCACCGGGCTTTCGCCCGCCTCGGAATGACAAAACAATTAGAAACCCGGAATGACAAAATCAATAACCAGACCGACAAATCAGAACGACCAAATCACGATCAGAACGACAAATTATATGGGTTATGAAGAAAGGTCGCACGCCAGGCGGAAGCCATAGTCGGCGTAGTGGAAGTCGGGAGGGATACTTGAGCGGGCGGAGCAGCGGGAGACTTTGATGTGGTGGCGCCACGATCCTCCGCGGGAGGATTTGCGCTGGCCGGCTCCCGATGAAGGCTGTGGGCCGCGGGGGTTGCGATCCGGGGAAGTGGCGTAGTAGTTGGGATCGTACCAGTCGTTACACCACTCGTGTACGTTGTCGCACATGTTGAAGAGGCCGAAGGCGTTGGGCTGGTAGAGCGCTACGGGCTCAGGGCCGGTTTGCCAACGGGTTGAGTAACCGGGGAGCGATTGCGGTGGGGCGTCACCCCAAGGGAAGGGTTTTTGTTCGAGATCGGCGCGGGCGGCGCGCTCCCACTCGGCTTCGGTGGGAAGGCGGTAGGAACGGCCGGTTTGGGAGGCGAGCCAGTGGCAGTAGCGGTCGGCGTCAAACCAGGAGACGCCCGTGACCGGCTGTTGGGGATGATTGAAGTTCGGGTCGTGCAGGAATGGTGGCGGTTCGGCCGATGTGGCGCGCAGAAAGAATGCATACTCTTCGTTGGTGACTTGCGTGGACGCGATGAGAAAAGAGTCGATCCAGACGCGGTGGACCGGACGCTCGCAATCCTGACCGGAGGCGCAGCCCATGAGGAACCAGGCTGCGGCGATCGAGACGAGGGGCGGTTCGAGGTGCGCGGAACGGAAATGCGAGGGAGCCGTGGCCATGAGTCTCGGTTCGATTCTATCTAAGAACGCATATTCGATTCCTCGCGGTGTCTTGTTGCGGGCGTCTACTGGCGATCTTGAGCGGGGTAGACCAGCCACTTCAGAAGCATATTGACGAGGCTCAGGACGATTGCGCCGAGGAAGGCGGCGATGAATCCGTGGACCTGGAAGCCCGGTACCAGGGCCGAGGCAAACTTCAGCATGAGCGCGTTGATGACGAACCAGAAGATTCCGAGGGTTGCGAGGGTTAAAGGGAAGGTAAGGATTTTTAGGAGTACGCCGAGCGTCGCATTGATGAAGCCGATGGCGAGAGCGGCGATGAGCGCTGCGACTGGGCCGCTTACATAAATGCCCGGCACCACCCGCGATACGATCCAGACTGCCAATGCACTCAGAATCCAGTTAAGCAGGAGGCGCATAGTGGTCTCTCTGTCGAGTTCGGAATCACGGCTGCTGAAAAAATCGTGACGCGCACGGGAAGCATCCGCAACGACCACAGATTTTTCCCCGGCCTGTTCGTCTGTGTCAGCGAGAACTATACCAAGCATTTCCGTATCCCGGGGTCATAGCCTGAAATAATTTATTGCGAGTGCCGTGATTGATGCGGGGCTCCTGTAGACTACAAAATCCAAATGGATTGAGGAGGAAGATGTCATGCCCGAAGCGAGTCTAAGCGGTGCGGAATTCAAGAAACAACTACAAGCAGGAACTCCGAAGATGGGGCTGTTTATCAACTCTCACAGTCCAACCGTGGTGGAGCAACTTTCCTATAGCGGCTATGACTGGCTGCTGGTCGATACGCAGCATGGGCCGATGCAGAACGAGAAGTTGTCGGCGATGCTTAGCGGGATCGCGAATGGCGGGGCGAAGTCGCTGGTGCGGGTCGGCGCGTACAACGACCGGCCGGGGATTCAGCAGGCGCTCGATCTGGGAGCGGATGGCGTTCTCATTCCCTACATCAATACGGCGGAAGAGGCGCGGCAGGCGATCAGTTGTACGAAGTATCCGACGGTGGGAACGCGGTCGGTGTATTTTCCGCAGCGGTGCATGAACAAAGCCGGGCTGCTCGGCTACGCGGGAAATTTTAATAATCAGGGAATCGTTGCCCTTCAAGTGGAGACGGCTTCGTGCATCGAAAATATGGCGGAGATTGCGGCGGTGCCGGGAATCGATATTCTGTTTCTCGGGCAAAACGATCTTTGCATGTCGATGGGGTTGTATAACAAGTACGAGTTCCCTCACATGTACACCTCGCCGGAACTCGATGCCGCCACGAAGAAGTTGATTGAGCAGGCGCGCAAAAATAATGTGATCCTGGGAATATTTTTGTTCGGACCTGCGCGGGTGGGAGAGTTCCTGGAAAAAGGGTTCACGTTTTTCAGCTTAGGGAACGACTTGCATCACATGCTGACGCAGACGGGTGCTTATGTGAATGAGATCGAGAAAACCTCACAGGAAAAAGGCAAGGCGTGGAAGCGGCGGCCTACGGCGCTGTTCTAGAAGCTGGTCGCGGCTTCTCCCGGCGGGCCCAAACCAAGATCCCTCGTTTCACTCGGGATGACAAGGGGCGGGGAGGCTTTAACGCACCCGTGGAAAGTCGTGCCCATCCCAGGGTCATGCATGCGTTGGAATTATTTTCGCAGGCTATGCTTAGCGGCTAATTCAATTGAATCGGTGTAACGACTTGGAACTCTTGAGCGATGTTGAAGTGCGCGTGTTGGGGGCGCTGGTCGAGAAAGACATTACAACGCCCGATTACTATCCTCTTTCGCTCAACGCGCTGGTGAACGCGTGCAATCAAAAAAATAATCGCGATCCAGTGACGGCACTCAGTGAAGACGCCGTGCGCGCCGCTTTGGAATCGTTGCAGGGGCAGCGACTGGCGGGGCCGGCGAGCGGGGCGGACAGCCGGGTGACGAAGTACGAGCACCGGTTGCAGGAGGTTTTCAATTTCGACCGGCGCGAGATTGCGATCCTCTGCGTGTTGTTATTGCGCGGCCCGCAGACTCCAGGGGAACTGCGCGGGCGGACCGAGCGCATGTACCGCTTTGAGGAACTCGATGATGTACATGCGACTCTCGAGCGATTGAGCCAGCGCGATCCGGCGCTGGTGGCGGTATTGCCGCGGCAGCCGGGAACGAAAGAGTCGCGGTATATGCATCTGCTTTCGGGGAACGCAGGTTTCGTGTTGGCAGCGCCTGTCCGAGAGATGGCTAGTTCATCCGTTTCATCTTCATCCGGGGGCGAGGACCGCGTCGCTCGCCTAGAAGCTGATGTAGTGGAACTGAGGAAAGAGGTTTCAAAGATTCAGGAACAACTGGCCGCGTTCCGGCGGCAGTTCGAATGATCAGTTTTTTAGAATGGTGACTCTTTGAGAGGTCTTACGTCTTTCCCTTCAGCGGCTCTGGTTGAGCCCGGATAGAATTACTTCCAAGGAGAGACGCTATGCACCGGCGTGATTTTCTCATTCGCTCCGCCTCCACTTTAGGAACCGCCTGGCTTTCTTCGAAGGAATTGCTGGCCGCACTTTCGAAACAGACTCCTCTCGCAAAATTCAAAGCTTCCGATACCGTGACACTGGGAAGCACGGGCATTCAGACGAGCCGGTTAGCCATGGGCACGGGCACGGTTGGCACCGGTCATCATTCGCATCAGACCGCGCTCGGTGTCAAAGGGCTGTCGGAGTTGCTGCTGAATGGCCATGATCACGGGCTGCGTTTTTTCGACGCCGCGGATAGTTATGGAAGTCATCCTCACGTTGCTGAGGCGTTGAAGCATGTGCGGCGCGATCAGGTGACGGTGCTGACGAAGACATGGGCGCGCGATGCCGCGGGTGCTCGATCCGATCTGGACCGGTTCCGGCGCGAGCTGGGCACCGACTATATCGATATCTGCCTGATGCATTGTTTGACGGAGGGCGATTGGACGGAGCGATTCAAGGGCGTGATGGATGTGCTTTCCGAAGCCAAGCAGAAGGGAGTGATCCGCGCCCACGGATGTTCCTGCCACAGCATTGAAGCGCTGCGGGCTGCAGCGAAGTCTCCATGGGTGGAAGTTGATTTCGCACGCATTAATCCGATCGGATCGCACATGGATGCCGATCCGCAGACGGTGGTGAGCGTGCTGCGTGAGATGAAGGCTGCGGGCAAGGCCGTGGTCGGGATGAAGATTCTGGGCCAGGGAGATTTAAGTAACCGGCAAGACGAGGCGCTGCGGTATGCCCTGTCGCTGGGCGTGCTGGATGCTTTTACCATCGGCGCGGAGAGTAAGGCGGAGCAGGAAGATTTGATCCGGAGGATCGCCGCGGCGTAGGAGTGGGCTGCAGTAAGGGATATGTTGGTCGAAGATGTGCCGATTAATGTGTCGCGGCGTCCACAGCGTCTCTGCTGATCCACGATTGCTGCTTCTTGTCTTGCCGGTAACTTCAATCGAATCAATGTCGTGATTCGTGGCCCACGTTGTGCATGGTCCCTTGTGCTGCTCAGCAGCAGGAGGTGACCAAACATGGCACGTTTCAATTCAAGTTCCGTCAGCAAGATCGAGTCAACCCGCGGCTCCGTCGCGTGGGGCAAAAAGAATTTCGAACAGAACAGCACGCTGGTATTCGCAACGCTTTTGATTGTGTGTGCGCTGGCTGTTGGATGTTCCAATGAAAAGCCAAAGACTGAGAATTCGGGCAGCACGACTCCGGTGGCGCAAGTGACTCCGCCGGCGTCGATAACGCCCGCGAGTGCGCCCGTGACACCCGCCGAGCCGATGCCCGCGAAACCTGCGCACAAGAAACTTGTGCGAAAGATTCCACCGACGGTAACGTTCGCCGACAAGAGTTCCGGTGTGACGTTCCAGTATCCCAGGAAATTCGTATTGAAGTCGGGAGACAGCGCCGGTCAACTTGTTTCGGAGAGTTCGGCGCCGATGAGTTTCGTGCAGCCGGGCGGAGTTGCGGTGGTGGCGGTGGCGATTCCGGAGGGAACGTATCCCAAGAGCGATCTGGCTTCGGCGTTCTTCGATGTCAGCGTGAACAAGTCACTCACCGAGGAGCAGTGCGGAGCGTTTTCTGGGACGCAGGCTGGTTCAGCGATGCCGGTGGATGGAGCAACGCCCACCACCCCTGCAACACCTGTAACGGCGAGTCCTGCAACGCCTACTTCTGCAGCAGCGACTAGGGCCCCGGCGTCGAAGTTGATGATCGGAGACATGGAACTGCTATCGTCCGAGACGAGCGCCAGCGTGGGCACGCGCAAGGAAACGGCGAAGTACTATCACGTGTTTGAGAACGGCGCGTGCTACGAGTTTGCATTGAAAGTTGCGACCACCGGGGTCGAGACCGACGAAGGCGGCAAGCACGTGGATCGGGATGAAATCTTCAAGCGGCTGGGAAAGATTCTGGCCACGGTAAAGGTGAATCCGGTAAAGAGTCCGGAGGTGGCGGCGAGCGTGGCGGCCGCTCCGGCTCCGAGTGTTGCCGAGACTCCGACAAAGTAAGAGTTGTGTCGGAAAAAGGCCGCGCCGCTTCGGTGGCGCGGTTTTTGTTGTCCGCCCGAACCGTCAAGAGCACGCCTCAGGCGCTGAAGCGCGGCTGATTTTGAGATGACTTTACGGCACGACTGAACGTCCTGTCCTTCCCGAGTTTGCTGGTTGGTTATTGGTGCGATTCGTGGGTGATTTCGTGGATGATTTCGTGGATAGATTTCGCGGACAGGAGTGTCCTTGCCACACATTGAGGGCCACAGAGTGGCTGCACACCCTAGGCGCGCAGGTCCTGGACGATTGTGGCTATGTCGTTTTCCTGGAAGAGGCGGATCGCGGCGATGCCGGCGGCACCGGCCTGAAGGCATGATTTGGCGTTTTGTAGTGTGACTCCACCTAAGGCAAGAACGGGAATATTTGCTCGGCAAGCGTGGTGGAGAGCATCGAGGCCCTTCGGAGTGGTGTCAGGTGCGTCTTGTTTTTCGAAGACTGGGGCGAAGACGGCGAACGAGGCTTGGTTCGCGGCTGACTGGATGACTTCTTGTGGTGAGTGACAAGAAACTGCTATCAGTGGATTTTGTGGTGAAATTTCGCGGGCAAGAGTGCCCACGCCACACGCGCGCGGGACACGCTTCCAGGCGGCTCTGACTTCGGCGGGGAGGACGTCGCTGGCGGGGAGATGGACGCCGTCGGCTCCGGCGGCGAGGGCGACGTCGGTGCGGGAGTTGATGAGGAGGGCGGTTTTCAGTTCGCGGTTCTCAGCTCTCAGTTTGCGGATGATGGCCATCGCTTCGCGGGCCAGGCTTTCGAGGTCGCGGGTGGAGAGATCTTTTTCACGGAGCTGGATGTAGTCGATGTTGTTGGCTGTGGCTTCGGCGATTTTGTCCAGGAGGAGGCGCTGGCGGGTGAGTTCGCCGCCGGGGAAGGACCTGCGATCAGTGATGTAGTAGAGGCTACTTTCGGCCATTCGCTTTCAGTCGTCAGTTTAAGGCAAGTGACAGGTGCTGCTTTCTAAAACCTTTACCACAGGGGACACAGGGGATCACAGGGTAAAGCTGGTTTACATCGGCTATCAACGATCAAGGAAACAGTGCTCTGGTGGAAACGACTTGCGAGGCCGATGGTCGCGCAGAGGGCAAGAGAAGATTTATGGGCGAGTTTTGGCTATTTCGGGGAGGACTTCTTCTTTCTCTTTCTTTGGTTGGCTGCCGCCAAGATGATATTCCGTGAGCCCATCGCGAAGGAATTTGAAGGCGTCTTCAGGCGTGTCGACGAACTTGAAGAGGTTCAGGTCTTCTGCTGAAACGGTGCCGGCGTCGACGAAGGCCTGGAAGTTCATGATGCGGTGCCAGTACTCGCTGCCATAGATGACGACGAGAATTTTCTTGGCGAGTTTGTCGGTTTGCGCAAGGGTAAGAATTTCAAACAGTTCGTCGATGGTGCCGAATCCGCCGGGAAAAATTACCAGGGCTTTGGCGAGATAGGCGAACCAGAATTTGCGCATGAAGAAATAGTGGAACTCGAAGTTAAGCGCGGGCGTGATGTAAGGATTGGGATTCTGTTCGAACGGCAGATTGATGTTGAGGCCGATGGTTTTGCCTCCGGCCTCGTGGGCGCCGAGGTTGGCGGCTTCCATGATGCCCGGGCCTCCGCCGGTGGTGACCACGAAACGGCGGCGGCGCGCGGGAATCTGAATAGACCACTCGGTCAGCATATGGGCAAGGCGGCGCGCGTCTTCATAGTATCGGGCCATGTCGACAGCAGCGGAAGCGCGCTTCAGTTCTTTTTCCTGTTCCCCAGCTGGAGCGTTCAGGTCTTTCTGTTCGGCTCCGGTAAGAGCTTTGCGGGCTGCGTCCATGCCCTGGAAGCGGGCTGATCCGAAGAAGACGACGGTGTCCTGGATCTGCTCGCGGCGAAAGCGGGAGAGCGGTTCCTGATATTCGGCGAGAATGCGGAGGATGCGTCCGTCGGGACTGCTCAGGAAAGGTTCGTTCTCGTAGGCGAGAGGGGCGGGTTTGAGTTTGTCGGTCATTGAGGATTCATCATTTTTGAAGCAAGTATGCGTTTTCGCGGCTGCTGATGCTTCAGCGTCCACAATCGTAAGCGCTATTTGTGTTCGTGGTAGTGGAGGGCTTCCCAGAAGCCGATCCAGATGTCGAGTAATCCCAGGCCGCTGCACAGTCCGCGGAAAAAGCCGGTAGTGACAATCGTGCGCAGCGAGGGGAATGATAGCAGGAGATAGTTGTCGGTCCACTCGGGAGTCCACGGCAAAATTACGAGCAGAACGCCGGCTACTGCGCTGATCAAAACAAAAAGAAAGACGGAAGTCCGGTGAAGCCAGAGTTGCAGGTTACCGGGAGGCTCTTGGGCGGGAGCCGGTGGCGGATCAAGGAACGTGGTGGCGGCTTGAGTACGTGCGGGAGCGGGTTGCGCGGACGCGTCCGGGTCCGTCTGTACGGGCAGTTTGGGATCGGGAGTCACTGGACGCTCCGCGGAGACGGTGATGATGGCGGGAGAAACCAAGGTCCCTCGCTGCGCTCGGGATGACAGGGTTGCACGGGATGACAGTCGTGCGCGGGACGACAGGGGCGCTCGGAATGACGAGCGTTGGAGAGCAGGAATTTTAGTGGGGAAAAACCCATCAGGGTATTTTACGACTTCAGGGGCTTGATGCGCTCGGCTACGTCACGATAATCGATGTTGCGCCCGTAGACCTCCATGAAGTGCTTGAGGGAGGAGGTCTTGTCTCCCGCAGCTTCGTAAGCGGAGGCGAGTTCATAATGAAGAGCGGTGCGCGTTTCCTCATCGACGCCGGGAGCGGCGAGAGCTTTTTCATACCAGCGGATTGCCGCCTGCGGTACGCCTTTGTCGAGGAAGCATTGCGCCAACCAGGTATAAGTTTGCATGACTTGCGGGAAAGGATGTCCGCGGTCGACGGCCTGGCAGGTCTTTTGCAACTCGCCGATGGCTTCATCGAGCAGGCCCATTTCGCGGAAGGCGATGCCGAGATTGTAGTGCGTTTCGGGATCTTCTTCCGCAGTGGAAGCTCCGACTTCGAGGTCGTGCTTGAGCTCGCCGAACATTTCCGCGAGGTCGACACCCGCGTCTTCGGCGAACGGAGAAGACTTGGCGCCGGAGGCTCCGGGAATGACGGGCTGAGCGACCGGGGGAATCGGCATTGCTGGCACAGCGGGCGCGGGTTGCTGTGCCGAGCTGGATGCTTGTACTGGAAGCGAGGTACTGCCAGATGACGCAGAGGCTGCCGCTGCATTGGCGGCGGGAGCATGAACTGGCGGAGGCGTTGCCGGCCGCAGCGGCACAGGCTGTGTGACGATTGGAGCGTGAATGGTGGGCGCGGGCTGAGATGCAGCTACGGGTGCTGCTTCCGTTACAGGCGCGGGTTTGACCGGCTCAGGTTCTGGGACGGGAGCGCCTTTGAGGAAATCATCGCCCAGAGAAGCTTCGAGGTCGGAGACGAACTCGCCCATGGGTTCAGCTTCTGGTACGCCGAAGGTTGTGGGAGCGGAGTTTCCGATGGGTTCAAGTTGTGGAGGTTCGTGATCGAATTGCGAGGCAGCCGTCGAATCGTGCGCGGCAACAGGTGCTGCTTCATGAGGAACGGCTCCAGGAAGAAATGTTTCACCCAGAGAAGATTCAAGATCGGAGACGAACTCATGCAGCACGCCGGGAGCAGGCGCGACGGGGACTTCGGTGATTGGAGACTTGGCGGCCGCCTGCTTATCGCGTAAAGCGGGTGGCGCGGGCGTTGGCGGTATAGGAGCCGGGGGCGGTTCAGGGATCCGTTCCTCAACGACCGGAGCTTGCTGGAGCGCGGGTGAAACTTCATCGACTGCGAAGTCCGAAGGTTCATCGACGGTGAATTCTGCGACGGCATCAACGGCGGGGGATTCCACAGCTTCTGCCACCGGTTCAGTGACAGGCTCTTCCACAGCTTCAATCGCGGGTACGTCGATGGCTTCGACTGTGGGCTCTTCCACGGATTGCTGCGAGGCGGCCTCGACTTCCGCCTTCAGAGCCGACACGATGGATTGGTCGTGGGTGACCGTCTCGAGCCTTTTCAGGGCTGCCGAAGCTTGCTCAGGCATGCCGTGCTCGACGTAGAAGCGAATTTCCTCGATGACCTCGGCGGTCTTTTCAGATTCATCGACGCCGGGCGTTTTTTCTTCACGGCTGATTTCTTCGACGCCGGCTTCTGCGAGATGAGTTTGTTCGAGATCAGCGGAGGGAATGTCGTGGGGATCGGCAACATCCGTGACTTCGATTTCCGTGATGTCCGCGGGAGTTTCGTCGAGTTCGATCGTGATGGAATCGTCCCACTCGGAGGACAGATCGATTTCTGCTGGGGCCGGAGAAGACTCGGCTGTGGCGGTGGGCGCAGGGGTCTGAGCGATGTGCTGGTCCACGGAAGCGTTGTCACGGTCTGGCGTTGGATCGGCGACGACGGCGAATTCGGCGTCGCTCGAGGCGTTTTCAGCGACGGCAGGCCAGGGAGCCGTGTCTTCCGCGATGGAAACTTCTTCAACGCCAAGTTCCGCGTGGGCCGCGACAGGTTCGGTGGCGTGGAAATCGGTTGCTACGGAAACAGCCGAGCGTTCTTCGTATCGCGTGGCGAGTTCGCCGTAACGCGTGGCCTCCTCGGGATATCCGCCTTCGGAATAAATATTCTGCAGAGTGCGGCAACAGACGCCGGCTTCGGCGAAACGCCCGGCGCGCGTGTGCAGGGCGGCGAGGCGCTGGTTCAAGCGGAGATCCGAGGGCGCCTGCGGCAGGGCGGCCATCAGCGGGCCAAGAGCTTTGGCCGGCATGTTGTAAGAAATGAAAAGTTCCGCGTCCGTGAGCGCGGAGCGGACGGCGAGCGCGGCGGCATCGGAATAATGTTGATGAATGGACGGAGCGGTTGCTTCCAGTTCATCGACGATGACTGCGGCTTCTTCAGCCGAAATGAGCTTTGTGGCCGCGGCGCCCCCGAGCTGACTAATCACCTGCTGGTAATTGTTCATGTGCAGGGGATTGCCGGGCTCCAAGGTGGTGAGCTTCTGGTAAAGATCGCGGGCGCGGGCGAGATCGCCGGATTGCACTGACGCGTGAGCCAGCAACTCGAGAACCTCGGTGATATGAGTGGTGTCTCCAGCTTTCTGGAAAAGATCCAGAAGTTTCTCGAGCGAGGCGGGATTGTCGCGCACATGCCCGATAATGCTTTGGAGATTTTTTACGACCTTGGCGGAGTCTTCGGCGAACAGGCGATCGGCGTGCTGATCGTAGACCTGGAGCGCGTTCTCATACTGGCTGGCCTGCATGAGAGCATCGGCGAAGGTGGAGATAGCGGCAAGATCGTTGTGGACGGCCTGGAGCTTGGTGGCCAGCGTGCCGGCATCGGAGAGGCGTCCGGTTTTGAGGTAGGCCTTGAGTAAATCGCGCAGGCCGTCAGGATTGGAATCGAGATCGGATACTTTTTGCAGCGACTCGATCGCGCCTTCGGCGTCGCCCGCTTCGAGCAGGTTGCGGCCCTGCATGAGTAGCGCATAGCTGTTGCCAGGATCGAGGGTCAGCATGCGCTTCAAAACTTCTTCGGCGCCGCTCAGTGAGCCCTTGGATCGCAAAGTTTCAGCAGCGGCAGAAAAAATCTGCCAAGCCTCAGTTTTCTTGCCGAGGCGAACATAAACTTCGGCCAGGCGAAGGCGCATGGCGGTGTTGTCGGGGTCCATTTCCAGAATTTTCTGGAAGATGCGGACGGCGTTTTCGAGTTCGCCGGATTTTAGAAACTCTTCGGCGACCTGCAGATATTGAGCACGGGCATCGTTGAACAGGCCCTGCTGGGTGTAGAGTTCCGCCAGTTTCAGCACGCTTTCAAGCGAGGGCTTGAGCTTGCTGATTTTTTTGTACATGGCGATGGCCTTGACCGTGAAACCCTGGTTGGCATAGGCATCGCCGACACTCTTGAAACATTCGGTGGCTTTATCGACTTCAGCAAGGCGGGAGTAAAGGTCGCCGACGGTATTGGTGACGGTGAGGTCTTTCGGGTCGGCCTTGAGGACTTTTTCGTATTCCGAGATGGCGTTTTGCATCTTGCCCTGCTGGACATACTTCTCCGCAGCGCTGAGAGTCTTCTGTTTGTTGAAGCCGAAACCGAACGCCATATGAGTGCGAACTCCAGAACCTGGTCTTACAAAGCTGGTCTTACGAAGTTGGCCCTGCAAAATCTTCTGTTTTTACAGAACCCTTTTAACAGAACCCTTTTACAACTGGTTACGCCGGGGTCGATTGGCCAAACTCCTTTTATGGAGATGGCCGTTCGGACAAGGGCAATTGTACGGCTGCGTGTCGAGAATCGCATGGTTACCAAGGGTTACCAAAAGGGAGTGTACGTTAGGGTTACCTTGGGAATTAGCGGCGCAAATCGGCATATAGAAAGGATTGAACGCGTGTTTGCTTTGGAGGTAAGGATGCTTCGACTTCGAATCAGCACGACAGCACGGTAACAACTTCTAGTAGAAAGATGGTATGTCGCCGTGAGGATCAGGTAAGTTAGGTTTCCGGCTGCGATTCTTGGGAGACAAAAAGAGGAGCTAAGGGCATCTATGACGTGGATTCGAACCGTACCGAAGGCGGAAGCGGACGAGAAACTGATTAACGCGATGGAGGGGCAGCGGGCGCTTTATCCCAGGGAGTATGGGGATCCGGTGCATCCGGATGAAGCGGGAGGATCGTCGATTGTGGGGTCGCACACGCTGATTCCGGAGGCGCTGTATCACGCGTTTGGGACGTTTGGCGCGCTCATGTCGCCGGAGTTGCCGTTGAGCCGGCGGCAGCACGAAATGATTGCGACGATGGTCTCGGTGACGAACCGGTGCGTGTATTGAATCGAGTCGCACGCAGAGTTTCTGCGTAGAGTGACGCTGGATGAAGAATTGGTGGCGGCGCTGGAGAAGGATTACACGACCGCTCCTATTACGGTGCAGGAGCGAGTGATGGTGGAGTATGTGGTAAAGCTCACCAAAGACGCTACCAAGTGTTGGAAAGATGATATCGACAGGCTGCGGGCGGTGGGGTTTGATGATCGCGGGATCCTGCAGATTACGCTGATTGCATCGTGGTTTAACTATATTAATCGGGTGGCGGATGCGCTGGGCGTCGGGCGGGAGTAAAGGGTGTGGCTGGTTTCACGTCGGTAGCGGCGTGGTTTGGGCTGACGCTCCGGGCCGGTTGAGCGGGAGGTCCTTCGCTCCCGCTCAGGATGACATCGTTTCTGCAGCCTATTTTGAAATCTGGAAGGCTGCGTCGCTTGCTAGTGTACGAGCGGGAGTCTTCACATGGACCTTGCCCGTACTTGCGCCGGTCGGGACAGTCGCGTTGATTTCCGTGTTTGAAACTACGGTAAACTTCGCGGCTTTTCCGTTAAAAGTGACCGCGCTTGAGCCCGTCAGATTGGTGCCTACGATGGACACGGCAGATCCGATCTTGCCGGAACCGGGGTGGGTTTTCACGAACGGGGCGAGGCCCATATTCAGGCTGAAGAATGTGCCGATGCTGCTGGTCCCTCCCTGCGTCGTGGTTCCGTAGAGAGTTCCGGTGGTCGACTGAATCAGGCCGGCGGATGGATTAGCACCGTCGGTAGCGTCGAAACTGTGCAGCGTAGTGAACACGCCCGCGGGAGTGATTGAGAAGATGGTGCCGTAGAAAGAGTTGGCGCCACCGAAGGAGGTAGTGCCATAGAAATTTGTGTCAGTGGCTTGAATGAGTCCTGCGAATGGAGAATAGCCATCGGTGCAGGGCTCGCCCTGGCTGCAAAAGCTGTAGAGCGAAGTCAGCGTGCCTGTGGTGGTTACTTCGAAGACGCTGCCATAGCCCTGGGTCCCACCTGTGTTGGTGGTCCCGTACAGGTTGGTGTTTGCGCCCTGGACCAGACCGCCGTAGGGGCCTTCTCCGTCGATGCAAAGCGGCTGGGCGCAGAAGCTGTACAACGTCGTCAGAGTGCCGGTGGCCGTGATCTGGAAGACTGTGCCGCCGCCGTTGGCGCCGCCCAGCTTCGTCGTGCCGTAATAGTTGCCGTCGCTGGCCCGCAGCAAGGAGCCGAGAGGTACTTCACCGTCAGTGCCGTCGAAGCTATGCAGGGTGGTTACGACGCCCGCGGCAGAAATTTCGAAGACCGTGCCTTCGTCGTTGGCGCCGCCATACTCCGTGGTTCCGTAAAAGTGATTATTGGGCGATTGAACCAGGCCGCCAAAAGGTTCGTCGCCATCGGTACCGGTGAAGCTATGCAGCGTGGTGATGGCGCCGGCTGAGGTGATGCGAAAAACTGTCCCGTTGTCTGTGGCGCCTCCGGCAGCAGTGGTGCCATAGAATTTCCCGTCGCTTCCGAGGATCAGACCTTGCGGATAGGCTCCGTCAGGGCACCCTGCCTGGGCGCAGAACTTGTAGAGCACGGTCATGGTTCCAGTCGGTGTGATCTTGACGACTGTTCCATATCCCGTACCACCCGAAGAGGTGCTTCCGTAGAAATTTCCGTCGGTGAATTGCACCAGGTGTATAGTGCCCTCGCTGCCAGTGAAATTCAGCAGCGTAGTGAAGGTTTGCGCATGCAAAGAAATCGTCGCTGCAAGGCAGAGCAATAGGGCAGCCAGTTTTCTTTTTCCGAAGGCGAATCGGTTCACGTTAAATCTCCTTTGGCCGTGTGGCCGTTTGATCATCGGAGGAAAAGTTGCTGGCGCTTCACCGTCGAACTGAGGTAGCGGAGCGTCCCGCGTCGAGACTTTTTGCAGACTCAATCCTGAGCGAGTACGGCAGGAGGAGCGTCAACATTCTATAACTGGTTGTCTGCGGCTGAACACAAAGAATGTTGACTGCCGCTAAACTTTAGACTTGGAGCTAAATTTCTCTAGCTTGCGTCCCTGAATTTGAGGGAGAGAACGTTGCATGGCGGAATCTCTGGCGGAATTCTTTCGGGCGAATTTTCAGGCGCATGCCGGGGAACGTGCCTATGGGCAGCGCTGCGGATACCGCATGGAGTGGTTCACCTATGGGCAGGTCGCGGAGATGGCGGCTGAGTTCGCACACGGGCTGGAGGAACGCGGGATTGGGAAGGGCGAACGCTTGATGTTGTGGGGCAAGAACTCCGCGCAGTGGGTGGCGGCGTTTCTTGGGTGCGCGCTGTCGGGCGTGGTCGTGGTACCGATGGATGATGTGGCTGCGGCGGAGTTTGCTGGCCGAGTAGCGCGGCAGGTGGAGGCGAAGCTTTGGGTTTGTTCGCGGAAGCATGCGGCGGATTTGGGTAAAGCTGGCGCAGTTCCTATGCTGGCCCTTGAGGAAGTCAAAGTCCCCGCCCCTTCGACTGGCTCAGCGCAGGCTCTGTCGCGAAGAACTCAACAAGAGTGGGGTACCCGGGAGATTGGGCGCGATGACATCCTGCAGATTGTTTTCACCTCAGGGACTACGGCTGAGCCGAAGGGCGTGGTGATCACGCATGGCAATGTGCTGGCCAACATTGCGCCGCTGGAGCAGGAGATGCAGCGGTATTTGAAGCATGAGCGGTGGGTGCATCCGGTGAGGTTTCTGAATCTGCTGCCGCTGAGCCATGTGTTCGGGCAATTCCTGGGAATGTTTCTGCCTCCGTTGCTGGGTGGCACGGTGATTTTTCAGGAGGAGTTCAAGCCTTCGGAGATTCTGACTACGATTCGGCGGGAGCGAGTTTCGGTTCTGGTTGCAGTACCGAGGGTTTTGCAATCGCTGAGACAGAAAATTGAGAGCGATCTTGAGGATAGCGGGAAGGCGGAGGAGTTTCGCCAGCGGTTCCGGGCGGCGGAAGGAAAACATTTTCTGCGGCGGTGGTGGATTTTCCGGGCCATCCGTCGGCAGTTTGGGTGGAAGTTCTGGGCCTTCATTTGCGGCGGCGCGGCGCTGGATGCCGAGACGGAAGAATTCTGGGGGCGGCTGGGATACGCAGCCATTCAGGGATACGGGCTGACGGAGACGACATCGCTGATTAGCGTGAATCATCCGTTCAAGTTGGGGAAGGGGTCGATTGGGAAAGTGCTGCCGGGGCGCGAGGTGAAACTGGCGGAGGATGGCGAGATTCTGGTGCGCGGAGGGGGAGTGGCTGCCACCTGGGACGGTGGCCGACGGAGTGCCGTGGTTGACGACGAGGGGTGGTTCCGCACGGGTGATGTGGGTGCGCTGGACGAGGCAGGAAATCTTTTTTTCAAAGGGCGGAAGAAAGAAGTGATCGTGACGCCTGCCGGCTTGAATATTTATCCGGAGGATTTGGAGGCAGCGTTGCGGCGTCAACCGGAGATAAAAGACTGCGTGGTGGTTGGGATTGACCGCCAGGGGAATGCTGAGGCCTGCGCAGTGTTAATTTTGCGAACTGGCGCGAGTGCGAACACTGTCATGGAGAGTGCGAACCAGTCGCTGGCGGAATTTCAGAGAATGCGGATGTGGGTGCAATGGCCGCAGGAGGATTTTCCGCGGACCAATACGCAAAAGCCGCGGCGGAATGTAATCACGGAATTTGCGCGGAAGGAGATTCTGCAATCCCGAGCGGAGGATGGAGAGAGTAAGAGTCCGGTGATCGAATTGATTGAGCGCATTACAGGGCGGAGCGTTGCGACGCTGAGGGCGGGAGCCGATTCAGATCTTCAATCGGATTTCGGCCTCAGTTCGCTGGAACGGGTGGAGCTGATTGGAGCGCTGGAGGATCGGTATCAGGTGGACATGAGCGAGACGCGATTTAGCGCGGCGCAGACGGTGGGCGATGTGGAAAGAATATTGCGTGGTGGGACGCGCCAGAGGGTGGAGTTTCATTATCCGAACTGGGTCCTGCTGTGGCCGGTGACTTGGGTACGACGGCTCGCACGCTATTTATTAGTGATGCCGGCGACGCTTTTGCTGGCTTGGCCGAAGATTGAAGGGCGAAAAAATTTGCGGGGCGTGAACGGGCCGCTGCTGGTGATTTCCAATCACATTTCGGATATCGATCTCGCATTGGTGCAGGCGGCGCTGCCCGCGCGTTTGCGGCATGGGGTCGCGACTGCAACCGGGGGAGAGGCATTGGAGGCACTGCGTGTGCCGGCGCCGGAGAAGAATTTCTTTAGAAGAATGTTTGACAGGGTGAAGTGGGTGCTGGGAGTTTCACTACTGAATTTATTTCCGCTGCCGCGCGAGGCGGGATTTCGGCAGAGTTTCGCGTATGCGGGTCAGGCGGTTGATCGCGGTTATAGTGTGCTGGTATTTCCGGAGGGGCGGCATACGGAGGATGGAAGAATGAATCCGTTTCGCGCCGGTATTGGGCTGCTGGCGAAAAATCTTGGGATTCCGGTGTTGCCGATGCGAATTGTGGGATTGTTTGAAGTGAAGCAGGCGGGCAAGAAGTTTGCGCCGCCGGGGAGAATCATCGTGCGCATTGGAAAGCCGATAAAATTTGCGGCTGCGCCTGAAAGAGATCCGGCGGAAATCGCGAGAGAGCTGCAGAGCGCGGTGGAAGCTTTGTAGATTTCGCGGACTGGAACGCGGCGTAAGAAAAAAGCCACCGTGAACTAAATCACGGTGGCTTAAGTCTTGTGAATCGCGCCGTTAGTCCGAGCCGCTATTCCGAAATCAGCGGAATCGACGGCGCGAATTTTACTGGATGGTTACGTGCTTCGGGAGCGATCCGATTCCGTTAGCGATAACGGAGAGAGTGCTCGCTCCAGTTTCGGCGCCGGCGGGGACGTCGAAGGTTGTCGAGGTTGGGGTCGCACCTGTCGCAATACCCATCGTGCTGTGGTTATGGGTGCGGGCGTAGAAAATGTGCTTGGTGGCGGTGTTCCGGATGCGAACCAGCGGATAGCTGCTGGCTGCCTGAGCATCGTCGCCATACGCACTGCCTGCGGAGAGACCGTTGAACTGCGTTCCCTTGATCACGTAGGACTGGCCGCGAGTAAGGGTTGCGGGGACTGAGGAAATCGTCGGACGCCAGGCAGCATTGACCGTACCTGGAGAGGTGTAGATTTCCACGTCATGCACGAGTGGCTGAGAGCCAGAGGCGGGCAGCCACATGACCTGGCCCGTGGGCAAAAGTACTGTCCGAGCTTGCCAGGACTGCAACTTCGCCCCGTCCTTGGTATTGGGAGCGGCGGTGAAGGTGTCCGTGGTCAACGAAAACTCGAAGAAGCTGCCAGTGCCATTGAAAACGCCAGGGCTGGTGTAGACGAGGACGTTGCCATCCGGCAGGATGGATGCGGGCGCATCCGCCATGTCATTGCCGCCAGGGTAGTCCGGGCCCTTGGCCCAGGTGCCGGCCGAAGTGCTGTAGATCGCGGTGTGAGTGGTCGCACCAAAAGCAACGACACTGCCATCGGGGCGCTGCATGAGCGGACCCATTTCGGGGACGATACCGAGGCCGCCGCTATTGGGCAACGACTGGATGGTGCTGCCAGCGGTGGCCCAAGCTTTGGTGGTCGGGTTATAGAGCTCAGAGTTGGGGATGTTTTCGCAATCCACGACTAACACTGAGCCGTCTGGAAGAAGAGAGAAACCTTCTTCAGAAAAGCCGTCGGACTTGCCTGTACCGACCGCGGTCCATGTGTTTGTGGTGGCATTGAAGATAACCTGACGGAGGGATGGCTGTCCGCCTTGACCCATCATGAAAGTGCCGTCTGGCTGAACCACTGCGGGAGAGTCGCCGATGGTCGACCAGCCAGTGGGCGGATTGATCGGAGTCCACTTGTTGGCGACGGGATCGTAGAACGATCCGAGATTGGTTTCGTCCTGAATAAGGTTGTTATACTCTCCGCCTTCGACGAGGACACGACCATCGTTCATGACGGCTGAAGCGAAGTAGAGGGGCGCGTAGCCGCTTTGCATCGAAGCCAGCGTCGTCCAAGTTCCGTTCACATAGCTGCCATTGATATCGGGAGTGAGGCGCCACCAAACCCCGCTGTTGTACTGGTGCACCATGATGGTGCCGTCAGTCAGCACGAGTCCGGTGTCGGTTTCCCACGTGGGCTGGCTCTTTAGAGGTTGCCATTTTCCAACTGGTTCCTGGGAGCTGGCAAGAGTCGACCATGCCAGCATGGTGAGGAGGGCGATTGTTAGGGTCCGGAAAGCCTTCATGTATTTCCTCTCAGTTATTTTCGATTCGACAGCGTTTGCTAATCCAACCTGAAGTCGGGATTCGGCGTTGCGACAGGGTAACGACTGCGGGAGAAGTTGCAAGGACCGAGCTTCTGCCCCAATTTCAAGGCCGACGGATTATACCCCGGTTCGGATGGAATCCGATCCCCTTTGTTGTCCAGATTTGACAATTAATTCATGGAGCGCGCGTGGAAGCGATGAAAGCTTGCAAGATCTTGCATAGAAGGTGTGGCGATGAGGAGAAAAACTAACTTTCGTCTACAGAAAAACTCCTCCTCACGGCGCGAAAGCTAGCGCGAGCTATTCTTCATCCGTGGAGCCTTCCTCTTTGTGGGAATCAGAATCGATTTTTAATTCGGGCAGATTTGCGGAGCGGAGCGCCTGATTGAGGGCGGGCAGGTCAGTTGTCTTGAGCGCCTCCCAGCGCTTCATAACTTCACTGGCATCGCGTTCAGCGGCGGCGATGGCGATCGACTGAGTGGTGGTTGGTTCAGCGTCGGCTTGCCATATTTGTCCATACAACGTGGAGACTTGTCCGTTCACGCGGGCGAGAGTGACCGCGTCTGGAGCGGGTGCGGGTGATCCGGTTGGGGCGCCGATTATTTCTGAGAATTTATTTTGGAATGCTTTGACCGAATCGAGAGTTGTAACTGAGACTTGTTGGCTAAGCTTTTGCAGCGGCTCGCGAATCGATCCGGATTGCAGAACCGCAGCGGAAGTCTGGCTCACGAGTGACGCTAGTCGCACTTCAACCTGAAATTTCTTTTCGAGGGCTGTTGACGAGGCCTTTACGCGGGGATCCATCTTCACAGTAAAGGGCGCGGTATAGCTCTTGCCATTTGCGGTGAGCTTCGCAGTGTACGAGCCTGGCAAGGCGGTGGGGCCGAGCGGAGAGCGGGGAGTGTCTCCGGGGATTGCGGCAATCGGATAGTCGTGGCGGACGGACTCCGGAGCGGGGTAGTGCAAATCCCAGACCCAACGGTGCATGCCAGTAGTGGAAGAG
>Ga0210400_10001230_pt1 | contig 25709 bp, 26 predicted proteins | sample IncBWH26MmetaG_FD_155456 | JGI IMG/M metagenome (GOLD analysis project Ga0210400, IMG submission 155456) | Forest soil microbial communities from Barre Woods Harvard Forest LTER site, Petersham, Massachusetts, United States - Inc-BW-H-26-M | ecosystem: Environmental > Terrestrial > Soil >...
ACCGGATTTACGACCTCCGCCAGCTATCTGCTGCGTTCCTTTAAGCGTATCAGCATCAGCTATGCTCTCGATAATTCCAGCCTTTCGGTGTTCAGTGACGCTTCCCGGACATTCTTTCAGACCGTCAATTTCCGCAACATCTCCGGACCGAACTCACTCACAGGCATCGTCACCAGTTCGATCACTCCCAGCTACGGATTCAGCACAATTGACAGCCCCGTTCGCCCGACCCGGGGAAAGAGCCTGATCATGAGCACGGAGGTTGCCGGAATCGGCGGAAATGTAAGCTTCATCCGGCCCATTGTGACGTTTACCCGATGGAAGCCTATGTACCGGCAGAATCGGCTCGGAATACACCTTCAGGGAAGCTTCATCTCTGGCTGGCAAGGCAGAGTAGCGCCGCCGTATCAGCGTTTTTATCTGGGCGGCGATAACGACCTGCGGGGATTCGATATTCGCACCGTATCTCCCTACGTTTTTGTGAACACGGTCCAGAATGTGGTTTTGACCAATCCTGACGGCACCCAGGTTCCCGTGGATCCCACGAACCCGCGTAGAGGATTTGTCCAGATTCCCGTGCCTGTAACCAACATTACGTTTCCCGGCGGAGACACCAGCTTTACCAGTAACCTTGAATACCGCATCAAGGTTGTAGGCCCGGTTGATATCGTGCCGTTCGCGGACTTTGGCATGAACTTCGCTCTCCGGAGCTCTCAATTGCAAATCAGCCCGGATTCCCTCGCGCAGCTCAACAACACAAGTTTTGGCTGCCCGGTATTCACGAATTTTACGTGTACGGGCACCCAGAATATAAAGTTCGGTGGCGATTTGAAAGCTGTGGCCGGAACCAATTACGTACCACGCATGTCCACCGGGTTGGAACTTCAGGTACTGCTGCCAATTGTGCAGGCGCCTTTCCGTATTTATTACGCTTACAACCCATTCCTTTTGGACAAGACCATTACCACCCCTAACATCATTACGCGCAGCATGTTCCCGGCAGGCGGCGCCGGGGACTTCACGTACCAGAGCGCTTTGAGTCTGTTTTCACCGGATTTCCGGCTGAAGGAGCCGCGAAAAACCTTCCGGTTTACCATCAGTACTACGTTCTAAGGAGTCCATCAATCCATGTCAGTTAAGTTTAAGGTCCACATTTTAGTTACAAGCCTTGCGTTGAGCGCGCTGCTTTCCACGGCTTCCTATGGCCAAGCCGCTCCGGCTGCTGCCAGCGCTCCGGCTAAGGTCCCGGCAAGCGCCGGCCCGGCGCCAACCAAGATCGGATTGGTCAATGTTCTGGAGGCGATTCAAACTACCAATGAAGGCCAAAAAGAACTTGACGATCTGGTGAAGCGTTTTACCCCAAAGCAGACTGAACTCAAGAACTTGAGCGATGAAATCGACCGGCTGAAAAAGCAGCTCGAGACACAGGCCGGTAAGATCGCCGACGAAGAGCGAAACAACCAGGTAAGGGCCATTGAGGCAAAGCAAAAAGTCCTGCAGCGCAGTTACGAAGATGCTCAAGCCGAGTTTCAGCAGGCACAACAGGACATCAGCGCCCGCATCTATCAAAAAATGGCCGGAGTATTGGAAAAATACGCCAGCAGCAACGGATTCGCCGTGGTGCTGGACGTGTCCGGCCAGCAGAGTGCGGTGCTCTGGGGAAATCAGGGTACCGTGATCACCCGGGAACTCGTGGAAGCGTATAACGCTCAGTCGCCGGTGCCGCCGCCGAAAGCCCCTGCCTCAGGAGCGCAGGCAAAGCCCTCAGGAGCTGCAGCCAACTCGCCAACTGCGCAGGCTCCGGCCGCCACACCCAAGAAACCCTGATCTTTAGAATGACGATCTTTTAGAATGACGATCTTCAGAATGACGATCTTTAGGGATGACGATCTCTGAAATGACGATGTCTCGCAATGAGCAGCACTGGAACGGGAAAGTTTGACTCAAGACGCTTTGTGTAGGGCTAATGCCCGTTTGACGGTGCTAAGCGCCCAACCTATAATCGAGTCATTCGTTCCCTCTGCTGATTCCGCATTCAATCCGTACCCGATTCGCGGTTGACTGACAGCGCGTTTGCGACGAATGACTTTTGCACGAATGACTTTCGCAAGGAGTTCACCCATCAATGTCAGGTAAGTTTAACATTCGACTTCTAGCTCTCAGTCTCGGACTGAGCGTCCTCTTTTCCATTGCGGCTGTCGCGCAAGCCCCAGGGACCGCCGCCCCTGCCTCGCCCACCGGAACCAAGATTGGTATTGTCAGTATTGCAGACGCAATTTTTGCCACCAACGAAGGCAAAAAAGAGCTCGATAGTTTGCAGGCGCGCTTCAGCGGCAAGCAAAACGAGCTCAAGGCCCAAAATGATGAAGTGGAAAAGCTGAAAGCCGATCTGCAGGTCAAAGGCGACAAGCTCAGCGACGAAGAGCGCAACTCCCGCGTCAAAAGCGCTACCGATAAGCAAAAAGTCTTTCAACGCAATGCTGAAGACTTTCAGGCTGAAGTCCAGCAAGCGGAACAGGAAGTGCAAAATCGCCTGGGCAAAAAGATGCTGGATGTGCTGGACAAGTACGCCAAAGACAACAGCTTCGCGGTGATTCTGGATGTTTCCAACCCGCAAACGCCGGTTCTATGGGCAAGTCCGGCAACCAACATCACCAAAGAATTGGTTGACGCTTACAATGCCGCAAGTCCAGTCACCGCGCCCGCAACAAAACCGGCAGGCGCACCGGCAACGCGTCCTGCGGGAACGGCTCCCCGCCCGCCCGCTACCGGCACGACACCGAAAAAGCCGCAATAGTTCCAATATTTATTTTCAATGGCCGCCCCTCTGGCGGCCATTTTCTTTGCCGAATCGGAAACATTTCTCCCTCTTCGCGGTGTCAATTGCTGCACTGGAGGGAATCATGTTTCGGGAAACGCTGATTGAATCTTCGCCGCAACTAAGGAAACGTAAAGGCTGGCCCATGGCAGCAGCACTGACTTTGCAGGCCGTTGCCGTCATTGTCCTGGTCGTAACGCCGCTGATCACCACGGGCGTTATTCCGCTGTCAGCCCACACAATCGTGTTCACGCCACCAACTTACAAACCAGCGCCCCAGCATCCAAATAACCCGTCCGCTGGATATAGCGGCGGGATACATACGAGCAGTTCGGACGTTGTGGCCATTGCCAACCTGAATCCCAGCGCAATCACGTATGGCGCCCCGGCCACAACCACCGACACTGACGGCCCGGTAGCCGCAAACCCAACCGTGTGTTGTCCCGGCCCTGGTGTGCCTGACGGATTGTACGGGAACAATCCAGTGGTCATCTTGAAGCCACCTGTCAAGAAGCCCGTTCCTGTCTCAGTGCTTTCCGAGGCCCTGCTGATTAACAAAGTGGTTCCGGAATACCCGAGGCCGGCGCAGCACGCAGGCGTGCAAGGCGACGTTAAGCTGCACGCGATCATCTCACGCGACGGCTCTATCCAGAGCTTGAGCCTGATCAGCGGACATCCTTTGTTGGCTTCAGCGGCCATTGCCGCCGTGCAGCAGTGGAAATACCGCCCGTACATCCTGAACGGAGAACCGGTGGAAGTGGAGACATGGATTACGGTCAGTTTTAAGAGAGATCGATAGGGGATGGTTGTCTGTAAACCTTAGAGTCCAATTGTGGAAATTCTGTGCAATTTTCAGGGTCGGGGCCGGTTGCCGTACGCTCTTCAGCTACTTACGGCGATTTGCCCCAGTCCTGCGACATTCCGCAAGGCATTTATTTTCAATGGTTTACAGGCAGATATAATTTGCACTGATCTAGTGGCAAATTTCACGGTGGATCCCCCTACAGCCAAAGGCGATTTGCACATTCGCCAGTGTGAAACTTTCTAAGGGCTGCCGCATCAGGCATTCTCACCCACTTTGAGCACCGCCAGGAATGCTTCCTGGGGGATGTCTACTTTACCGATGCGCTTCATCCGTTTCTTGCCTTCCTTCTGCTTTTCCAGAAGTTTGCGTTTGCGGGTGATATCGCCGCCGTAGCACTTTGCCAGGACGTTCTTTCGGATGGCGGCAACCGTCTCGCGGGCAATGATTTTGGCCCCAATGGATGCCTGAATGGCAACTTCAAACATCTGCCGGGGAATCAGCTCTCTCATTTTTGAGACCAGGGCACGCCCGCGGTCATAGGCAAAATCGCGATGCACAATGATTGAGAGCGCATCAACCGCCTCGCCGGCCACCAGAATGTCAAGCTTAACCATGGGCGATTCCCAAAGACCGGCCAGGTGGTAATCGAGCGAAGCGTAACCCCGAGAGATAGACTTCAGCCGGTCGTAGAAATCCAGCACGATTTCGCTCAAGGGCAGTTCGTAAGTAAGCATGACGCGGTTGGCGCTCACGTATTCAAAGTTTTTTTGCTTGCCACGTTTTTCTTCAACCAGCTTGAAGATCCCTCCCACATATTCTTCGCGGGTAAGAATGGTGGCCAGGATGATGGGCTCTTCCACTTTTGTAATCTCGGTCTGCGACGGCCAGCGGGAAGGATTATCAACCTCAATGACGGATGTATCCGTCTTGGTCACCTTGAAGCGCACGCTGGGCGCGGTGGTGATCAACTCCAGCCCAAACTCGCGTTCCAGCCGTTCCTGGATGATTTCCATGTGGAGCAGGCCAAGAAAGCCGCAACGGAATCCGAAGCCCAGGGCCGCCGAGCTTTCCGGCTCAAAAAAGAAAGAAGAATCGTTGAGCCGGAGTTTTTCCAGGGCCTCACGCAAAGCAGTGTGCTCATGAGCATCCACCGTGTAGAGCCCGGCAAAGACCATGGGCTTGATCTCTTCAAAACCAGGCAGAGCTTCAATGGCGGGACGGTTATCGTCGGTAATCGTGTCGCCGATTTTGGTGTCGGCGACGTTCTTGAGGTTGGCAATCATGAATCCCACCTCGCCTGCCACCAACTCTTCCACCACCACAGGTTTGGGGGTCAGGACCCCGAGACCTTCCACTTCAGAGGTTGTCTTATTCGACCATAAGCGAATCTTTGCGCCTTTTCTCAGCGTGCCGTGGAAGATCCTGGCCAAAATAATCACGCCCCGATAGGGATCGAACCACGAATCGAAGATCAACGCCTGCAGGGGTGAATCCGGGCTTCCTTTGGGAGGAGGCAGGCGCTTCACAATGGCCTCCAGCAACTCCGGGACTCCCAGTCCGGTCTTGGCGCTCACCAGAAGCGCGTCCTTGGTGTCCAGCCCAACCGTCTGCTCGATCATCTCTTTTACCCGAGGCACGTCGGCGCTGGGCAAGTCTACTTTGTTGATAACGGGAATGATCTCCAAACCATGGTTGATGGCCAGATAAGCATTGGCCAGGGTCTGCGCTTCCACGCCCTGGGAGGCATCCACCACCAGCAGGGCCCCTTCGCACGAGGCGAGCGAGCGTGAAACCTCATAGGAGAAATCCACATGGCCGGGCGTATCGATGAGATTCAGTTGATACTCCTGGCCATCCTGCGCCAGATACTTCATGCGGACCGCGTGAGCCTTGATGGTAATGCCGCGCTCCCGCTCCAGGTCCATGGAATCCAGTACCTGCTCCTGCATCTCCCGTTGAGCAAGCGATCCGGTCAATTCCAGAAGACGGTCGGAAAGCGTGGATTTGCCATGGTCAATATGGGCAATGATGGCAAAGTTGCGTATGTGTGCGCGATCCATGGGATGGGCTGATCTTTCATTTTAACAGGCAATGTGGACTATTCATGAGCAGGCACAACAAAGGTGGTACCCAACCAAAGAAAAATCAAAACCCACCACGGAGACACGGAGGCGCGGAGAAAGGCCAAACCACCCTACTTACTATCCTCAAGATCTTCTTGCGCTGCAAAGATTTTTCTTTGGTTTTCCTCGTGTTCCCTTTGTGGCCGGAGCCTGCACTGAACATAGCGAATGGCTAATGGTTTTGGGGTTCCTCCTTCTTTTCCTCCGCTTCCTCCTTTCCTCCGTGTTTCAAGGTTTTGGGTTTGGTTGCGGCTATGCTGCGCTGTATCTTCGTGTCTCAGTGCTGGGTCTTAGGTTCCTTTCCGTCCTTCGCGCCCTTGGCGGTGAGAGATTTTTGATTGCGGTTGCCTAAAAGGTATCCCTGCAATTATGCTGCGGATCTTCAACCAGGAGGCTTTTCACAGTGAAACTAAGCTATCTCGTCAGTTCCTTGATCGCCATTGCAGGCACAGCCACGGGCTTCGCTCAGACACCTTCGGCCAACATCGATCAGTTCATCCGGGTGAAGTCTCCGGTCATTGCCCTGGAACACGTTCGGGTGATTGATGGGACGGGCTCACCCTCCAAGCCAGACCAGACCGTTGTGATCTCGGGCGGCAAGATAAGCAGCATGGGCAACACCGGTTCGGTACAGATACCGGAAGGAGCGAACCGCATCGACCTCAGTGGGGCCAGTGCGCTGCCGGGGATGGTGGGCATGCATGACCATTTGTTTTATCCAGCCAATGGCGGACTCTACCACAACATGCCTTTCTCCTTTCCCCGGCTCTACCTGGCGGCTGGTGTCACTACCATCCGTACCACCGGCAGCATGGAGACTTATCTTGACCTGGAGCTGAAGAAAGCAATTGATGCCGGAAAGGCCCTGGGGCCCAAGATGAACGCCACCGGCCCTTATCTTGAAGGCGCAGGCACATTCACGTATCAAATGCACCAGCTCAATGGTCCCGTGGAGACCCGCAAGACTGTGGAGTACTGGGCCGACGAGGGCGTACGCTCTTTCAAAGCCTACAACTACATCACGCGGGCCGAATTGAAGGCAGCAATCGACGCTGCCCACCGGCGCGGCATCAAGGTTACCGGCCATCTGTGTTCGGTAGGCTTTCGCGAAGCCGCGGCTTTGGGCATCGACGATCTGGAGCACGGGCTTACCGTAGACACTGAGTTTTTTCCCGGCAAACAGCCGGATGTATGCCCGTCTGCCAGCAAAGCCACGGAAGTGGCTTCCAAGATGGACGTGAACGGCCCGGAAATTCAAACCACGATTCGCGATCTCGTCTCCCATCATGTGGCCATCACCTCCACGCTGCCGGTCTTTGAGCAATTTGTTGCATCCCGGCCTAACGTTCCGCAGAAGGTCCTGGACTCCCTCTCCGACGATGCCCGCAAAGCTTACCTGGCCAACCGCGCCCGCATGGCCCAAAACGCCAACAGCCCATGGCCGGCCATGTTTCCCAAAGAGATGGAGTTCGAGCGGGCCTTCGTCAAAGCAGGCGGAGTGCTGCTGGCGGGCCTGGATCCAACTGGGATCGGTGGCATCGTGGCCGGCTTCGGGGACCAGCGCGAAGTTGAGTTGCTGGTGGAAAGCGGGTTCACGCCCCTTGAAGCCATCAAGATCGCAACCATGAATGGCGCCCAGTTCCTGGGTGAAGCAGACCACATCGGTTCGCTGGCCCCGGGAAAGCAGGCGGACATCCTGATCGTCCACGGCGATCCCTCGGCCAACATTCAGGACATTGAGAACGTTGACCTGGTATTCAAAGATGGCGTGGGCTACGACTCCGCAAAGCTCATCGAATCAGCCAAAGGCCAGGTGGGAATCCGCTAGACAGGAGAAATCTTTACCGCTGATTTTGCGCGGATGAACGCTGATCAAATCTTTCAGGGTGAAGCACGCAGGAATGCAGAAGAATTTTAGCCACGAATTTTCGCGAATTAACACGAATCAACAGACTAATGGCCAACTATAATTCGTTTACTTCCGTCCCCCTATTTCAAGGGTTTGTTCCATGGAAAGCTTAACTGAATGGTATTGGGCTTATTCGTGTTAATTCGCGTAATTCGTGGCTAAAATTCTTGGTTTCCTCTGCGCCCGGAGTTCACCCTGAGGGGAGTCGAAGGGCGTCCTCTGCGGTGAAAAGGTTTGTCACTGAGCGACATAGACGCAGACCGACTCGTGCGCCAACGCCTTCCTCCACCCCGCTCCGGGCTGTGGCAGTTCTCCATCGCCCTGAATGCGGCACACGACCTTCAGCTTTGGCTGTGCGGCCGGCACTTGCATAGTGAGAATGCCATCTTCTATTTCTGCCTTGCAGGTGCGCTCGGAATCAGTGACATATTTCTTGCGAAACGCCAGCAGCGCCGCATACCAGGCGAGCATGGGGTTCTCACCCTGCCCCAGCTTCCAATTCAGCTTGGATCGCTCGAAAGTCTCCACCGACTGCGGATCGGGAACATCCTCAAAATCAAAATCCTTGAATTCATTGCGCCGGCCTTCGCTGACGGCCTTCTGCAACGTCGGATCGCCATAGTCGGTAAAAAATTGGAACGGGTTGGGCTCATCGTATTCCTGGCCCATGAACAGCAGGGGCGTCTCCGGGGCCAGCAGTAGTAGAGCCGCGGCCAACATGCGCGTGTCTCGAGAAATGAGCGTGGTTAATCTCTCGCCCAGGGCGCGGTTGCCGACTTGGTCATGGTTTTGGATACAGATCACATGCGCCGGTGCAGGTATATGCCGAGCGCTGGTCCCTCGCGGACGGCCGTCCCAGAACTGAAATGGCTCACCCTGAAAGACAAACCCTTCATTCAAGGCACGCACAAGCTGCTCCGGACGGCCAAAGTCCTGGTAATAACCTTTGCGCTCGCCAGTGAAGAAAGAATGCAGGGCGTGGTGAAAATCGTCGCTCCATACGGCATGCAGGCCATAACCACCCAGGCTCCGCGGGCTGACGATTTTCTCGTCGTTCTCATCGCTCTCCGCAATCACGCAGACGGTGCGGCCCAGGTTGCCGGCGAGGGCAGCAACCTCCTCCGCGATCTCCGCCAGGATGTGTTTGGGCGAGTCATCCCGGATAGTCTGCACTGCGTCGAGCCGCAGGCCATCCAGATGATATTCGTGAATCCAATAACACGCGTTCTGCACCACGTAACTGCGGACGCCTTCACGACCTGGTTGGTCGTAATTAATGGCTTCACCCCAGGGCGTTGTGTGTTTGGCGGTAAAGTACGGCCCAAAGAATCGGAGGTAATTGCCTTCATTTCCCAGGTGGTTGTAGACAACATCCAGAATCACGGCAAGACCTATGGTGTGAGCAGCATCCACCAACCGCTTGAGGCCCTGAGGGCCGCCATAGCTGGCCTGCACCGCGTAAGGAGAGACACCGTCATAGCCCCAGTTGCGCGTGCCGGGAAACGCCGCCACTGGCATGAGTTCAATCGCAGTGACTCCGAGTTCCTTCAGGTAAGGCAGCTTTGCGACTGCCGCGTCAAATGTGCCCTGCGGAGTGAACGTGCCTACATGCAGCTCGTACAGGATGTAATCCTTGAGGTGCAGCCCGCGCCAGCCGGAATCAGTCCAGATAAAACTTTGCGGATCCACGATCTCCGTAGGCCCATGGACACCTTTCGGCAGCAACCTCGAAACCGGATCAGGCACCGGCTGGTTGTCATCCACAATGTAAAAGTACCTGTCGCCGGCCCTTGCGGGAGCTGCGAGAACAAACAAGCCGTCATCGCCAGGCTCCATATCATGTTCATGAGCACCGTGCTCATTCAACACCCGCACCTTCACCCGGCGAGCACGAGGAGCCCAAACGCGAAACACACATCCCTCGCCCGTCAGAGAAGCACCCAGCATCCCGGCTGTACTCTCCGTGGCTTTGCTTCTACGGTCCCGTGATTCTTTCTCAAGCAGCGAAGATTTCTCTCTCACTCTTGTATCTTTCCTCCACTAAAACGCAAACGAAAAGAATTTCCCGATGTTAATTCATGCCCATTCGCAAAAATTCGTGGCCGAACGCTGGTTCCCAAAAAACACGCCTGGTGACTTTCATCTTTCTCCACACTTCCTCTGCGACCTCTGCGTCCTCTGCGGTTAACGCTTTTTGATTGCGCTCCGTAGCATCTTGAATTCGCGCCTATTCGCGAAATTCGCGGCCAAGAGCTCTTTGGAACCTTTGCCTAAGACCCAATCTTTCACGTATCTTGAGACGGACTCAGCCACTCTCAGGATGCTTGCCCACTCCAGACTAATCCTCGCCTCTGCCTCGCCGCGCCGGCAGGAGCTATTGCGCCAGGCGGGAATCGAATTCGAAGTCTCGCCAGCCGACATCTCCGAAGAACCCCATGCCGGAGAGGCCCCCCTGAATTATGCCCTGCGGATGGCACAGGAGAAGGCCTTGAAAGTTGCAGGACGGTTCCCGAACGACTACGTTCTGGGCGCGGACACAATCGTGATTGTGGATGATCAGGTGCTGGGCAAGCCCCGAGATGGCCGGGATGCCGCGCGAATGTTGCTCATGCTCTCAGACCGCGGGCACCAGGTCACGACCGCGGTGAGTCTGGTCGCTCCCGGCAGGCGCGCGGAAACGCTCTCCTGCACTACCGAGGTCTACTTCCGCAAATTGAGCGAAGATGAAATCCAGAGATACGTGGCCAGCGGAGAACCCTTGGATAAAGCCGGAGCTTATGCCATTCAGGGCGGAGCCGCCCCGTGGGTGGTCCGCCTGGAAGGTGATTACACGAATGTCGTCGGACTGCCTGTGCCGCTGGTCACAGAGATGCTGCAGAGGTGTGCAAGACCCGATTCACTGATCGAATGAGAACTATTTCTTTTCCGCGTTCGGGTCGGCAGGAGTGGCGTTGCTGCCGGAGCCTTCCCTCATGGCGCCTTTAAAGTTGTTGATGGCTTCGCCCAGGCCTTTGCCCAGATCGCCCAATTTGCTGGGGCCAAAAAACAGCAGGGCTATGCCTGCGAGAAGAATTAGTTCCGGAACTCCAAGTTTTCCACCAAACATTTTGAACTCCAAGCCGGAACAGCTACTGCGTTCCGTTCTTTTCCAAGGGTGACTGACTGAAACGATTGTAGGCCAAGAAAATGCGCGAGTCAAAGTACAAAGGGCCTGTCAATCCCTGATTCTAAAGAACCCCGATCCCGCTAAATAGTTGCAATCAAACCAGCTAGCAGCGCAGTGCGGCGCGGCAACTGCTCCAGAATAATGGACTCATGGGCTGCGTGGGCACCCTCGCCCACTGCCCCCAGACCGTCTAAAGTGGCGACTCCCAAAGCGGAGGTAAAGTTGCCGTCGGAACCGCCACCAGTCGCGGATTCACCCAAATTCATCCCCATGGCGATCGCCAGTGCCTGGGCCGCTTCAAACAGGCGAACCGTTCCCGGAGTGCGCTCCATGGGCGGACGGTTAAGCCCGCCAGTCACCTCCAGTCGGCAATCGGGATCAAAGGGATGCAGCGCGGCAAATTTGCGCTCCAGTTCACCCGCATCCAGCGCCCGGGCAATGCGGATGTCCACATCCACAGAGGCCTCCGCGGCCACCACGTTGCTGCGCGTGCCTCCCTGAATCACTCCCGGATTAACAGTAATGCCGCGATCAAGATCGGTGAATTTCGTGACCTCCAGAATCTGCCGCGCAAGCTCCACAATAGCGCTGCGGCCTTTCTCAAAGTCCACTCCGGAATGCGAAGCGCGGCCATGGACGCGGACGTTGTAATCGCCCACGCCCTTACGCGAGGTCTTCAAAAATCCCTGCAGTCCTTGCGCCGGCTCCAGGACCAAAACCGCCTCGCATTCCTTGGCAATCGCCTCCGTAATAGGACGCGAACTCTCACTGCCGACCTCTTCATCGGTGTCCAGAAAAATCGTGACCGGCCGGTGGCCCCGCACGTCCAACTCACGCAGCGCCCGCAAGGCATACATCATCATCACGATTCCGGCCTTCATGTCGAGCACGCCCGGCCCATGGATGCGTCCATCGGCAACGCGAAATTGCATGTTGGCCAGAGTACCCATCGACCAGACCGTATCAAAGTGCCCCAGCAACATGACCGGTTTCTGACCAGCCGTCCCAGGAAATGACACTTGAAGATGGTTCCCAAATTCCTCAGCTCGATGGAACTTGACCCGGCCGCCTTGGCGCTCAAACTCCTGCGCCAGATACTCCCCCAACTTATCGACCGCCGCTTTGTTATCGCTGGGCGATTCCATCTCGACGATATGTTGCAGAGTCTGGAGCATCGCGGGTTGGTGCTGGAGGGAGTATTGAAGGGCTTGCGAGAGCAGGTCGGTTGATGTTGTATGAGTCATAAACTTTCCCTTGCAAAGTTAGGATACATAATCGCGGAGCGAAAATACCCAGATTTGAACTTGAGGCGAAGACAACCGACGCAGAAAGTGGATCAGTGTCATTCTGAGCGGCAGCGAAGAAACTGCTCCGCTGAGCTTAAGGTTAATGACCAAATGTATAGCCGATGGAGACGCCCAACCGCGTAGCGTGGTTGTCACTGAATTCGAAGTTGTGGCGAATAAAGTAGAAACGCGCTTCCGGTCGTATGAAAATGTCGTGGACGGTGTAAAGCTTGATGCCTGCGCCCACGGCTCCAAGCAGATGGTTGCTGCTGACAAAATTGGAGCAGGAAAATGCTCCACAGGTAAAGAAGTCCTGATAAAAGCGGATGCTCTCGCCTCCGAGTCCTGCCACCAACTCCAGTGCTGCCCTTTTTCCAAGTGGCGGCGCGTAAACCGCATCAAAGTCATAAAAGATTGGCCGAAACGGGGCAAAGCCGCCAGAGAAGTTGCGGGTGGCCCGCCATGATACTTCGCCGCCTACACCGAAATGTTTGTACAGCAGGAAGTCAGCGCTGAAAGTAGGGAATACGCCGCCTCCCACAGATTGGGGGAAGAAACTGCCGGAAGCATCAAACGCCGAAGTTGAATGCACGGCGCTCAAGCCAAATGCGGCGTCAAGTTGTTGCGCATGAACGGTCCTGCCGGTAAGCAAGAACACGCCTACAAGAGCGATAAGAGTCAGCTTTCTCACGTTATCATCTCCAAGAGTCTATGATCAGAGTTGGATGCCTTGGGACGAGTTCCCGGGCAAGTTCCGGGCATTAAGAAATGTTAGATGTGTTCAGCACTTAGCACCCAAACATTTACCCCGTAATGTTGCGCTGATAGATCAGCTCTGCCTACTCTGTAAGAGACGCGATGAAAAGCGCCTGGGTGTAGTACCGTCTGCCAGCGTATAGACCTTGCTGGCACGGCATCTGGCGCCTGAGTCGTTTAATCCGTGCCGCAAATCGCCAATGTTTATGCGGCTTGTCACGATGTCACGGATAAAACGTCGAATTCGACGATGCTGCGTCGCAGCCCTAGTGGTTGCGGAAAAGGGTTCTTTGACAACTGAATAATTTGGATGAATCGCACTGCTGCCCAAAGACAAAGAGGGGCTGGTCACCCTGCATGATCACAGACCAGCCCCTAGGCGGATTATTGCTGCCGGATGGCCGGCTCCCCAATCTCCAAAGCGCCAGATGAGAGCTTTCCAACTCCACACGATTAACTTCCGGCCCACCCCTACCCCGTTTCTCTACTCAAATACTACTGTAATACTACTTCCGGCCGCGCGAGACCAGGATCCCATTGGAATCCTCTAACGCCAAGAACGAAAATCATATGTCGTCCCTCCGGCGCTTGACCTTATAACTCTACTCTTTCCCAGCGTTTACACGCTGGGCTAACTTCCTAACGCGCCTCCGGCGCTGATCGTTTGAGATCCAAGACACCTTCACATCCTCAAGTGGATGGTATCAGGACTTAGAAGCCCAATACTGTGTTGATGTAATCATGAACCTTCCTGATTTAAGAGAATGTGCGGGCAGCCCTGTCTACGGGCTGACGAAGATGGGAGCGTTACACGGTCTCTTGCCAAGAGCTATTCTGAAAGGCATCGTGGGACCTCTCGCCCCTGTCGTCGCGTGAGAAAGCATGGGGATTCTTCGGCAAAAGAACGGCCTTGCATAACAAGAGGGGGGTGAAAGTGTGGTGAAACACCAAACTGCTATAATTCGCGGTTCACATCATGAACGAAACTGACAATACATCGGATACCCAGCCTGTGGCTGGTAAGAACCCTGGGGCCATGGACATACTCCAGATCCAGGCCGTTCTGCCGCATCGGTATCCTTTCCTGTTGATTGACCGCGTAGTGGAGATGGAGCGCAAGAAAAAAATCGTCGCGCTCAAGAACGTGACGATCAATGAGCCTTTTTTCGCCGGACATTTCCCTGGGACGCCGATCATGCCGGGCGTCCTGATCGTGGAGGCCATGGCACAGGCCGGAGCGGCGCTGCTGCTGACGGAAATTGAAGACCGCGAGAACCAACTGGTGGTCTTTACCGGGATTGAGCGCGCCCGCTTTCGCCGTCCGGTGGTTCCCGGAGACCAGCTTCGCATCGAGGTCACGGTGGTGGCCTGGCGGCGCATTGCCGGACGCATGGAAGGCGTAGTCTTTGTGGACGACAAGAAGGTAGCGGAGGCCGTGATCAGTTGCGCCGTAGTGGATCGCTCCCCCAGCAAGCCGGCTTCGCAAATTTCAGTCGCCGACCCCGGAACAGCAGAATCAACCTGAGGGCGGGCTCGATTGCGGCAATTGGAAACTGGAGAAGATTCCCTTGATCACCGGGATTTCCAATTACGCAATTACCAACTTCAGAGCCACAGATACCAGTTTGATCGGGCGACGGCGCAAGACTCAAGTCACCGCATAGCCATATACACATGATTCATTCGACAGCAATCATTGATCCCAGCGCTAAGGTTCCGCCCTCCTGTTCCATCGGCCCATACTGCGTGATCGGCGCGGGAGTGGAGTTGGGCGAAAGCTGCGAGTTGATCTCGCATGTTGCCATCCACGGGCCGGCCAGGATCGGCGCCCATAATCGTTTCTTTCCATTTTGCGCCATCGGCATGGACCCGCAGGATCTGAGCTATGACGGGGAGCAGACGAGAATTGAAATAGGCGATCACAACACCATCCGCGAATTCGTTACCATCAACCGGGGCACGGCCAAGGGCGGAGGAGTCACCCGGATAGGCAGCCACATCCTCATGATGGCCTACGCTCATGTTGGCCACGATAGCTCAATTGGCGATCACGTCCTCATGGCCAACGCAGCCACCGTGGCCGGGCACGTTACGGTGGAGGAATGGGCCGCAGTTGGGGCCCTGTGCGCGGTACACCAATTTTGCCGGATAGGTGCGCATGCCTATATTGGCGGCGGAACCGTAGCCACCAAAGACGTTCTGCCCTTTTCGAAGACTGTGACACCCAGAAACGCCCGCACCTACGGCTTGAATGCCGTTGGACTGGAACGGCGGGGATTCAGCAAAGAGCGTATCCGCAAAATTCACCACGCGTTCCGGCTGTTGCTCAATTCAAAACTAAATACGGCGCAGGCCCTGGAAAAGCTTAAATCCGAAGGCGATCACGGCGAGGACGTGGCCATGCTGCTCCGGTTCATCGAACAATCGGAACGCGGAGTCATCAAGTAGAAACTGGGAAATGCTGCCGCTGATTTCGCTGATGGGAGCAGGACAATTAATAACGAGGTGGTTTAATGGAATCCTGACCAGAGAATAGTCAGGCAGCTTCCGTATCGCCCTCTTCTTTCCCTGCCTTTGGGGCTGCCTCTGACCCGAGTTGGTCCTGATTCTTGTTGCCATCCATCTCGATTACCTTCTCTCCAAAAATCTCCTCTTCGGTCGCGGCATCGGAATCCAACTCGTCGGGCGGTCCCTTCAGCAAGATGTCCGCATATGCCAGGTAATGACGGACAAAGGCCTGCTCCTCCGCGCTCAACTTGGGGTCAAGCGCGGCTATCTTCTCCTCTTCCCCGTGGACACTCCGCGGCACACCCCTTAGCACCTTGTGGAACGGCAGCAGGTTCTTGATGTCGAAAGATTTGGGGTTGCCCACGGTCCTTAGCCTTAAAAGCCAGTAGTTCTTAAAAACTAATATTAACTACTTAGTTAAGATGCCGGCCAAGGCAATTAGATGCCCCTTTTTAAATCGGCTAAACTGATGCAAGTGCCTATCCATCAAAAACTTGGCCTGATTGCGGGAAACGGGAACTTTCCGTTGTTGCTGCTGGATGCAGCCCGTGCCCAGGGAGCTGAGGTAGTTGTAGCAGCAATCAAAGAAGAAACTTCGCCACTGATAGAACAACGGGGCGCGGCTGCCGTCTATTGGCTCTCTCTGGGTGAACTGGGCAAGCTGATTGACACTTTCAAAAAAGAAGATGTTCATACGGCAATCATGGCCGGGCAGGTCAAGCACAAACAGATTTTTTCCAGCATCCGTCCGGATTGGCGGCTGGCCAAGGTGCTTTTCTCGCTAGCCACCCGCAATACGGATTCGCTCATTGGGGCCGTGGCTAAGGTGCTTGCCGAGGAAGGGATCAACCTGATCAGCTCCACCAGCTACCTTGAACCGCTCTTGGCCAGGCCCGGAGTGCTGAGTAAGCGTCCGCCCAATGAGACGGAGCAGAAGAACATGGAGTATGGCCGCCAGGTGGCGCGCCATCTCGCCCAGTATGACATTGGGCAGACGGTGGTCATTGCCGAGTCTGCCTGCGTTGCTGTGGAGGCCATGGAGGGCACTGATGCCACCATTCTGCGCGCAGGAGAGATCATGAGAAGCCTGGTGCACAGTTCGGATGATTCCGATCACCCGATCTCCCGATCTTCCGATCTCCCGGTTCTTCAAGCTTCCCTCTTGAGCCGGGCTCTCACCGTGGTCAAGGTAGCCAAGCCTAATCAGGACATGCGCTTTGATGTCCCCGTGATCGGAGTGCAGACGATCAAGACCATGGAGCAGGCAGGAGCTACTTGCCTTTCCGTGGATGCGGGCAAATGCCTCCTGCTGGAAGGCGAGGCCATCATTCAGGCGGCAGACAGGGCAGGAATCTCGATAGTCGCTCAGAATTTGGTAATTGCATAATTTTATAATTTGTAATTGAACAATCCCAACCTACCGCATTGCGGCTGCCCAATATTTTCCCAATCGTGGAGAACATCAAGAACGAATCCCTGGGCCAGTTACACCGGTCTGGCCTAAGATTCACACTAACAAATTTGACATTACAAATTACCCGATTACAAATTCTTTCCTCATTCCTGCGTGATCTGCATGGTCTGATCGATGCTGATGCTCTTGGGCATGCCCGGATCGGACCCCGTGTAGGTGGCCACAATGTGGAACGACGATTCACTTACGTCCACCGTATAGTTGTACGGTCCACGGTTGTCGGTGGCCAGGCTCAACTCGCCGGCCGACCGCAACCCGTCAAGAGAAGTGTATCCTCCGTGGAGCGCGTTGTGACTGCGCTCTGCCTGGGCAATATTCAACAAGTCTTTCTTGATCGCCGTGGTCTCCACGCGGGCCAGCGGACTGGCGGCTCCCGCCGGGGTCGCGTTCTGGGCCTGGCGCGAATAGATGAACGCTCCTGTCGCCACCACAATCAGAATGCTGAGGAATCCAAACATACGGCTCATACTCCCTCTCCTTTCTGTCACCCCATCATAAGCTTTGCCGCTTTGGTTTACCTCTGAGAAAATCAAAGCTTGCAAAACCAAAGTCCAATCAAGGTCGCAGTCGTGGGTGTGGGCGCTTTTGGCAAGAACCATGCCCGTGTTTATCACGAACTCCAACAGCAAGGCCACGGAGTGGAACTGGTCGCGGTGGTGGATCACGACCAGGTGCAGGCCCAGGCCGTGGCCCGTCAGTTTGGGTGCAAGGCCCTTACGGGCTTTGAAGAATTGCGGGGCCGCGTTGCGGCGGCCTCGGTGGCTGTGCCTACCGTGCATCACCTCAGCACCGCCGCGGGGCTGATGGCCGCAGGCATTGATGTCCTGATCGAAAAACCGCTGGCCACCACTCTGGCAGAGGCGGACGAGCTTATCCGCCTGGCCAACGCCAATCAGCGAATCGCCCAGGTGGGGCATCTGGAGCGATTTAATCCTGCTGTGCGGGCCACTCTGCCGCTCATCACCAAGCCCATGTTTTTTGAGGTACATCGGTTGAGCGTTTTCACGCCGCGCAGCCTGGATGTGGATGTGATTCTTGACCTGATGATCCATGATATTGACGTGGTGCTTTCGCTCGTCAATTCTCCTATCCGGGAAATTCGCGCGGTAGGTCTCCCGGTAGTCAGCGGCAAGGTCGATATTGCCAATGTGCGCCTGGAATTCGAGTCCGGATGCGTGGCCAACTTCACTGCCAGCCGCGTCAGCACCGAGCGCGTTCGCAAACTGCGTTTTTTTCAGCCTCGCGAATACGTCTCGCTCGACTACGGCAAGCAGGATGTGCTCCAGCTTCGTGTGGCTTCCGGAGAAAAGCTCTCGCCGTACCAGCTTCAGAGCATGGCGCTTTCTCCTGTACCGATTCCCGGCGTTCTTATGAACAGGCCTTCCGTTAAGCAGGAAGAGCCCCTTCACGCGGAGCTCAGCTCGTTTATTGAGGCGGTGCGGCATCGCAGCAAGCCGGTTATCCCGCTGGAAGAAGGCCGGCGTGCGTTGCAAACCGCTCTAGACATACTTTCCGCTATTGGAGAGCACAGCCAGCGCGCCAATATCGGCTCTTTGTAAGGGTTTGTAAAGGGCGTAAACCGCTTTCCTTGCTTTCATTTTGGGCTTTTGTCCTAGATTACAGTTTATTTACATCCCATTGGTGCATGGAACCCTCGCAAGCAGCGTTCTTAATGAGAAAATAGAAACATGGACTCGAAATCCGAGTCTAATGGGTCAGGTGACTGTTTGACGCCCGTAATGGAACCCCCGGTTCGCGAATCGCGAAAATCATCGCTTGCGACAGCAGAAGAGCTGCATCTGCTGATCGAGGAGATGGACGACGAGATCTCCAGTTATCGCTGGCGCGAGGCCGTTTGGATCTCTATTGTTCTGCACGCCGTATTATTTGTGGTATGGCTCACGGCGCCCAGGTGGATGCCGGGCAAGATTGTCATACTTCCGGGCACCGAATCGCATTCGCAAACCACGTTTCTGCCGTTGCCTAGCGACCTGCAGCACCACGTGAAGCCGCCCAAAACAGACATAATTTCCGATAAGAACCGCATTGCCATGACCCGCAATCCGGTCCCCAACCAGCCGCGTCCCAAGATCCCAGATACCCAGCGTCCCGGCGCTCCTGCCCGTCCATCGCCTCCACCTGGTCAACAGGCCGCGCAACAGCCTGCGCCAGCGACCCAGCAGCAAGCCGATGCCAATCCCGTCCAGCAGCAGCCACCACCGGTGCAGACGGCCCAGGCGCAGCCCCCTAAACCGCCAGTCAGCTCGTCGAGTTCACCTTTCAAGGTTGGCAGTCCGGGATCCGCGGTGGAACAGGCCATCCACTCTGCCGCCGGAAGCCATGGCACGAACCGTGTCAGCTTTGGCGGCGATTATGGAAGACACCACGATCAGCAAAGATCGGATCCCCATGGCGACCTGGAGATCCTGAGCGACACCATGGGTGTTGACTTTGGCCCTTATCTGCAACGCGTGGTTTATCAGGTGAGAGAGCATTGGTACAACCTGATTCCCGAATCGGCCAAGGCCCCCCTCATGAAGAAAGGCAAGCTGACCATCGACTTCGCCATTCTGAAAGATGGCCGGGTTGCCGGCCTGAGGCTGGCTGCAACTTCCGGCGATGATGCCTTGGACCGCCCGGCGTGGGGAAGCATCACCGGTTCCGACCCTTTTCCTCCACTGCCGACCGAATTTAAAGGACAGCACCTTCAACTCCGGTTCAAGTTTTATTACAACCCCGATAAGAATGAGCTCGATTAGCTCCGGCGCACCATCATCTGCATCAACATCCGCTGCACAAACGGCATGTAGATAAGAGCCGCGACGGCGCCCAGGGCTAGCCCCAACCCGATGCGATCGGTAATCAATAGCGGCGACAAGGCCCAGATCATATCCAGGGCAAACAAGGCGGGAAATAGAACGCGGTATTTTTCAGCCAGCATATGGTAATCGAATGCCGTGGCCGTAGTCAGGTAGAGCCGTACCGCGATCCCCAAGAGCGCGCTCACCAGGTAAACCACAAAGACAACGTGCCCGGCCTGGCTCCAGGCCTTATCCGCCGATTGCGAAAGCCGGTCGAGCCTGAACAGCGCGCTTAGATAAAAAATTAGGTACATCACCTGACAAAGAGCGAACAAGATTCGGACCGTTGGGCGACTGGCGCGCGGTAGCTCCCGCTCTGGCACTCCCAGCCAGGATTTGCGCTTCGCTTCCGGGGCCGCTGCTTCCCTTTTATCTGCTGCTGGCTTCGCTGGAAGATTTTCAAGAGGCGGCGCGACCGATTTTGGCTGGCCCAATTCAGGTTGAATCAATCCAGATTGAATCAGTTTAGGCTGAACCGGCTTAGCTTGGTCGAGCACCGTCGCAACTTCACCGAGAAAGCGGTACCCGCGTTTGGCGATGGTCTCCACATACTTGGGTTTGCTGGCCGAGTCGCCCAGCACGTCCCGCAGCTTGACCATCGCGGTATTCAGGCCATGATCAAAATCTACGAAAGTATCTTCCGGCCACAGCCGCTGGCGCAGCTCTTCCCGCGTGATGACTTCCTTGGGCCGCTCCAACAGCGCAACCAGCACCTGGAATGGCTGGAGCTGCAATTTCAAGCGCGTACCACTGCGGCGCAGCTCGGCGGCCTTGATGTCCGCTTCAAAATCATCGAATTTGTATTTCAGGACAGTTTCCATAGGAGCAGGAGAACTATATCGCAATCGTGGGATCGGGTGATCACTTCGGCGCACCTCAGTGCAGGCTATTCATCGGGTGATCGGGTGATCAAAAATCAAGCAACACCATTCCTGATGTCTTTTTATGTGTGATTGCTCAGAGCCCGAACAAAGCTGATTCAATTGTCTGGGCTCTGGCTCTTCCGATCACCCGATCACCCGATGTCCCGATCACCCGATAAAATGGCTTCCATGGAAGCGCACCGTCAGCGGGTCATCGGCCTGGCCATTATTGTCCTGCTGATTTTGTTGTTCGTGGCAGTGCGTCACCTTTGGGGTGCGGCTTGAAACTGCCATTGCTGGTGGCGATCCTGGGACCCACGGCCAGCGGCAAGACATCGCTTTCCCTGGCCCTGGCTGAACAGCTTCAGGGAGAGATCATCAGCTGCGATTCGGTGGCGGTCTACCGTGAATTCGAGATTGGCGCAGCCAAGCCCTCGCGGGAAGAAAGACAGCGGGCGCCGCATCATCTGATTGATGTCGTCTCACCTGCCGAGCTTTTCACCGCAGGAGATTATTCCCGGCTGGCGCGCCGCGCCCTTCATGAAGTCCGTGACCGCCATCATCTACCGATAGTGGTTGGAGGCACTGGACTCTATCTGCGGGCGCTGTTTGAAGGGCTTTTTGCCGGGCCTCCTCGCTCCGAAGAATTGCGGCAACATCTGCGACTACGGGCGGCGGAGCGCGGTGCCCAATATCTGCACAGGATGTTACGCCGGCTTGATCCTGCGGCCGCCGAGGTAATTCACTTCAACGACGTGGCCAAGATGGTGCGCGCACTGGAGATTTGCATCAGCTCGCGCCGGCGCATGACGGACCTATGGCAAGAGAGCCGCGATCCTTTGGAAGGTTTTCAGGTCTTGCGGCTGGGATTGAATCCAGACCGAGAGACGCTCTACCAACGGATCAACCTTCGGGCCGGTGAGATGTTCCGGCATGGCCTGGTCGAAGAGACCCGGGCGATTCTGCATCGTTATGACAGGACGGCGAGCGCCCTGAATTCCCTGGGCTACAAGCAGGCCATGCAGCATCTGCAGGGAGAACTCACGCTGGAACAGGCAATTACACTCGCGCAACAGGGTCATCGCAATTACGCCAAGCGGCAGATGACCTGGTTCCGGCGCGAACCGGATGTTCACTGGCTCTCAGGCTTTGGCTCGGATCTTGAGGTGCAGAAACAATCTCTGGAGTTGATTCGAAAAAATCTCTAGCCAAAGAACTTGAATTCTCACCTCTAAGGAGGCTTTGCCCAAAAACTCATCTTTCAAAGGGTTCAGGGCGAAACCCAAAACCTTTGAAACACAGCGTAGCAGAGCCACAACCAAAACCCGTTCACCGCAAAGGACGCAAAGGCCGCAAAGGAAAACCAACATCTCAACCACAAAGGAACACCAAGGAAAATCCCAAGGACACGAAGAATAAGCAAAGAAAATCTTTCGCAGCATGAGGTGGTGTCCTAAATGAGTGTTGCTGATGTGAAAAGGGACTTTGAGAACCCTATTGATCTGGATGAAGCTCTTTTACGATTGCAGAGAGCGATGCTGAATCTTGAAGAAGCGCGTCTATTTTGGCTTGAGTCGAATGTTTATACGGCCCGTTCTTCAAATCAGCAGCAAGCATGGTTGCAATTCGAGCAACCGATGCAGCTATTATTGCCAGGGCTTTTCTAAACTCATTGTCATTCATACGAAGCTACTTAGGTATTCTAATCTGTCCTCCAACCGGAGGCCCTGTAGGGGAGTCTAACCGCTCTTTAATATCATTAACCGTACGACTGATGTCGGCAAGCATATTCATCATATCTGCGTATTGTTGCTCAGTCATTTTGTCCTCCAGTCCATTAATGGACTAACGGCAGTTGTTTTTGTGTTCCTGGCGGCCATCCCGAAACTTCTCCAAGTCAGCGGGGAGCGTAGTTTCTTGACCGCCGTACCAACCCCTATCCGTGGTTAGATAACACTCTTGGCCGGTAAAGTGATTGATACGAACCAGAACTTGCGTTGTCCCGGTGTGCTCATACTGAAAGCGGTTCATCCAGAAGAGCACGAAGGTAACAAGCACGATACCAGCAGAAATAGCGGCTTTTATCATTTTTCCAGACATAGAGGTAGTTCTACTATTCGCTATGCGAAATAACAGCTTCGCCATCATAAGACGCACTCTGGTTGAATGTCCAGAGATATTTGTGATCGTTTTGGTTTAAGAATCAGAGAGTTACGTCATGCAAACGGCATGAGTCAAATCGAGCTTTCAGAGAAGGTCGGAATCGAACAGCCGTACCTATCGTTGGTAGAAAACGGAAAGACCGAACCATGTCTAAGAAATATTGAACTTCTAGCCATCGGGTTAGGGGTTTCACTTGGGAAGCTGTTCAATCCCTTGTAAAAGATTGGCCTACCGGGTCGAGAAACGGCGTCTTTGTGGGACAACCGTCTCATCAGCGTAGTCTTGCGTCAGATTACCTCGCCCGGTAAGGCCAATGCGATTATACCGCCGTCAATAACTCTTGAAGGCTCCAGATGTGATCCGTAACTCCTGCTTCCATAGCCGGGGTGACTCGTAATGATGAGTGAACTCGGCAGAGGTTGTAGTATGCAAAGTGCAAGGCACATGCCGCTTTCAGGTTATCCAGCTTCTTGCTGAAAGCGTTTGTTAACCGAGTAAAACGTCTCATCGCCATACGCATTGTAAGATTCTGTCTCTCAACATGGCTGGTACAGATATGGTCTGCATCGGGGTTTCCTTGTAGCACTCTGGAGATAACCTCGATGATTGGGCTTGGGGAATACTTCCCCGCACTATCATGCTGGCCATAATCGCCATAAAGCTTGATAAGCTGCGCGAAGTCAACATCACAACCAAAAGCGTTTTCGATGGCCTGAACATAAAACCTGAACCCATCGGTCGTAATCTGTACTCGCTTTGCTAACCGTGACGCTAGATCGTCAACGAACGTGCGAGTAGTCGCAATAGAACGCTTGCCAATAGTGAAGCAAGGAACAAGCTTTGTAACAGGGTCTATCGCCACGAACACCCATGCATCGCCAAATTCGGCGGGGTCTTCTTTGCGGCAACGTTTCTGCTTCTTGTTGACGAAACACCAAATCTCGTCGGACTGGATAAAATCGCTTTTAATGCCCCTCATTTTCACGTCTAACACTTGGCGGCATTTCTCTCCAGCCAGGACAAGCAATTGCAGGATGGTATCTCGGTGTAAGCCGGTCAGACGTTCCGTTGAACGAATAGAGCACCCTTCAATCAGGCACTTGATGGCCTGTAGCATTTTGCTTTCATCTGTCCGCATTGAGCCCAAAAGCGATACGGGTTTAGGGTCTGAGAATGTAGCAGAACATGACGTACAGCGGTAACGCTGGATTCTGTGGATTCCATACCGGCCAAACTTCTTAACGGCGGTGTGTTGGCACTTTATACATGTCATGGCTTTTCCTCTGGATTGATGAAGGGGAAAAGCCGTATACTTATTTTGGGTCTGAAGCTCGGCTTAACCCCGTGCTTTGGATTAGCCCCGCTGACTGTTTCCGCAGAAAGCGGGGCACTGAATTTACGAGTTGGTTAAATTCAGGGTGGTGGTTCTATCGTGATTTCCACGGCCTGAGCGGTGATTCGAATCGTGATTTTGGCTCTCCGCACTTTGGCACCATCCTTTCTGAAAGCCCCTATGTTTCCGCATGGGGGCTTTCGTATTTAAGCTTTATCTTTCTTTCCTGCAAGACGGTTGATAACGTTCTCTCTCCACATATACCCGTTTCTACCGCCCTCAGTACTTCCGGCCACCGCTTCTTTATCTTTCGCCAAACGGCTTAGGATCGTACTGACAGAAACGGGGTTAACGTCTTTTGTAAAAGCCCCAAGTTTTTCAACTACCTGCTGAGTGCTGAGATATTTATCTGTGGCCTTCAACACAAGACGTATTGAATCACTTAAGCTCCGTTCTTCTTGTTTAACTCCGGTAAGAGAACGGAGGTTGCTAATCGTTTGCTCCAACTGGGCTTTCCGTTGAACCAAAGCCGCGATTTCGGTTTCTAAGTCCGAAAGCTCCCGTTCGGCTTTGGCGAGCGCTTTCGTGTAATCGTCTTTCATCGAAATCAATACTAACACATCTTGAGACACTTTTGTCAAGAAAAATTGAGGAGTTTTTTATGGCTCAGATCGTCGCGGAATCTGGAATCCCGATTCCGGCCAGTAAGAGGGGCCGGAGACCTGGGGGCAGTATGTACCCGTTAGAGACAATGGGGGTCGGGGACAGTTTCGAGACACCCAAGTACATACAGGGGTCTACGAACGTAATTCAAAAGAGAACGGGTAGACGGTTCATGTCCAGACGTATGGAGAACGGCAATATTAGGGTTTGGCGTATAAAATGAAAAACCCGCCGATTAGGGCGGGTCAGTCCATTAATGGACGAAATGTATTTTTATTTGTCAGGGTCTAAGTACTTCTCCCGCGCAATGCGAGTCTTTTCCCATCGGTACATTTCGCCGTCTTCAACCGAATGCATACGGTCGGTTACGTCATGCGAGATTTGGGCTTTCAATTCATGTACGTAATGACGGAGCACACCCATTTTGACGACGGGAAACATGCCCGATTCCTGAAGTTCATGAATGTGATAAGCAACGTGGTGAAGAGCACGATTGATACGGTACAGAGAATGATAAACGCGTAGTTTGTTAAGCTGTCTAATAGCCATCTTGCCTCCTGTTAGGCGATTTGGTTAGGGCTGTATCAGCGTTGACGCGCTGGTATGGCCCGTTTAAGTTTCGGGCGAACGACGTAGCTCAGTGAAAGCACGGCTAGCCCCTATCCCTTTACAGCCACTTGCAGAATCGCTTCCGTGGGTTGTCACCGGGATAGGCGTGAGGTCGCCTTGCCAAATTGCTCGCCCGAACGCATTCTAGCAAGTCACATAAAAACCTCACCGTATTTAACCGGGGCAACAGGATGTTAGGACAGTACCCAGCATGAGCAGAATTTGACGGATAGTAGTACAGAGGAAAGGAGGAACCCAAAACCATTTCACCACAGAGGTCACGAAGGGAACACTAAGGAGGACCAAGGAAGACCGAGAGAATGTTCGTCGGAAGGCCACGATTTTCGGGATTCGTAAACAGCCGAGTGCGTG
>Ga0210400_10001231_pt1 | contig 25665 bp, 19 predicted proteins | sample IncBWH26MmetaG_FD_155456 | JGI IMG/M metagenome (GOLD analysis project Ga0210400, IMG submission 155456) | Forest soil microbial communities from Barre Woods Harvard Forest LTER site, Petersham, Massachusetts, United States - Inc-BW-H-26-M | ecosystem: Environmental > Terrestrial > Soil >...
AAGGTCTCTGGGGCAGTTTCTTCAACCTCAGGCTGCTCCGCGAGATGCCTTGCTTTTTCCCTTTCGATCAGCTCTTGTGTAGAAGTGGGTGCGGCGGCGTTGCGGGCCAGGGGCTCAAGCCACGCCGGAATTCTTAGTTCTTCCTTGTCGAGGGCGGTTTTCGCTGGCGGAGGACCAAGTTTCACGGGCCCAACGGGCTTGGCGGGCACGGGCTCCGGCGCATGAGTGCGGGACAGTTCCAAAGCTTTTGCGGCGCCCACCGCAAGGTCTTTTTGTATGACGGCGGGAGGCGCAGGCGGAGTTTGCGCTGAAACCGCAGGAGGCGGGGCAGGAGCGCCGGAGAACAGCATGCTCGAAAGTTGTTTCTGGAGGCGAGCCGTGTGCAGTTTCAGCGCGTCGGTCTCCGGCTCGCTGGCAGTTAGCGACTGCGGAGGATGCACGGCGGCGGGCGCGACGGGCTTTGCCTCGAATGCTGCAGGCAAATCTGTTGCATTGATTATGGCGGGAGCTCCGGGAGACTTCGGCGGCTCAAGAATGGAAGCCTGCTCTTCCGATGCGCGCGGCGAATCAAAGAGAGTAGACGCTGGCGGGACCGGATTTGTGGGTGCGGAGTTCAACGCGAATTCCCGAGAGGCGGACACCGGCGCAGCGGGCACAACCGGAATTACAGATGCGATTGGCGCTGCCGAGGCTGGTTTTAGCGGAGCTCCCGGATCGAAGGACGTGGAGAGGGCGGAGGAGAGCGGCGCGACGGGCGCGACGGGCTTCGCAGACACGACGCTGGAAGTATCGTTCGCCGCGGGCGCTTCGACCGTGAGCGCAGCCGGCTGCGGGATCGCAGGTGTCTCCGGAGCGGCGCCGAGGCGGTCGCTTGGAAAACGCATGCCCCAGAAGCCAACCACGGACTCCGTGAATTCCAGTTCAACATACCCGCTTAGGCTGCGGTAGTTCTTGGACTTGACAACCTGGCAGACAACTTCTTTCTTGGTTTTTTCGTTGGTGAGAAAAAGCAATTGCCCCGGAGCAACGGAAGAAGAAAGACGAATGACGGCGCCGTTGCCGATAACGAGAACCGTCTTGGTGGTCTCGGAGAAAGGCTCGCGCTTGTCGCTGCCCTCGACGGTGCGCGCACCGTTGACCGTGACCGGCACTTCGAGCGCGACGGGCTGCTGCTTGATAGCGGTGTCACCCGCCAGCGTGGAAGTTGGCCCAGGACGCTGGGCCGTTTCCGGCTTTGCCGTTAGGCTTTCGTTCTCTTTGACGGTAGGAGGCATAGCATGCACGCTCACAAAAGATGATTTTCTTAGCTGCCCTGTCCCCGACAGGGTTCCCCACGAACATCTATATGTTCCGCCTCCCGGAAGTACGCCAGCTATAGTACGTGCGTACTACGATGGAAACACCTGTACGAGTGGACAGGAGGCTTCGGCGGTGCGAACGGCGGTTGGAAATCAGCGCGGAAAGAAGAAAAAAAAGGTGAAGGTTATCGCGGAAGAGGGGGCTGGAAGCGCTGATCGACTTCGACTTGATAGCCGGTTACGAGTTTATTGGTTTCGTTGGCCATGCCGATGATGGCTTGAAGTTCCTTGAACATGGCGTCAGTCATCCCTTTGCCAAAGGCGGAAGCGGTGTGCGAGGCGATGCAGTAGTTGCAATTGTTGGTGACACTGACGGCGATGTAAATCATTTCTTTGGTGAGCGGATCGAGCGCGCCCGGCGCCATGATCTGCTTGAGACTTTCCCAGGTGCGCTTGAGCAACGCGGGATCGTGCGCGATGGCCTTCCAGAAATTATTAATCCAATCGATTTTGCGCGTGGCCATGATGTCGTCGTAAACGGCGCGCACTTCGGGCGCCGCGTCTTGGTATTCGATCAATCCGAATGTGGCCATGTGGGTCTCCCAAAATTGTTGCTGCGCATCTTCCAAGACGGTAGCAGGAAGGGGCGGCCAGACGATGAATTTTTTGGGTTTGTCGAATAAAATTCATTCTCCTTGACAGGTGAGTCAGGGAGGGTTAAAACTCAGACACCATAGCCATATTGGCCTTAGGGCTGAATTGGTTTTTTGAACCGAAAAGGGCGAGCTGGTCCGGGGGGCTTGTCCATATTTTCAAGAACAGGTTTCGATCATTCAACGGAATGCGCACGGTTCGCCATTTGGCTTTTCACTGAATTTTGTTTTTCCAAGCGTGCCCCGGCCGGGTCGGGGGATGCGGGTGCAATGGGTTGCATTTCGATCTCGAAGAGGGGGTGTTGATTTTATGAAGCGCCTAGTCTTGGCAATTCTTGTTGTTTTGTCGTTCGCGGTGGCAGCAGACGCGCAGACATTCCGCGGCGCGATCAACGGAACGGTGACGGATCCTTCGGGCGCGGTGGTTCCGAATGCCCAGGTCAAAGCCACGGAGAAGTCCACCGGCATCGATCACAATACCGTCTCGACCAGTGACGGCCAGTTTGTCTTCCAAGATATTTCGATCGGAACGTATACGGTTGTCGTCACAGCATCGGGATTCCCTGTTCTGACCATCGATAATGTGCTGGTGACGCAGGGCGCCATTTACACTTTACCAGTGAAGTTGACGCTCTCTCAGCAAGCTACCACCGTGGAGGTATCCGCCGCGGCGCTGACTTTGGATACCACGACCGAGACACAAACAACATCTATCGGGGGCACCGATTTGGCAACTATGCCCATGGCCGGCCGGGACTTCTCACAGTTGGTCGAAGCCGTACCGGGATATGCCGGTTACGCGGCGGGCGGCTATGGATCGATGAACGGCACTCGCGCTAACCAAATGAACTGGCAAATCGACGGCGTGGACAACAACGATTTGTGGCACAACATCCCGGCGGTCAACCAGGGCGGCGTCTCTGGCATCGCCGGAATCGTTCTGCCGCTCGATGCCGTTGACCAATTCACAGTTCAAACACAGTCGTCGCCGGAATCGGGGAGAAACCCCGGCGCCACCGTGGATCTGGCGCTGAAGTCGGGCGGGAATTCCATCCATGGCACGCTGTACGACTTCCACCGCAATGAAGCATTTGCCGCGGCCAGCCCCTTTGTGGCTTCCAAGAAGGAGAATCGCAACTACAACTACGGGTTCTCAGTCGGCGGTCCAGTCCTGAAGGACCGGCTGTTCTATTTCCTGACGTTTGAAAAGCAGAGATTCTCAATTGGATTGCCGGGATTGGCGACCGAACCCTCCGCGGCTTGGCAGGCTTTGGCGCTTGATGTCCTCAATAACCCAGTCTGTGCGCCTGTGACGGTCGCTTGCCCGACTCGAAAGTATGGCTCCTACGCACCTGTTCCTGTTAGTGCAGTAAGTACGGCTTTGCTTGCAAACCTGTGGCCGAGCTATGCGCTAACTGGAGCGGCGATAAAAAACAACTATTCAAGCCCGGATCCGGAATTCGGTTACAGCTACAACGGACTGGGAAGAATCGACTACAAGATCAACGATAAGAACCAGCTTTCCTTCCATTACTTTTCAGGGGAAGGCAACCAGGAAGCTCCCGTGGGAGGCTCGGCGCTTTCCGAGGCGGCGTCCGAACTTAAGTTTTATTATGAGATCGCGCCAATTCACGTATCGAACTACTCGCTCATCTTGAATACTATTCTTACTTCAAAGCTGTCGAACGAGATGCTGGCCGGAGTAAACTACTTCCGCCAAACCTTTAGCGACGCGAACAACGGCTTCAAAGTCTCAACCTACGGGCTGCTCCTCTCACCAGGCTTTGATTCCTTAGGTTTAACTGGCGCACCGAACATCCAAATCAGCGGTTTCGATGGAGTTGGCCAGACGCCTCCAGAAGGCCGTGAGGATATCACTGGGCACCTGACGGATGTGCTTTCCTACACGGTCGGGAAACATCAATACCGGTTCGGCGGAGAATTCCGCCGCGCGCAACTGGAAGAATTTTATCACCGACATGGGCTGGGGAATATCAAGTTTGATGGTTCGACTGGATCGTGGGCTGGGCTTCAGGGATGCGGTGCTACGCCTGCGCCCGCCGCTTGCACTGGGGTAGCCTCCCCTACTTTTGCCTTGGCCGATTTTCTTGCTGGGGACTTCAATCCTGGTAGTTCGACCATCGCGCTCGGGAATCCGACCCGCTTGGTCTACGTTAAGACCTTCGATCTGTTTTTTCAAGATGCCTGGCAATTCTCTCGCAAGCTGACGCTAAACTATGGTGCGCGTTGGGACTATGAAGGCCCGCTCGGGGATAGCAAAAAGGATCTGTCGGTCTTCATCCCCAGCAAGGGCGGTCTGGTCTTCCAGGGCGCCGGTATCGACCATGTTTATCCGCCGAGATACAAAAACATCTCGCCGCGACTGGGTGCGGCCTACAAACCGAAGGAAAATGGGGATCTAGTGGTGCGCGCGAATTTCGGAGTTTACTTCGATACGCCAAACCTCAACCCCTTCCTCGACAACCGGCCATCAAACGGCGCTCCAAACGGTATTGAGGGAAATCCTGCAGGACCTACCCCAGTAGACACCGTTGGCCCTGCCATCGCTCCGCCGTGGCAGTCAGGCGTGGCACTCTTCCCTGCAGGGGGCGCTACTTGTCCGACGGGGAATGGTTGCGGCGGAGTCTTCAATCTTTTCTCGGTTAGCCAGGATTTCCGAAATGCCTATAACTACAATTACAGTCTGAACGTCGAAAAGGGACTCGGAAGCCTGCTCCTCCTTCAGGTCGGATACGTGGGAAGCGCGGCGCACCATTTGCTGACCACTCAAGATATCAACCAGGCGGCGCTAAATCCGACGGGAACGCTACTTCAATCCAGCCGGCCGTTCTTCGCGCAATTCCCGGACTTCGGAATCATCAACGAAGTCAATAGCAACGGAAACTCGAACTACAACTCATTGCAAACAGTCCTCAAAGTCCGGGAATGGCACCGCTTTACAGGGCAATTTACATACACATGGGCGCACGCGCTGGATGACATCACCGCCTATCGCGGTACCACTCCCCAGAATGCTTTCTTCATTCAAGGGGAATACGGGAACGGCGATTTCGATACGCGGCACAATTTCACGGCGCTGTTGAACTATGATTTGCCAAAAGCCTCTCACGCAAAGTACTTCCTGAACGGCTGGCAACTGAGCAGTTTCGTGTCGATTCACACCGGCCAACCGTTTAATATCACGACCAATAATGACACTACTGGAACGGATGAATTCGTCCAGCGTGTGGACCTGATCGGGAATCCGCATTCTGGGGTTTCCCATGCGTTCAACAAAGGCGGAGTGTCTTGGATAAACGCCTCAGCATTCGCCGCTCCGGCACCTGGGACGTACGGAACACTCCCCCGGAACTACCTCTACGGCCCGGGTTACGCTTCCACCGACTTCTCTGTGATAAAGAACACGAAGATCACCGAGAGGGTGAACGTCCAGCTCCGAATGGAGATGTTCAACCTGTTCAACAGGAAGAACCTGGCGCCACCCAGCGGCGGCTGCGGCACCGTGGGTAGCGCAACTTCACTCGTCCAGAGTGATCGCGTCTGCACCGGCATCACCGGTAGCGGCCTCGGCGTCACTGCGGACACCATAGGCGACTTCAACGGCGCGCCCGGGATCGGTCCCGGCGAAGCGTTCAACCTGCAACTGGGCCTGAAGATCATCTTCTAACGACGGCACAAACCCTTAACCAAGGAGGGCCCTCCGACGAGGTCGGAGGGCCCTTAACATTTTTTGATTGTCGAGAGTTTCTAGTTCACTCCCCAGAAGGCGAACGAGCCGAAGATGTTGTCCTGGTAGACGTCAAACTGCGGGAATCCCGTATACTGCGGGTTGCAGGGACCTGGTGGCGCGGCGGGCAGGAAGGCCCTGTGATCGACAGCGAGCCCGTGCTGGTGTTCGTGTTTGAGTTGGTGACCATGTGGCCGTGGTCCCAGGTGAACGTATCGGTCTGTTTGAAGTCAAATTGGACACTCTGCCAAAAGAACGTCCCATTGACTGCAACTTCGATACCGACAGCTTCTTGGTATTCATAATTGTTTCCGCTGCTCACGGTATTCGTTACGGTATTTCGGTTCGTATAGGTCTGCGTTAAACCAGCACCGTTCCCCGGAGCTGCCTGCTTATAATCGAAGCTCTGGCTATTGCTCCCGCTAACCGGAACGATGGTGAAGCGTCCGTCGGTCGTGGTGGGCGGGCTTACCGTGCCGAGTTGAATGTAAGCCGGATTGTTGCCACAAGGATCAGCTTTCGCTACGTTCGCAAGGTCGTTTAGCGTGAGCGCAGGCTCTTCGCCAGTGGGCCATGTTTGGTTTGTCGCCCAGGATCGCGATAAAACCTGGGCGTCTTGTGCATCGCAAGTGCTATCCGTCGCATAGCAAGGCGAACCGTCAGTCCTTTTGAAATCGCCGTTTAAGTAACCTAAGGCTACGGGCCAAACATCCATGGCAGGCTGGTCGGTCAAAGAGCCAAGGGATAGCGATACCGGAGATGGAGGAGGTAAGAAAAGCGGCGGCAAGCCGCCGCACTCCACAATCTTACCTGGTAAGTATAGTAACATAAGAAGTAGAGGAGTCAATGGAATTTTGCGGGAATTGTCAGACCTATTTCTAATGTCCCCTTACCTCGGACATCCTGGTCGAAAGATCTGCGCAGGGTGTGGACGCAGAGGCATGGAGCAGGTGAGATCCTTCGCTTCGCTCAGGATGACGTTCACGGGACTTGGGATTCGGGCGGGGCGCAGCACGCTGCGCCACTACAGAGGAGGAAGATGCGGCAGGCGGCGCCAATGGAAGCGAGAGAGACAGTGCGTGGATCGCGTTAGCGATGGAGGAATTCCTCGAGGAGGAGGCGGGAGAAACGGCGGGTGTTGTGGCGCAGGACGCCGTGTTCCTCGAGGAGATTGTCGAGGATGACCCGGAAGCCGAGCTTCTGGAGGGCGGGAAGATCGATGGCCACGGGCTCGGCGCCTTGCGCGCGGTAACGGCGGGCCACATCGGGCGACACGGGCTGGCGATTGGCGACGACCCAATCGATAACGCGGTGCGGAACGTGTTTCTGGATTGCGCGAAGGTGGTCGGCGAGGGCGTAGCCGGCGGTTTCGCCGGGCTGGGTCATCAGATTGGCGACGTAGACGCGCGGGGCCTTGGACTTGGCGATGGCGCGGGCGATTTCCGGGATCAGTAGGTTCGGGAGAATGCTGGTGTAAAGCGAACCGGGACCGAGGAGGATCAGGTCGGCCTGCCTGATGGCTTCGATGGCCCCGGCGAGCGGACGCACGCGGCTCGAAGAAAGCCTGATTTTCTTGATCGGCGCGCCGCGGCTGGCGGTAATGCGGGTTTCTCCGTGAACGATGCGGCCGCTTTCGAGCGTGGCAACGAGGTGTACGTTCGAAAGGGTCGAAGGAAAAATGCGGCCGCGAATGGCCAGCACTTTGCTGCTGACGCGGATGGCTTCGGTGAAATCGCCGGTGACGTGGGTGAGCGCGGCGAGGAAAAGATTGCCGAAATTGTGGCCGATGAGGCCGCGACCGGCGTGGAAGCGGTATTGAAACAGGCGGCCGAGGAGGGCTTCATCTTTCGAAAGAGCCACCATGCAGTTGCGGATGTCACCGGGCGGGAGGATGCGGTTTTCGCGGCGCAGGCGGCCGGAGCTGCCGCCGTCATCGGTGACCGTGACGATGGCGGCGAGATCGGCGACGGGGTGTTCGGCGCTGGCGTGCTCGTCGATGCGGCGAATGACGAGTTCCTTGAGGCCGCGAAGGAGCGTGGAAAGGCCGGTGCCGCCTCCAAGGGCGACGACGCGGAAGCCGCGGGAGAGAGTTTTCGATTTGGAGGGGCGTTTTGTCATACGGGTGTTCGGGATGGTGGAGCAGGTTTCATTTTACAGAAAAGAATTTAACACAGAGAACTCAGAGGACGCTGAGAACACAGAGAAGAAAAAGACAGGACACGCTGAAGCTTGTCCCACAAACCGCTAGCCGGCGGTGCCGTCTTTCTCTGGGTAGAGCAACTCGGTGAAGCGCGGATCTTCCTGGAGGAAAGCAAAATCTTCGTCATTGCGCGCGTGATAGCGGTTTTCCGGGCGCAACTGGATGGCGACCTTGAGATTGGCCAGGGCGGAATCGGCTTCGCCGGTGAGGCAATCGAGCGCGGCCAGCGCGTAGTGAATATGGTCGGCCTTCGGGGCGGCTTTGCGGGCTTTGTCGAGACTTTCGCGGGCATCATCCCAGCGGCCGATGTTCATCATCGCGACGCCACGCTGATAGTGCTCGTCCGCGGTGCGGGGATTTTGCTCGTGAGAAGGCTTCATGCGCTGCTCGGCGATTTTCAGATGCATGCGCGCGCGATCGGCGAGTTCCTTGCTGGGGCCTTCCAGAACTTTTTCAAGTTCCTGCTTGGCGCGAGCGAATTTCTGCTGATGAAAGAGCGCCAGGGCTTCGTCATAGACTTTGAGTTGCGCTTGCACCAGGGGATCGACCAGTTCGACACCCCCACGCTGGGAGGGCGGAGGGGGAGGGAAAGTCTTTTTTTTCTGTGACTTAGACTGACTCCGCGCCGTGCCCTTGGAATGCCTTGACGACGATGAAGCAGGCTTACGCGCTTTTGCCATGGGCCGCATGCTAGCAGAGCAGCATTCTGACGTCAACGGATGCGAACAAAGACGCTTTGGAAGGGCGGGAGGCGTCAGGCGTTACCGAACGGAGGCATGGGGCGAAAATAGGACGTGGAGTTCGAGGCGGAATCGCGGACACTGTAGGTGCAGTACAGGCAACGTGACACGCGGGGCGGAAGGCTGGCCTGCCTTCGCCGCGTATGCTATAAGTTTGTGGCCGAATTCGGGTTGACGACAAAGTGCCTTTCATCAATTTTCCTGCGCGCGAAATTAACTGCAAGCTCGTGTATTACGGTCCAGGTCTGGGCGGAAAAACCGCCAACCTGCAGTGGATCTACGACCATACCGGACAAAACCAGAAGGGCAAGATGGTGTCCCTGGCGACGGAGACGGACCGCACGCTATTCTTTGACTTTCTGCCCTTGGATTTGGGAACGGTGCGCGGATTCAAGACGCGCTTTCATTTATATACCGTGCCTGGACAGGTATTCTACGAGGCCAGCCGCAAGCTGATCCTGAAGGGCGCGGACGGCGTGGTGTTCGTGGCGGATTCGCAGGAAGAACGGCTGGACGCGAATTTCGAGACGATGGAAAACTTGATGGAGCACCTGAAAGAACACAACCTGAATTTTACGACCATTCCGTACGTGCTGCAGTTGAACAAGCGCGACTTGCCGAATGCCATGGCGGTGCCGGAATTGACGAAGCAGTTGCAGAAAAAAGGCGAGCCGGTTTTGGAGGGCGTGGCGATTCAGGGATTGGGCGTGTTCGAAACTCTGAAAGAAGTGGCCAAGCTGGTGCTGGCGGAACTGAAAAAGGGCGGGTAGGAAGATTCACTGCCTAAAGCAGGCAAATCTCCAGGCAATCCATCCAAGTATTTCCCTGTGCTAATAGAGGCGGAAGGTCGCCTCAATCATGACCGTGCAGGCGACAGGCGCGCCTTCGCGCATGGCGGGCTTGAATTGCCAATCGCGCACGGCCTTTAAGGCTGTCTCGTTCACGCCATAGGGCGCCCCGCGAGCGACCCTGGCCTCGATCGTGCGCCCCAATGGGGAAACGGTTACTGCCATGATCACGGTGCCATTGAATTTCGCTGCCCGAGCTGGATCGGTGTAGTTCGGGTTCGGACAGTACAAACAGCTTGGCGATGAAATTCCATCCGCTCCGGCCGAGCTGACTAGAGGAATGGAGGGGGAGTCAAGAGCAGGCAGAGTTTTGGAAAAGGGCTCTAAAGGGCTTAGATCAGACTCGACACCAGAATCGGGAAAAGCGAATTCCTCGACTGCGCCCGCTTTGTCCTTCACGCAAGAGAGTAAGCTCGCCTGGACGCGCAGCGGCCCGCCGCGATTCTCGGTCGTGCCTCTCAGAAGAGTGGTGGCGCCCATTTGCTTTCCCATCCAACAGATGGCCTTTTCGTTGTTGAAAAGAGCGGCCGGAATGCGCCCTTCATCGAGGAAGGCCTGGAGACGGGAACGTTCGACAATCTTGATCGCGTTCTGCTGAGAGGCAAGCTCCTTCGAAACTTGATCGGCAATCTGCATGCCCAGCTGCGAAGTGGCGCCCGACGGAAGCGTGAAGTTTGCGACGAGGATGGTGCAATTCCCCGGTTTGCAATCCACTTTTCCGGTTTTTTGAAGAATGCGATTGGCAAGCGCGCGAATTTCAGTTTCCGGCAGCGCGGCGTGCGAGGCCTCTTGGGAGAAAGAAGTGAGATCGCCGCTGAGGAATAAAATGAAAGAGACGGCGGCGTAGAGAGCCCGATGAAAAAGATTCCGCCCAACCATGAAACGGGAGTTTAGCACAGGGTTGGCAGGATCGGTGATCGGACTGGAAGAGTCAGAAGTTGGAGAGAGCCGCGGATTCGGATTCGAAGGTGGGGATGGCTTCGACGAGGCGGGTGACAGTGAGGGCGTCGCGGACTCGGCCGGTGCCGCAGACGAGGCGGAGAACGCCGCCTTCGCGGGCGAGCTTGATGGAGATGCGCACGAGCGTGGAGATGCCGGAGCTGTCGATCTGCGGGATGCCGTTCAGGAGGACCACAACTTTCTTCGCGCCCCCTTTGACCACGGATTCGAGAGCGTCGTGGAGCTGCTCGGCAGGCTCGCCGATGGTGAGCCGGCCGCGAACGTCGAGTACCGACACCCCGCCGGATTGGCGGACGTTGATTTCCATGGGCGGCCGATCAGTCATGGCGGTGGGTCAATCTATCCTCATTGAGGGGCGATGGCCATTTGCCACGCCGCACGGCATTATACGCCGGAGGGTAAGCTGCACAAAGGGAACCATTTCAGAAGAACATGCCGACTATTGCAGAACCAAACGGGAGCGACGCATCAGAAAAACGAATCCAGGAAATAAAAATTTCAAACTGCGACGCGGAGCGCTCATGCGTATAATGCAGGGCGACGAATTGGCGGGTCCCCGGTAGTCGAATCCAGAGCCAGCGGAGCGGACACATCTATGAAGTGCGCAGGATGGAAGTGTAGTTTCGGCCTTGTCCCGGTGCTTGGGACCATCCTGCTCGCGGTAGTTCCCCTCTCCGCGCAACAAACGCCCGCCGCTTCAGCAACTCCTTCCGCGGCAGCCGCCACGCCGGAAATTCCAAAAGCAGTCAATGAAAAGCTGGCGCAGTTGGATAAGGACGTGAAAGCGGCGCAGTCCTCCGCGGATAACGCCTGGATGCTGGTCAGCGCGGCGCTGGTGCTGATGATGACGGGGCCGGGGCTGGCGCTGTTTTACGGCGGGCTGGTGCGGCGAAAAAATACGCTGGCGATCATGATGCAGAGCTTCGCGCTGATGGCGCTGATCACGGTGATGTGGGCGCTGGTCGGCTACAGCTTGTGCTTTGGAGGCGATGGCCAATTCATTGGGAGTTTCGAGCACGCGTTTCTGCGCGGCGTGGGCGCGGACCCGAACCCGGATTACGCGGGGACGATTCCGCAAATGACCTTTATGGTCTACCAGTTGATGTTTGCCATCATCACGCCTGCTTTGATTACTGGCGCCACGGCGGAGCGGATGAAGTTTAGCGGCACGGTGCTTTTCCTGACCCTGTGGTTCCTGGTGGTCTACGCGCCGCTGGCGCACATGGTGTGGGGCAAGGGCGGCTTGCTGAACGCGTCGCTCGGAGGAAAATTTCCGACACTGGATTTTGCCGGCGGTACAGTCGTGCACATTTCTTCGGGCGTTTCCGCGCTAGTATGCGCGCTGTATCTCGGTAAACGCAGCGGATATCCAAAGCAGCCAATGCCGCCGCACAGCCTGGTTTTGAGCTTCATCGGCGCCTGCTTATTGTGGGTGGGCTGGTTCGGTTTTAACGCGGGAAGCGCTCTGGCAGCGAGCAGCCTGGCGACAAGCGCGTTTGTGGCGACGCACTTTGCGGCGGCCGCGGCGGCGCTGGGCTGGAGTGCCGCGGAGTGGTTCAAGAACGGACGCGCGAGCGCACTGGGCGCAATTTCCGGTGCGGTGGCGGGACTCGTGGCGATTACTCCGGCGGCCGGGTTTGTGGGACCGATGCCGGCGCTGGCGATTGGTTTGATCGCGGGTGTGGTCTGCTACTGGATGGTGACGAAGGTGAAGGCCATCTTCGGGTATGATGACGCGCTGGATGCCTTCGGCGTACACGGCGCGGGCGGGACAATCGGAGCGCTGCTCACCGGCGTGTTCGCTCAACAGGTGATCAACCCCATCTTTGGGGCGGGGAAAGCCGTCGGCGGGCTGGACGGGCATTGGGGACAGGTCGGCAACCAGCTCGTAGGCGTTTCGATCGCCTGGGTCTTTGCGCTGGTGGGAACGCTGGTACTCCTCAAGATCGTAGATTTGCTGACAGGCGTACGCGTGCCGGAAGAGCACGAGATCGAAGGACTGGACATCACGCAACACGGCGAAGAGGCTTATAACCTTGAGTCGTAGGGAAAGCCGGCAAGGGAGCGTCAGGCAGGGGGCGGAGCGGAAACATCCATGATGAAACTTGAAGCAATCATTCAGCCCTCGCGGTTTGAGTCGGTGAAAGATGCGCTGCGCGAAATCGGCATCGAGGGGATGACGGTGACGGAAGTGCGCGGGCACGGGCGGCAGAAGGGGCACACCGAGGTGTATCGCGGACGCGAATACACGGTGGACCTGCTGCCGAAAATAAAATTGGAGATGGTGCTGCCGGACGCGCTGGTGAACCGCGTTGTGGACACAATATTGAAGACGGCCAAGACAGGGAAGATTGGTGACGGTAAGATATTCCTATCGAGGGTAGAGGAAGCAATCCGGATTCGCAACGAGGAGCGCGGTGAAAACGCGCTCTAACCATTCACTCTTGAGCGCCCGGCAGGCAGCTCACTGACCGCAGGCGATCAAGGTGACAACCGCTGCACGCCCCAGCCTTAATCCGGGCATCCCACCCGCAAAGAACATGCAAGGTTCTCCAACGCCCCTATCCGTGCTCGGCTCGCAGGCCGACGCCGAACGGCAACGCATCCGGCAAGAATTCGAGACGGGTACCAGTTCGCGAGAAACGCTGCGCGCGCAGTGCGAGCTGGCGGACCGCAACGTGGAGCAGATTTTTGGCGAAGTTCTGCGCGTCCACAACCGCGAGCCGCAAGGGCTTTGCCTGCTCGCGCTGGGCGGATACGGACGGCGGATGCTGTTTCCCTATTCCGATCTCGACATTCTATTTTTGATGGGAAACGACAAAGCGGAACAGGAATCGCGGCCGCTCATTTCCGAATTTTCCCGGACCTTATGGGACATCGGATTTCGCGTCAGCTCGGCGGGGCGCACGCTGGAAGAGTGCAAGCGGATCGAAGAGGACAATGCGGAGTTCCACCTGGCATTGCTGGATCGCCGATTTCTGGCGGGCGATGCCACGCTCTACGAGAGGCTGGACACGAAAGTACTGCCAGCGTCGGAAAAGCAGGCGCGGCCCTTCTTGGTGGCGCAGATACACAGGCTGACCAGGGAACGCCTGACGCGCTACGGAAATACGATTTTCCACCTCGAGCCCAACGTGAAAGAGTCGCCGGGCGGCATGCGGGATTATCAGGCGACGATCTGGCTGCGGCAGATCGTGGACGAAAAGAAGGGGATACGAAACATCACCGCCGCGGAGGAAGAGCTTTCGGCCGCGGCTGTGGATTTTCTCAGCGCCATCCGCTGTTTTCTGCACTATAGCAACGGCCGGAACGATAACACGCTCACCTACGAGCTGCAGGCGGCGGCAGCAGAACGCGCGCTGGGCGTGGGAGACAGCATTGCGCGAACTCCTGCTGAATGGATGCGCCAGTATTTTCGGCACGCCCGGACGCTGAACCGGCAACTCTTGCGCTACCTGGAGCAGAGAACTGCTGTGCCATTAACACTGCGGCAGCGCCTGTTCAATGCGGCACGCGCCGCCAAGCTCGAGCCGGGCGACGGGAAATGCTTCACCGTGCGTGACGGCCTGCTCGAAGTGCTCGACCAGCCGGTGTTATCGGACCGCGCGATCACCTACTCGCTCTTCGCGGAAGCAGCGCGCACGGGGACCCCACTGAGCCGCGAGGCGGAACGCAGCATCGGCTATATCCTGAAGCATCCGGAACTTCCTCCGAAGAACACGGAGATTTCCTGGGCCACGCTGCGCGAGATACTGGGTTCCGATTATCCGGGCGTGGCTCTGCGGTCCATGCAACGGCTGGGGCTGCTGACAGAAGTCCTGCCGGAATTCGGAAGGATCGACTCGCTGGTGGTGCGCGATTTTTATCATCGCTATACGGTGGACGAACATTCCTTGCGAACCATCGAGCACCTGCAGGAATTGGCGGAGCCGCCGGATGAGCGAGGAGCGCATTTCGCGCCGCTCTGGAAGACCGCGGAACGGCGCGACTTGCTGATCTTGACCCTGCTGCTGCACGACGTCGGCAAAGGAATGCCGGTGGAAAATCACATCACCGGAAGCCTCGCAGCACTCGAAAGCGCTGCCCGACGATTAAAGCTTTCGCCGGAGGAAAAAGAAGAAGTCCAGTTCCTCATCGAACACCACCTGGACATGTCGGCCACCGTGCAGCGGAGAGACATCTTCGATCCTGCCACCGTTTCCGCTTTTGCGCAGTCCGTCACAACGCAGGAAAGGCTGCAAAGACTGTGCCTGCTGACCTACGCGGACATTCACGCCGTCAATCCCGAAGCGCTGACACCGTGGAAGGCGGAAATGCTGTGGCAACTCTTTGTGGCCACCTCGAACCACTTCAGCCGCACCGTGGATCGCGACCGCTTGCACGCGCCGGATGAAGGCTCGCTGCTGGAGCGCGTGAGGGCGCTGGCGGGGGACGCTACCCTTGAAGAGATCGAGCGGTTCTTCGAAGGATTCCCGCGGCGGTATCTCGCGGTGCATTCGGCGGCGGAGATTGCGGCGCACTTTGCGCTCTACCGGAAGCTGGGCACGGATCCGGTGCAGACGGAACTCCTCGCCACGCGCCATGGGTTCTCACTGACACTGCTTACGGCGGACCGCCCGGCTCTCTTCGCGACGATATCGGGCGTGCTGGCCGGCTGGGGCATGAACATTAACAAGGCGGATGCCTTTGCGAATGCGGCCGGCGTCGTGTTGGATACCTTCCACTTTGCGGATCTGCACCGTACGCTGGAACTGAACCCCAGCGAAGCGGAGCGCTTCCGCAAGAGCCTCGCGGATATCGTGAACGGAAAGGCGCAACTGGAGCCGCTATTGAAAAGCCGCGAAAGCGCCAGCCGCGGGCGGGTGCCGAAAGTCACTGTCGAAACGCGCATCAATTTCGACGATGCGTCATCGGCGCACAGCACGCTGCTCGAAATCGTTACGCAGGATCATCCGGGATTGCTGTACGAAATCGGCTCGGCGCTGGCGCGCCTGGGATGCAACATCGAAGTCGCGTTGATCGACACGGAAGGCCAAAAGGCCATAGATGTGTTTTACCTCACAGCGCAAGGGAAGAAGCTCACCACGCAAAAACAAGAGCTGCTCCGCGAAGTGCTGCAAGGAACCCTTGTTTAGCGCACTCTCCGGTAGTTAAGTCACGATGCTCTAAGTTGCGTCATGTCATTTCAAATTCCGCGACGGCCGCGCGGTCAGGTAGAGGCACGAACTGGCTATCCCCGCGCTCAGCGGCGTCGACGGCCTGACGCATCTCCCAGGCAGTTGAGAAATGCAGATCGAGACCGGCTCGCCAGCATTCTGTGGTGATGAGCGAGAGAGTAAGCTCTAAACCGCCGTCCAACAAATACTCCGAGTGGCGTTCCTGCGTACCATGAGTATAGAGCTTGAGGAAAATGTCGTCCCCAATACGCGGCGCGAGCTCGAGCCACCGGCGGACGCGGTATTCGGTAGCAGGATCATAGGAACAAAGTTCGCTGTGCTCGATTCGGGGCTTCAGTCGTTGCGCCCACCTGATGCCGAATGGGCCGGGAATCATCAATAAATCGCCCGTGGCGGTAGCGCCAGGCCTCACCGGGACGCCAGTGTCGTAAGACTTTGGTTTATCGGGATCGTCTACGGCCCAATAGATGGTGTTGATCAGGCGGGCTTGCGTGGGCGAAGCTCCCGATGGCATGGTGAAATCGGCGTAGCAACCGAGGTCGCGGAGAAGGGTAATCTCATTGTTCAGGCCGCAGAACCGGCCGCCGGGCAGGGAGTTGTCGAGCGCCCAGAGCCCGTGTATGAATCCAAATATAATGTTGCCGTTGTGTTTCCTCAGCAGGCCGTGGCGGGAGAACAGTGTTTCGGTGAACCCGCTGATGCGGTCAACGAAGTTCTGTTGGCCTTCGCCGTTGTGGTGCAAGTGGACCTCGACGTCGGCGATTCCCTGCGACGCCATACGCTCCAAAGGTTCCATGAGGTGGGGTCGATACTCCTCCTCGGGATAGAAGAACGTATAACGGGGCGGACGGCCCGCAGAATCCTGAAACTTTGCCGCAATGGCCGGCCAACGGGTGGCCCATCGAGCGACACGCTCGGCCCCGGTATCCTCGCTGGCACCATGCCAGAGCGGCTCATAGTGATCGGCAAAGAGAAGCCAGAGCCTCTTAGCGGGCTTCCGCCCGAGCGTGGCAAGCCTATCCTTGATATAGCCTGGGAGCCAGATTTGGCAGTGTCGAGGCAATGTCATTATCGGTGCTGCGCCTTTCTAAGATGCAAGTGAGAGTACCCCCACCCCTGGGTGTTTATGTAAAAGAGCGCGCAATTCCATGAAAAGAAAAAAGTTATTTTGGGAAGTGCAAAAGAGTGCGCAAGAATTATGATAGTAAAAGATTTGCGTGATTTGCGCGTGATGATTTGCGACTACTGCTTCAAGGACGGCAAGGAGCCTGGAAGCGTTAGCAAAAGCAGAGTCAGCCCCACACACCCCTCATGATGCATGAATATCAAAAGAAAAGACTTAGAAAATGTGCATTTTGTAAATAATTGATTCTAAAGAGCATCTTTTCAGTTGTTGGGGAAGAGCAAGAGTAGCACTGGCAGCCGCGAAAAATGAAATGCGGGAGAAAGGTTTCCGCACTCCAAATGGAGTTATCTACAGCGTTAATTATACTGGAGTTTAGTGCAGTGTCGAGGAAAACTTCACACTCCCAACGACCGGACACCTGCACCCAATTACAAATCATCATTTTTGGCTCGACACTCATGTTCAATCAGGAGTTGAAAACGCTATTGACCATGCCCGGTGGCCGCGAAGCCGTCCGCCCTGGCCGCGACGCGGTCCACGAGGTAGTGCCGCTTCTTCGCAAGGATTGACTCGAACACGGCCTGATATTGGCGCCAGGTTTCCCGGATGCCGAATTTCTGTGCCCATCGGCGAGCCGCTTCTCCGAGGGCGGGCAGATCATGCCGATTGGCGGCACTGCGAATATGTTCGGCCAGCGATTCCGGTTGACCAGGAGTACAGTACCCCGCGACTACACTCTCGGGCGCCAGCTCCGTGAGGCCGGGAAGCCGGGTGGAAACCACAGGAAGGCCCGCGGCCATGGCCTCCATGAGGGAAATCGGCAGACCTTCATCGATGGAGGAAAGCACAAACAGATCGAGAGTAGAGAGAAAACCAGCGACATCGTAACTGGCGCCGTGGAGGAACACACGATTGGCAATTCCCAGTGACTCCGCGGTTTGAGAGATTGCGGCGCGGCACGGGCCATCGCCCAGGATGTGCAACTGCGCTTCCGGCATCACCGCGGTAACCGACGCAAAGGCTCGAACCAGAGTCACGTGATCCTTGGCAGGCACCAGGCGTCCCACAGCACCGACACGAAAGCGAGGAAGGCCAGCAGCCGGATGCGCGCGGTGGGCCGAGAACTTCTCGAGGTCGATCCCGTTATAAATGACCGAAGTGTTGCGTCGAGAGAGCCGATCCCTGGTAACGTAATACTCCCGCACACCTTCCGAAACGAACACCACGGCATCAGCCCACCGCACGGCGTGGCGCCAAATCCGTTCGCAGTGCGGATCCCAGTTCATATTTCCGCCGTGACGGGCGTTCACGACGACCGGAACCCGGGCCAGACGCGCGGCGGCGATCCCGTAGTGGAGCACCAGCGCGTTGTGGGCGTGAAGCACGTCAGGGCGGTCTACCCGAAGTCTGGACGCGAGCTCCCAGATCAAGCGCAGTGAGAACCCTGTGGTCTTGCCAAAGGAATGCACCGGCACGCCCGCGGCCTCGGCTTCCGGGGCCAATTGACCTGGGTGGGAAGTGCAATAGATCGAGGGCTTATGGCCTTCGGCCTTTTGCTGGCGCGCCAAGTCGACGGCGAGCCGTTCCATTCCTCCTATATCGAGGCTCGGTAGTAGCTGGACGATTTTCATTGAGGGAGCACCAAGAAAAGGCGGAATCCGCAGTCCAAACCTAATACGGTGAATCTCCTTCGGTGTAATACCAGCTATCTGGGGCGGCGGTTTCCGTGCCCGAGTGCCGTTCATGAGTAAAGAGAGTCTTACAGTGTTCGAGCCGCGGCGTTCGGCCGGGCTTACTGGCGGGTGCAACCGATCGCCTCATGAAACCCTGGCGAACCAGAGTGGCGGGAAGCGCGCTGTCGGAACAACTGACCGATAGCGACGCTAGTCCATCGCCCCAGGCCAGGGCCGCCCAGGATGACAGGAGGCAGCCAAGATCCTCCGGGCCGCCTGGGGCAAGCAAGTCAACGCAAAGTGCCGAATGGTCCTCAACGTAGTAGATCAAGTAGCCCAGTAGCCTCGACTCATCCTCGGTCAGCAGGCCTAGTGTTTTGTACTGGCGCAGCGGGCATTCCTGATAACGCCATTTCAGGAACCGCCGGTCCCGAACGGTCAAGGCCGGGTGCTCGGAACTCAGGCCGCTCCAGAGCTCGTCAAACCGTTCATCGAAGCAGGGCAAAACTTGTGCAAGCCTTCTGTCCTTCCGCCGTCCAAACGCCTGCAAGGCGCCGAAGCCCTGGTCGGCTAACCTCCCGACGAAGGGAAACATTGCGTCGAACTTCCAAAACCTGTGCAGGTAGTGAGAGAACCGCAGGACTTTGGCGTACCGGTGTACACAACAGAATTCGCGATACCCGACATACTTCATGACCGAGGCGCCACCGGGATTGGGCACCCCATAAAGAATTTGAATTCCGGCACGCGCCGAGGATAGCAAAGCCCGCTGAAGCATCAGGGCAGGCTGAAGAAAGCGGTGTTCCTTGTTCACGGCAAGGTCACACGCCACGCCGGCCGTGGTGACAGTGTCCCTGATTTTCAGGGGGCGCATACCCAGCGACGTCGTGCCGATGGGCTGGCCGTCCGCTTCCAAGATCCAGATTTGCCCCGGTCCGAAGGGGTTGTTAAGGAAATGCCAGTCGTACTTTTCCTCGAGGCGGCCGATGTCGACGAGGTTCCGGCGCCACAAGTCGATGATGACCTGCCTGTCTTTCTCAAGATCGGCGGGAAACACTGCGTAGTCAGGCATGAATGGAAACTCCGCTCTTTCAGGACACTCGAAGATGCGCGCCGCGCACTGCCAAAACCTTCGCGGGCCTTGCATACTCTAGAATTTGTTCCTGAAGCTTGCGCGTATTATGCGCCGCGTCGAAGACCTGCTCGACGCGCATTCTGGCGCGTTCGCCAAATTCACGGCAACGCGCTTCATTCTCGAGGAGTGTCACAACCGATTCGGCCATGTCTTCGATATCTCCGGGAGGAACCACGAATCCCGTGATTCCATCCAGCACCGCGTCCGGCATGCCTCCGTTTTCCGAGACAACCGCGGGAATTCCCACGGCCATGGTCTCCAGGCAGGTCCGCGCCAGGCCTTCCATGAACGTGGTCGGGCAATGCACGAAGATATCGATGCATTTCATGACGGCCGGAATGTCATCGCGCCAGCCGGTGAAAATCACATGCTCATCGAGATCGAGAGATTGAACGAGATCCCGGAGTTCACGGGTCAGAGTGCCGCCATCTAGTCCTTCATCCCCGACGATCAGGAAAACCACGTCCGAGTAGCGCCGGAGCACGGTGGCGGACATGCGGATGAACTCCGGCAAGCCCTTACCGACTTCAATCCGCGTGATCGCCGCGACAACCTTTTTGCGGCCGGGTATTCCCAAGGATTCGCGCATGACCTCTTTTGTCGGCAGCGACGCAAACCGCTGCAGGTCCAGGCCCTCGTATACATTGATAAGCTTCCTGGTGCCGGGAGTATTTCGCTGGTCGGTTTCGGTGGCCTTGGAGATACTCACGAACAAATCCACCCAGGGATTCAAGAACCGTTTCAGGCGCCTGGCTTCGCCGATGCCTCCGGCCTTGCGGCAGATGCAGGGCCGGCCGGCCAGCTTGGCTGCGAGCACGCCGGGGACGTGAAAGTGAACATCTTGATTCAGCACCACGACGTCGATCGATTCCCGATGGATGAATCTCCAAACTTTCCAGGTCAACGGCAACTGAATTCGAATGAGCTGCGAGAGGATTCTAGCGGCGGTTCTCAGTTTGCGGAGGCTTTTCAGACTGGTGTCAAAAAGACTGGAGACGGCGGCGGATGTTTTCCGCGCAGTTGGCCGCGTGGATTGGAAAAAGACCACCGGGAATCCTCGCGTTCGAAGTTCTTCAAGGGTCTTGCTCGGATTGGGGAAATACAACCCGGCGATGACGTGGGCCCTTGAGTGGTCCACGTGAAGGACAAAATCCCGAATGAAATTGACCGATCCCCCGGGTCCCGTGCCGCTCTCGAGCAAGAGAATGCGAACGGGACGCGCGGGCGATGATTCAGCCTCGGACATCATCGAGCACCTCGGGAACTTGTTCGCAGAGCACAGGCGGGCGATGGAGATAACGCGTGGCGCTACGGGTTGCATCGATGACGCGGTAGACGCGAGCCAACTGTTCGGCGGTCAGCCCGACTACGGGCGCAACTTCTTCCGGCTGGATATCGTTGTTTTTGGCATACAGGCACAGGTCCATGCGGTCGTAGGGCAGTGGGAAATAGAACTCTTCCTGCGATTGGTCCAACGGGTAGGTGTCGGTGGTCGGAGGCCGCTTCTGAATTTCTTCCGGAATGCCGAGGTGGGACGCCAACTGATAGACCTGGGTTTTGTAGAGGTGAGCGATGGGTTTCAAATCGGCGGCGCCGTCGCCATTCTTGACAAAGAATCCCTGATCGTACTCGAGGCGGTTCGGAGTACCGGCGACCGCATAGTTGAAGCGGTCCGCGTAGTAGTACTCCATCATCTTGCGAGTGCGCTGTTTGAAATTGGTCGCGGCCACCACTCCAAGATATGAATCCAAAGTCAGTCTGGCTTTGGTGCGTTCACCCTGCGGCGATTGGACGACGACGGAGAAAATCGGATACGCGCTTTCGTTCACTTGGTCGGGCAGCACGATCTTACACTGGTAGCCTTCCGTGTATTGCGGAATGACCTTGCGGATGGCCTCGTCGCGGCGCTGGTAACAGCCGGCGGCAGTCAGAATGCCGGCGATGTCTTCCACGCGCGTTCGAATGCCCAGTGATTGCGCAAGAAGATTCGCTAAGCGAAGACTGTCCGGCGAGGAATCCGCCTCGGGCAGCATCAGGCCGAGCACGCGTGCAGTTCCCAGCGCTTTGAGACAAAGAGCCGCAACAACGCTACTGTCGATTCCGCCGGAAAGCGCAACGACCACACCCTTGCGGTTCAATCGCTGCAGCACGATGCCGCGAATTTCGTTTTCGATGCCGGCCGAGACTGCGGCGGCATCGATGTTCAATACGTCAGCCGAGAATGCCGTCGTTGCCATGCTCATTGTTTTTGCTCCGAGGTTACGGGCGCGGCCGACTCGGCGGCGCTGGCCAGGGCCCCCAATTCCGCATATGCGAACCCGCGGCCGTTAGATACCAGGGCCATTTTTTCCGGCGATAAGGCGGTACTTCGCTCCAAGAACGACTCGACTTGCATCACGATCTCCCGCGTAATTTGGCTGAAGGCGGCTTGCTACAAAGCGCGCCAAGCCGTCGATCGAATCCAAGTTGTCCGGAACCAAGTCCTGGTCCTGCAACTTGATGTGATAGCGCTCTTCGAGAAAAGCCACCAGTTCCATTACGGCGGTGGAGTCGATGATGCCTCGAGCTATAAAGGAGTCGTTATCGGCGAAGCCTTCGTAGGGCTTGCCAAACATGAAGTTGTCTATTACAAACCGCCTCAATTCGTCATTGAGCGCCATGGGATGTCATCCTGCCTTCAAAGTGATTTATAAACTGATGCAATAAAAGCTGGGTTGAGACGATGCCGACCAATCCCATGTTGTCCTTGATGCCGATGGCAGCGCCCTTGCGAAATTTGTCCAGGAGCATTCCCACCGCAGGGCCATCAAAAATGCCGTCCCGCTGAATTTGCCCGGGGGAGAGCAGCTCTTCTAGGTACTCGCGCGCCGCGGGCTGAAGAAAACTGCACCCTTCCGGCGCCCGGTAGGGCTGCTTATGCCGTTTCGCGACCGATGGAGGAATGAGCCCGGCCGCACAGCGTTTCAAGAGGTACTTTTCATTCAATACTTTCATCTTCAGAGAGACCGGAAGCCTGGACGCGAATTCAACGACCCGATAGTCGAGGAAGGGAAACCTGCCCTCCACGGAGTGCGCCATGGCCATCCGGTCCCCTTGAGACGACAAGATATAGCCGGGAAGCAGGTATTTAGTTTCCAAGTATTGCGCCTGGCAGAAACTGTCCCACGATGAATACGACTGGGGCAGCCCCGCTCGGACTTTGGAGTAACCGTCGTCCCCGGCAATCTCCGCCCTGACGGTATCGGAGAAAAACGTCTTCAGCTTAGCGGTCAACTCCCAGCGCGGAATGTGCGAGAAGAATGGCTGCAGATTGGGGTCGACGTTGATGTGGAAAAACGCCTTGCGGTAGGCATCGGGCTGGTTTTGTAAGTTCTGCAAATACGGATACAGGCGACGGAGCAGGACCGGCCGCATCTTGGAATCGTGCTGCGATTCCCAAAAACGGCGGATCTTGTTTTCTTTGAATATGTCATAGCCGCCGAGCACTTCATCGGAACCTTCTCCAGTTACTACGACCTTGTAACCGCTGTTCTGCACCAGCCGCGAGAGAAGATACAAGGGAGCCGGAGCCGTTCGCAGCACCGGTTTCTCGGTGTGCCAGATGACGTCCGGAAACACCTCGCCAATTTGATTCTTGCTGCACCGGATTTCCTGGTGCTCGGTGTCCAGAAAGCGCACTACCTCCGTCTGGAACGAGCTTTCATCAAATTCGGGGTCGTCGAAGGTGACCGAGAAGGTGCGCAGCCGGGCGTTCGTAAACTTCTTGACCAATGCGGTGGTGAATGTCGAGTCCAGCCCGCCGCTCAGGTACGCGCCAACCGGGACATCGGAGCGCAACCGGATTTGTGTCGCGTCAATCAAAAGCTCGAGGAGCTGTTCGGCATATGCCTGTTCCTGGGAAGGATCGACGACTCCCGACGTCCGCTCGAATTGACTATCCCAGTACGGCCGTACGGCAACTCCGCGAGCGCCCACGGTCATCGAATGACCTGGCGGAAGTTCGTGGATATTCCGAAAGAGGGTCGTAGGGGGAAGGGTGCACCAATAGGTGAAAACCTCATCCAGCCCGTGAACATCGATTTCTCTGGTGACGCCTGGAAGAGCGAAGATCGCCTTGATCTCAGAGCCGAAGATAAAGGTCTTGTTCGCCTGGGTATAGAAGAGGGGTCTTACGCCTAGACGGTCGCGAGATAAGAAGAGACGGCGACGCTGGTCGTCCCATATGGCGAAAGCCCATTGTCCGTTCAGGTATCGGACGCAGTCCTCTCCTTTTTCCTCGTAAAGGTGGAGGATGACTTCGGTATCCGAGCGGGTGGCGAACCGATGTCCCTTAGCAAGCAGCTCTTCCCTGAGTTCGAGGTAGTTGAAGATCTCGCCGTTGAAGGTGATCCAGAGCGAAGAGTCCTCGTTGCACATGGGCTGCCGGCCGCCGGCAAGGTCGATGATGCTAAGCCGGGCGTGCGCCAGACCCACGCCGTTTTCCGTGTGAAATCCGGTATCGTCGGGCCCGCGATGAGCCAGCATACGGATCATCCCCTGCAGGAATTCCGGAGCGACAGCGGCTCCATCGAGATTGAATATGCCGGCTATGCCACACATAACGATTCAGTTCGGGGAGCGGCTTCGGCTACCGGGCTCCGGTGCTGAGGTGCGTTTTTCAAAGGGGCTATTAGTCAAAGTGGTACAAAACTCGGGCTGGCTACGGCCACACGAGCAGCGAGATGAGAGATGAAACTGCCTTTCCAGCAGACCGAGTAACGATGAGGGCGGGCATGCATTGAACAAGTCCTTTGTTTAGAGAGGTTTTTGGACCATTTTTCCGCTAAGTGTCCCCTCCCCTGTCCCAATCCCTACCCTTAAGACACGCCGGACACTTGGGTACTGGATTTGGGCAGGCCCCTTCTTTGGAACGGTTGGTCAGATGTATTGGACGCGCTCCTCCTGTATTTACTGTGGCTAGGAGCCCGTGTCGCAAGTTGGCACGGAGCTTATTTATAAGCCGGAGCGTCATGTTGACTGCCACTCGTTCTTCGCGAACTCAAGAGTACGGCCTTTTTCTCCTGGTTGTTCTGCTCGGAAGCCTCGCCCTCTCGGGATGCGTAGCGCTCGCCAGCAGCGGCGGGCCGAGCAGCAATGCCAAAGGCAATGGCGCGTCCTCGTCTCCTTCAATAACGACGCAACCGGTCAGCGCGGATGTGACGGCCGGGCAAACGGCGACTTTCTCGGTGACGGCGACGGGCACCGCCCCGCTCAGCTACCAATGGCAGAAGAACGGAACGGCCATCAGCGGTGGGACTTCTTCGGCGTATACGACTCCGCCCACGACAGCTTCCGACAATCGCGCGCTGTTCACGGTAGTGGTTGCCAATAGCGCGGGCAGTACGACCAGCAACACCGCCACCCTTAACGTTGCCGGCGCGACCGCCGTGGCTCCATCCATCACAACGCAGCCGGTCAGCGCGGATGTTACGGCCGGGCAAACGGCGTCTTTCTCCGTAGCAGCGACAGGTACGGCCCCGCTCAGCTACCAGTGGCAGAAGAACGGATCGGTAATTAGCGGTGCGACTTCTTCGTTGTATACGACACCGCCCACGACAGCTTCCGACAATCGTGCGCTGTTCACCGTAGTCGTTAGCAATAGCGCAGGCAGTGCGACCAGCAACGCTGGCACTCTTAACGTTGCCGGGGCGACCGCGGTGGCACCATCCATCACAACGCAGCCGACCAGCCAAACTGTGACTGCCGGGCAAACGGCGACTTTCTCCGTAGCAGTGACGGGCACGGCACCGCTCAGCTACCAGTGGCAGAAGAACGGAACGGCCATCAGCGGCGCGACATCTTCGACGTATACCACACCGACCACCACGAGTTCCGATAACGGCTCGCTGTTTAAGGTGGTGGTCGCCAATAGCGCGGGCAGCGCAACCAGCAATGCGGCCACGCTTACGTTCAATGCCGCGGGTGGGGCTCCATCCATCACCACGCAACCGGTCAGCGCGGATGTTACGGCTGGCCAAACGGCGACTTTCTCGGTGACGGCGACGGGCACGGCCCCGCTCAACTACCAGTGGCAGAAGGACGGATCGGCAATTAGCGGCGCGAATTCT
>Ga0210400_10001232_pt1 | contig 25655 bp, 19 predicted proteins | sample IncBWH26MmetaG_FD_155456 | JGI IMG/M metagenome (GOLD analysis project Ga0210400, IMG submission 155456) | Forest soil microbial communities from Barre Woods Harvard Forest LTER site, Petersham, Massachusetts, United States - Inc-BW-H-26-M | ecosystem: Environmental > Terrestrial > Soil >...
CGCGCTACCTGGATCAGATGTTTTTCACTCACCAGATGCGCCCGCAACTTGGAGAGCTCTCCTTCACGAAAATGCGGAAAGCGGTGAAATAACTCCTCGGTCGTAATTAACCCCAAGACGGCGTCTCCCAGGAACTCGAGCTGCTCGTTGTCTCCTACGCGCGTGGCGGTGGGAGGTTGCAGCGATTCGAGCTCGCGAGCTTGCGAGCTATGGGTAAGAGCCTGCTCCAGCAATTTCGGTCGAGAAAATTGATACCCCAGAGCTTGCTCCAATTCCGAAATGTTCCGAGGCTTCATGATTTGTTTGAACGATCTGGTTGCATCGGTATATCCGCCGTACGCCTAGTCGCGCCCATGCGACGGTTGCCACGTATTCCCCAGCGAGGATTGGCCTTGGCTTAGACTCCTCTGCCTAATGCGGGGGTTGACTTGCCTCGGGAGTTGCCGGAGCCGGCGGTTTGGACGCAGGAGCAGGACTGCTGCTCGGAATAACGCTGCCTGTTAACTGCATCAAGCGGTCACGCTCATGACGTGCCGTGGTTCCCGCTGCCGTTCCTTCCTGAGTCAATTCGACTGCCCGGTTGGCCTCTTTCAGTGCATCGGGATATTTTCCCTGCTTATCCAGCGCCAGGGCCAAGCGCAGCACAACTACCGGGTCCGGCTGGGAGGGATAAGCATCGATGGACTTGCGAAAATAACCCTCCGCGTCAGCATATTTTTCCTGATCATACTGGATCGTACCGAGGACGGAATATGCCGTGGATCGCAATAATCCCTTGTAGGCGTCGATTTGGCTTTGCGCTGTTCCTGCAGGAATCGGAACATCGGTGTCGATGGTTTCCAAAGCATGCTCTGCGGATTTGGTGGCTTGGCCGAAACGCTGATCCTTATCCAGATCAGTCGAACGCGTGCGCTCCGCCATCACCTCGGCGGAAGCAATCAGCGCCTCCGGATCGTCCGGATCGAGTTTCAGCAGTTTCTGCGCCATCTCCGCCATTTTGTCGCCGTTATTCGCATTCTGGTAAGCGCGCATTGCTGCCTTGTAAAGCAGAACTCTTAATTCACTGTCCGGAAACTTCGCCGCGAAGTCGTCTGCCGCCTTCTCTATGGCGGCCGGATCCTTCTGATTCGCAACTGCCGCGTTATAGGCCTCGTATTCCGGCTGCGTCTTGGCCTGCGGCGGACGTTTGCCTTGCAGCCCGGGTGCGGCCGAACCTTGCTGTGCCGCGCCACCCTGCGCTCCCGCAGGTTGCGTTGGTTGGGTGGGCGCCTGCTGCGCAGCAGCTAAAACTGCTACTGCCAGCATCCCTAATATCATGGCTGCTCGCTTCATGCTTTCTCCTTAGTGTGAGATTCTGGCTTCCTGGTCGCAGGTCATGAAAAACTTTTCATCGCTCTTCACTGCGGATGGCTCGGAGGCTCATAAGGCTTCTCAATCCCGTGTTCAGCCGCGGCTTTCGCCTCCGGCAATGTTCCGCCGGCACTCAATGCTGCCCGATACTGATCGAGCGCGGCCTCCCGGTCTTCCTGTAAATCAAAGATCCTACCCAGGTAAATATGGGACCACGCCAACACCTTGGGTTCGTGCGCAACGCCCAGCGCCTGCTGGAAATAATTGCGTGCGCCTTGCATATCGCGGTTCATCGTAGCTACCTGCGCCAGAATGAAGAGCGCACGCCCAGGATCCTCTTTTTTCTCGTCGAGCGCCTGTTGCGCCAGTTTCCTGGCGCCTTCAGGGTCTCCGCTGGACAGACGCTGCTCGGCAGTCATCAGCAGCTTGACCTCGACTGGACGCGACAAGTGCAACAATTCCGGATCGGCTTTACTGGCGAACTTGATCTCCGCCGCGTTCTTTTGCTCCTTGCGCACGTCGATGCCGCTGATCAGATCTCCATAGGCGATGCGCAGCCCCGCCGGACTCTTCTCGAACTTCACCAGCGCCTCATAAAAATAAGGCGTCAGAATGAACCCCTGCTCGGCCGACTGTTCGACCAGTTGTTGCCTCTGCGCCTCAGGAGTTTTGCTCGACCCGATGGTGCGCGCTTCGATGGCCCGTATCAGGCACTCAGTCGCCAGAAGCGATGCATCCGTCTTGAAACTCTCATCCATAGGCGCGCCGCCCTTGACATTTTCCAGCAACGGTTTCAAGTGCGACATAGAAGCGGGATATTTCAGCGCCATAGGATCCAAAAGGTAGTGCAAATACGTATGCCGGATCTGATCCATCTTGAGGCCGCATCCAGTGCCAGGAGAAATGACCACGTAGTAATCGGTTCCGTAATTGCGCGCATTGGCTTGCGCAGGCGAACCCATGGGGTCCAGATAAACCGTAAAGGCGCGTCCCAGAAATCCAGCCGACGGCAGTTTCAGATAAACCTCGGTATCGAACAGTGCCTTGGCCAGTGGTTCGTGATAGCGTGCGTTTAGGTCGGAATAGGCTGATTGATGACGCGTCCAGATCGCGTGCAATCCGGCTGCCCCATAGAACTTCTGGAGCATCGGCACCAATCCCGACACGTAGCTCGCGTCGGGCGGGATGTCGGCCTCCTTGACTTTCAGCGTGAGGTCCGGCGGACCATTCAGGAACAGCGCCAATGACACGTACTGCGCTAATGTGCGACCTGAATCGTCCTGTCGATGCTCGCCATAAAACTGGCACATGATCTGAGTCGAGTCTTTCGCCTCAGCGGAAGCATCAATCGTTTTCGCCACCTCACCGCGAATCTGGGCCCGCAACGGATCGGAAGAGTTCAGTTCCGAATCATAGCCACACGTGTTGATGGCCGTCAGAACCGTAAACAACGCTTCATTGTTGTCTAACGAAACCTTGGGCGAGTTGTCAGCCAGGCAGACCTGCCACACCAGCCCGAGCAAGGCCACAAACAGCGAAATCCGAAAGCGATGATTCAGGAACCCTCCTGCAGAGCGCTGGGATGTGCGGTTACACTGTCAGTTTAAGAGGTTCTACGCGGAGGGTCAATAAAGGCAGCCATTAGCTTCTGGCTCTCGGTCTTTTGGGGATACCAAGAGCTGAAATCTGATTTCTACCCCTTCACGCTGATCTTGGAGAACGACAGAACCGCGCGCCCCGATCGCGGCTGACCCATCGACGTCGCCGGACGGAACGTCGTGAAGATAAGCATGTTCTTAACCTGGGACGGCAAGCCCTTCGAATCCTGCGGACTCGACAACACCCGGTAGTCCTGCACCCGGCCGTGTGAATCCACATACGCTTCAATCACCAGAGAATCGTCCGCAATGGATTCCAGAGCTGTTCCAAACGCGGATTGCTGCAACTGCGGCGCGGTGTTCAACATTAAGGGAACATCAGAGTTATCGGCCTGCAATGGCAAAGCCAGAAAGCCCATGAGAAATCCGAAAATCACCACTGCCGTTGCCAGTCCCGCAGTCGCTGGAACCATGAACGCCTGAATGGCGTTCTCCACCCGAATTTGAAGATCATGGAAGTACGGACGCCGTGCTTGAGCCACCTCTCGCGAAATCGCGAGACGCAGCCGCAGGGATAAGTCATCAGGCGCTTTCCGTCGTCCCACGCTTGCCAACAGTTGCTGCGACCGGCGCAGCGAAGCATAGGTGCGCTGACAATCTCCACAGGTATCCAGATGCCGCGTCAAAGCGAGCATCTCTGTACCCGTCACCGCCCCATCCAGATAAGGCGAGAACATCGATTTAGCTTCCATGCATTTCATGACGCCACCTCGAATTCCCGACCCTTGCAGGAGCCTCGGGAGCGGTTAGCCTTTCGTCCTTCAGCCTGCAGTCCCAGTTCCGATCCGACTTCTTGAACATATGCCGTCAGCCGCTGCCGCAGCGCTTCGCGACCTCGCGTCAGCCGCGATTTCACCGTTCCCAGCGAAACCTGCGTAACTTCAGCAATCTCCTCGTAAGACATTTCCTCGAGATCGCGAAGAATCAGCGTAGTGCGATAAGGCTCGGAAACCTTCTTCAATTCTTCTTCAACCCGCGCCCGAACCTCCTCGTGCGCAATCCGATCGAACGGTGACTCTGCTCCATCCACCAGCGAGTCTTTTATCGCCGAGGCCACGCCTGCTTCTCCGAACGCACCTGTCGGCTCAATGGACGTTTCCTTCGATTTATGCCGAAACCACCAGCGGCGCCGATTCGACGCTTCATGCACAGCAATGCGGTAAATCCAAGTCTTCAAACTCGACTCTCCGTGGAAATGCCTCATTCCCCGAAAGACCTTCAGAAACACCTCTTGAGTCGTATCGGCAGCATCCGCCGAATCGTTCACCATGCGGTAAACCAAGCTATAGATCGGCTGGTGGAATTCTCCGATGAGCCACGCATACGCTTCTTCGGATCCAGCCTTCAATTCGGCCACGATCGCAGCTTCCTCGGTCCGGACTCCGATTGCTCCCGCTAAATCACCCACAGTGGTTGCTCCCGCCATGACGCTCATGGCCCGACCTCCATTATAGGTGCTTTCGCCCGCAAGCCTTGGCCAAAATTCGACCCATACTCCCCAACCAAGCCCGCCTTAAAAGCCTAACTCTGTCCTACACATATAGACCCCAAAGACCCCCAGCAGGTTCCAACACCGGGTTACTTATGTCACCGCGATGGCGTTACCGCACATTCCTGCCCGCGCGCCATAGCTCGAATGGCTGCCGCAAAAGCCTCGATTCGTATCAGGATATGCCTTCAGGCATACCGAGTTGCGAAAAACAGGTCCGGATTCAGCCGCTGGAGGCTGACGTTTGGATACCAAACCCTCCGGTACTAGCGTTCTCTGCCAGGCTTCAGTGCAACCCATTCGTTGTCTTCATCTCCTTCAGCACATTTAATCGCGCGTTCACTCGCTGCCCTGGATCAATTGCGGCGGAGCCTGCGTAATATTCGCTAATGTTTCGTTTTAAGTCCGCAGGGATAATTCGGTCGGGTCTCGATGTTAAACGCTCCAGCAGTTGCTCGTAGGTTTTGTCGGCCAAAGGGTAATCCCCGCGTTTGACTCGATCCCCAGTGTCGAGATCAACGTTCGCGAATGTGAGAGGGACGTTGGTGTCCGCTGCTAATTTATGCAGTACCACGCGAAACGCATCCACTGTGTGGTTGACGCTACGCAAATACAATTCTTCCGTATCCGGAGTCGGAATCTTTATTGCCAGATCGGAAGCCGAGCCAATCTTCGGAACAATCAAAACCAGAACCGCCAGCAGATGCGCCTTGAACCCGGGCCCCCGGTATGCATGCTTCCACCTTCGCTCATAACTCGTGCGAGCCACGCGCTCGGCGAAAATACGATACTCCTCATCGTTGGGATGCGGGGAAAATTGATGCCGATGCAGCACTACTTCGGCTTCCGCAAAGGCTGGAATGAAGCTGCGCACCGAGGTGCGATAACTCCGGAGGGCAGGCCGGGCCCGTCCCAAAATCTCGTGAATATCAAATCCATACGTACTGACGAAAGCCTCTTCCAAGAACTTTCTTGGCACCTCGAAACCGATAGATTGGAGATATGCCGGAGGAGCAAACGCCCCGTCAGCAAGTTCCTCAACGTCGAATGCAAATTCTGTTCGAATGTGACCGTGAGGGCTTTCGTCATAGGTCACAGCCGGACCAAACTTACGTTTCAGCGCGGGAAATGCGACAGCGGTGGCGGGGTTGATTGCCTCCGAGTGCCCAATTGTGTCGCCCATATAGTGGGCCAAAGCTCCAATGGCAAACGCGTATTGGTCGATTGTGCGAGCATTCCGAAAAAGCCACGCAATGAAGTCGCCCGAGCGCACGTAATGCGTAAGGTTGCTGAAGAATTGTTTGCCGAACGGGTAATAACCCATATCCTGGACGGCGCAGCCGCCGTAGGCGTAGGCGTGTGCCATGCGTAACTGCTCGTCAGTCGCACTCGGGAATCGAGCTAGCAATAAAGGTCGAATGGAATCGTTCCACGCTAAGTCAATCAGTTCTTCATGGGTGAGAACGGAGTACGCGGAGGAGTCGACCGCTACGAGAATCAGCGCCAATAGGAACGTGATTGTGCGGCGGCAAGAGCGCGGCAATCCTGTCATCACAGTCCTTTCGTGCGCTCGGTTGTTAAGCCGGACGCCCTGACGACGTACCGGCAGCCTCAGACCATAACCGACGAGCAAAGAGGGGATTAGGGCTGTTGTGGTGTTTGCTGAGCCGGTGGCTGGGAGTTGCTGGTCGTGCTTGGTGGCTTCGGCACAGTCGGCTTCGTGGATTTTGTCGCCGACTTTTTCTTAACTGGCTTTGCTGGCTCGGTATCGTCCACCACCACCTTCTTGGGAGTCGGGGGAGGAGTCGCCGCAGCCTGCAGATCACGAACTTGACTTCGCAGATGAGTCAGTTCCCCTTCTTTCGCGGTGGCCAGAGTCTCCATCCGCTCCGCCAGCGCTCGCCGCGACCTCTCCAGCGAGCTGAGATCGTTCTGCACCGACTGGAATTCGTCCTTGGAGCCGAAAGCTCCAGCCGACTCGACTACCGGCCCAAACACATCATAGAGCGCGTCAAGATTTCGATAGAGCTTGAAAGTGGTCGAGATGTTCTCTGGAGACGCTCGCAATTGAGCAACAATCTCGGGCAGCGCCATTTGCAGGTTGCGCTGCAGAGACTGGACATCGTCCGCGGTGCTGCGCCTGGTGTTCGAATCGGTCTTCCATTTTTCGATTCGCAGCTTGTCCAGATCCCCTAGCGTCCCCTGCGCGACCTGTTCCAACTGCGAAAGCAGCAGGTTCAGTTGACTGACCGAAGCGTAGGGAACCGGTGGCGCAGATGCCGCGGGCGATGGGGAAGTCGCCACCACTTGGGCGGTCGATGCAGCCATTAGAACAGGCAATAGCCAAACGGAAGTAAGGCAAGATTTCATGAGGTAAGATACTAGTCTTTCAGCATATCTATTTTCGCAGTTTTCGTAAAACTGGAGACGTCCGCAGCTTCAAACGATGCGGCTTATTTTTGCGGCAAAGTTTGACTAACCTTACCGGGTAAGCGAGAATTGTTTTGTCTGGTCCTGATTCCTGCTCCGGACGATTGATTGTCCTTTAGTGGGCCTGTGGCGCAGTTGGGAGCGCGCTTCCATGGCATGGAAGAGGTCGTCGGTTCGAACCCGACCAGGTCCACCAATCAAAAACCCCAACAGGCAGCCCTGCAACTCGGCGAAAGGCCGAGACTGCAATGGAAGTAAACCGCGCCAAACAAATGGATTATTTCAGTGGGGTGGAGTACCGCGATCCCACCCACCCCGTCGTGCAGGCCTATGCCCATCCGAAGATCGACTATGTTTTGAAGAACGTCACGTTGCCGCCCAACGCGAAGGTTCTGGATGTAGGTTGCGGAGGCGGCGTCTTTACTTATCACCTGGCTCGCATTTCTGACTTTGTCATCGGACTCGATTTCTCCAGCAATCTTCTGGCTCAAAATCGGCACCGTTTGAAAGTATGTGGGGATGCCGTCAACCTTCCCTTCGCGGACGGCTCGTTCGACATGGTATTTGAGGCCAACCTACTGCACCACGTGAGCGATCGCCAGAGCGTGATCGCCGCGATGAAGCGGGTCACTCGCCGCTATGTGGTTCTGATAGAGCCCAACCGGCTCAATCCGGTCATGTTCGCCTTTTCTCTGGTTGTACCCGCGGAGCGCGGCGGCCTCAATTCTTCCGCGCGAACTTTGAAACGCCTGGTTGAAGAAGGCGGGATGAAATGTCTATCCGTGATGACGACTGGCATGATCTCTCAAAATAACACCCCCGAATTCTTGCTGCCCTTCCTTAAAAGGTTTGATAAAGAGATAAGTTGGGGCGAGTATGTCGTGCTCATTGCAGAGACGTAAGAGCGGTAGACTATGCAAGAAGACGCCGAAGTTATCGCAGACGTGCACGAAGACCACAACCTTCGAGAAACTGTGCAGGAAGAGAATTCGACCGTTGAGTTGTCGGTGGTGATGCCGTGCCTCAACGAAGCTGAGACGTTGGAAACCTGCATCAGGAAAGCCAAGCGTGCGCTGCGAGAGCACCAGATCGCTGGAGAAATCATTATTGCCGACAATGGCAGTACCGATGGTTCCTGCGAGATTGCGCATCGTTTGGGGGCTCGGGTGGTGAATGTCGAAAAAAAGGGATATGGGAGTGCTTTGATAAGCGGCATCGCGGCGGCGCGAGGACAGTACGTGATCATGGGGGACGCCGACGATAGCTATGACTTTTCTCATATGCCAAGGTTCCTGGAAAAGCTGCGCGAGGGGTCTGATCTCGTCGTGGGAAACCGCTTCCTGGGCGGGATCGCACCCGAAGCCATGCCGCCCTTGCATCGCTATTTGGGCAATCCGGGGTTGACTTGGATTGGACGAGTTTTTTTTCACTGTGCAACGGGCGACATTTATTGCGGGCTGCGCGCCTTCAACCGGAAGGCCTTGCTGCGTATGGATCTGCGTACCACGGGAATGGAATTCGCCATTGAAATGGTGGTCAAAGCAACCCTGTTGGGCCTGCGCGTCACTGGAGTTCCGACAACCTTGTCTCCGGCCGGCCGCACTCGGCGGCCGCATTTGCGGACGTGGCTGGATGGATGGCGCACGCTCCGATTCATGCTCCTTTACAGTCCGCGATGGCTCTTTTTTTATCCCGGAGTTTTGCTGATGTCAGCAGGCCTGCTAACAGGAGTGTGGCTCATGCCGCAGCCTCGAGCCGTCGGCGGAGTGACCTTCGATGCACACACCCTGCTCTATGCAGCTATGGCTGTCCTGATCGGTTCTCAGGCGACCTGTTTTGCCGTCTTCGCCCGCACCTTTGCCGTGACCGAGGGACTGCTCCCGGAGGATGCCCTGCTCAACCGATTGTTCAGCATATTCACCCTGGAAAAAGGAATCGCGGCAGGCGTGGTTTTCATCCTGGGCGGGCTGGCGGGTTCAGCCTATGCGGTCTACGCCTGGGGTACTCACAACTTTGGACCGCTGGACTTCTCCAGTAGTTTGCGGGTGGTCATTCCTTCGGTTACCGCGATTACATTAGGATTCCAGATTGTTCTGTCGAGCTTCCTTGTCAGTTTGCTCGGCTTGGCCCGTCGATAGACACAATCAGTTGAAATCGCGACACCTCGGCGCCAGGGCCATGGTGTCTGTTTATAGAGGAACTACATAGAGAAGACTAAAGTTGATCATTGGGGATCCAAAACTTGGTCGATCGTGGTCGTTCCGCCCTTGTCTACGCTCACCACGCGATGGATAACCTTGAACCCGGCAATCGTGATGTCAATCGCGTAATTTCCGGGGTTCAGATAAAACCTTGCTGGCGAAGGTTTGCTGATAGTTCGGCCGTTGACCGCGATCTGGGCGCCTTTGGGCTCGGTTTTGACGCTTACTATGCCCTGTCCCGCTTCCTCGCCGCCCCCAAGAATTCTCCTGAACGTGCCGACCATCTTTATCTCATCGGTGCGCCCCAACGGGCGCAATCTGGGCGCGAAATCGAATGTTTGTCCGATCCGCAAGTTCGCGGTAGCGGTTTCGTCCAGATAGCCCTGCTTTTTGAAAATGATGTTGTGAGTGCCGCTCTTGTCCACGGAGATTTGCGCGGGAGTGCTTCGTCCGGTGTCCTTTCCATCCATCCACACGGCTGCGTTTGCCGGATCGCTATTCAGTGATACGGTGGCGGTCAGCGGAGCCAAATCCGCTTTCAAAGATGATTGGCTTTTTGTAGCCGCCTGAGGAGTTTGCGTATTCGCGACCTGCGGAATGCTCAACGGCGCTGAACCAACAGTTTGATTAGCAGGCACTTGCGTCGTCAGTCCCTCCGTTTGCGATTCCGAAGCGGCCTGCGATGTAACTGCAGCAGGCTCAGATGTGTTCGCTGTTGACTGCGCAGGCGAATTGGCAACAGCAGATCTAGCTATTGCCCGCATCTTAGCCGATGAGTTCTCCGTACGCATGTGCCAGAGGATCGCCGCCATGATCAACAAAATGGCTGCTAGAGCTACCATCGAAACCAGGAATCGTCGCCGTGGCTTGTTCTCGCCCCTCGCAGCCGCATTTTTCGGCAGAGCCTCAGGCGTTGCGTCTAGAGCCGGAGACGCCAACACGATGGCCCTGTCCTCGCGAGACTCTTCGTCGGTTTCCGTCACATTCCGGTCTTGCTCATGCTCAGTGTGCGTACGCACGACGGTCATGGCATCAATTGCGAGGTTCGCAGTTTCATTCGCTGGCTCAACCGGGCCCGAAGACAGGGTTACGCGTTCTGCAGAAATTCCCTCGACCGAAGACTGCGCTGAGGGCACGGCTAGCGAATCCGTTAAGCTCAGGTTTACCGTTAGAAGTCCATTTGAGATCGCTGTGTTCGGCTCATGCGGGGAAACAGCCGTTTCCTGGGGAAGGTGGAACGGTTCTGCTGCGGCCGCCTTCGATGCATTTTCGGTTGGCAAGACTTTCTGCCGAAGCACAGCAGATCGGACGAGTCGCAGGACTCCTCCGGCCTGCCCCAGATTGATCGGCCTTGTCACCAGGAAGTCCGCGCCCAGACGAAGCGCGTTAGCACCGGTTTCCGGATTGACGACGGCCACAGCCAAGGCTGTCCTGTTCGCGGAACTCCGCGCATTTTTCAGAAGAATTCTGCCCGTCTGCTCATCTTTATAATCGATGATTAGGAAATCAAAGCGCTCAGCCATGAGAGTTCGCATGGCTGAAAACACTTCCGTTTCGTGCATGACTACGATGTCGAGTCCTTGAACGAGCGGGATTAATACGCGTGCCGAATTCTCATCCTGGCAAAACAGCAAAGCTTGCATAGCGGTCCAGAATTTAGCGTAGAGACCCGCAGGTGTCAGGGGCAAGTTACCGAGGTAATTCACGAGCAAGACGGCGTCGGAATGAAGTTGCCGCAAAGTTGTAGTCTTGTTCTTGCCCGTCGAAGACCTGCGGTTCACGCGCAACGCTCGTCTTGTTTCGCTCATCACATACCAATGATCCAGTCCAACAGCGAGTTTGAACTAGCCCACGATCTTGAAAAGCGTCTGGCCCCCCGCCGGGCCATTGAAGCGGCCATGAGCTCAGGCGAATTGAAGCATGCTCACAAGGATTCGCTGGTCATCCGTGAGCGCATTGCGCGGCCGATCCTGCGCACGCTTTTGAAGGTGGCTGGGATTTACTCGCGCGGAATCCAAAACGCCCTGCAGCCGGTTGTGCGGCATCTGCGGCTGGAATTTGAGGACTTGCCATCGAGCTTCGACGGTTTCCGAATACTGCAACTTGCGGACCTGCATATCGACGGAATGGACGGTCTGGTTGAGATCGTTGCGGAGCGCGTTGCGGGCTTGCCCGCCGACCTGTGCGTCATGACCGGGGACTACCGGTTCGAGCTTGTTGGTCCATGCGACGAGGTCTACCCGCGTCTGCGAACCATTTTGTCGAGGGTCCAAGCGCACCACGGCGTTGTCGCCGTCATGGGTAATCACGACGAGTCTGAGATGGCCGGGGAAATCGAGAAACTGGGCGTGCGGATGCTGATCAATGAGTCAATCGAGATTACGAGGGGTGGAAACAGCTTGTGGGTGGTTGGCGTGGACGATCCGCACTGCTACGGCTTTGACGACCTGGATGGCGCGCTTGAGGCCGTGCCCGCGGACGCTTTCAAAGTTCTACTTGCCCACTCGCCCGAAATATTTGAAGAGGCCGCGTCTGCCCGGGTGCATCTTTGTCTTTGCGGCCACATTCACGCCGGACAGATTTGCCTGCCAGTCATCGGGAGCATTCTGAGCAACGCGGATTGCCCGCGATCGTACAGGCAGGGAGTCTGGCAACACGGCGGCATGATTGGTTACACCTGCGCCGGCGTTGGTTGCTCCCTCTTGCCCGTGCGCTACAACTGTCCTCCGGAGATCGCGATGATAGAGTTAGTCAGGAAGTGATGTGAGTTCGAAAGCGATAAAGTAGCCTGAACCTTCGAACCCAGCCAGTTCCAGCAAGTCCTTCCAACAATTCAAAAGGAAGTAGGACCCAAGCCGTTGCCGCCGATCATCAATGCACAGGGCATCTCGAAAGCTTTCGGATCGACTGTGCTTTTTCAAGATATTTCCTTCACCGTTTCCGAGGGCGACCGCATCGGCCTCATCGGCCCAAACGGTTCGGGGAAGTCCACGCTGCTGCGAATTCTGGCAGGCGATGAAGATCTGGATAGCGGGGAAATCGCGATTCGCAAGCGTGTCCGGCTGACCACGGTGCTGCAAGATTCGACATTCGCGTCTGGGGAAACCGTTCGGTCCGTGGTCGAGAAAGCGTTAGAGCGCGCCGCAGTAACGTCGAACGAGCGCGGCACTCGCTTCGCCGAGACCCTTGGCCGCGCTGGTTTTGACGATCTCGAAGCACCGGCGACTGCGTTGTCGGGCGGCTGGCAAAAGCGTCTCGCAATCGTCGAAGCGCTGGTTCAGGGCCCCGATATTCTCTTGCTCGATGAACCCACAAATCACCTGGATCTGGCTGGAATCGAGTGGCTTGAGGCACTCCTGCAAGATGCGGCATTCGCCTGCCTGGTAGTGAGCCACGACCGCTACTTTCTTGAGAATGTTGCCACCGAGATGGCTGAACTTAATCGGGCTTATCCGAATGGATCGCTGCGCGTGCGTGGAAACTACAGTACGTTTCTGGAGAAGAAGGAGGAATTTCTCCACTCGCAGTCAAAGCGCCAGGAAGCCTTGGAAAATCTTGTACACAATGAAATCGCGTGGCTGCGTCGTGGGGCGAAAGCCCGGACGCGCAAATCCAAAGCACGAATCGATAAGGCCAGCGACTTGATGAGTGAACTGGCTGACCTCAATGCAAGAACGCGCACTGCAAACGCGGACATCGATTTCTCCGCCACCGACCGAAAAACCAAACGGCTGATCGAAATGGAAGAAGTTGCCTACGAGATCGACGATCGCACGCTTTTCGACAAGCTTAATTTCGTAATCACAGCCGGGATGCGGGTCGGACTAGTCGGACCGAATGGCAGCGGCAAAACTACATTGCTTCGTCTGCTGAAGGGGGAATTAGCGCCTTCTGCCGGCGAAATCCGCCGGGCTGACTGGCTGCGAATCGTGTATTTCGATCAAACTCGCCAACTTGATCCGGATCTAACTCTGCGCCGCGCGCTGGCTCCCGACAGCGACTCTGTGATTTATCAGGACCGGGTAACTCACGTGGCATCGTGGGCAGCGCGATTCCTGTTTACGGGCGAGCAACTCAATCAACCCATCGGCCGGCTATCCGGAGGCGAACGGGCGCGCTTGCTGATCGCGCAACTTATGCTTCAGCCTGCCGATGTGCTCCTGCTCGATGAGCCCACCAACGATCTTGATATTCCAACCCTCGACATTCTTGAAGAAAGCCTGCTCGAATATCGCGGCGCGTTGGTTCTGGTCACGCACGACCGCTACATGCTCGATCGCGTTTCAACTATTGTGCTGGGATTGGATGGGCAGGGCGGAGCAGACAGTTTTGCCGATTACTCGCAATGGGAGTCCTGGCAGGCAGAAAGAAAGCAGCCGGCGAAGGCAGTTCGGTCCAGCGGGAATCAACCTCGCCGCCCAATGATCGCAGCTGAGACAGCACCGGCCAACAAGAAGAAGCTGTCGTATCTGGAAGCGCGAGAATATGCCACCATCGAACAGCGCGTTGAAAAAGCCGAGCAACTGCTGCAGGAAAAACGTGCTCAGCTCGAGGATCCCGCGATCGCAAGCGATGGACCTCGTCTTCTACGTGCGCACGCTGAAATGGACGAGGCCCAGAAGGTCGCAGATGACCTTTACGCGCGCTGGGCTGAGCTCGAACAGAAAAAGGAGATGTAGCAAAGCTACGACTTACGCGCGAGCAAAATCGATGTAACCACGCTGCACATCTGCGCGGATCAGCTTCACGCGCAACCTGTCGCCTACGTCCAATCCCTGATCTCCCTGCGCCAGCAACCCCTCTACACGAGGCTGCAGCACTCGAACGAAAGTCCCTTTTGGTGTGGCCCCCGTGACCAAAGCGTTGAATACTTCCCCAATCCGGTGGCTCATGGCTACCGCCGCCAGCCGTTTTGACATCTGCCGTTCAACTTTCCGCGCAGCGTCTCCTTTCGCAGTGCAGTTGCTGGCGATGGCCGCTAAATCGTCATCAGAATAAGGCGCGGGTTGGCCGGCCAGTACGGCCTTGATCAGCCTTTGGGTGACGACATCCGCGAATCGCCGGTTGGGCGCGGTCGAATGCGTGTAGTCCTGAACTGCGAGGCCGAAGTGGCCCTGTTCTGGATCTCCGGGACGTTCCAAAACATATTCGCCCGGCCCGATCAGCTTGATCACCGCCAGCGACAGGTCCGCAAAATGATCGGGATCGGCTGCCTTGCGTTTGAGAAGAAAATCGTTAAGGGCTTTGGAATCTGGATCTGGAGGAAGCTTTACGCCATGCGTGGCAGCCAACTGGACAATCCGGTCCCAGCGCTCGGGTGTCTTCACAATGCGGCGCAGGGAAGATACTTTCTCCAGCATCCGCGCTACGACTCCATTGGCGGCGATCATGAAATCCTCAATCAAATCAGTGGCGGGATTTTTTTCCTGTTTCACCACATCGACAACCTGCTGATCGATTAGCACAGGGCGTACCTCGGTGGTTTCGAGGTTGAGAGCGCCACGCTGGTAGCGTTGATTTTTGAGGGCTTGCGCAGCCTCGTTTTGCAGCCTGAGCTGAGCTTGCAAGTCAGTCGATGCGGCCAATTTCGCCGGAGCCGGCCCCGTTCCTTCAAGCCATGCGCCTACGGCGTTGTAAGCAAGTTGTGCCTTGTTGCGAACAATCGCCCGATAGATACTGCTCGAACTGACAGAACCGGCGGTGCTGACCACGTACTCGATTACAACGCAGAGCTTGTCAGCGTTCTCGAGCAGTGACGTCGTACCCGTGGAAAGTTCTTCGGGCAACATGGGAAAAATCTTGACACCAGCGTAAACCGTAGTCGTTTCCTTCGTGGCGTGTTCGTCAATTGCAGAATGCTCCGGCACGAAGGCGTCCACATCTGCAATGCCCACCAGCACCTTAATGTCTCCGTTGGGTAAACGCTCGGCCACTTCAATCTGATCCAGATCCCTCGAAGTGTCGTTGTCGATCGAAGACCAGAGCAACATCCGAAGGTCACGGACATCGCTGCCGGCCGCTACTTGTGGCGGTCGCTGTTTCAGGAGCGCTAACTGCTGAAGGACAGACGAAGGGAAGTCGGGCTCGAATCCGTATGCCAACATGATCTGCTTTGCGATTGCCTGAAGGTCGAGATTAGGAGAGCGAACGTCTTTCATGAATTCCTCGGAGAATGAGTAACGAGTCCAGAAAAGGCTAACACGTGACCTTCGATTGCCGTTGGTAGAGGTGAAGGGATGAGCTGAGCCGGTGGTCGTGATATCCTAATGACAGCAGCTGCGTCCTCGCCTTTAGGGCAAATTTTCCGCAGTTTCCTTGGGAAATCATGATTTCAGTTAGCAATGTTTCCATGCGCTACGGCGCCAAAGTTCTGTTTGAAGAAGTATCGACGGCGTTCACTCCGGGCAAGCGCTACGGCCTGACCGGGCCGAACGGCGCCGGCAAAACGACTTTTATGAGGCTTCTGACCGGCGACCTCGACCCTCAAAAGGGAGCCGTCGTGCGCCCGAAGAAGTTTGGCGTGCTAAGTCAGGATCAATTTGCCTTTGACGCCTATCGTGTGATCGATACAGTAATGATGGGCAACAAGCGCCTGTGGGCAGCCATGGAAGAACGCGACCGAATTCATTCCAAGCCGGACCTGACGGATGAAGATGGAATGAAGCTCGGAGAGTTGGAAGGCATCGTGGGGGAAGAAGACGGTTATACCGCCGAGAGCGACGCTGCGATTCTGCTGCAAGGGCTCGACATTCCCGACGAACTGCACGAGCGAAAAATGGGCGAACTGCAGGGCGGACAAAAAGTTCGCGTCCTGCTGGCACAAGCCCTCTTCGGACACCCGCTCGCGTTGCTGCTCGACGAACCGACCAACCACCTCGACCTTGACTCGATTCATTGGCTGCAGGGGTTCCTCAATAATTACGACGGCGTACTGATCGTGATCTCGCATGATCGCCATTTTCTCAACAGCATTTGCACCCACATTGCCGACATCGATTACCAAACCATCATCACGTATACCGGCAGCTACGACGACATGGTGGTCGCCAAGACGCAGATTCGCTCGCAAGTTGAGGGACAAAATGCGCAGCGCGAAAAGAAGATTGCCCAACTCAACGAGTTCATTGCGCGTTTCTCGGCGGGCACTCGCTCCAGCCAGGTTCAGTCGCGGCGTAAAGAAGTCGAGCGCCTGCAGGTTACGGAACTTGCCAAGTCGAACATCCAGCGTCCATTTTTGAAATTCGAACAGAAGCGTCCTTCGGGAAAACACATTCTGGAACTGGAAGGCATTGCGAAATCTTACGGTGAGACTGAAGTCATTCGCGGCTTCACCGCCAGCGTGACGCGGGGAGAGAAAATCGGGTTGATGGGACGGAACGGCGCCGGCAAAACGACCCTGCTGAATGCGCTGCTGGCCAATTCTCCCACCGTCCCTGACGCCGAACTGCGCAAGACCAGCGGCTATGACGGGCCTTTCCTCAGCAGCGGAAAAGTAATTTGGGGACACGAAGCGGCGGTCGGATACTTCGCGCAGGACCACCGCGCCTTGATCGAAGGCGGAATGACAGCATTCGAATGGCTGCATCAGTGGGAGCCTTCGGCCGCTCATGAAGAGATCCGCGGCCTGCTCGGTCAAATGTTGTTTCCGCGCGAGGACGCTCTGAAGCGTACCGACGTGCTATCTGGAGGCGAAGCGGCCCGGTTGCTCTTCTGCAAGCTCATGCTGCAGAAGCCGAATGTTCTGGTGTTCGATGAACCGACCAACCACTTGGACCTCGAGTCCATTAACGCGCTCAATATCGCGCTTCAGCGTTATCAGGGAACGGTTCTGCTGGTGACGCACGACCACGATTTGATCGACGAAGTCGCCACCAGGATCTGGCACTTCGAGGCAGACCACAAGCTTACTGACTTCAAGGGCGCGTACGAAGAGTATCAGGCAGTTTTGGCTTAGGGACTTCGCGCGACAATGCACGGGAATGACGTCCGCAGCTACTTTCCCCTGCCTTCGCAGGCGCGTATGCCTGCTGAAAATTGAAGCCGCCGAGATGGCCGGTGACATCCACCACTTTGCCGATGAAAACAAGCCCGGCACTTTCCGGCTTTCCATTATTTTCCGTGCCATCCCCACTGCACTATACCGAAAACAAGGTCGAACATACCGTGGTTGTGCGGGTTCGACTCCCACTCGCTTCCGCCATGCGCTTGACTTTGGTACTCTGCATAGACTATGCGCGTTCATCTGAGCCTGTTTTTTCTGTTTGCCTTAGCCAGTTCCATATTCGCCCAAAATTCCAAACCAGTTCCCGACCGCGTTGCCGCGCAGAACGCGCTTTTCGAAGAGCAGTACGAGTCCGATCTGCGCAACTTCCCGGAGCGCGCCACCGCCTTCGGCGACTATCGCTACAATGACAAGCTCGCCGAGTACTCACTCGACGCCATCGCCCAACGTCACAAGGCCGACCAGGAATTCCTTGCGCGGATTGAAGCCATTCCGAGTACGGGCTTCTCCGACCAGGATCAGCTCTCCCACGATCTGCTCATGCGTGTTCTTCAGCAGCGCATCACCGACTTCGATTTCAAAGAGTACGAGATGCCGATCAACCAGCAGAATGGCATCCACACCAGCCTCGCGGACCTGCCGCTTTCCGTGCCTTTTGACTCCGTCAAGCATTACGAGGACTACATCGCGCGGCTTCATCAGATTCCGCGTGCCCTCAGTCAGACCACCGAGGTTTTGCGCGCTGGCATGAAGGACAAGCTCATGCCTGTCCGATTCCTGCTGGAGAAGATTCCGGTCCAGTGCCAAGGCATCATCGATGCCGATCCCTTTTTGCTGCCCACCAAGAAATATCCTGAAAGCATTCCTGTCGAAGACCAGAAGCGCTTGACCCGACAAATCACGGACGCTATCAACGGCGACGTCATTCCCGCTTACAAGGCGTTTGCCGCCTTCGTCCGTACAGAATACGCGCCCCAGGGCCGAACCACGCTTGCGGTCATCTCTTTGCCGGATGGCGAGAGGCGCTACGAAAACGATATCTATGCGCGCACCACAACGCACATGAAGGCAGACGAGATCCATCAGCTCGGTCTGCGCGAGATTGAGCGGATTCAGGCCGAGATGACGGTTATTGCCAAGAAGGAGGGCTTTGCCGACCTTGCTTCGTTCCGAGATTCTCTCAAAACCAATCGCAAATACATCCCGACTTCTGCCGACCAGATCCTCGACGATTTCCGCCGCTATATTGCGCAGATGGAGCCAAAGCTCCCCGAGCTCTTCACGCTCCTGCCTAAATCGCCGGTTACCGTAGAAGCCATTCCCGCGTTCCAGGCGGCTGCGGCAACTCATTACGTCACCGGCACCCCGGACGGCAAGCGCCCCGGCCGCGTGGTAGTTGCTACCTCGAACTTTGCGGATCGCTCGCTCATCAACGACGAGGCCATTGCCTACCACGAAGGCATTCCCGGGCATCACATGCAGCTCTCGGTGCAGCAGCAGCTCGCCGGACTGCCCAAGTTCCGGCTTCATAGTCTTGGCTTCAATGCATACGTAGAAGGGTGGGCCCTGTATGCAGAACAACTGGGCAAAGAGGTCGGTTTCTATCAGGATCCGGTTTCGGATTACGGCCGGCTCTCCTCCGAACTCTTCCGCGCCGTACGTTTAGTCGTCGATACCGGAATTCACTCGAAAGGATGGACCCGCGACCAAGTCGTGGAGTTTTTCCGCAAGTCCGGTGCGATCGACGAGCCCAGCATCCAATCTGAAACCGACCGCTACATCGCCTGGCCCGCACAAGCCCTGAGCTACAAACTGGGCCAACTCAAGTTTCGCGAACTGCGTGAGCGGGCGAGGAAAGAGCTGGGCTCCAAATTTGATATTCGCAGCTTCCACGACGAGATGCTCGACGGCGGAACGCTCCCGCTCGATCTCCTGGAGGCTCGCACGGACAAATGGATCGCGCAACAGAAGTCAAAGTGAAGGCGATGCGTAACAGAACGACGTGTTTTCCTATTTCCTGAAATCCTGGCTCGCATCGGCTATTGGAGAGACTGGTTTCGACTGCGGCACTCTGCCATTGCATGCTGAAGTTCTGCCAGGCGGGCTGCGTCGTCCCCCTGCGGCGTGGGATGATTCTTCAAGAATTCTATTGCTGGAAGACTCTTCTGCAGCCACCGTTCCGCCTGGCGACAATCCTCTGCCCGCTGTCGGGCAGAAGCTCCCTTGGCCGAGGCCATAAGGAAATAAACCTTGCCAATCGTGAATTCATCGCTGGCCGCGATACGCCCTGGAGCCAGCTGCGGATTTGTGGCGCCTTTCATCTTTTCGGCTAAGTCAAGAGAAGTCTTCAACTGTTGGATCGCCCCAGCAAGATCTCCCGTTTTGATCAACGTCGCTCCCATATCTGCCCGCAGCTCGGCAATGTCCCGCTGGAATTGTGCGTTCGAGGCATCAGCGGCCGCCAATTGCTGAAAGGATGCCAATGCCTCGCGCTCGAGACTCAGCGCTCCTTTGGCGTCCTTCATATCGGCCATCAGTTGTGCCATGGTGAGTTCGTCGTACGCCACCATGCGTTGGTAATCGGTATTGTTGGGATCTTCTGCCGCCAAAGCCTTCTTTAATACAAGGGCTTTGCCATAGAGAGCGAGTGCCTCGGTCCGAGTGTCCGGATTGAGACCAACGACTTCCGCGGTTCGACTGTAGCTGAGACCGAGAATTCGTCGAGCGTATCGATTTTCAGGGTTCTCCGCCACAATTTGCTCGAGCAGCCTCGACCCTTGCTGCAGGTTTTCCAGTCCTCCCGCTTTGTCCCCGGCCACAACTGCTTGCTTGTATCCGTAATCCATGCGATACACAGCAAACAGAAGACGGTTCTCCGGCTTCGACGGATCGGCGGCGTACACAGCTTCCGCTGCCACCATTTCTTTGCGTGAATTTTCCACCGAGCCCGCGATGTCTCCCATGTCGTGCAGCAGATCGCTCAGCTTTCCATAGCTCCTCACGATCTCGCGGCGCACTTCCTGATTGCCGGAATCCGCCGCCAGCAACGACTCCTGGATTGCAACTGCTTTCCGGTAACTCGCGGCCGCTCCTGGCTGATCGCCCAGATTCGCCTGCCGCGGCTGGCCCTGCACATCGCCGATTCTCTGATACGCGGCTGCCAGTTCTCTTTGCAACGATGGATCGCCTTTGGCTTCCTGGCTCAAGCTGTCCAGATATTCCAGCGCACGGCTGACGAGAAGCTTCCGCGCGGGGGTGGAACCCGGCAAGTCTTTGATCGAATCGTGTACCTCGAACATTAGCGAGTTGGCCAGCTTTCGCACATCGTTAAAGCGTTTCTCGGCGCGCTGTCCGTTCACTCTTGCAATCCGCGCCTCGCGGACAATGAGGATGACTCCCGTGATCAGCATTGTCATCATGAGCGCTGTGATGGCGATCGCCGCACGGTGCCGTTTTATGAATTTGCCGGCGTAGTAATTCCACGAACCCTTGTGAGCCGCGACTGGCAAGCCATTAAGGTGACGGCCAATATCTTCAGCAAACTGTTCTACCGATGTGTAGCGGCGCTGTGGTTCTTTTCGCAGAGCCTTCAACACAATGTTGTCGAGGTCCCCGCGTAACCGGCGTCGCAATTTTGCCGCTGAGCCTTCGCGCGTGCCGCTGGCTGCTTCCGGGGCAAACTGCGCAATCTCAACGTTTTGCTGAACGTCTTGTTGCTTGAGGATCACCGAACTCGGCCGTTCCGGTTCTGATTCGCAAATCGCCCGGGCCAAGTCATGCGACAGCCGCGTATCCCCCGGGTAGGGCGATCTCCCGGTCAACAGCTGGTAAAGCACCACACCCAGCGAATAGACGTCAGCCGCGGTAGTGACGGCTTCTCCCCGGATCTGTTCTGGGCTTGCATACTCGGGCGTCATGGGATTGGCGAATGTGGTCTGAGGTCGCGCCGACGGATCCAAAAGCTTCGCAATCCCGAAATCCAAAAGCTTTGGAATTCCCTCGGCAGTCACCAGGATGTTGCCGGGCTTGATATCGCGATGAATGACCAGGCGCTGGTGTGCATACTGCACCGCGGCACATACTTCGCGAAAGAGTTGCAGGCGCTGCGTGATGTTCAACCGGCGCTGATCGCAATAATTGTCGATGGGAGCGCCTTCGACGATTTCCATCACGAGATAAGGTGTTCCGTCCTCAGTTTCACCGCCATCCATCAGCCGGGCGATGTTCGGATGGTCGAGACTCGCCAGGATCTGCCGCTCGTTTCGGAAGCGCTCCAGGACGCTTGCGCTGTCAAAGCCTCCGCGCACCACTTTGAGCGCGACGTCCTTTTTATATTGCCCATCGGCCCGGGCCGCCCGGTACACCTCTCCCATGCCACCGTGTCCGAGTTCGTTGACGATCTGGTACACGCCGATGCGCCGCCCCTCCCAACTGGGGTCGCGCGAGTCAGTCTCCGGTGGCTGGCGCAGATCGAAAGCCGGAGTCTTCATAAACGTGGTCCCCGCCTGATCGTGGGAATGCAAGAGAGATTCGACCTCGCGCCGCAGCTCGGGATCCGCGGCACAAACCTTGTCGAGATAGCGGGAACGCTCCGGGAGATCAAGCAAGGCGGCGTCTTCCAGAACTTCGCGTACCTGTTGCCAGCGTTCCGGATTCATGGCGCCGCTTCCCGGCCCATTTCACGGTGCAGCCAGGCGCGAGCGCTCGTCCAACTGCGTTTTACCATTGCTGGCGAGATCCCGAGGGCTTCCGAGGTGTCTTCTACGGTCAGGCCGGCGAAAAAGCGCAGTTCGACAATGCGGCTCTGTTGCGGATCCATCGTGGCAAGGACCTTCAATGCGTCGTCGAGTGCGATGACATCCACATTCTCCTGCCCAGGGAGGTCGATGGCGTCGTCGAGCGTGAGCCGGCAGACGCCGCTGCCGCGCTTGGCGGCACGATGGCTGCGGGCGTAATCAACCAGTATCTGCCGCATGATCTGGGCCGCAACCGCGAAAAAATGTGCACGATTTTGCCATTGCGGCAAGGCTTGTCCCACCAGACGGACATAAGCCTCGTGCACCAGGGCGGTGCCTTGAAGCGTGTGTTCAGGCCGCTCGCCCTGCAGATAGAAGTGAGCAACTTTGCGTAACTCTTTGTAGACCAGCGGCATGAGTGCGTCGAGGGCTTCGCGATCGCCGCCGCGCCACCGGATCAGCAACTCTGTAACTTGATTTGGCCGCTCTGTCATCTGCTTGGTTCCAACGCCCCCGGAGGAAGAACACTTTCTGGCGGCGAAGCATATGACGGCTTTGTCCTCTTGTCAAGCTGCTGAGAAAACGTAACTTAGCCTTTCTAGGACAGGCGCACCAAGAAACCGAGGGCGGTGCCGCAAGTGCTAGATGATCCAGAAACCCACCAGGATCGGTAGCGGGTTGTTGAATCCCGTTCCCGTCGGTGTTCCTTCGTTGAAGACCCCGCGCCCCGGATGCTAATTTCTGATCGGCTCTCCTGTGCGACTGCTGTTATGGACGGGAGTGCCAGAATGCCCAGCGAGCAGCAGGGGTTGGGGCTCTTTCCGAAGCGTGGTGAGTTAAGAGACGAAAGGGGTCTACGTTTCAGCCGACGTTTCAAAGCGTGATCCGAGTGCGTTAGACTTTTGTCCTACCCTACTTGGGTGCTTCCGCAATGAACATGAGCGTAGAGACGGAGCTACGAAATCAGAACGAGCGCCTAGGGTTGCTCCTCAATCTGACGGCCCGAATCACATCGAGCCTCGACCTGCGGGAGGTCTTGCGTGCGATCGCCGCGAACATACGCGAGGTCATACACGCCGACGCGGTAACAGTTGGACTGCCCGATGCCGCTTCGGAGAAATTCAGGGTATTGGCCATGGATTTTCCGCGTGGAAAGGGGGTCGTCAAGGAAGAGTTGCTCGTTACGCCAAGTGCGGCCGTCAAAAAAGCGCTAGACACCTTGAAACCAGTGGTCATTAACACGTGGGAACCTAACGAGCTCGCGTCTGAGGTATCTGACATAGTGGCTGCTGAGGGCATAAAGACCTTTTGCAATATTCCACTTGCAAATCACGGCAGGGCCTTGGGAATTCTGTCGATTTTCCGCACGACGGAAACCCCCTTTTCCCCGGAAGATGTTGATTTCCTCAGCCGGGCGTCCGGGCAGATAGCAATCGCTATCGAAAACGCGATGGCGTACCGGGAAATTTCTGAGCTCAAGGACAAGCTCGCGCAGGAGAAATTGTACCTCGAAGAAGAAATCCGCAGTGACTTCAACTTCGAGAACATCGTTGGGAATAGCCCCGCGCTGAAAAATGTTCTCGAACTGGTGGAAACGGTTGCTTCCAGTGATTCAACAGTCCTGCTGCTGGGCGAGACAGGCACAGGGAAAGAGCTAATTGCCCGCGCCATTCACGATCGCAGCAGACGCAAAGATCGCACGTTTGTGAAGCTGAATTGTGCCGCCATTCCTACCGGCCTGTTGGAGAGCGAACTGTTTGGACATGAAAAGGGAGCTTTTACGGGAGCGATTGTTCAGAAAGTCGGCCGAATGGAGCTGTCGGATCAAGGGACTCTATTCCTGGACGAAGTGGGAGACATTCCGATTGAGATCCAGCCAAAGCTGTTGCGCGCCTTACAAGAGCGTGAATTCGAACGGCTGGGGAGCACTTACACCCGCAAAGTGAATGTTCGCCTCATAGCAGCCACCAATCGCGATCTCGAACAAATGATCGCGGACCGCGAATTCCGAAGTGATTTGTACTACCGTTTGCATGTATTTCCGATCCGAATACCACCTCTGCGGGATCGGAAGGAAGACATTCCGCAACTGGTGAGTTACTTTGTCCAGAAGTTTGCAAAGCAAATGCAGAAGAAGATTGAAGCCATTTCCCCGGCCGTCATGAAGGGGCTCACCGCTTGGGATTGGCACGGCAATATTCGTGAGCTGGAAAATTTCATTGAACGGGCGGTGATCCTTACGCGCAGCAAGTCACTTGAGGCGCCATTAGGAGAACTTCGGCGAATGAATCCAGTGGAGTTATCCCCTGTTGGCCGGCGTCAACTCGATCACCTCTCTGGAGAGGGAACAAATTCGCGAGACGACAAAACCAGCGTTGCTGACGAATACGAAAGAAAGCAGCGCGATGAGATCATACAGGCGCTTATCGCATGCAAGGGACGCGTAGGTGGTGCCGGTGGCGCCGCTGCACGCCTAGGGATGAACCGCACGACTTTCCTGTCTCGAATGAAAAAATTCGGCATCTATGCAAAGCAATATGCTTGATCCGCAGTCTACTTCTTTATTCTAGCTCTCACCCTATACGATCGACAGTTTCGACCCTTTCAACTTCTTCGACCTCGCCGTTTTTAGTTTCTGACGGTCCTATCCTGAAAATTCAGCGACTTACGGCTTCGCAGGTTTGGTGCGCGCCTTGCGTTAGCGCAACTGTTAGCGCGACTGAAGGAAGGGGCAATGCTGAGAATTTCGCTCATTGAGGGTGCCAGGCGTCGTCGCCTGATTTTGGAAGGGAAACTCGTAGCGCCCTGGGCAGTAGAGCTGAGGCGTGCATGCGAGGAAGCGAAGGCGGGCCTTCGTGACCGTGAACTCGTTGTCGAGATGAAGCATGTAACAGCGATCAGCCAAGAGGGCGAGAACGTAATTGTTGACTTGCTCAACGGCGGGATCAGATTTCGCTGCGACGGAGTGTTTACCAAGCACGTGTTGAAACAGCTAACGCGTCGTACAAACAAGAAACTTGGGGAGACGAAAAGATGACTCTACTGGCATCCATTCAGGTTCGCGAAGAAGACAACAGCATGGAAAACGCAAGTGCATACCTCGGGATTCATGAACATCTTGAAATTTTGAGCGAAGGGGGACCAGCTCAAGTGTTTGAGAAACTTCTGTCAACCCGCCTGCCATCCTTGTACAGAAATGCACACCGACTGCTGGGCAATTCAGCCGATGCGGAGGATGCGGTTCAGGATGCTCTGCTCGCCGCCTATACCCACCTGGATCAGTTCAAGGGGCAGGCACAGATGTCGAGTTGGCTGACCGCCATTTTGCTCAACTGCGCTCGAATGCAGATGCGCATGCGCCGACGCCACATCCATGTGCCTCTCGACGAGCCCATCGGAGAAGTTGAGACACATTCAGTTGCTGAGCGACTGGCGGATCACCGATTGAATCCGGAAGAGGAGTGTAAAGGTTCCGAGCTAAGTGCACGATTGACTCATTTCCACACTCAGCTATCGCCCACTCTGCGTAGAACATTTGAGCTGCGCGACATTGACGGCTTGTCGATCCAGGAAACGGCAAGGATTTTAGGAATACCGAGCGGAACTGTCAAAGCTCGCTCAGCACGTGCACGCCAAAAACTCAAGGACCTGATGCGGCATTCCCTCAAGCCGAGATCTCGCAGTTTGCGAGATCGAGCGCTCGGGTGCGGAAGTTCGGCAACTTCGCACCGCTGCTCTGTGAATGTGAGAACGACATGATTGGGCGAGCCCGCATTCGCATCGGTGGCG
>Ga0210400_10001233_pt1 | contig 25649 bp, 31 predicted proteins | sample IncBWH26MmetaG_FD_155456 | JGI IMG/M metagenome (GOLD analysis project Ga0210400, IMG submission 155456) | Forest soil microbial communities from Barre Woods Harvard Forest LTER site, Petersham, Massachusetts, United States - Inc-BW-H-26-M | ecosystem: Environmental > Terrestrial > Soil >...
CCGGTGCTACCGGTGTGAATGCCCTTCAGGGGACCTTGACAATCTCTGCTGGCTAAGGTAGTACATAGCGAAACAGGAGCCCCACTCCATGTCGCAGCCACGCATTTGTCTTAATGCCATCATCAAGAATGAAATGGTGAACTTGCCTCGTATGCTTGCGAGCGTGTGTCCACATATTACCGCGGCGGTAATTTTTGATACAGGGTCCACGGATGGATCACAAGCGCTTATGCGGTCCATGTTTAATACACATAGTATCCCACATCAGATTGTAGAGGGTGAGTTCAAGAATTTTGAGCAAGCCCGCAATAAGGCGTTGTTCTATGCGCAACGGTTCCATGCAGGGTTTGACTATATCATGTTCTGCGATGCAGACATGGAACTAGTGGTTGATGGACCACTACCAAAACTTACCGAAGAATGTTATAGCCTTTTGCAGCGCCAAGGATCGCTTGCGTATTACAATGCAAGACTTTTGCGAAAAGGCTCGGATCGCAAGTACCACGGTGTGACGCACGAGTACCTTGATGCACCACCGGCTAAGCTTTCAACCGATTGCTGGTGGTTTCGAGACCATGCTACAGGTTCCAATAGGAGTGAAAAATATGTCCGTGATACACGACTTCTTACTGAGTATCTTAATAGCCACCCTAACGACGGGCGCACTCTATTTTATCTTGCCCAGACTTACCGTGACAGTGGTGACCATACCCGGGCGATCGAGTTCTACCGACGCAGAGTTGACGTTGGCGGATGGGACGAAGAATGTTGGTACGCCAAACTCGCCATCGCACGGTGCTACCGAGCCCTAGGTAAAGAGGCTGAATTTATTCAAGCGTCTTTGGATGCATATAACTCGCGGCCCTCGCGGGCAGAACCCCTTTACGATCTTGCCCGGCATTATCGTGAAAAGGACAATCAACAACAGTCTGGCTGGCTTTTTGCCCAGGCTGGGTCGAAGATAAAGAAGCCGGGTGATTTGTTGTTTGTCGAGGAACATGTTTATGATTATGGGTTCACTGAGGAACTGTCTATACTGGGGGCTTACAACGATAAGACACGGGATATTGGCTTTGCTGCTGCTGATAAGCTTTCCCTTATGCGCAAGGTGCCCGATGTTGTCCGTGAGACTGCTAGGCGGAACTTGTTCTGGTATTTGCAGCCGATCAAGAATTACGCACGGTCTTTTAAGGCGTGGCGTATTCCGGAGGTAAATCCGGATAGCAAGTTTGTGAATTCTAACCCATCTGTTGCTTTCGTGGGCGATAAGGTGAAGGCAATTGTGCGAACGGTTAGTTATAGGATTAGACCTGATGGTAGCTACGATTATAACGGTAACTCTGCTATTCGTACCACTAGCTATTTGGCTGATTTTAATGAAAATCACCAGGGGTGGTTCCTCGAAAAAGCGGTAGAACTTCAGCGTCCTACTGGGTTCCCCGAACCTGTGTTCAAGGATGTGCTTGATGTTGAGGATATGAGACTTATCCCGATAAACGGAGAACTTTGGGCAAACGGATGTGTGCTTGAACAAAACCCACAAGCATGGCGTGAACAGTTTTTTATGAAGCTTAACCCAGATACTGGCGAGGTTACAGACTGGCGATATATCGAGCCGCGAATATACCCTAAAGAAAACCAAAAGAATTGGATGCCTATACTAGGTAATAAAAACTACATGGATAGTTGGGATGGACCATTGAAAGAAAAGGGTGTTGAGTTTATTTATAAACCTGAAATTAGAATTGATGAAAAGGGTAATGTTATAGGCCGGCAACCGGTTACCAAGGCAATAGATCAACTTTCAGGTGGTGGTCAGTGTATACCGTTTGACGGTGGTTGGGTTGCAATCGTTCACGAGGCACGTCCGGACCCTACCAACGGAAAGAGATATTACCAGCACCGATTTGTGTGGTTTAACCAGAACTATGAGTTGGTTAAAATCTCTAAACCATTTGTATTCTTTGATAAGCAAATTGAATTTGTTGCGGGATTAGCGCACGACGAGCATTTCAATAGGTTCATCGTCTCGTTTGGTGTGCTTGATCGTGAAGCATGGCTTGCAACAATAGACGAGCACGAAGTGAGGGATTTGCTATGGGCGTAAAGGTCGTCACTGGGTATATCGATATTCCTAATCACCCTCGTGGTGCCCACGACTACAAGGCGCTAGGGGAACAGCTATTGGGTTCTCTAGGGGACGTTGAAGCGCTTGTGTTCGACAGCGAGCAACAGAAGGTACAGGATACGTGGCTAGCGTCTTTTATCAAAGGTGTACCAAATCTGTCTCATTCAGTGTCGGATAACCCCGACAAGAATACAATTGCGTATCACTGTGTGCAGCACCAAAAGTTTGAATGGTTGCGTACTGCGGCAGCGGAAGATAAAGAGGCTGAAATATTTGTCTGGATTGACTACGGCATCATGCATGTACCCGGTGTTACCGCCTCGGTAATTAGTAAGTTCCTAAACCGGGTGGACAGTTATGGAAAGGTGACACTCCCTGGCTGTTGGATTAAGAAACAGGATATCGATCCAGCACACCCATGCTGGCGTTTTTGCGGCGGCGTAATGATCGTGCCTCGTGCACTGGTAAAGCCGTTTACGGCGTATGCGATGGGAACCGCGGCTCGCTATATTAGTGAGACCCGTAACGTGGAGTGGGAAGTTAACACCCTTGCTAGGCTGGAACTTCTTGACCAAGTTCCTATGGCATGGTATCAAGCGGATCATAATGAAACGATATTTACAGGTGCCCCATGAGTACAAAATATGAGCAAGTTAAAAGTGGAGATTATGATAGTTGGCCTAAAGTTCTTCGAATAAGGTGTTGTGATTGTGGACTAACTCATATTTTCAAATTTTCTCGTGAGGTAAAAAGGGTACAAATTTGGCGAGACAAACGGGCGACTAGTGCAACACGACGCGGGTTAAAAGTAAAAGCTAAGATTAAGAAATTGGCGGGGTCACTATGAAGGTCGGCGTAGTCACTGGATTTATCCCGCTTCCTGTGAAGCATCTGTCAGAGGATGATTACCATGAATTGGGGCGGAAGCTATCGAGGGCGTGCGAGGGTCATACGTTTTTTGTCGGAGGTGGAAAGCTGGAGAATTGTTGGGCTTACAATCTTTGTACTGGTCTTCCAACTGATATGCCAGTGCCTGCGGATCGGTATGTATCGCCTGAAGTCAATGTTATGTCGCATATTGTGCAGCATCAGCGCACGACTTGGGCGGAACAAGCATCAAAGGTCCACCCGGATGTAGAGGTTTGGTGCTGGTTGGATTATGGTATTTTGAAGCAGGGAGCGTGGCGGAATAACCCTGTGACAGAGAATAGCGTTAAAACTTTTCTGGCGCGTGTTTCTTTGTCACAGAAGCCGATGAATTATATTCCATTCCCTGGAATTGCTAAAAAAGGAATGGTCTATTCAGGTTGCAATAATTGGCGTTTCTGTGGTTCTACACATATCTGGCCGGACCCCTATATTCCGGCTATTGATCTTGTGTATAAAAACACACTAAAAGAGTGGATTTCTCGACATAAGACCGTGCCGCTTGATCTGCCAATTTGGGCGTTGGTTGAGCAAGTATCTAAGCTTCCTTTCCAATGGTATGCTGCTGAGTACGACGCTTCGCAACTAGACAACTATCCAGGAGGACCGTATGACCCCACTTTGCGAGCTAGCTAAAAAATACGAAACCGATAAGGGTGGTCAGCACTACCGGTATGGTGGTGGCGATAGTGATACTTGTCATGAATACACACCTGTGTATCACGAATTATTTGGGGAGCATCGCGATGAAATTAAACACGTACTGGAGATTGGCGTGCATGCAGGATCGAGCCTCCGGATGTGGAAGGAATACTTCCCTAACGCCCATATCGTGGGGATCGATAGTAACGCTGATTGCCTCAGGCATCAAGAAGAACGAATTAGTGTTTTTACAGCAGACCAAAACAACCCGCGCCAACTTGTCGAAGTCTTGTCGAAATTCGATCAAGACGCGCCCTTGTTCGATTTGATCGTGGATGACGGTTCACATGTGCGTGAGCACCAGATTACATCACTCAAGACCCTTTTGCCCTTTGTAAATGTGGGCGGGGTCTATGTGATTGAGGACCTTGGTACAGCACCAGGAGTGGAACAGTTTGCACCTATTTTCCAGTCTGTTCCGCAAGAATTAGGTTCTAAATTTCTGGCCATATGCCATGTTATTACTGGTGGTCTTGGTCCCAAGGTTCAACCTCATGAATGGCTGATTACTTTTGAGCGGATTGCGCCATGAAGGTTCTAATTACTGGTGTTGCCGGATTTCTCGGTAGCCACCTTGCGGATGCGATGCTGAAGGACGGTCATACGGTTGTCGGAATTGACAACATGATTGGTGGAGATAGGGATAATATTCCGGACGCTATCGGTTTGGATTTTTATCAGATGGATTGCCAGCAATTGGTACACAACCCAATTGTTATGCGACAAGTAGACCTTGTATACCATTGCGCCGCTCTTGCTTATGAAGGGTTAAGCGTCTTTTCGCCGCACACTGTGGTAGAGAGTATAGTGGGTGCGTCAACGGCTGTTTTCTCTGCCGCTATCCAGGCTAACGTAAAGCGGATTGTCCATTGTTCGTCTATGGCGCGCTATGGTGCTGGTCAACCCCCATTTGAGGAATGGCATTTGACTTACCCACAGGACCCTTATGGGATCGCCAAGGTGGCAGCGGAAAAAATTCTGATCAATCTATGTGATACGCACGAGACGGAGTATGTGATTGCTGTTCCCCACAATATCATTGGTCCGCGCCAGAAATATGATGATCCATTCCGTAATGTGGCTTCGATTATGATGAACCGTATGCTTCAGGGGAAGCAGCCAATTATTTACGGAGATGGACGCCAACAACGATGTTTCTCGTTTATCGACGATTGTTTGTCTTGTTTGGTTAAGATGGGCTTTCAGAAGGATGTTGTAGGCCACGTGATTAATATTGGGCCAGATGAACAACCTATAACAATTAATGAATTAGCAAATGAAGTTGCCTCTGTAACTAATTTCTTTAATCTCCAACCAATTTATATGCCTGGACGCCCTCAAGAAGTTAAGATTGCACTTTGTTCCTCTAAGAAGGCGCGAAAATTACTAGGTTACCAGACAAAAACTACGCTTTACAAAGGTCTTACGAAAATGGCTGATGCCATGATTAAGCGTGGCCCAAGGCCATTCCAATATCATCTCCCAATTGAAATCCAGCGCCCATATTGTCCTAAGACCTGGACCGACAGGATTTTTTAACCAGCAGGTGCTACTTATGATCTTGATCATGATCATAGGAGATTTCCATGGCTAAGGGCGGTGAAGGCGGTTACGGCGAGGGCGATAACGTCCATAAGGGTTCCGGTTCCAAGGGTTCCACGACTGCCGGCTATTCTATGCCTAAGGGTAAGGCTGAGGGTAATGCAGTTGGTGGGAAGCCTGCGAAGTTTGCTGAGGGTGGCGACACCCCGATGTTTGGCCATCAGGCCGCTGAACCCCAAAAGGAAGGCGTGACTGAGCATGATACCGGTTCGGACCAATCCACCGGTACGGGTGACAAGTTTGCCAAGGGTGGCTCGACCAAGATGTTTGGGTACCAAGGTTCGGTTCCCGCGCGTGACGGTATTACGAGCGCCCGGTAATGGCGGGATTTTCGCCTAAAGGTCCTGGAATTGGTGGGACACCGAAGGTTCCTAAGACCGGAAGTACGTCTGGGGGTCCTAGGTTTCAGCAAGCGGTTCGAGCACCTACTAATTTTCCACGGGTGAAGGTTTCCCGTAGGGATTATGCGAAGCCTGAGATGGGCGCAGAACAGCCTCTTGGTGCCACTGAAGGGTCGAAATCTTCGTTTGGCTCTACAGGTTTAACAGGAGAAACTTGATGGGACCTCTCATCAAACACTTGACCCCACTCAGTAAGCATGGACAGGTTGTTAAGCATGCGGGTAAGGGCGCTAAGCCTTTCCCGCCACAACCAAAACCTGGGGCTTTGACGCAAGCAGCGCCCTCACTCAATAACTATGCCAAGGCAACCCCATTGCCTACGCCTCCTCCGCCACCGATGGGTGGTGGAATGGGTGCCCCGCCTATGGGCGCACCTCCTATGGGAATGGGCGCTGGTGGTGCTCCTGGCCAAGACCAGGGCATGGTGTAATGAAAGAAGCTGATATCAAGGAAGTTTGCCGTCACCTTCGCGCCCGTGCGCCCGAAGAGTGGGATCAATTCGTTAAGGTATTTAACGAATACACGGCGGAAGCCGTAGATGCTGTGACCGAAGCGGATGCTGCCAACATCATGACAGCGAAGGGATTTGCCCTGGCCAATAAAGGCTGGCTGAATGTCTTCACTCATCTTGATGTGCCAACATCACCGACTACATTGATGGACCCTGCCTACGCCTTCATGCCGTAGCCAGATGACAGGAGAATAAAATGGTTGCCCCGATTGAAAAGACGGTGGATGCAAAGGGTATGCCCTTGCCACCGATTGATCCGAATGTTGTTGTCCCCCCAAGAGTTAAGCTGGAAGCCGATCGCGCCGCCCAGCTTCATGCCCAGGCATACAGCCCACAGGCTAATCCACCTGTTGTTACTGTACCGGTAACATCGTCGCCGACTGTTCAACCGGTTACTATTGTAACTCCAGCACCTTCTCAACCTAACGATGACCGTGCTTCCTGGGGCGTTAACGAATGGATGCACCAAGCCAAGTCCATGGAAGGACGGTTTAAGCAGACCCAGGAAACTGTCCAATCGCTCCAATCAAGCCTATCCGAAGTAACTGCTGCGCTTGCTAGTACCCAGGTCCGCCAGCCTGTGAACCAGCCACCACCGGTTACTCCTACTCCACCTGTTCCTTTGATCACCAAGGAAGACGTGGAAACTTATGGGCAGGACTTCTTAAGTGTGGCACAGCGCGCCGCTTTACAGGCGGTGCAGCCTACGTTGATGAAGCTTGAGCAAGATAATAGGCGTCTGGAACAACGGCTACAAAACCAAGCCAATCAAAGTATCGAGGCTACGCTTGATACTGAGGTTCCTAATTGGCCACAAATTAATGTGAGCCCCCGTTTTAAGGCTTGGTTGCGTTTACGAGATGTTTACTCACGTCAAGTAAGACAGGATTTGCTGAACCAAGCACATAAGGCCGCTGATGCCGCCGCGGTGGTTGCGTTCTTCAAGGGCTTCCTCGCTGAGGAAGAAGCTACAGGGTCCACTGAGTTTCTGACGAACCAACAGCCTGCGCTCACTGCCCAGCCTGCCACCCCGTCAGTAGAGCTTCAAACGCTCGCAGCCCCTGGCCATGCAAAGCCGGCTACCGGTACCCAACCGGGGCAGTCCGCTGATGCTCCCATCTGGATCACTCGCGGCCAAATCACGCAGTTCTATAAGAATGTGCGTGAAGGCGTGTACGCAGGCAGAGAACAGGATCGCATGAACGATGAAGCGATCATTTTCGAATGCCAACGCGCTGGTCGTGTTCGTTAATCAAGGGAGTTATTGACCATAGACATGGCTAACTCCCAAACATAGGGGTTAGTCATGCCCATTCCTTCTGGTGCATTTCCTATTGCCCCGGCTGGTGGCACTAGTATTTATCCGGCTGGCGGTACTGCTAACACCCTTCAGGCGACTGGGTTTATCCCGGAAATCTGGAGCGGCAAGCTTGTGGAGAAGTTCTACGCAAGCACTGTCCTTGCTGCGATTAGCAACACGGACTACGAGGGTGAAATTCGTAATAAGGGCGACCGGGTGAAAATCCGAACGAAGCCCACGATCACCATTAGAAACTACTCTGCCGACGAATTGCTTCCTCTGGACCGCCCAAGCGGTGGCACGGTGGAACTTTATATCGGTAACGGTAAGTTCTTCTCGCTGATCCTTGACGACGTGATGGAAATTCAGAGCGATCTGAATATTCTCTCTATGTGGTCAGACGATGCTGCCCAGCAGCTTAAGATCGCTGTTGACACCGACGTTCTGGATGGCATTGCCAACCAGATGGTTGCTGCTAACCGTGGGACGGCTGCGGGCGTCATCACCGGTAACGTCAACCTTGGCGTGACTGGCTCGCCACTTTCTGTTGTGGCGCGTGATCCTACCTCGGGCGAAGTTGAGTTGCTCGATGTGCTCATGCGTATGGGTCAGGTTCTTGACGAGCAGAACATTCCGGAAGTCGGCCGATGGGTCGTTATGCCGGCGTGGGCTGGCAGGATGGTCAAGCAGTCTGAACTCCGTCAGGCTTATCTGTCTGGTGACAGCGTTAGCATGTTGCGTAATGGGCGGCTGGGCATGATTGACCGGTTCACGCTCTATATCAGCAACCTGCTTCCGAACAACAGCACGGACGCTGTGAACTTTGCTCCGGGTGAGTGGCCGATCTACGCGGGCCATGCACATGGGCTCACGTTCGCCAGCCAGATTTCGAAGGTCGAAACGCTGCGAAGCGAGTTGACCTTTGGTCAGGTGCTTCGTGGCCTCCAAGTCTATGGCTATCAGGTTGTGGACGGCAAGGCGCTGGTCCAGGCCCAGGTTACCCCTGGCTCGTAATAAAGCCAGCCTTTAACACGAACTTAAGGCCCCCCGTGTAATAACGGGGGGCTTTATTATGAGGTTCACATGGCATTCGACATTGTGGGCGACTATCTAGACGATGCCAGGACCTTGCTCCAGGACCAACTCGTCCCGTATCGATATTCCACGTCTGACCTGATCAACGCCCTAAATCTCACAATGATGGACGTGCGACGGCTTCGCCCTGATCTTCTTATCGACTACCTCGATAATGTGCCTCAGTATGAGTGGAATGACGCAGCTTCTACGCTTGTTCCTGGTGTAGATGCTAACTTTGATGATGACGATAACCCTACATGGACCATGTGGGTGCCAATAGAACAGCCATTCCGCCGCGCACTAGTGTTTGGGATCGTCGGTCATGCTATGCAGCGTGATCAAGAGGATATCGAAGATGAACGTGCTCTTGCACGGTTGATGACTTTCGAGAATATTCTCACTGAAGAGAAATCCACTAAAGGTATGGCACCGCCGAAGGGTTAAAAATGTCAGACGACGGCTGGAATGAATTTTGGCTTGGTCCTACTGGCGCCACCGGTGCCAGCGGCCCAGCCTTCCTGGGAATTACCGGAGCGGTAACTGGCCCAGCGTTTTTTGGTGTGACCGGTGCTAGTGGTCCCGCTGCTGGAACGGTGGTACCAGTTGAGCCCCATACTGGCTATCTATATAAGCGAGCACGAATTGAGCTAGTAGGCGCCAGTGACGCCATGATACGTATGGCTATGTACGATGTGTTCGTTGAGTTCTTCAACGATAGCAAAGTATGGATCGAGCAAATTCCAGGGCTTCTTTTGCCTGGGATAGTCTTATATCAACTTGTGCCGGGTCAACCACAGAGCCTTGGTGATCCTATCCCTGCTGGTAAGATTATTGCGCTTACTGGTGTACTTGATTTGAATGGTATCTTTATTACGGCGGCTATGCCGCAACTAAACGTTTTGCAAATCCAATATCCGCAGAGTGTAACCACTCCTGTTTTTGCGGTAGTAGTAAAGAGCGTTGACAGGCCGCAAGACCCAGATTTGCCGGATATACCACAGTCGATTATGGATAAGTATGAGCCATATTTATTGGCTGGCATTAAAGCTAAACTTATGCTTCAACCTAATCGCCCATATTCAGACCCTAAAATGGGTTCGTTGAATTATCAGTATTTCCGACAAGGTGTAAATATCGCACGTGTGGCAGCTATGCGCCAGAATACTAACGGATCGCAGGCGTGGGCATACCCACAGAATTTCCGTACTCGTTCGCAGCAAGGTTGGGTAGTTTCAACCGGACAATGGTGGAACCTGTAAAATGGATATCGATCGCCGCGGTATAACCCGTGTAGATTTTACCATTGGAAACAATGTGTGGTGGGATGACCAATTGCAGCTTGGTGATCCTAGTGATTTTTCGTGGACGTTAAGCGGTGCAAACTTTTATCTCAGCATCAAGAACACAGATGACGATGCAACCCCGATACTCGCACTAACTAGTGCTGCTGGTCAAATTCAGGTAGTTGATCCGATCAATCGCATACTAGGTATGAATGTGCCTGATGCGACTATTCGTAATGCTCTACCTGAAGGGGATTACATCTATGACTGTTTGATGCAGACCATTTCCAGTGGGCAAGTGGATGGTTTGTTCTATGGCAAAATACACGTGGAGCAGGGAATAACCCTACCACCGACATGACAGTAACTCGAATTATAGTTCCTCAGCTTCAGCGTGCGCCATTTCCACCGATCCCGGTGTTGCCGGTGCGCGTGGTTGGGCCTACTGGCCCTGCTGGTGTTCAAGGTCCTGGTACTGGGCCTACAGGAAGTACAGGACCTACAGGTATTACGGGAGCGGTAGGTACAGGACCTACAGGATTTACTGGACCAACAGGTGCAACAGGTAATACCGGTGCAGCAGGGGCGGGTGGTGCACAAGGCGTAACTGGTCCTACAGGACCAACAGGTGCAACAGGTAATACCGGTGCAGCAGGGGCGGGTGGTTCACAAGGTGTAACTGGTCCTACTGGACCGACCGGTGCAACAGGGTTGACTGGTAATACAGGAGCAACCGGTGTAACAGGTCCAACTGCGACAAATTCGGCATTTGTTACTGCGATGTCGAGTGAAGTAGCGTTACGTAGTATCCAGTCTATGGGTATTGGTGGATTTCCTGGTGGACAAAAAGGTAAAACGGGAAGTACAGGATCAACCGGTGCTACAGGTGTAACTGGGAATACCGGTGCTACGGGGTCAACAGGTAATACTGGACCTACCGGAAACACAGGGAATACTGGACCTATAGGTATAACTGGGCCTACTGGGCCTACTGGGCCGACTGGTAATACAGGTAGTACAGGATCAACTGGACCTACCGCGGCAAATACAGCGTTTGTCACCGCAATGGCTGCTAAAGAAGCCTTACAAGCGGTTGCAGATTTTTCCATAGGAGGATTATTTAGCGGTTCATCTAAGGGAAAGACTGGACCAACAGGCGTAACAGGGGGAACTGGAGCGACAGGTATTACAGGACCTACTGGTCCCACCGGTTCAACAGGAATAACAGGGCCGACAGGACCATCTGGCGCGACCGGGTATGGTTTTGCTGCGACAATGGGAGGGGCGACTGCTCTTGGTGGCTCACTCGGAAAACTAAACTTCAACACGAAAACGTTTGATATTGGGGCATTTTTTAGTACTACAACTAACCAGTGGACCCCTCCTGCGGGTATCGTCCAAATCGATCTTACGCTTACTATAGCGTGCGTTGAGGCTGGGAGTGTTTCTCCTTGTGGCCAAGTAGCGATTTATAAAAATGGCGCTCTTTTGGGAAGTAGCGGATACTGTTCAACCAATACTTCGAACCAAACTGTTGGTGGGTCATGCACTGTGGTTGATCAGGCAAATGGAACTGATACTTACGAAGCCAGAGCAGAGTTATTAGCTGGTTCTAGTGGAACAGTTCAAACTGCTGGGTCTGTGTTTTCTGGTTTCACAGTGAACGCGACGATAAATGCGACGGGACCAACTGGCGCAACAGGTCCAGGAAATGCATTCGTGCAGGCTATGACTGTTGATGTGGCTCGTATGTGTCCTGGAGGTACTTAACTGAAAGTATAGAGTTTTCACGTAGGTTCGATCAACTAGGAGGAACTTAACCATGGCTACGACACCTAACTCAATTGTTACCGTTCAAACGCCGAAGAACGGTAAGGTTCAGATTGCTAATGGGGATGCGCAGACCCAGAAGACCGTGTATACGGGTGGCGCAAACGGTAGTAAGTTGGTGGGGCTTATCTTTTCATCGACTGATACATCTGCGCGCGATGTGCAGATTTCCATTACGAACGGTGGCACATCTTACGTGCTGGGAACTGTCACTGTGCCTATCGGTGCCGGTAACTCTGGCTCCGTTCCGTCTGTGAATGGTTTTAACAGTACACAGTTGCCGGGTCTCGCCGTAGATAGCGATGGCAATCCGTTTATTTTCTTGCTTAGCGCGAGCGACACGTTGACGGTTTCTGCGCTCACTACCGTGACCAGCGGCAAGCTGATCAGCGTCAACGTTATGGGTGGTGATTTCTAAGATGTTCACCAACGCCCAAAGCAGACTATACGCGCGAAGATGGCTCCACGGAGGGGCCGTCTTCACGCTTTATACGTCTTCTTCTACTTATATTCCAACACCAGGATGTTCCACTTGCCGGGCGATTGGACAAGGGGGTGGCGGTGGCGGCGGTGGCGGTGCTAAACAAGCGTCTGGCACCGCCGCTTCTGGGGCTGGAGGCGGCGGTGGCGGTGGTAAATTTGATACTACGTTTCGTATTTCTGATTTAGGAGTATCTCAAGCTATTACTATCGGTGCTGCTGGTCAAGCGGGTATAGCAGCTACCGTAAATTCTACTGCTGGAGGTAATGGTGGAGCAGGTGGTGCGACTACATTTGGTAATTTAGCTTATGCAGGACGAGGCGGTGGCGGTGCTGGGGGCCAGCTTAATGCTGCTAGTGGTGGGGGTGGATCAGCATCATGGGGTACGGGTTCAAATAACGGTGTTGATGGGGGAAACTCTTCAGGTACTGCTGGTGGAGCCGCTGGAAATTTTGGTAATGCTGGCGGCAGTGGCGCAAATGGTAGTAACACTTCTGTTTACGGCGTGGGGAGCAGTGGTGCTGGATGTGGCGCAACTGGTGTAGCTTTTGCAGGAGGCATTTGCTTAAACGGAGGTGCGGGTGGTGGTTCTGGCGGCGGCATTACTTCCGCTCCTGCATCTAATAATGGTGGAAATGGTGGGGTAGCTTTTTCTGGTGGGAATACTAACGTAGGCGGATTAGGAGGTACATCCGGTACTCCAAACGGTGCTAATTCCCCAGCGCTTATTGAACTATATGTTCCTGGTCATGGTGGTGGCGGCGGATATGGGAATTCAGCAGGAAATGCAGGAAATGGTGGAAATGGTATACAAGGTGGCGGTGGTGGTGGTGGCGGATCATGTTTGAATGCTAATACGCCGGGAACTGGCGGTACTGGCGGCGCTGGATGGCTTCTAACTATAGAGACATAATATGGCTGTTTATATGCTTACAGGAAATGGACCTCCTAATGTGATTTTATGGGACGGTTCATCTTCATATACGCCGCCTTCTGGGATGATTTTGGCAGTGTATAATGCATCTACGTTTGCTGCTGCTGTAACTACATGGAATAATAGCTTAACTTTATCGCAATGGCAGGCTATTTGGCAATCTAATCTCGATATATTTTTAGATCAATTCATGAATTTGAATGCGTTCATTCGCGCAGGTACGTTGACAAATGTAACGGGTACACAGGTGGGAAACTTTTTGGCGACTATATGTAATAATTATCGTACGCTTCGTGCATCTATTGCAGCGGCAGCAACCCCCGCTGCTGTGCAAGCTATTAACATAAACTCTGGTTGGCCTGCTAATCCATAAGGTTTGCCCATAATGCCTAGATTTTCACCGTATCAAGTTCCAATCCCATTGCGAGTTGTTGGGCCGCCTGGAGCTACAGGCAACACCGGTCCTACGGGAACGTCAGCAGCGCCAACAGGACCTACTGGACCGACTGGGGCAACTGGACTTGCGGGTACTGCGACTAATACAGGAGCGACAGGTGCAACAGGACCAACTGGAACATTTAATACCGGCCCTACAGGACCTCCAGGGAATGTTACAGGAGCAACAGGGGCTACAGGAGCAACAGGGAACACCGGCCCAACTGGAGCTACTGGAACGGCTGGTAGCGCAACTAACACAGGAGCAACGGGTCCGACTGGTCCAACTCCTGGATCGACAGGGCCGACTGGGCCTACGGGACCGACTGGGGCGACTGGTCCGACAGGGTTCACTGGAAACACAGGACCGGGTACAAAGCTGGCAGTAATATTGTTCTCTCAGTTACCGTCTGCGGTAACTGCTGGCGCTGGTACACAATACCTTGTTACAGATGCAAGTACCAACGTGTTTGGGTCCACGTTTACCGGTTCAGGGTCTTTCACGGTGCCAGTATATTCTGATGGCACCAATTGGCGAGTAGGGTAATGCCTGTTCAACGTATCTGGCTTGTCCCCATGCCCCAACGTGTGGTGGGACCTACTGGTCCTACCGGGGTGACAGGTGCGACTGGATTTACGGGATTTACTGGGTCAACTGGGTCAACCGGACCTACAGGATCGACTGGTTCAACTGGGCCTACAGGTCCAACTGGTCTTCCAGGTTCTGCGGTAAATACAGGTGCAACTGGTAACACTGGTAACACTGGGAATACTGGTCCGGCTGGTGGTCAAGGTATTCAGGGCGTGACTGGTCCTACTGGACCTACAGGGAATACTGGTAACACTGGGAATACCGGTGCGCAAGGCGCTGCTTCTAATACAGGTGCTACGGGGTACACAGGTAATACAGGTCCTACTGGTGTAGCTGGCCCTACTGGTCCTCAAGGTACTGCGGTGAATACCGGTGCGACTGGGCCTACAGGAAATTCCGGAGTTGGGACCAAAAGCTTTGCAGCGTTTCAAGGTGCAACGGCAGGTGCATGGTATGCAATCGATAATATAGCTCATGATGGCGGTCAAACATATACGTTAGGGACTATATGGCTTATTCCATGGGTTGCTCCTGATACTTTTACAATTGATCAGCTTGGGGCTTGGTGTCATAACGGTAATGTAAGCACTCAACTTGCTATGACTATGTATGGGTCCGCAGCAGATGGGTTACCAACAGGTGCTCAACTTGCCGCTGCACCAGCAACAATGAATACTACATCGTCTGGGCCTGTTTCTGGTGCACTTGGTAGTAATATTTCAGTGACCAAAGGAACACTTTATTATTTTGCTATGCAAGTAAATAGTAATTCAACTGATCTTGGTGGATTTCAGTCTTGGCAAGCACCGGCTGGTGTGCTTATTGGGGATAGTTCTTTAGGTAATCTAACTAGCGGAGCTAATGAAGGACTTGTTGGGTATTTTGTAACTGGTCAGTCTTATAGTACATTTGGGTCTATGACCGGGGCTAGTTTACAAGCACTAAAGACCGGTGGTGGCGGATCACCTAAGCCGTACTACCACGTAACGAGTGTACCGTAACATGTGGACAAAGATCAAAGCGTTCCATTGGAACTCTCTCACGGTGGCATGGTCCCATTTTCTCCTGTGGGTCGGGCTCGCACAGGAAGCCCTATACCAGTTTCCTGATGTGGCACAGCAAGTAGGACTAGCGCAATATGTCCCTCCTAATTATCTTGGGCACTATACTCTTGGTATTGCTGCTATTACTTTGGCTGCTCGCATGCGTACTCTAAAGAGAGACCCACAATGATAGCTTTCCTTGGACTAATCGGGCAATTTTTCCAGCTTGTTCCTGGGCTTACTGGGCTTGGGCAGACGTGGGTAAAGGCTCACTACGATGCACAGACCCAACAGATTATGGCACGGCTTCAGTGTGATCGAGATACAGCAGTCGCGGTCCTCCAGATGCAAAGTGAAGTGCAGGTAAAGTGGTGGTTTGTTGCGGCTATACCGCCTCTCTTTGCTTTGCCTTTTGTCTTGTATGTTTGGCGTTGTGTTGTTTGGGATAATGTGGTAATGGGGGGAGCTACCTCTACACCAGCACTTGGAGGTAACCTTGCGACGATCTTTGTGATGATTGTCACATTTTATTTTGCTGCTGGTATGCGTAAATAGGAGACCCACATGGCCATCCATATCAAAAAGAGCCACGAAGGACTGCTTCATAAGAACCTTGGCGTACCGCAAGGTAAGCCTATCCCATCTGGCAAGTTGGCTTCTGCGAAGAACTCTGCTGATCCGGCAGTGCGCAAGCGGGCTACATTTGCCGAAAACGCTAAACATTGGAACCACAAAGGTAAGTGAGGATACCCCCATGCCCGAAGTTAGTGATGAAGGTGCATACGAAGCTATCGTGACGCCTACGAGCGTTGACTACGTGAAAAAGCCTGAACCAGAGAAAACAGGTCAGGCGTATGTTGAACCTGCGCGTGCCAAGACCACACGTGAACTGGAAATCGAGGCTGGCAAGAGGCGTGTGGAGCAGTGTGCACGTGAGATGGCTAATCGTCCTCCTAGAATTATTTCTGAGGCAGAGCGACGGGCACAAGGGTTTAACGTTGAAGTGTTCAGGCCAAATACGGTATATGCTGATCGAGTGACAAGCGTTAACGGTATGCCGGTTAATCAGCAGCTTGGCGCATTAATGCGGAGAGTTGGATCGAATAATGGCCAGAAAACCCCAAGTTCGTAAATATCCTGCGCCTGGACATGCTAGAGAAAAGCGTAAGGCATATAAACGTAAGCGATACGCAGAAAATAAGGCGGTTATATTAGCCGAACCGAGCCGTGCAAAATCTAGATTGAAACGAACTGAGCGATTGCGTGGAGGCGGCCATCGCCGGTATGATCTATGGAAACTTTATAGAATTACAGAAATAGAATGGGCTGACATGTTTGCGGCTCAAGGATGTCGTTGTGCGTCTTGTCCGTCAATAGAACCTTTTGGTAACGGATATTGGCATACAGACCATGATCATGTGACTGGTAAAGTTAGAGGTATTTTATGTGGCCCATGTAATATGACGCTAGGTCACGCTAAAGATGATCCAGAACGGCTTCGTTCTCTTGCAGATTATGTGGAGAAACATCGTGGGAGGAATTAGGATCGACAAGGGCGGTGGAATGTTGCCCGCCTGGGATAGTAGATTTCTCCCGGAAGATCAGGCTTCTTTTTGCCAAAATACATATCTTTACTCCGGGGCCATTATAGGGTGGAGAAAACCAAAGTTACTGCGTGCCCTCACTAACTCGGCTGCTAAGTCTGCTTACCGTATCCCCACAATAACTCAGGGTATAGCCCAGGATATTCTTACTTTTCTGGGTAATCCACTTGCCAATGATACGGTGACAGTGGGTGAAATAACCTATAAATTTGTGAATACACCTACAAACCCATACGATGTGTTACTGGGCGGTACTGCTACTAAGTCTGCCCAAGCCCTATTCCAAGCTATAAATACAGGTTCTTCTGACATAGCAGTTGTAGGGAATAATACTCCTGCAAATCCTGCTTCGACTAGTGCTAACCCATTTGTCGGCTTCCCATTTGCGCTCCAGGGCACCACAAATACGCCCGGGGCTAACACTATTGTCCTTATTCCGGTTACCCCATACGCGACTATGAATGTTAGCGCTATCAACTGTGTGCCGCAGGCCACGGTTGGCGGTGCCAAGTTCAAGGGGGTGATCTATGACAACGTCAACACGATCAACACGGCCGGCACGGCATATGTCAACATCCCGTCCTCGCTTCTGGGTACGGGTAGTGAAGTGGTTGGATGCACTGCTGGAACGACTGTTTCCAGCGTTCTAGCTATACCGCTTACACTCCAGGCTGGCCGGACATACTGGCTTGGCTTCATCATGGATACCGCGATCCCGCTTCAGTTATCAAGCAATGGTACGATCGCTGTTTCCAATTCGAACAAGTACACCAACGGTCCCCCGAACCCCTTCCAAACAACCTCTATTAGTGGGGTGACAACCGGAGGTACGACCGTTGGCTCTTTGCAAACGAGATATAATCTCGGTCAGCCGAATTGGCAGATATGGGGTACGTCTTCGACGTTGAACTCTAATGATCCATTCAACAATATTACCGGGACGGTAATTACGCTGCAAGCCCCGGCCTACGGCACGGCGTTTAATAAGACGCCGGTTGCCGAAAGCACCGGAGGTGCACGGTTGTCTTGGGCCGGGGCGACATTTACTGGTGGTGCAAACCAGACTTCTGACACCACGTTCACAGGAGCATCGACATGGTTAGAATTCCTGGACCAGGACACGGATGTATTGAGAACACCGGTGGTGGACGACACGTTTCAGAGGTACTACTTTGCGAGCCCGTCTGTGCCCCCGCAGTACAACACTTACGACCGTATATCACGGTCCCTCCCCGCTTTTTACCTTGGAGTGCCAGCGCCGCCAATTGCGCCAGCTTTGTCTATTATCGGTGGTGGGACACCGACACAGATCGGGTTCCCAGGATCATCTAATTCTAATACCCAGAATGTTCCTCCTGGTAACCCGACTGTTATTCTCTACCCAGTTTCCACTACTGTACAAGTAGCACTTAATGACATTAGCTTTATGGTTGCTCAGTTACCGGCTGGAGTAGGATTTTCATTATTTGGTATTCTTTGTGCATCTAATTCTTCTGGTAATCCAGGAGATGTTATTTCTTTTGGTACTCCGCAACTTCCTACGGGGCCGCTTAGTTCTCCCCTTACAGTTGTATCTGCATTTACTGTGCCTCCCACTTTGTTACCGAATACCCAGTATTGGATTGGAGTGGTTTGCGTAGGACAGCCATCTGGGGTTTCCCCCGTAGGACTTCAATTTCAGTTATCTGACACCGGGACCCAAGGTTTTTCCGGAACCTTTACTGTGTCTGGCGGATCGGTAGTTTATCCGACTGATCCGGCAACAGGAGCACCACAAGCGCCTGCTATGACAGCAAATTATCCTGATTTGCAGTTGTGGGCAGACGTGGCTCCAGGGAGCCAAGCATTACAGGAGACAAGAGCGTATGTGTACACGTGGGTCACCGCGTACAATGAAGAAGGTCCGCCGAGCCCTCCAGCAATCCTCACGTCCTTTGTCAACTCGACGTGGGTTGTTGGGTTACAGCCGCCCCTCGCACAAGATATGGGCACCTTACGTAATATCGTCAAAGCCAATATTTACCGCACCATGGCTTCGGTCCAGGGCGGAACGGTATTCTTCTTTGTGGGGTCAGTCGCTGCAACAGCTACGACATTTATCGATGCGGTTACAGACGATGTGGTTGCAGGTAATCTCATCCTACCCTCGACAAACTGGTTCGGTCCACCGGCTACTCTCCAGGGCTTTGTCTCGATGCCTAACGGGATGATGGCCGGATTTGTAGGAAATGAGGTGTGGTTCTGCGAACCTTATCGGCCTCATGCATGGCCATCACAGTATGTTGTTACCACGGACTACCCTATCGTGGGGTTAGGTGTAACCGGTATAACGCTTGTAGCAGCCACGGTAAAGAACCCTCAGACATTTACGGGTGTAAACCCTACCACCATTACGCAGGCGCGTATTCCTCTGCCAGAGCCGTGTATCTCGCGAGGTAGCGTGCTCTCTACTGACAACGGGGTTTATTACGCTAGTGCCAACGGACTTATAAAGGTGGGAGGCGCTGGTACTGTAGGGAATATAACTCAAAGTTGGTTTACCAGGGAGCAGTGGGATAAGTTCACCCCACAGAAGTTTATCCGTGCCGTCAAGAATGTGAGCACGTATTTCGCGTTTGCTTCTACGGGAGTGACAAATGGGCAAGTGGATAACTCAGTTGCTCAACAAGGTTTCACACTTGAACTTAGTGAAGCTGATCGAAATAGCTTCACTCTTTGGCCTCAAGTTGGTGGCCATAGGATTGGTTTTAGTCCTCTCACTAGCCCAATTTCTCTTAACATTGATAATGTTCTTTCTGATCCTTGGAGTGGCGTTGCATTCTTGGTTGCAGGAGGTGGCATCTATTACTACGACTTCACCGACCAATCGCCCGCAATTACACCGTTCCTTTGGCGATCCAAGAAATTTCAAGGACCGCACAAAGAAAACTTCGCAGCGTTCAGGCTTTGGTTCGACATTCCTCCTGGAGGCCCACAATCGCCTCCATCTCAACGCACTACTGTCCCATTTAAAGAGCATCCTGCGACGGTTGCACAAATGAGTTATGTGCCCGGTATGTTTGGGGTGGTACGGGTTATAGCTGATGGTTTGTATATTACAGAACGCGAAATTCGCACTTCTGAGGAATTAATGCGTGTTGCTGCTGCACAGAAATATTCGACGTGGCAACTTGAAATCGAAGGCGTCGTGTCGGTTACAAATATGAAAATGGCGACCACGGTAAAAGAGCTAGGGCTCATGAAGTGAGGGATTAATGACGCAGCCTAGCATTTTTCTAACAGGTGACCAAGGACAGAGCACTGACCAACCTGCTGCGCCTCAATTGCCGGCTATCCCTGCATATGATGGGACGCCTGAAGGTTTGGCATCGACTATGAGTGCGTTGGTTGAGACTACTCGTCGGCTTGCAGGGCAAATTCCTTTTCCTAATAATGAGAACCAAGGTGGAGGCCGTAACTCGTTTCAGTCACCTAAACAGCAGTTTAGTAATAAACCTAACCCCCAAGATAAGAAGCCTCAGCAAAAAGGACAGACGGGGCGGTTTACAGAACAATCACGGACTAAATCAACAGTAACAGTTAAAGACAGTAATAGTGGGGCTACTTTGACATATCAGCAGATTACTGGCTTGGTTATGAAAGATAACGTCACTGGCGAGACTTGGGAGTGGAAGTTGTGACGATAAGTATTACTCCCAGTACACTTGGACCTTTTAGTAAAATAACTGCAATACATTTTCCTGTTAGTGCTATACCTCCTGGATATCCGTCCACAGTTTATGTATGCTTGTTAGGTGGTGACGGATTAGGAATTAGTCCTTTTCAACCTCCAGGTGCGAAAAGATCATTCAATTGGCCTTATGGCTCTCCATGTTTAGATTTTGGTGAAAGCGGGCCTTCTCCTGACCCTATCATAACACCGCTAGTGGTAGGGCATGGAGATAGTCCTCCTGGATATGTAGGGCGAGATCACCCATTTAACCCGCCGTTTCCTATGGTTAAGGTCATGATATGGAAAGAGCCGGACCCTTCTGGACCTGGAACGGTAACATATGCCGGCGGGTTCTATTTAACTAAAAGTGTGGCTGATGCTATAGCAGCGAACCCGATCAATGCTGGATTAGTTAAAGTCCAGTCCTACGTCTGGAAATAGAGAAAGTTTACCCTTTCAGTCTATTGCTCAATGGGACTGTGCTCCCGGCGCAAAAGGTAAACCAATGGCTTTCAATTTTTCAACGGTGTACGATCCAAATGTGGGGCGTGGGCCGGGGGTACCTCCTGGTAGCACTACATCCGGACTAACTGCGGTTTCCCAGTACGCTGAGCAGCTTATGCAGCAGCAGTACGCGTGGGGGCAGGCTCAATTCCAGCAAAATAGTCAGCTTACTGATCAGGTCGTTGGCAACTTGATGAGTTTATACGGCCAGTTGACAGGCGCTGGCAATCAGCTAATGTCTCAATATCAGTCGCTTTTTGCGCCTGAGTACCAGCAATTGGTGACCGATGCCAACAATTACTCCTCGCAAGCGCGTATTCAGCAAGCTATGGGCGCTGCTGAAAGCGGCGTTGCACAGCAATTTAATGGTGCGCGTAACGCTGCGCTGGCCGATCTTCAATCATTCGGTATTGACCCATCAAGCGGTCGATATGCGGCTTTGGATGCCGCGGAGAGGACCCAGGCCGCTGCGGCGCAGGCGGGTGCAGGGTTTCAAGCAGAACAGGCGACAGAAGCCACGGGGCGTGGTCTACGGAGTGAAGCGCTACAGTTGGGTTCCGTTATGCCTAGCCAAGCTACTGCGGCCTATAACGCTGCGGAGGGGGCTGCTACCGCCGGTGAGAATGCGAAACTGGCAAACGCCCAAGAAGGCGTGAATATGTTGGGTTCGCCCACACAACATGGGGCGGTTGCTCAACAGCTACATCAGGCGCAGTCGTATCCGCCTTTCCCTAATCCAGGTGGTGGGGGAAGTAACAGTGGGAGCGGTGGGGGTAGTAGAACCTATTCCGCGGATAATACATGGCGCCCTGCATTTGGTGGTAGTCAAGGACTTAGTTCGCCCGATCAGCAAGACACTCAAGGTCCTAATGCAATGGACGTTGAACTACAAAGGGAAGGCTTTGCACAGCAGCAGCAAAATGCAAAAATGAGTGGTAGTAACGGCGGTATTATGCAGCTTGGTGATCAGCCTTCTGCGGATCAGTCTGGTGTATATGATGCTAGCCAATATGGCGGGTCTCCTGTTGATCCCAATGCTGGTGAAACTTATCAACCAACGCCTGGGTTCGATCAAGGCGCGTTGCCACAAGATCAGTATTCCCAAGATATGGGTAATTTCGCTAACGATAGCAGCGGTAGTACGCTTCCAATGGATACGAGTTCCTCGGATACTAGTTCTCAACCTTCGTTTGACACCAGTGGAGATCAGCCATTTGTTGATACCTCAGGTGATAGCGGTTATGCTGAAGGTGGCGCTATTCCAGTTTCTAAAAGTCCTAGTCGTGGACGCAAAGTGGATGATATCCGGGCTCGGGTTAATCAGACCAATGAACCTGTGCGCCTCAATGCCGGTGAGCACGTAATGACGCGTGCAGCGGTGGCAAAACACGGACGTAAGTTCTTTGACGATATCAACCGGAAAGCCCGCGGGGGCGCCATCCCTATGAGTAGGTAATCCGATGAAACTCAATGATGACAGCCAGTCCGAAAATGTTGTCCATAAAGAGGATGCAATTTCCGACCCAACGGATTTGTCCCAATATGTTAAGCCGCTGTTTCAAAGCGGGGGCGCCCTTAGTCTTGGCGATGCGGCGGTAAATCTGGGTAATAGGTTCAAGAATATGATGGGATATAATCCACCCCCTCCACCGGATAGCGGTGATTTGGCAGACCAAGCAGGATACAACAATATTGGTCGTGGGTTTGAAGACGGTGGCGAGGTTGATAGTGGTCAACCGGCGCTTCCCGGCGTGGGTTCAAATCAGAGCACTGACGAGACGCCTAGTTCCATGATGGATAGTGGCGGTGGTCAGACTGGTACAAGTGGGCCACAACAAGGTCCATTTACGCCTAATGAACAAGCCCTGAATACTCGCGAGGATGCACTTAATAAGTCTGGTCTTGGCGGGGCATTTAAGACAGCGCAGCAAGGGAAGATTGCTTCTGCACGCCAAGAAAATGCTCAAGGGGATACTAGCGGGCAAGGACCTACCGAAGAGGAACAAGCCCGGCAAAGTCCATTTTCTCCAAAAGGTATTACCGAAGGTATTGGTAAGGCGGTAGGTGCCGCTAGCAATGTCCTTCCTGGGGGGTATGGAAATGTAGCAAGGAAACTTTCGCACGAGATTATTGATTATGCCCAACAGGTTAGCGGTGGTGATCCTGAACAGCTTTTCAACAGCCATATGATGGACCAGAATACTGCGGGAGCGATTGTAAACAAAATAAACCCTGACGGGTCACACCCTAGCGAAAGCGAAGCTGGGTTACAGTACGCTCATGATAAAGGTGGCCCTGATGCGGCACTTGGTTTTATGCAGAACCGGGTGGCGAACTATAATTCTATTCGTGCTTGGGGTGCCGCTGCGTTTGACGGTAATAACCTTCAGGCGTCTATTGATGCTGGTAATCGCGCATTCAAGGCGCTACCTCTTAGTGAGAATATCCATTTTTCTCCAGGGCAAGAAGGCACTGTTACCGCCACGGTAGTTCATCCAGATGGTAGTGATCCTGTTCGTTGGAACCTGACTGGCTCACAATATCGGGAATTGCTTAGAGGTAATAGCGGTTTTCCTTACGATCTTGTCCGTGATCCCAATGCTGTTTTGGCTAAACTAGCCAGTGAAAACCACGATCAGTGGGCTGATCCTAGTTCGCAAGGCGTTAAAGACGATGGGGTCCACGGTGTAGTTCCAGACAACCTGAAAGCCCTTGGGATAAACCAAGCCATGTTCAATTTATCTTGGCAAATGTATCCTTGGTCTTCACAGCAAGGACAACGTATGCAGTTCCTTGCTGGGCAAGTACAGACAAAAGCAAAATATGCGCAAGAATTAGCAGTTGCCCAACAGCAAGGTATGAACCGTGCCCAATACGCTGGAATTATTGGTGGGTCTCGTGAACGGGTGGCAGAGACTGGTGCACAGAGCCGTGAAAAAGTAGCAGAGACTGGCGCGAAAAGCCGGGAAGACGTGGAGGCTACTAGATCACAAGGCCAGAAAGATATTGCGAATACTCGTGCACAATCATATGATCAGCGCACATTACAGGTAGCGAAAACCGCTAACGATAAAATGCTTCAGCAAGCGGGCACGGCTGCTGATCAAATCAAGGCTCGCCAGAAGGATACTGTCCTTAATGGCCTCCTAAAAGGGACAATGACCCCAGATGACGCAGATACCTTCCTTAAGCGAAATGGATCAAGTCTCAAAGAGTTACTTGCCCCCCAACAGGGCGCAACGCAGGCGCCGCAAGTCCGCGCTGGTGCAGGCTCTCAAGCAGCAGGGACTTCACCCGGTGGTCAATGGGTACGCAACAAAGCTACGGGCTCGGTTGAATGGAGGCCCGCCCAAGGGGGTGGTCAGTAATGAGCGACCAAACGAGATTGGCCGCCCTGAGTGATGGTCCCACCTCGGCATTGATTAATTCAGCCGGTGCAGTGAGATCATTCGCAACCGGTGGGGCGGTTGCACCTACAGAAGCCCAAAAAGAAGCGGGGAATTACCGTAAGGGTCACGTGCGCGTGCACGGGATGGACCTTTCTATTGAGACACCTAAGGGGGCGAAGCGCTCGGGTAAAGGTAAAGATGGTAAGCCATGGAGCGTGACAATGCCCGCTCATTATGGTTATATCCGTGGTACCAAAGGCGCAGATGGAGACCACGTAGATGCCTACCTTGGACCACACCCAGGAAACCCCAACGTGCACGTGGTTGACCAAGTGGACGCATATACTGGAAAATTCGACGAGCACAAAGCACTTATTGGGTTCCAGTCCCGTCAGCACGCCCTTGACCATTACAACAGAGGATTTAGCGATGGCCGCGGAAAGGACCGCGTGGGAGCGGTTACTACCTTGCCTGCGCACAAGTTTCGGTCGTGGGTGGAGAAGGGTCGGCGCACCCGGCCTTTGGGTACCTTGCGTGTCAACCGAACCCAAGATGATCCTTACCTTGCGGGAATAAGCCAAAACCATTGCACGCTTGACATCGACAAGCGCGTTCCTAAGACTATGGTGGTCAAAGGTAAGTCCTTTGACCCTGTGAAATATCTTGCAGTTCACGAGACTGATGAACGTAAGCATATGGACGTGGGGATGAAATATGAACCTGCTCATAGGCTTGCTCTTAAGGCTGAACGCGCTGCTGTTGAAGCCGATGGAATTGATTGGAACGGCTATCAGGAGCAGATGCATAAGCTGGCTGGTATCACTCAAAAAGAGAAGAACCCGCATCCTCCTAGCGATCTTTATAAAGGGCCATTCACCAATGCGGGACAGCGTAAGCTTACTCGCGAAGGCGATAGTGCACCTGATGTGAAAAAATATGCTGAAGGTGGCGAAGTCGAAGGGGGTTATGAGCCTCTTTCTGACGACGAAGTACAACGAATGGGGTTACCGCCCGGTGGTCCTGGCGGTGGAGATTATGAGCCTCTTTCTGACGAGGAAGTTCAACAAAGAGGACTTAATCCAAATGGACCTGTAGAATATAATACCGCTGGCGAAGCCTTGAAACGAGGTGCACAAGCAGTGCTCCCTGGGCTCGGGTCTATCCCTGCCATGATTGGTGGTGCTGAGGTTGGTT
>Ga0210400_10001234_pt1 | contig 25637 bp, 26 predicted proteins | sample IncBWH26MmetaG_FD_155456 | JGI IMG/M metagenome (GOLD analysis project Ga0210400, IMG submission 155456) | Forest soil microbial communities from Barre Woods Harvard Forest LTER site, Petersham, Massachusetts, United States - Inc-BW-H-26-M | ecosystem: Environmental > Terrestrial > Soil >...
GTTGTTTGGTTGCGGCTCGGCTGCGCTGTGGCCTTCGTGGTTAAGTTTTGGGGTTCCTCCTTCTTTTCCTCCGCTTCCTCCTTTCCTCCGTGTTTCAAAGGTTTTGGGTTTTGGTTGCGGCTCGGCAGCGCTGTGGTTGCTTTGGTATTGCTCAGGTTACGGCTCACCATAGCCGATAAAACGGCTTGCCGGATATAGTTGAGGAATAATTAAAAAAGATGCATTCGAATCGCTATCCTTTGCGTATTAGCTTGCAGGAGGCATGGTTTGGAGGCTCATCAGGAAGGTCGGCTTGAGGCGGCTCTGGAGAAAGCGGTCCAGGGAGACCAGACGGCCTTTGCCGAAATTGTCCAGGAGCATCAGGGGATGGTTTTCAGCATAGCCTATCATTTCCTGCAAAACAGGTCCCTGGCGGAAGAGCTGGCGCAAGAGGTGTTTCTGCACCTGTACCAGAACCTGGGCAGCATCCAGTCTCCGGCCCACCTCAAGTACTGGTTGCGCCGGGTAGCCGTGCACCGGTGTATTGACCAGGGCAGGCGGCAGAAGTTCCGGCAAGAGGTGGCCCTGGAAGATGTACCGGAACCGGCGATGGCGTCATCTTCGGCGGACCCGATACTTTCCGAGCGGCTGCAAAAGACCGTTGCTTCGCTGCCGGAGAAGCAGAGGATGATCGTTGTCCTCCGCTACCAGGAGGAGCTTGGGCCGGGGGAGATTGCCGAACTGCTGAAGATGCCTGTCAATACCGTCAAGAGTACGTTGAACCGTTCATTGGCTGAATTACGAAAAAAGCTGGCACGCAGCTTTGGAGAAATGAAGTATGCAATTTTCTGAAGACGATCTCCGGCGCGCATTACGGCACAAAATGCCTGCTCCAGGTTTCGCGCAAAGGGTTCTCGCGCGTATTGATCAGGAGCAGAGCAAGGCCAAGCCTGTTCAGGCCAGGCGTGCGGTTTTTTCATTTCGTTTTTGGCCCATGAAAATCGCGGCTTTGGCGGCCATGGTCCTGGTGGCGGTCGGCATTCTGCAATACGATCGCTACGAAACCCATGTCAAGCAGGAAAACGCCAAAAAGCAGGCTGTGCTGGCGCTCCACATCACCAGCGCCAGGCTCAGCCAGGCTTTGCACCGGGCACTTGTGAAGTCCGAGAGATCACAATAATCGACGAAACATAAATCACGAAATCACGCGAAAGGAAGCAGTGGAGTTATGAAGAACATGTTGACGAAGCGGGCAGGGATCTTTATTTCGGTCTTGTTGATTTTCAGCGCGTTGCCCAGCCTGGGCCAGGGCGCCCGGTTAGATCTGAAGAATCTGGAGTCGCTCAAGAGCAAGGCCGGGGATGTGACGGATGTTGCGCTCGATGGATCAATGTTGCAGCTTGCCTCGCAGGCCCTTGCCGGCGAAAAGGACGCTGATGCCGCAAAAATAAAAGACCTGGTCAGCAAGCTCAAAGGCGTCTACGTTAAGACCTTTGAGTTCAAAGAGGCGAACCAATACAAGTCGTCTGACCTGGACCCGATCCGGGCGCAGCTGAAGGACTCCAATTGGTCAAAGATCATTGATGTCCATGAATCTTCGAGCGGGGAAACCACGGAAGTCTACTTGATGAAAGAAGGAGAAAGCATCGTCGGACTGGCTGTAATGGTGGCCGAGCCTAAAGAGCTCACGGTTGTTAATATCGTTGGGCCTATAGACCTCGACAAGCTGGGGGGATTAGCAGGATTGGTGGGCAAGCTGGACATCGATCCATCCAACCTTCAAGGTCTTAAGACCCGGCCTAAGAAAAAAGCCGAGCCAAAAGCCCCCACGGCGAAACCTGACGAGACCAAGAAATAAAGTGAAGCTGAATTAATAACGGGGATGACGAATCCGCCATCCCCCGCATGCCTTCTCCGCTCCCTCCTACGCGTTCATTTCAAAATGGATTCGATTCGTAAGTTGGCCAGATTGAAGTGTAGATCGTGAATGAGGACATGGCCATTGCCTGTTACACATTTCACTTTCAAGCCAGTAAGATATTGCCGAACGGCAGCCGCAACGATGAAGACGTGCCCTGCGGCCGTGCCACGCACGTTTTTCAGCGAGATAAGCATGGCGTTTTGCGTATCTTTCACGAGCACATCAGCTCGGCCAAACCCTGGCGCGATTACGAGCCTCTGAGGATGACCGCAGTTGCTGCCGAACCCCAACGGCCGGCAGCCGAGGGCGCTAAAGACGTAAAATAGAGACTGGGTGGTTGTGCCGCCGCTCACGAGATTTTTCCTCGTTTGATGTGCCTTCTGTCACTTGCTTGTATGCGTCTGCTGGCCCCGCTATCTCTGTTACTGCTGGCGTGCGCTCCCCTGCCCGCGCAGATCGTAGAAGCTCATCATGCCCGCATGGAACTGCTTGCGGAACGGGACGCTGTCGCTTCGCATCAGCGTCTCTGGCTAGGCGTCCATTTCCAACTGGAAAAAGGCTGGCACATTTACTGGATCAATTCCGGTGATTCCGGCCAGCCTCCAGCCTTGCGCTGGCAGCTTCCTTTTGGATTCCATGCCGGAGAGATTCACTGGCCCCGTCCGGAGAAGCTGAAGACTTCGCAGTTGGCGGACTATGGCTATGAAGATGAGGTCGTTCTGCTGGTCCCGGTGCAGACGCCCTACGATCTCAAGCACAATTTTGTAGTCAATATAGACCTGGACGCGAAATGGCTGATTTGCCGCGAACTTTGTATTCCGGACCGGGCCCATCTTCATCTTGCGTTGCCGTACTCGACGATTCCGCCGCCCGACACGGCCCATGCAAAACTCTTTGCCAATGCCAGGAAACTGCTGCCCAAAGTATGGCCCAGCCACTGGCAGGCCATGGCGACCTCGGGCAAAGATGATTTTGTGCTTACCGTACAGGCAGATGGACCTTTCCACGAAGCGGAGTTCTTTCCTTTGGAGCCCAACCAGATCGAGAACGCCGCGCCGCAGCCCGTTCGGGCCACTGCCCGAGGAGCAAAGATCACGCTCAAGAAATCCGACCTGCTGGTGAAACCCATTTCGGAATTGAAGGGTCTTCTGGTACTGCGTGGCGGCGATGCCTATCAAATTGTCGCTCCGGTCACCCAGCAGTGAGCATAAAATAATCAGGTAGAAGTCCCAGGCTTTTCGATCTGCAGGCCTGCTGGAAGTAGGAGAAGAACATGAAAAACTTCTGCCGTTCAGTCCTTAATTTAAGCGTTCTGTTTCTCTTGATTTCTTCCGCTCTGGCCGCCAGAGTCGGAGAGCCGGCTCCTGACTTTACCGCCACGGACAGCAATGGCAAGAGCCATCATCTTGCCGGCTACAAAGGAAAATTCGTGGTGCTGGAGTGGCACAACCAGGGCTGCCCGTACACACGCAAGCATTACGAGAGCGGCAACATGCAGCATCTCCAGAAAGAGTGGACAGCCAAGGGCGTGGTCTGGTTCACGGTGATCTCCTCCGCCCCCGGGACTCAGGGATACGTTACCGCTTCCCAGGAAAATGACTACGTGAGCAAGATGAAGGCCGCACCCACCGCCGTGCTCCTTGATCCCGATGGCACCGTAGGACACCTCTACGCGGCCAAGACCACGCCGCACATGTACATCATCGACCCTCAAGGAAAGTTGATCTACAACGGCGCCATTGACGATCATCCAACATCCGATTCGTCAGACATCGCTTCTTCAAAGAACTATGTCTCTACGGCCTTGCAGCAGGCCATGGGCGGCAAACCGGTTAGCGAAGCGGCCACCCGTCCTTATGGGTGCTCGGTGAAGTACAAGGACTAGTTCTTCTGATTTGGCTCGCAAGCTCACCTTGAGGACAAGCTATGCCCTCTCCAGAAACTCCTTGCTTTTCTTAGTGCGCTCCGCTTCGCTACAAGCCCGGCAGATCCACGATCACCCGATCCACAACCCGGCTTCCGCTTCCAAATATCTTGACCGGGATCTACCCCCAAATGTTGCAGAAGTAGCGAAGGTCGGCTACGCTACTTCTGCGTCGCCATGCGCCGGACGCCAGCGTACGCTCTTTGACAAAAGAATAAGCGAGATTCGTTCTCCCCAAAACGCACTCAATTCAAGGCAGGGGGGTGGCTTATAGTGTCCTTATTCGTGTCTGTTCGCGTGAATTCGCGGCTCAATCGGTTTTCGCGGGCAAGCAAGCCAAGTCGGCACGAGCGGATTTCAAGTCGGCACAAGCAATGCTCAAGTCGGCACCTCCCGCGTTCAAGTCGGCACAAACAACGTTCAAGTCGGCACAAATGGCTCTCAAGTCGGCACAAAACACTCGGCCGGACAGATATCTCCAATGTTTTCAACACTCGTACCGAATGTGCCGGTCTGAAAGCAGTATTTGCAAATGCGCAAAGTCTTGGAGGTTTCTGGCCAATTGCTAATTGCCATTTGCTATTTGCTTGAATGTAGCGGCTTGTAGCGGGCTGTAGCGGCTCAGTTTTGGGTTTTTTTTGAAGTTGATTTATGGCTGTAAATAACTGTAGACAAATAATTTCCCGGCAAAAGAAACAAGAAATGTAGCGGCGTAGCGGGTGTAGCGGCAATCTTTGGGATATCGGACTTCGGTGTTGTATAGAGCCAACTATGCGTATCCAGCCGTGGCTCTGGCGTTTGGCGCCAATGAACGCAAGTATAATCTGAAGAGTCTTAGAAACAGCAACCACCCCGCCTCGACACATGCCTACAGCCGCCATCGGTGTTGATTTTGGGACGACCAACAGCTCCATCGCCCGCGCCAGCTCTTCAGGTGAAATTGAGCTTGCTCAATTCCCAACCGTGCAGGGCTTCACGGACGCCTACCGGTCTCTCTTATATCTCGAGCAACTGAAAGAACGTGGCGTTAAAACCGTCAAATCCTGGACCGGCCCGGAGGGCATTGAGCGCTACCTTGCTGCTGAGATCAAAGGAAGGCTGATTCAATCTCTTAAGTCCTTCCTGAGCAGCCGCGGCCTTCAAGGTACTGAGGTCTTTGGACGGAGGGTCACACTGGAAGACCTGATCGCCCGAATTCTTCGCGACCTGCGGGAAAAAGCAGAGCGGCAGTTTGGAGCCGAGATCAGCGCTGCTGTGGTCGGACGGCCGGTGCGCTTTGTAGGAGCCGAAAAGGAAGAGGACAACAGCTATGCTGAAGGCCGCCTCAAGTCGGCGTTTCACGTTGCCGGATACGAATCGGTCGAGTTCGAGATGGAGCCGGTGGCTGCGGCCCACTATTACGAATCCACGCTCGATCATGACGAACTGATTCTGATCGGCGATTTTGGCGGCGGCACCAGCGATTTCTCTCTCGTCCATGTCGGTCCAACCATCCGCCAAAGAGGAAGAAGACCGGCCGATCTTCTGGGCAACGAGGGTATTGGAATAGCCGGAGATGCTTTTGACTCGAAGATCATCAGGCAGCTTGTGTCGCCTGCGCTGGGAGCGGGAACCGAAATGCGCTCCATGGATAAGATGTTGCCCATTCCAAGCTGGGTCTACTCCAAGCTGGAACGATGGCATCATCTGTCGCTCCTGCGGGCCAAGGACGTGACCGACATGCTCAAGAGCGTCCACGCCCAGGCGGTGGAACCGGAGAAGATCGCGGCACTCATTCATCTGATAAAAGAAGATCTTGGATACCATCTGCACCGCGCGGTACAAAAGGTCAAGTCCGATTTGTCCGACAACGCTGTAGCTTCATTCCGGTTTTCCGATGGCTTTGTCGACCTCGCGGCAATGGTAGAACGCGCGTCCTTCGAAGGGTGGATTTCCGACGAACTGCGGCAAATCGAAGGCTGTGTGGACGCCCTTCTTCGTTCCTGTGGCGTTCAACCTCGCGAGGTAGACATGGTCTTCCTGACCGGCGGCTCATCCTTTGTTCCGGCTGTCAGGAAGATCTTCGAAAAGCGTTTTGGAGCGACACGCATTCGGGCGGGCAACGAATTTACTTCGGTAGCGCGAGGGCTGGCGCTCAAAGCGGTCGAGCTAGGGGGAAATAGCAAATGGCAATTAGCAAATGGCAATTAGCCAAAAAAAAGAGCCAGATTCTTTGGCGCTGAATTCGCTGATGAACGCTGATCAAGAGGCGGATAACATCACAACGGGTCGGCAGAATGGACCATAGCGTATGATCGGCACGCAAAAGCCCTTCTGCTTTATCCGCGTTGATCAGCGAAAATCCGCGGTAAGAATGTGTTTTTTTTGGCTAATTGCTAATTGCTAATGGCTTTGCACAAGAACGGCGTCCTGCACAAAAACTCTCCGGTCTGCACATAAACCCCTCTGGCCGACCCTTCGCACCCCTCTTGCGCTCATTCCAGAAGTGCTGTACATCTGAGAGCGAGACGCGCCAGTGAGCAAACACTGACGCGCCTCTAATCACAACGTACATGGAGCGTACATCATGACTGAAGACAAGAGTAACGAATCCCCAGAGGAACGCACAAGAACCACCGAATTTCCAGAGGCCAAGGGAAAGATCATCCAGAGCATTCAGGTTTACGTGGCCGCTGATAATTTTAGCGTCAATATCAACTTTACCGACAACACGGCAATCGTTCTCAGCATGGAGCCGTCCCTTACGGTGTTCCCGTATCTGGGAGATTGGGCAACGGGTGAACGCAAGGTGCTCAAAGAGTGGGAGCCAATGAAAAGCATATCACTGAGAGTGTAGTATCGGCGCTAGATTTCACGTAACACATAAAGCCCCTATAGTCAAGGGGCTTTTGTTGTTTTTGTTTGATTCAACGTTGAACCGAAGTCGCTCTAACGTTGGAGTTCTGGTGAAACCGTTGCAGTAGTATCCAAGTCTACAGACGTCTGTAGTCCAGTATTAGACCCCTTTACCGGAGCAGGAAGCATTACTGACGTCTGGAATCGGCTGTTTGGTTTTCGCGCAAACGTTTGCGCGGTTGGTTGTTTTAGGGGCATGGTTTTCCACAGGTTGTGACATCTGAGCGCGGAAATCCTACTCCGCTCGGATAACGACCCTCAGATTTAGCCTTTACGTACTCATCTTGATTACAGACCACTACGAATCTTCCTTTGTCAGCAACTACCATTCTTTTCAGTATGTTGCCTCCAAATTCCTTGACTGAAACGAGGGTGCCAGCGTCAATTTTTTGCGTCATTACGACATTTTATTGATGTCGTAAAGCATAGTCAAAAAAAGTCTTATTTTTAATGGTTTAGGTATTGCAAACACATGTACAGATGTCGTAACATTAAACACGTTGGAGGTTACGACATTGGAAACTGAAACAGTAAATAACAAAAACTACCCGGTGTATTTGTCGTTTAAGACATTTCAGGCCGCCATACAGAATCTCAGAACTCATGGCTTGCCCAACAATATTGACCGCACTGCCTTCGATTCTCGATCTGGACAAGAGCAAACCCAAATCCTCAGCGGTTTCAAATTCCTTGGGTTGATTGATGATAACCAAAAAACTCAACCGCCACTGCGCAAGTTGGTTGAAGTAAAAGAGAACTCCCAAGAAGAAAAATTGCTCCTGGCCGATCTCTTGAAGGAGCGCTATACCAAGGTGTTTGAACTAGACCTAACAACAGCGACCACTGGATTACTACAAACGGCTATTGGCAGCTATGGCGCTAAGGGAGCAACCAGAGATAGAGCGGTGCGCTTCTTTTTGAAAACTGCCGAACACGCTGGAATCAAACTCTCTTCCCGATTAACTGATGGCTTACGCTCAAGCGGGTCGCCTGATTCTGCAACTCCCGCTGCGGCCACGGAAGATGGCGATACAGCAACCAAGCCAAACGGCTCTAGGCCGCGCAGGCGGAAGAAAACTACAAATCAGGCGACTGTGCCTCCTGTGCAAAGTGATAACACCGGAACCGCCATGAAGACTATTCAACTTCCCAAGGTCGGAGGCACTTTGACAATCAGTGGGACATTCAACGCTTTTGGATTAGTTGGAGAGGAGCGGACACTCGTTTACGACATCATTGACAAAATGAACGAATTTGAAAAGAAGATTCCGGGCGATGTGAAGGTTTCTCAAAATGAGAATGCCAGCGAATAAACGGCTATCAGGCGCAGATTCGCTGGCACTTATTGACTTTTGGAGAGTTGCCAGAACGGTAATGGGCGGGACTATCACTCCCAGGCACGCTGCCTAAATCAGCGTAAGAAGGTTCGACTCCTTCACTCTCCGCCAGTTTTCAAACAGCCCCTAAATGGCGCTAACCATCAAGGGGCCTAATCCTCGGGCCTGAGCCAAAGGACAGGGTTGGTACCCACTGTTCATTTTACTCACGGCGCGATAGAAAGCAAGCGTGAACCGTGAATACAAGAGAACAGCGCGGCAAGGAAATAGCGGCAATGGGAGCGGTCAAGAAGACTGCTAAGGGGCAAGTCTGGACGGTGCCATCACAAAGCGGTCACGGCTCTTACAGCGTTGACCTTGCCGGAGCCGACCCCAAGTGCTCCTGCCCTGACTTCGAATTGCGTGGCAAGCCCTGTAAGCACGTCTTTGCTGTGGCGTACACCGTAGTACGGCAGAAAAACCCCGATGGCAGTACCACGGTCACCGAAACCGTCACCGTGACGGCCACAAAGCGCAAGACCTATCCTCAGAACTGGCCTGCCTATAATGCCGCTCAGACGAATGAGCAAGATAAATTCCAGTCGCTCTTGCATGACTTGTGCGCTGGCATCCAGAATCCAGCACCAAAGAACGGCAGGCCGCCGCTGCCCTTAGCGGACGCGATTTTTAATGCCACGTTCAAGGTTTATTCAACCGTGTCACAGCGGCGATTTATGAGCGATCTCAGGGAAGCACACGACCGGGGATTCATCGCCAAGGTTCCACACTTCAACAGCATTTCCAATTACCTTGAGAATGAAAATCTGACTCCGATCCTGCGCGACTTGATTACCCAAAGCAGCTTACCCCTCAAGGCCCTGGAGACTGACTTTGCTGCGGACTCTTCCGGCTTCACAACTTCCCGCTTTATCCGCTGGTTTGATGTGAAGTATGGCAAGCCACGGGCAGAGCACGAATGGGTGAAAGTGCATCTCATGTGCGGAGTCAGAACCAACGTTGTCACCGCTGTTGAAGTTGGCAAACAGTTCTCAGGTGACAGCCCATTTTTCCCTTCGCTCATGGCAACCACCGCCAATAATTTCAAGATTGCCGAAGTCTCAGCAGACAAGAGCTACGATGCTGTTAGTTGCGTCAATGCGGTTGTGAAGACTGGCGGGAAGCCGTTCATCGCTCTGAAGGTTTCAGCGACTGGTGGGGTTGGCGGTGCCTATCGGCAGATGTTCCATTACTTCCAATTCAAGCGGGATGAGTTTTTGATGCACTATCACAAACGCAGCAACGTGGAATCCACGTTCAGCATGATCAAACGGAAATTCGGGGATTACCTGCGGAGCAAGTCAGACGTTGCGATGGTCAATGAATCTCTTTGCAAGATTCTCTGCCATAACATTGTTGTTCTTATTCACGAAATGTACGAATTGGGAATTGACCCTGTTTTCTGGCAAAATCTCAGCGAATCGCCCCAATAATATAGGCCTTGATGGTTACTAATCCGTAACCCACATGATATAGGTAGTATATCTTGTGGCACTACATCTGGTAGTGGAAAACAAATCCACCATCCATATAGAACCAAAGCACTTGTTTTCATCTCGGAAGTGGAGTACAAAATAAAAAGCCCGCTCCTGCAAGAGCGGGCCTTTAAAAGATTTGTTTGATGGGCCGCGACAAACCCATCCTAAATTCTAGGACTTTCCCCGTCAAGCAAAATCTTGAGGGAGTTCCCTGTCTCCAACGTGGAGGCAGGCAAACCCCTTCTGGCCAAGGTGTACAAGACCAAGGCCAGAGGGGTAAGCATTCACCGTTAGCCAGGGCTGTAAAGCCAGCCCACGAGACTACTAACAATGAAAACCAAAGTTATATACCGGGACTCGAAAACCGGTCAAATAACCACGCAGCAATACGCCCAGCACCACCCTGCGACCACAGAGCGGCAACATGTTTATGTGCCTGCTCCAAAAACTCCCAAGAAGTAAGCTTGGGAAGCAACCACCAACCACGATGCAAATCCCCCGCCAGAGCATCGGCGGGGTTAATCCTACCGTTCCGGGAGGAAGGTAAATGCCAAACTACAAGAACGCGCAATATTTTTCGGAAAACACTGCGGATGCTTTCGACAACATTCTCAAGCCAGGAACCCCGACACCGTTTTCAGGTATATACCGATGTGTATCGTGTGGATTCGAAGCAGTTTCAACCAAGGGTCATCCCCTTCCACCTGTCGAGACCTGCCCAAAGCATAGTCCTCTTTGGAAATGCTCCCACGGTGCGATTAGGTGGAGGCTCGTAGCTGCCGCGATTCATCAGAATTAATTGTAGGTTCTGTCCCCTTCGCTGAAACTGTCGCGTCTTCGCCGTCGTGTGGCCACGGGACACCCGTGTCCGCGTTACTCCTATATGCTGCTGCTGCGGCTTGAAGCTGTTCAATGTCCGCGTCTATTTGTCCGGCTGCTTCCAGCCATTTTTCTTCATGCATTGGCTTCTCCTGATAAAATTATTTTTTATTTAAGGTTTTTGTGCAGAAATGCAGGTTGCACAAAAAGTCCGGTTATAACCGTCGTTCTTGTGCAAAGCCATTGCTAATTGCCAAATGCTGTTTCGCTATTTCCCCGCCGCCTGCTTGGCCTCTTTATCGTCCCGACTGGTTCCGTAGATCGATGGTACCTTCGCGCCCATGGGCCGTAGATAGGCCGAAAGCTGTCCGCGATGATGGACTGAATGGTTGATCATGATTTGAATAAATGCGATCACCGGGAGTGCCCCGATGGGTGATTCGAGTACCTTGACGCACTGCTCTCCGGTCAGCGCCTTGAATTTCGGAAGATTGTTCTGCACCTGTCCGTCATACCACGCCACCACGTCGTTCGAAGTCTTGATGGTTTCCGGCATTTTTCCGGGTGCGGGGAAGGCGCCAGTAGTGATGGCGGTTGCAAAGAACGTTTCAGCGGCGGCGATGTGCCAGCACAATTCCAGCGCATTCATTGACCGCTCATCGGGTCTGTAATCTCCTTTGTCAGTGGGAACGGACGCGATTACTTTGCGGTTCGTTTCAATTTCACGTTCCAGGACAGGTAACAAAAAATGCAAAACGGTAGTGCCTTGATCGGGTTGCATAGGGGGCTCCTCGGGGCCTTTTTTCTGCCCCAACGATTTTAGCAGCAGCTAGGGAGAATTCGTGTGTATCCGAAAATCCGCGGCACGGCTCCCGTGAGCGGTGGATTTTGGCATTGGATCATCCGACCACGTGAGCACACGATTCAAGTCACCTGGATAGCAGGAAACGCAGGCCAACAATGACCATCAGCGCACCCAGAGCTTTCTGAAGTACATTTGCGGGGAGGTGTTGCGCCCAGGCGCCTCCGAAGTAACCTCCCACCGCATATCCCAGGGCGATCATCAATGCCGCGCGGAGGTCCACATTCCCGGCCTTGTAATATTCCCAAAAAGCGAGAACGCCGATGGGCGCCAGCAATGCTGCGAGCGAGGTACCCTGCGCCCGATGCTGGCTCATGCGAAAGAAAAAGACGAGCGCGGGCACGATCAAAATACCGCCGCCAAGTCCCACCACGCCGGACAGCATGCCGACCAAAAGTCCGAGGAGCAAAAAAGCTAGAGTCATCATAGAAATAATACATTGAGGGAAACGGCGGCTTAGGAGTTGCGAATGCAGGAAGCAGCATTGATACGTAGCAGTCAGCACTCAGCATTCAGCAATCAGCCAAATCAAGACCCTTTAACCGCAAAGGACGCGAAGTACGCAAAGGAAACCAGCATCGGGTTCCTTGGCGACCTTTGCGTCCTTTGCGGTGAAAAGGGTTTTGATTTGGCTGAATGCTGAATGCTGAATGCTGAGTGCTGAAGGCTGAAGGCTAAACACTAAATGCTACTATTCCCCATGCGCCTGCCGGAGGAGTTACTCGATGCCATACAGGATGAAGCCGGGAAGATAGACCGTGCTCGGCTGGTCCAGGCCTCCGCGCAATTGACTCAGCAATACCAGGCCGGCAATTTTTCCTCTCCGGCTATGCGCAGTGACGCTCATCGAGCAGCCTATCTCGTGGTGCGCCTCCCCGCTACTTATGCGGCAAACCTGCAGGTGTTCTCTGAGATCAATCGTCTGGCCCCTGAGGCCGCTATCGGCAGCATGCTCGATCTGGGCGCGGGGCCAGGAACGGCGCTCCATGCCGCAACGCAGGTGTTTGCCTCCCTCAGCCAGGCCACCTTGGTTGAGGAAGACATGGCATTGCTGGAGCAGGGAAGGCGCATGGCCTTGCAAAACAGTCATGAGGTGGTTCGGAGCGCCCATTGGATCAGGCACGATCTGAGGGCGGCCCTGCCCGTCCAGTCATACGATCTGGTAGTGATTTCCTACACGCTGGGAGAACTGCCGCCAGCCGATGTTGAGAGAGTAATAAAGCAAGCATGGGCCTGCGCCCAAGAATTTCTGGTGGTCCTTGAACCGGGCACGCGGCGGGGCTTTGGGCTGGTCCACGCGGCGCGCTCCTGGCTGATTGGCTCCGGAGCGCAGCTTCTCGCTCCTTGTCCTCACGCAGCAGAGTGCCCCATGGCTGCCGCAGGTGACTGGTGCCATTTTTCCCAACGTGTGGAGCGCACCTCAGAGCATCGCCAGTTGAAAGGTGGAGCGCTGGGGTATGAAGACGAAAAATTTTCTTATGTGGTTGCTGCACGTAGGAGTTTCCCTCCGGCAGAGGCGCGCGTCGTGCGTCATCCGCGCAAGCACAGCGGGCACGTACAGCTCCTACTATGTACTCCCCAGGGCCTGGAGAACCGCACTATCACCCGGTCGCAAAAGGAGAGTTACCGGAAGGCGCGCAAGGCGGAATGGGGAGACGAGTTCGAAATCGAATAAATTCTCAGAGCAGATGTTTTCAGTTCGGCTTCTTGATGCCCATTACCCTCAGGCGCGCGGCCAGGGTGTTGGGTTTAAGGCCGAGCAACTCGGCTGCGCCGCCGCGTCCGTAGATTTTCCAACCCGTGCGCTCAAGTGCCAACACGAGATTTTCGCGTTCGCGCCTCTTGATCTCCTCTTGGGTCAGGAACGAAGAGTTGGGGATGGATCGCGGCCACTCTACCAAAGAAGAGTTGAATTGAGTTGTCATTTCCGCCGAGCTGTTGCCCAGAACCAAGTCCAGGCGAAGCGGGCTGCCCTGAGAGATAATTGCGGCCCTCTCCAGCACGTTCCGCAGCTCGCGGATATTACCTGGCCAGTCATAACGCTGCAGGTGCTTGATCTGCCCGGCAGTCAAATCAGGGCACTGCGGATACAAACGACGCCCGTACCGCAGAAAGTGCTGGACCAGGAGCGGAATATCATCCGGCCGCGAGCGCAACGGCGGGACTTCAATGGGAAAGGTATCTAAGCGATAGAAAAGGTCCTGGCGGAAGCGTCCGGCGGCGATTTCCTGCTTGAGATTGCGATTGCTCGCTGCGATCACGCGCACGTCAACGTGGCGGGTCCGATCCTCGCCCACACGCTCAAAATTCCCCTCCTGCAACACCCGCAACAACTTGCTCTGCAACTCCGGCAGAATCTCGCTCACCTCGTCGAGAAAAATTGTTCCACCGTGGGCCAGTTGAAAGCGTCCTACGCGGTCACGCAGCGCGCCGGTGAAAGCGCCCTTTGCGTGTCCGAAGAACTCACTCTCAAACAGCTCGCGCGGTACCGACGAGCAGTTGACTTTGATCAGAGGGCCTTGCCTGCGGAGACTCTGGTCGTGAATGGCGCGGGCGATCAGCTCCTTACCAGTGCCCGTTTCGCCCAGGATCAGCACACTGGCGTCGGTGGGCGCGACCACCTGGATTTGCCGCAGAATATGTTTGAAGGCTTCGCTCTGGCCCACCATCTCGCCGTATCCGTGATGCGACTTTACTTCCTCGCGCAGGTACGCGTTGTGCAACTCCAACTGCTCCCGCAGGGCGGTAATCTCCTCAAAGGCGCGAGCATTGGCTACGGCAATGGCTGCGTGGTCTGCCAGGGCGCCCAGCCAGCGATATTCAGTATCGGAGATCGCTGCGCAGCAGTAGATGGTGAACACACCCAGTAGCTCTCCTCGGAAGATAAGCGGTAAACCGGCAAAGCTTTGGAAGCTTTCCCGTCTGGCCCACTCCTTGACCGAATCGGGGACCCACTGGCAGACCCGCTCCGCATCATTGATGAGTATTGGTTTGTCGTCGGCGGCCACCACCCCGGAGTTGAAAGCGCCAAAGGGTACGCGAGGATAGGAGTGGCCGAGCACATCCCAATCGGCTGCTGTGCCTCTGCTGGGGTGGCCTCCTGAGGCTACCAGGTGGAGACAGCGCGTCTGGTCGCGACACTCGCCACGCACCACGCAGTGGCCGCAAATATCTCCCCGGCCAACCATCAGCATGCGCACGATCGCGATGTCGGGCTGTGCGGCAAGTCCATCCACGATCATCCTCAGGACGGTCCCGACGGATCGCTCTTGCGCGACGGCCTTAGTTATAGACTGGAACGCTTCGAAATTCATGTGCGACTTTCCCCAGCTGAATCAAAGCGTGGGAGATTCTGCCACAAAATTTTGTGGGCACCAATTTTTTTAACTACCCGTTACCACTTCGGAACCAACAACTCCTTTAGATTGAATAATAAGCGATTGAACATAAAGTTTTCTGCCCAGGTGATGCCTCTTTAAAATCAGCGCAAATTGACTGATCCGGATGAGATGCTGAAGGCTCCGGAGACAAAAGAATTGCGCCGACGGAATACTGCGCTACACTTTGATTCAAATGGTTCTCCCAGAAGCGAATCCAACCGGTGCGGGGGCTGCGCATGAAGAGCGGCAAAGCCTGGATTTTCTTGTGGTCTGCGACGACTACCAAGCCCTCAGGGAAATCACCAAAGCGGTGGGCGACTCCAAAGGCAAAGTGAGCTGTGCTCCCAGCCCGGCTTCCGCGCAAGAATATATTGCCCGAAGAAAATTAGACGGCATCATCATCGACCTTCGCGTGGATGGCGCACTGGAACTGATTGAAGCAGTGCGCAAAGGCAGCTCCAATAAGTTTTCCGTTGTGTTTGCTTGCGTTGCGTCTTCCGGCGAGGCCACTTTAGCGTTGAGCGCCGGGGCCAATTTCGTGGTCCATCATCCGTTTACCGCCGTGAAGCTGGGCCAGGTCTTCCAGTCCGCAGCCCCCATGATGGCTGCGGAAAAACGTCGCTACTTTCGCTATCCCCTGGCCGTGCCGGTGAACTTGAAGGCCGGCTCGAAAGAATTCCGGGCATCCATGTCGAATCTTAGTGAAGGGGGCATGGCCATCTGGTGCCTTCAAGCGCAGCAAATGGAAACTACCATTAGTTTTTCCTTTGAGCTTCCATTCGGAGGGCAAGTCCAGGGCAGGGGAGAGGTGACCTGGGCCAACACCGAAGGACTCGTGGGAATCAAGTTCCACTATCTGGCCGATGGGGCGTATCAACACCTGAAGAACTGGCTTGACCAGCGCATAGCTGCGGACGGGTAATAGACAGGCCGTTATGCTGGTTGTAACGAGCATTCCGTTCTCGTTCCGGTATACGCAGCGGGCCTCGCATGAGAATTTGGTAATTGGGAAACTTCGTAATTGTGTAATTGAAAATCAAAGGCGAAATCTTCCAGCGCTGAGAGGGATATCAAGGGCGAAGCCCTTGCCTAGTCATCTCATTCCGTTTCGCTGGCTCGACGTACAACCAGGACCTGTGCTGCCTCGGATTGGCTGATTGGCTTGAACCATCGGAACAGCATGGTTGCGCTGATCGCGCCTGCAAGCTGGCAGGTAATAAATGGGAGCACGTCCACGGGCCTTATACCGGCGAAGGTGTCACTCAGGGACCGGGCGATCGTCACAGCGGGATTGGCAAAGGATGTTGAAGCGGTAAACCAGTAGGCTGCAATTATGTAAGCAGCAACTGCAAATGGAACCGAGGTCTCCTTGAATCGAGAGCAGCCCCAGATGACTGCCAGGAGTCCGAAGGTGGCGACGAATTCGCTGAGCAACTGGGAAAATCCAGCCCTTGTATGGTAAGAGTAAGCGATTAATGGTTCTGAAAACATCGCGTTTGCAAGGATGGCGCCCAGGCACCCGCCACTAATCTGAAAAATTGCGTACAACATGGTTTCACGCCATGTGAGACCACCTTCTAATGCGTTGGCCACGCTAACGGCGGGATTGAAGTGAGCTCCGGAAATTGGTCCGAATGTGAGAATCAGAGCAACCAGGGCTGCGCCCGTTGCAATTGTGTTGGCCAGCAGGGCGATAGCAATATTGCCGGCAGAGAGCCTCTCGGCCATAATCCCCGAGCCGACTACGGTGGCCACCAGTAGTCCTGTCCCGATCGCCTCTGCTGCAAGTCTTCTTGCGAGTGAATAAGGCATGGCTAGTCAGCTTCAGAGGAAACAGGTGTCTTCAAGAAATGGTTTTTGATTCTGTCCGCAATCTGGTCTCGAATCCGCCGAAACGCGTCCAATCTTTCTTCCGGGCTTCCTGTTACTGCGGCGGGGTCTTCAAAGCTCCAATGTATGAAGTGAAGTGCTCCTGGAAAAATTGGGCAGGACTCCTTGGCTCGGTCACATACAGTGACCACAAACGGAATTGAAAGACCTAGAAACTCGTTCACGCTCTTTGATGATTGCGTAGAAATATCGATTCCCAATTCTCTCATCGCTTCCACGGCCAGAGGATTGAGTCCGGCCGGACTTGTGCCGGCGCTGAACACTTCATATTGGTCGCCGGCAAACTTCCGCAGAAACCCCTCGGCCATCTGGCTGCGCGCAGAATTGCCTGTGCACAGGAACAATACTTTTGATTTCATCCCGAATCTCTCCCGGCCCAATATCTCCTGATCAGGCGCAGCATGAAGGAGCACAGCAGGCCGCGGGTTTGGTGGCCCGCACAAATGCGCTCATGAATTTGCCTTCCACCTGGGGAGCAATGGCGTCCACGTCAATGCCCTGAGCGCCCAGGAAAGTGCGTGCATCATCAATGTTGTAAACGCGGGTCGGCTCGATTTCGACGGCAGAGAAGCCGGCGCCGGTGAGTTTCGCCGCGTAATCCGATTCCTGCAATGCGCCGGCGATGCAGCCTACCCAGAGAAGCATGCTCTTGCGGATGTCGTCAGGCACATGCCCGCGCACCACTACATCGGAGACGGCAAAGCGGCCGCCAGGCTTCAGCACACGGAAGGCTTCGCGCATCACGCGGTCTTTATCGGCGGAGAGGTTGATTACGCAATTGGAGATAATTACGTCTACGGAGCCATCGGGAAGGGGAATGTTCTCCATCTCGCCCTTGAGAAATTCAACATTCTCTACCCCGGCCTTCCGCTGGTTCTCTCGCGCCAGGGCCAGCATGTCGTCCGTCATGTCCAGGCCGTAAGCTTTTCCGGTCGGGCCAACCCGGCGCGCGGAGAGCAGCACATCAATGCCTCCGCCGGATCCGAGGTCGAGCACCGTCTCACCCGGATGGAGCTGCGCAAGCGCAGTTGGATTCCCGCAGCCCAACGAGGCCCTGACCGCATCCTCAGGCAATCCGAGTACCTGCGAACTGTCATAGAGATCTTTGGTGATGGGATCAACGTCGGTACCGCAGGGTGACGCCCCGCAGCAGGAGTTTCCCGTCCCGGCAACTACGCGCCGGGCGGCCTCGCCATATTTTTCTCTCACCACTTCCTTAATGTTTTCGGTGCTCATAATCTCTCCTGCTTCTAGTTTAACCACAGCAGACAACGCGCTGCGGTTCTACAGCTTTGTTGCGAGTGCAGCACTCGGCGTATAGAAACCCGAGCAGCTCTTCCAGTGCGGCGGTATTCGCAGTGCATCGGAGGAAAGTCCCTTCGCGCTGAATGCAGATCAGGCCCTCATTCTTGAGCTTGTCCAGATGATGGGAAAGGGTGGAATTGGGGATTTCCAGCTCTTCGCCGATCTCCCCAACCACCAGGCCTTCAGGATGAGCGGTGAGAAGCAGCCGCATGATGCGCAGCCGGGTTTCTGTTCCCATGGCAGAAAGCATGTCCGCGTAGCGGGCCACGTCTTTTACATTGGGCTTGGCGGGCACGGACCATCCTCCTATATTTCCAGAATAATCGAAATATAGTAGATTCGTCAAGCTTTGCCGAACAAGGGTAGTGTCCTGATTAACCACAAAACGGCACATCCTCAAGCTGCAACCAAAAGCAAAACAAAATGCTAACCACACATTCGCTGCCGCTCAGTGCAGGCTCCCGACACAAAGGAACACAGAGGAAGGCAAAAGCAAAACCTCAACGCAGAGGCCGCGGAGCAAGAGCAGAGGGTGCAGAGGAATCCACGAAATAAACCCGGGGCTAAAGCGGCATGAAAAATTTGCGAGAAAAAGCACGATTTCGAAGCACATTGTAGTACGGAGGGAAGACAAGGGGCACGGAGGAAAAGCAAAGAAAATCTTTCGCGGGAAAACAAGATTGTTCACGATTAGTAATATGGAGAAAACCGAGAACCAATTTCACCGCGGAGGCGCGGAGGAACCAAACGAAAAGATAGCAATGATTTCAGGAATGGTAATAGGACAAATGGTACGAAGGAATCTCAGCGATTCAACTTTGTGTGAATTTCGTGTCTGGGACCTACACAGAGCTTGCAAATATGTGGTGATGAAGTTGGAGCACTACCAGAGATCTGTTCCGCATGTAGTTCTGCATTGACAATGCTTCGCATCATCTTTATAGTTCTTATTATAGTTCCCATTTTGAGCCTGCGAATTCTGGCCGAACACATTAGTTTCTATTACCTGGGGATTTTCTGCCGATGATGCAGGTAGTGGTTCATTCTGAATGTTCACGGCACTTTCATCCCGGCGCACAGGATTGTAAGAGTCCTCTTATTTTTTAATATTTTCATCACGAATCCGTTCCTTTCGCAATTGTTCTTTAAGAACGCAAAATAAACCGCTTGCTTCCAAAGGGAAAGCATGGGTATTTGCGTTTTTCTAGTTAAAGAACAGGAGCAGCTATGCCCAAACCTGCCAAGGCAAAGATTGATCCCCGCGCAGCTCAGGCGGACCGAGTGAACGGGAAATTTCCCGTTATCAGACAGGGCCTGCATTTTCTCAAACAAAAGTGGCACAAGCTCACGTTCTTTGTGTTTCTTTTTCTAATCATGGCGTTCCTAGTCGATGCCAGCATCTCCACAATGTACGACTACTGGGACGTAGGTTCGAATTCCTGGTTTGACCGGTTCAGGGGTGATGGCGAGCAGTTTCAGCGTGGCGCTGCCACGGTGGCGCAGGACCAATTCGGCGACCAATTTTTGACAGTGAAGTACCTGAAGCAAGGTTGGAAGCCGTCGGAGAGCATGTGGTTCTACAACATCACGCAGGGATCAGACCTGTTGCCCTACGATTTCTTTATCGCCCTGGAGAAGCCTGGCACATCCGAGCCGTTCCGTTCCAACGAGAACATGAATTTCTACCGTTACCTGATCCAAAAGCCCACTCGGGGCAACCCGGACGGGCTGCCGGTGGGTTTCGTAAAAGACACGCACTACGGCAAAGATTACCTGGGCTTCACCTGTGCGGCTTGTCATACCTCACAGTTGAACTATAACGGCACGGGCATCCGCATTGATGGCGGCCCGTCCGGGGCCGACATGGATTCCTTCCTGGAGGATCTGTCCAAAGCTCTGAGCACCACCCTGAATGCTAAGGAGAAGGACAAGGACGCTTACGCGCGGTTTGTCAAGAACGTAATGGGGCGAGGCAACTACGCTTCCGAGAACGATGTGGCCGAAGACCTGAAGACCTTCAGCCAGCGCATGGCCATGTACAACGTCGTTAACCGGAGCGCGACACGCTATGGCTACTCACGGCTGGATGCGTTTGGACGCATTTACAACCGAGTCCTGGAACACATCCTCAGCGGAGAACAGCTCAAGGAAGTATTAGACGACCTGGCAAGCAGCGGCAAGTTGACGCAAGCAGAGGCGGAGGTAATCCTGGGCAAGGAAGTGAGTTCCGTCCTGAGCGGCGAGCAGCGCGATCACATCGTGGAGCACGTGGCGCAGTTGCTGCCCCGCAAGGCCCAATTGGAGCTGCGCAACCAGATTTTCAACCCGCCCAATGCGCCGGTCAGCTACCCCTTTCTGTGGGACATTCCCCAGCACGATTATGTGCAGTGGAACGGGATCGCCGCGAATGCAGGCCTGGGGCCGATCGGGCGCAATGCAGGAGAGGCGATCGGAGTCTTTGCCAACCTGGATTGGTCGGAAAAACCAGGATTCTCGCTGTCCTCACTCATCAGCGGGCAGGGCTTTAAGGCCCAGCACATCAGCTTCAGGTCTTCCATCAACGTACATAACCTGCGCCGCATTGAGGACAAGTTGAAGAGCCTGAAATCTCCGCAATGGCCCGGGGAGATATTGGGACAAATTGACCAGAAACGCAGGGCGCGTGGAGAGGCCTTGTTCGCGAACTACTGCGCGAGTTGCCATGCGGAAATTGATCGTGACGACCCCCATCGTCGCATCGTCGCGCACTTTTCCAGCGTCAAGGACATCGGCACTGACCCAAAGATGGCGGAGAACGGCATAAACTACAGTGGCCTGAGTGGTATTTTGAGGAACCAGTATGTGAGCGCCGGCCCCGGCAATGTCCTTATTAATGAACGGGCGCCCGTTGCTTCGCTATTAACAAAGGCTACTCTTAGCGTCGTCGCAACCCCCAGCGGGGACAAGAACTTTGTGCGTCGGGCATTTGATTGGGCCGATGACCTGCTGGCCGCGTTCTTCAGTAACGACATCAAGGCCTCAATGAAGGAAGGAAATTACGCCCCGGACACCACCGCCGAGCCCTTTAAGTCCCTCCTCTCTTACAAGGCGCGCTCACTGAATGGAATTTGGGCGACCGCGCCCTATTTGCACAACGGTTCGGTACCGACGCTCTATGACCTGCTTCTGCCGAAAAAACAGCCCGGGGACCCAGACAACGGGGAATATCGTCCGTCAGAATTCCAAGTGGGATCGCGCCAGTTTGAACCGGATAAAGTCGGACTGAAAAGCAGTGGCTACACAGGATTTACCTTCAGAACCAACTTGCCGGGCAATAGCAATGCCGGGCATGAATTCGGTACGAGAGACAGAAAGATGCCCGACGGTACAATCGAGCCCGCGTTGACACATGAACAGCGTCTCGATCTGCTGGAATATCTCAAGAGTCTATAATTCACACCCGCCGTTCTGGGCAAATTGAGGACGGTGGCAAACTAAGGAACTGGATCGGTAAGGAGAAGAAGTCATGAGCACAGCGAGCAAGGGACTACCAGTGAACACTGCAACCAATTATCTTGCGCAGATCGATGCTGCCGCCGATTCGGCCAAATTTCCGCTGGTCCGCCACTGGATCGACACCGACCCCCTGCCGTTCTTCAAGGAATTGCGCGAAAAGCGGCCCGTCCTGGTGACACCGGTATGCACCTTATTGACGCGCTTTGACGATGTCACCGAGGTGTTGAACATGCCTCTGGTATTTACCGCCAGGCTCTACTTGCCGAAGATGGGAAACGGCATCTACCTGATGGCGCATGACGACGACGCCCTGCACACACGCGAGAAATCTCTCATGCAGGGGATGCTCAATCGTGACGACCTGCCCCAGGTCCGGACGATGGTGGCAAAGATCGCCAGTGGCCTGCTCCAGTCCGCCAACGGGCGGATCGAAGCGATCAACGATTACTGCCGGATGGTTCCGGCCACGCTGGTCCAGGACTACTTTGGGCTGACCGGCGTAGACCGGAAGAAACTGATCGAATGGTCCTACTGGAACCAGGCTGACACTTTTTACAATCAACCTTTCGACTTGTTGACTGACGAGAAACGCAAGGAGATTACGGACCGCCATAACAAGGCCGGCGAAGAACTGGGCAGGTACATCGCCGAGTTGATCATTGGCCGCGTGCTGGCCGTAAAAGCCGATCAGGCGAAACACGCGTTGTTCGCGCTCTGGTATCTGTTTCGCATGTTGCTGCGCAGCCTGTCCGGCAAGAAAGACAATAAGCTGACGGACGATATCGTTACGCGGATGGTGCGCACCGCATACCCAGGAGCAGTAGATTTCGACATCAAGCGCCTGGGCATCAATGCCGGCGGCCTGTTGATCGGCGCCATCGAAACCACTTCGCAGGCGGTCGCGCAGGTAATCCAGTATCTGCTGAACCATCCCGAATGGCTGGCCAAGGCAAAAGTCGCTGCGCAGTCCGAAAATCCCGCCGAATTCGACGGCATCGTCTGGGAAGCGCTTCGTTTCGTTCCGATTTCACCTTTTCTCTTTCGCCAGACCGCCAGCGAGTACACCGTCGGTAAAGGCACGGACCACGCGACCACCATCCTGGCTGGAACTAATGTTCTGCCGGTGACCCAATCGGCGATGTTCGACCCAAGAGCATTTGAGAACCCCGACGAGTTCATACCGGGGCGCAATTGGTACCATTATTTTCACTTCGGTTTCGGCAGCCACGAATGCCTGGGCAAATACATTGGCATGGTCATGATTCCGGAGATGGTGCGCCAGATTCTCTTGAAACCCGACATCCAGGAGCACGGAGGCATCGACTATCAGGGCGGCCACTTGCCGCAGTTGTACAATCTTTCCTGGAACGGAGCATAAGAGCGCTGAGTGGCAGCAGAGCGAAAACCGATTTAGCCGCGAATTCACGCGAATAAACACGAATGGGAATGCTCTAGCAAGAGTTTCACGCACCATCCCAGCGGGGATCGTTGGGGCTGTTACATATCTCGCCCGCGCCAGATCTACGCTGTGACTATTTGCTAATTGCTATTTACTAATTGCCAACTCAGCGATAGGTTAGGGGTATCCACGTGGCGCCGCGCTTGATTGCTAGTTGGATCGGACGAAGCGGTCCCTTTCTAGGAATGGTGACCTCCGCCCAGAGTTCGTCGCCGGACTTGAGCTGCGGCATTACTGCGTGCTCGGGAATGAAAAATGGCAAGCCCGGCATGAGCATATAGCTGCTGCCATCACGGGTTGACCAGCTACCCCTGCCTGAGATTGTCAGACCGGTGTTCTTGTCCGTTGGATGGGCTACCAATTTGCCGTTCTCCGCCGCTAATTCCACCCCTTGCCATGCAGAGGGGATATCTTCATTGGTACCGGATTTCTTGCCTGGTTCGGGTACGTAGACTTGGATATTCAGCGTGAAATACCGCCCGCGTATGGGCATATCCGGATCTATCGACCCGGTCCTGACCCAGATGCGTGGCCGGCTTGTGCGGTCATAGACCAGCTTACCCGCGAGGCTGAGAATGATCAGGATATGTAGCAGAGCTACGATCAGGCTTTTGCGCAAATTGTTCACTGGTTTCCTCCGGCGGCGGCCCGCGCGATCAGATTACTGCGCAAGTTGTTCAGCAGCCATCCACCTGCCAGGAAGACCACTCCCAACAGGATAAGTCCAACGGAACGGCCCAGCTTATCGAGAACATCGGAGAAGTAGAACCAGATCACGTCAAGGGCGAAGATGGCAGTTCCGAGATTGATGAAGTGCGAACGGTTCTCGCTGACGCCCCAGTAGCAGAGAGCGCAAGCGCTCAATCCGATCCAGGAAATCATCAATAGACTGTGGTCGGGATGAGACTGCTTGCTTACAAGAGTCAGCAGCAAGACCCAGAGTGCAGCCGCAAACATTGCGACCGATCGTTTTTTCCTGACGAACGCAGCCAGCGCTAATACCGGCACGTACGCTGCAGCGTACCCCAGCAAGAGCAGATGCACCGGTAGATGTCGGTTGTAATCGACGTTGCTGCTGAACATGACGGTGACTGTCGATGGCAGGAGTCCGATTTCGCCCACCCATATCAAGCCAAGCCGCAAAGCACGATTGCCGTCGCGGGGCGTTGCAGAGAGGTAGAAGAGGGAAAGTAAAAGAAATCCTTGAGCAGCAATGTGAAATGCATGGCCTTCGTACCTTTCGGTTGCCAGCCACCACTCGCCGGCCAGCCACCATGGTATGAGCACCGCAGCCAGCAATGCTTGCGGCCATTGCCGCAGGACCAGCCAGGCCAGAATTGCTCCAACGGACCAAAGCAAAACGCCGCTTGGCCAGTGCTCCTGCAGGTGAAAGATCTGTGCCGCCAGGTAAATCCCCGCACCCAGGCAAATAGTTCCAGCCATGTGCAGGGCAGTTCCTATCGAGGGAACTCTTTTGCCAAGCACACCAGCCGCCACGTGGAAAACAGCAACCATGGCCAGCACCAGTCCGAATCGTTGCCCAGGGGAGATTTGGTCCCAATGGGCGGCAACAAACAGCAGAATGCCGGCGCACAGCATGACAGCGCCAAAGCCGATAGCAAGAATCGCCTGCCATCGCAACTTTCCTTTACTGGACTTTTCAAATTCGAGTATGCGGTGTGCAGTGACGTTATCGATCAGCTGCGCTTCAACCCAGCGCTGAAGCCGTTTTTCGAGATCGGCCATCGTGGTGTTCTCCTGAACTGCCAGTGCTCACTTGACCTTACCGAAGGTGCCTTTGCTTCACAAGCGGCAAGCAGAGGCATTGGGAATGCCGTTGAATGTCGTACTCTGAATGGAATGGAGTCTTCGTGTCAACCATGGACTTGCAGGGCTGAGGCCCGATTGATTCTGAACGTTATCGGCACGAGTAAACTCATGCCCTGTTACACGTCTCGCCGGAGCCACGGTCTACACAAAAAGTAAAAATGCCGTAGACGGAGAAAAGTCATTTTTCGCAAACCGTATAGCCATAAACCAGAGCTTGGCCAATTGCTATTTACCAATTGCTATTTGCTATTTGCGAATTGACAATTGCTAATTGCTGCTTTTGCTAATTGCCAATTGCTGCTTCAGCATCTCTCTTAGTTCCCCTGGATCGGCTACGGGCGGCTGGCAAGTGAAGCCGCTGCAGACTACTGCTACCGTTTTTCCTTCTTTGATTGCCGGCAGGTTGGGCAAGGTCTCCGCCAACGCTGGGGGGAGCATCTGAGGCACCACCTCGCCGTGGCCCAGGCGCACTACGGATTTGTTCAAGGAGAAGTGAGACAGCGCGGCAGTTTGTAGATCGTCGGCCTGAACCCCTGTGCCGGTGATGACCACCTGAGTGTGCGGATGCAGATACAGGTTCATGGCAATGCCGTAAGTGGCGGCAAACAGGCCGTAGTGTTCCACGATCCCGGCAAAGGCCTCCAGGGTGTCCTCGGCGATATCGCGGTATCGCGCATCATTGGTAAAAGCGTGCAGGCGCAGCAACGCGATGGCCGCGGCTGGATTGCCTGCAGGCGTCGGCGAGTCTTGCAGGGGCTTGCGCCGTGCCGTCAGCGCGCCTAGAACCTGGCCATCGGCCGTATTGGCGGCGCCGGCAACGTCAAAAAAACCGCCGCTGGTATCGTCATGAAAGCCGTTGATCATGGCGTCGGCGATCTTCTGGGCGAAGTGGAAATAACTCAGGTCGGCGGAGGCCTCATATGCATCCAGACAGGCAATCACGGTGAAGGCATAGTCATCCAGCACGCCGGGCACCTGCCGCTTAACGGCCCTGGGGTCCGAGTAAGCAATCACATGCTGCAGACCC
>Ga0210400_10001235_pt1 | contig 25630 bp, 24 predicted proteins | sample IncBWH26MmetaG_FD_155456 | JGI IMG/M metagenome (GOLD analysis project Ga0210400, IMG submission 155456) | Forest soil microbial communities from Barre Woods Harvard Forest LTER site, Petersham, Massachusetts, United States - Inc-BW-H-26-M | ecosystem: Environmental > Terrestrial > Soil >...
TCCGACGCTGGCGGGCACGTCTGTTTTGGCAGCGACTGGCCCGTCGTGACTCTCAATCCGTGGGAAGGAATCCAGACCGCAGTGACTCGCCAGACTTCCGATGGCAAGCCCGAGACTGGTTTCGTTCCGGAGCAACGCTTGACCGTCGCGCAGGCGATCGATGGTTACACCAGCGGCGCGGCATTTTGCGGCCGTCATGAGAAGACCGAAGGCTCGCTCGAGGCGGGAAAATTCGCTGACCTGATCATTCTTTCGCAGAATATCTTTGACGTCGATGCGCATAAGATTGGAGCCACAAAGGTTGTAACTACTATTGTGGGCGGGCGAGTAGTCTATCAAGAGGATGCCCCGTAGCCGGGAGGAGCAATGAGATCTCGCGCCGTTCTTCTGGGAATTCTGACCCTTGCACTGGCATGTACCGCTTGCAAGAAAAAAGAGGAATCGCTGAGCCTGCTGGTGTGGGAGGGTTATGCCGACCCCTCGTTTGTGCAAGCCTTCGAAGAAAGTCATCACTGCAAGGTCAGCGCGTCCTACATGGGCTCCAGCGACGAGCTGGTGGCCAAATTGCGCGGGGGAAGCGCGGCGAATTACGACGTCATTTCTCCTTCGAGCGACGTCGCCGCGTCCATCGCGCGCACGGGACTGGCTGCGCCGCTCGATCTATCCAAGCTGCCGGCTTACTCGCAGCTCTCGGCTAAGCTCCGCGATCTGCCGTTGGTGAAGGCGAACGGGCAAATCTACGGCGTCCCGTTCATGTGGGGGCCGGACCCACTGCTTTATGACACGACGGCGTTCGCGCAGCCGCCGGATTCGTGGACGGTTTTCTGGGACCCAAAATTCAAAGGAAAGTTGTCGGTTTGGGACGATCTGTCCACCGTCTATATGGCCGCGCAAGTTCTTGGTTACGATAAGCCCGATCCGTCGCAACTCTATAACCTGACCGACGAGCAGCTCGCCGCCGTCAGGAAAAAACTGATTGAGTTGAAGCCCAACATCCGCAAAATGTGGGCCACCGGCGGCGAACTCACCAATCTTTTCCAAAACCACGAAGTTGTGGCTGCCATGGGCTGGCCGCTGATGACCAATCAACTCCGCCAGCTTCATTTTCCTATCGGCGAGACCATTCCCAAAGAAAACACCACCGGCTGGATCGATCACCTGATGATCTCGGCGGCGAGTTCCCGGAAGGAGCTGGCCACGGAATTCCTGGAATACATGATCGAGGCACAGACACAGAAAAAGGTCACCGACGTGACGCACTACACTCCGGCGAATCCCGCAGCAGCCCAGTTTCTGACTGCCGAAGAAATCAAGGGCCTGCATCTCGATAATCCTGACGCTTACATGCAGCGGATTTATTTCTGGCAGGACGTTCCTCGGCGCGCGAAGTACAACGAAATCTGGAACGAGGTCAAAGCCGCTCAGTGAGCTCCGCCGCTGCCAACTCGCAGCAACGGCCGCCGGCCACCCCTGGAACGCTCCTTGAAGTGCTTGGGATCGCCAAGCGCTTCGGCGCTCGCGAAGTCCTGAAAGGCATTTCTCTAAACATCGCCTCCGGAGAATTCCTCACGCTGCTGGGAGAAAGCGGCTCCGGAAAAACCACTCTTCTTCGTCTGGTGGCGGGATTCGAACAGCCCGCCGCGGGAGAAATCTGGATGAGCGGCGAGCGGCTGGACACATTGCCTCCGTACCAGCGCCGCGTCAACACTGTGTTCCAACACTACGCACTATTCCCGCATCTGAGTGTGCGAGAGAACGTGGCCTACGGCTTGCGCGTCAAGAGAACTTCCGCAACGGAGATTGGCGGCCGTGTCGAGGAAGCCCTGCGCATGGTGAAGATGCAGGAATACGCGGACTCCCGCCCATCCAAACTGAGCGGAGGCCAGCAACAGCGTGTGGCCCTGTCGCGAGCGCTCGTCAATCGTCCCCTGCTGCTCCTGCTCGACGAACCGCTCTCCGCGCTCGACGCCAATCTGCGCAAGCAGATGCAAGGCGAATTGAAAGCTTTACAACGCGAACTCGGCATCACATTTCTTTTCGTCACCCACGACCAGGAAGAAGCCATGGCGCTTTCCGACCGTATTGCGCTGCTGCGCAATGGCGCGCTCGAGCAAGTCGCGTCTCCTCGCGACATCTACGCGCATCCCGCGACGGCGTATACGGCCCAATTCATCGGCCAGACCAATTTGCTGCGAGGGGAAATCAAGGATGGCGTTGCAAGATGCGGGTCCTTGCAATGGCCTGTGGAGGGCCCGAGTGGCGCGGCAATATTCTCGTTACGCCCGGAGGCCATCGCTCTCGCTTCCGATGGCATGGTTCCCTCGGGAACGGCGCGCTTCCGCGCCGCTGTGCAGCAACAGTTTTTCAGTGGCGCGAGCGAATTGCTCGAAGTGAATTGCGGTGGCCAGCTCCTGCGCGTGCGAATTTCCGCGCGAGGACCGCTTTCCGGCGAACACGAATTTGTTTTCTCGATTGCGGACGCCATCCGCGTCCAAGAGTAATCGCATTTAGCCCGGCCCATGTACTCACGCGCTTACAAAACGCTCGTCTCAGTCCCGCCGCTACTGTGGGTCGGCATATTCCTGCTGCTTCCCTACGCGTTGATGTTCGCGCACAGCTTTTGGGCCGTCCGCGACGGAGTGATCGTCCACCAATGGAACCTGCACAATTACGCCACTCTTTTTTCCAAGCCCGTCTACATCGAAGTGCTCCTACGCACCATGCGCATCGCCGTTTCGGTGACCGTGTGCTCCTTGCTGCTCGGCTACCCACTGGCCTATTACCTGTCGTTTCATGCCGGCGCTCGCAAAGAGTTGCTCTACCAGCTCGTCATTGTGCCGCTGTGGGTGAGCTACCTGGTGCGCGGCTACGCCTGGAAAACCATTCTCGGCAGCGAAGGCGTCCTCAACGGCTTCTTGCAATACCTGCATCTCACCCATGAGCCGGTTGCATTCCTTCTCTACAGCCCCTTTGCTGTCGTGCTGATGCTCACGCACATCTATACGCCGTTTGTTTTTCTGCCCATCTACGCGGCCCTCGAGCACATCCCACGCCCGCTGGTCGAAGCCTCGCAGGACCTCGGCGCCGGGTCGCTGCAAACATTTCTGCGCGTCATCCTGCCTCTTTCCATTCCCGGCTTGCTGGCCGGCGCCACCTTCGCCTTCGTTCTCACCCTGGGCGATTTCCTCGCGCCGCTGCTTGTCGGCGGCGCTTCCGGCACGATGATCGCCAACGTCGTGCAAAGCCTCTTTGGCGCGGCGTTCGATTGGCCGCTCGGCGCTGCGATTTCCGCTTGCATCCTCATCCTTACCATCTCCTTGCTTTTCCTCAGCGAGCGGTTGGAAAAACGCTGGTCCTTCAAATGAATGGCCATGCTACAAATCGCCGCGCCACGTTCCTCAAAGCTTATAGCGCGCTCGTTTTTGCCTTCGTTTATTTGCCGGTCGTCGTCCTCATTCTTTATTCCTTCAATCGCGACGGCGTCGGCGGTTTCCCTCCCCGCCATCTCACGCTCGATTGGTACCGCCAACTCTTCGGCGACGCCCCCATCTGGGATGCCGTCGTAAACAGCCTGATGGTCGCCGCCGGCAGCGTGGCGCTGTCACTGACCCTTGGCTTGCTGGCCGCGCTCGCGCTCGATCGCGCCGACTTTCCCGGAAAGGCCCTTTTCCGCCGCCTCGTTCTTCTTCCACTGATTCTCCCCGGCATCATCACTGGCCTCTCTTTGCTGATGTTTGCGGTCTTCGTCGGCGCCCAGCTCAGCCTGTTCACCGTTTTTCTCGGCCATGGCACCGCGCTCATCTCTGTCGCCGCCACTGAGCTCTTCGCAGGCCTGCAAAAAATGGACCGCGCTCAGGAAGAAGCCTCGCTCGATCTCGGCGCCACGCCGTGGCAAACTTTTTGGCGCATCACCCTGCCAAATCTCAAGCTCTCGCTGATCGCCGCCGGCCTGCTCATCTTCACGCTCTCCATGGACGAGATCGCCGTCACCTTTTTCCTGATCGGACGGGACAATACTTTGCCGCTCGAAATCTGGGGCCGCTTGCGACGCGGCATCACCCCTGAAATCAACGCCGTCTCGACCCTGATCTTCGCCGTCTCCGTTGGCCTCATCGTCATCTGGTATCGCATGCGTGCCAGCGCACTCGGTGCCGAAGCTCAGGAATTTCTCGAAAGACCTTAGGAGGCTGTATGCCGCAAACACGCCGCGATTTCATCAAGTTCGTCGTTGCCGGTTCCGTTGCCGCCGGCTGCCCCATCGATGAAACACTTCTGGCCTCGGCGGATTCGAAAACTCCGGGCGGCGCGCTCGTTCACGGCGAGCACTTTGAAATCTGCCACCAGCTTCGCGATGGCCATCCATTCGAACGGCCTGACGCCGCGCGCAAGGCCGACATCGTTATCGTCGGTGGCGGCGTCGCAGGTCTTTCCGCTGCTTATTTCCTCGGCGGCAAGGATTGGCTACTGCTCGAAAAAGAACCTCAATTCGGAGGCAACGCTCTGCAGGAAGAATTCGAAGGCGAGATTTATGGCACCGGCTCGGCCTACGCGAGCCGCGGCGATGAAGGGGATCAGCTGGCCTCCGAAATCGGCCTCCAGCTTCCTTTCATCAACATGCCCGATCCCACCATCGTCAACAAGACCTTTGTCCCCGACACCTGGAAAGCCGGTCTCGATCAGCTCCCCTATTCGAAAGAAGTGCGCGAAAGCTTCAAAAAATTCCGAGACGACACGATGAAAATCAGCGTCCGCGAGAAAATGGCTGAACTCGACGCGCAGCCCTTCTCCAATTTCACCGCCGCTTACGCCCCCGAAGTTCAGCAATGGTGGGACGCCTTCGGCCCCTCGAACTGGGGCGCGGTCACGGAAGAAAGCTCCGCCTTTGTCGGGCTCGCCAACGCGCAGGATCTCCTCAGCAGCGGCGACGCCAAGCGCGTGATTCTTCCCGGCGGCCTCGGCTGCATCACGCACAAACTCGTCGAAGTCCTCCAGCCGAAATTCAAGGAGCGCATGCTCGACAACGCCTCGGTCGTTGCCGTCGTCCAGGACAAAGACTCCGTCCGCGTCACCTACCATCACGATGGAAAACTCACCACCGTCTCCGCCAAAGCCGTTCTGATGTGCACGCCGAAGCACATTACCTCGCGCATCGTCATGGGCCTCCCCTCCGAACAGAAAGCCGCCATGCGCCGTTACCGCTACGCGCCCTATCCCGTCGTCAACGTCATCTTCGACAAGCCCGTCTACAACCGCGGCTACGACAACTGGTGCCCCGGAAATTCCTTCACCGATTTCATCGTCGCCGACTGGACCATCCAGAAGAATCCCGGCTACCGGCAAAAGCACAACATCCTTACCTTTTACACGCCGCTCCGCGAACTCCAGCGTTCCACCCTGCTCGACGAGAAGGGCTGCAAGTCCCTCGCCGCGCGAGTCCTCGCTGATTTCCAAAAGCTGACGCCCGAACTCAATGTCGACCCCATAGAAGTGCGCATCTACCGCCGCGGCCATCCCATGTTCATGGCTGTGCCCGGCCAGTACACGAAGAATCGCCTTATCGCTTCCCATCCCATGGACCGCATCTTTTTCGGCAACGCCGATTCCGGCGGCCCTGAATCGACCACTAGTGAAGCTGTCCGCCTTTCGAAAGCCGGCGCGGAGTGGGCCGAACACCTTCTCGTCGGAAAGCCCGGCGCCCGCGCCTTGGCTGAAAAAGCGCTGGCGGCCGCCTCCGGCTGACGCAGAGCGCGGCGCCAATTTATGGTTCATAATGCGGGCATAGCCGATGTCACCGATTGCATCATCACCCGGAGGAACAATGGCCGATCGCCTGGAAGATTTTCAAAAATTTCGCGCCGACCTGAACGAGGAAATCCTCGGCTGCGGCCACCTCGGCATCAAGCGCTTCTTCGCCCTCGACCACCAGGCCTACGAACCCGGCTCGCTTGGCACCAAAACAAAAGAACTGCTTGGGCTGGTCGCCTCCGCGGTGTTGCGCTGCGATGACTGCATCACCTATCACCTGGTCCGCTGCGGCGAAGAGGGCTGGAAGCGCGAAGAAGTCATCGACGCGCTCAACGTGGCACTGATTGTCGGCGGTTCGATCACCATTCCTCACGTGCGGCGTGCCTTTGCACGCATGCGCGAAATCGGCGGCCTGCAGCCTTGAGAGATCAGCCTTGAAAGATCAAATGACGACCGCCGCGTCCCATCCCGCGCTTTCCCATCCGGAGGGTTTCGCCAAGCGGCTCCGTCATCTGACCGCAGAATATCTGTTCGCTCTGGTGTTGCTAGTCTCAAGAATCTTTCAGTTCAGGCGGAATCCCCGCCCTCGCCTGTTCTTCCGCTTTTTCTTGGGAGTCGCCGGCGCGGCGATGGTCGTCTTGCCGCTCGGCCTGGGGGCAGGATTCGTTCCGGCCATCGCCGGGCTGGTCATGTTCATCTGCGCCATTCTCTTGCCTCCCGCAAAACCCGGCGGCAACGCCAGCGACATAGCGCGCAAATTGGGAACTCTTGTTATCGTGAGCGGGGGACTTTATCAACGGGAAGGCGCGCCGTCTGTCTCCGTGCAACTCTTCGTCGGCTCAGAACACATTTCTGTGCTCGACCGGCGCCTCCAGCCGATCCTCGAAATCCCCGTCGGCAAAATCTCCGCCGCCGCCGCCGCCGAACAATCCAAAGAATCCGGGAGCCTGCGAATCACCTGGGCCAATCACACCGCCGAATTCTCCTACCGCGGCATCTTTGCCGGGCGGTTCGCGCGCGCCGCCGAAACCGCCATCCGCGGCGTGATGCGCCCCGCTCTCCCCCAACGCCGCGCCGCCGGCGCTTGATGCTTTTCTTGCAACTTTTGTGTTCCGATTTGTCCGCAAATGGCGCAATTTGTGTCAAAATATATGCATGGCAAGAGGCTGGGAATCCAAGGACGTCGAAGGGCAGGTCGAAGCGGCGGAAGCGCCAAAACAGAATCCGCATTCGGGACCAAAGACCCCGGAACAACTCATGCGCGAAGAACAACGCAAGAATCTGGAACTATCGCGCATCCACATCGTGAACGACCTCGCTACCGCCACTCACCCCAACCACCGCAAGTCGCTCGAGGCCGCCCTCGCCCACCTCGACAAAAAAATCGCCGACCTCAGCTAGCTAAAATTTCACGTATCAATTCAGCGTGGTTCAAAGGCTGTCAGCAAACATAGTCCTATAATGTCTGTACCACTCGCTTTGAAAACGTTCTTGAGGGTCGTACTTCCTTTTCAAGCGAAGGAATTCGGCGAACTGCGGGTAGCAGCTCTCGACCTGGTTGCGCGTGGCATAGCGATGGTACGTCAGATAGTACGTGCCACCGCGGCGCGCCGCCATGTCAATGAGTCTCCGAAAGGCATACTCCGAACGTTTTGTCCCTTCCAGACTGTGAATCGTATGTAGGTTGAAGATCGTGCACGCATACGGCTGCTTCGCCCAAGGCAAGAAGCTTTCTTCATCGCGCTCGATCAGACGCACAGTGCCATAAATCAACTCGGTTCCATGTTTTCGGAAGTCTTCGCGCACCTCATCGAAGAACCCCTTCAGCGCCGGTCTCGGGACGTTTATCTCAGTGATCATTTCAGTCGCCGGATAAGGAGCGTGGAGCTTGTCGTCGATCTCGCGATGGTAGTTCTCAGGGTAGATGCTCAACTGGTGCAAATCTGACCAGTACACCTGGCCATTGGTTGAAAGATAGTAGTCCGCATATCGGTCATACGCCTGTTTTTTGTCGGTGTGTGCGAGATACAGGAGTTGCCTCCAATTTTCATCGGTCAGCTGCTTCTCTGCGGGTGGTATTGGCGTGTCTATTGATACTGGCCGATAACAGGAAAAAACACCCTTATGGAGAAAGTCGTCCGAGGCAGGCTCGATGGAGAATTGGAAATCGCCATATAGAAACCCGTCCGCAACGCGTCTCTCGAACGCAGCAATCAGGTCGTCTACAGTCCGAATTTCCACCACGCGCTCGACTTTTTTTCTCGGCGTGAGTCGCAATTGCAATGATGTAACGACTCCAAAGAGGCCGTATCCGCCGTGAACTAGCCGGAATAACTCTGGGTTCTCCCTTCGGCTGCACCTCTGGGCCGTTCCGGTCGCATCGACAAGAACGAAGGACTCGACGTCACTAACGAAGGGCTTCAGCTTCAGTCCGCGGCCGTGCGCATTCGCCGCAATTGTTCCAGCCATTGTAAATCGGTCGGCGCCAGTTTGTTTCTGGGCGATTCCCCAAGCTGCGCCATCCCCATTTTGCAAGTTGAGATAACCACCGATCAGTTCTGGCCACTCGATTCCCGCTTCGACTTCCAAAATCCCATTCTTGCGATCCAGTTGGAGCACTCGATTCAGCTTCCGGATATCCACCAGCAAAGTGTCGGTACCGAACTGCTGCCCTCCCATGGCGTGCCGGCCACCCGCAACTGAGATCACCTTTCGATCCTTGCGCGCCATACGAACTAGGCTCTGCACATCTTCCTTGGATCGTGGTTGCGAAATTCCCAGCACTCGAGTGGGATTGAGTTGGGAATGAATATCATTGACGAGGATCGATTCAGGTTCTGGCTCTCTTGAGGCATTCGAAGCGACCGCAAGGGCAACTGAGCCGGCCATGAACTCACGCCTTGAAATCATCTGTCCCCTGGCAATTGGCGCCCTGTTGGCCGCAATGCGCGCCTCCGACAACTTCATCACGTCACAGGTCTCGATAATCGAGTTGCAGTACGCAAGTGGAGCCGCTGATCTTCAGCTTTGACCTTAGTCCGTGAACACCACCCCCACTGCAACGCGCCCTTTTTCCGCTCCGGTGTCGATCCGCACCACGTAACCCCGCAAGTTCATCGCTTGCACCCCATCCGCGCCCGGCGCCTCCATAGTAACTTGCAGTTCCGATTGCAGCCGCGGCAAGTGCTTCAGCGAAATCAGCGCTCCCTGCAGCGAAATGTCCCGGACCATGGTCTCTTCCTCAAAGTCCTTCCCGCCTTCGGTTACGCCGCAAACTTTTGCGTGGAATTGCGCTTCGCGGCGCAGCGTCGTCCGCGTTCCCGGCATGTGCGCCTGCACGCGGTCTCCCGGCGCGCCCAGCGTCACCACCATACCCTCGCTCGCCGCAAACACCGAATCGAACTCTTCCCGCGCCTGCCGCAGAATCGAATCCACCATGCGATCGGTCGAATCGGGGTCGTGATGGAAAAGCACCAGCGTCTTTACTTCCACTTGCCGCGCCAATTTCGCTCCCTCCAGCCACGAGGAATGCCCCCAGCCCTTTCTTGTCGTCGCTAGTTGTTCGGGAGTAAACTGCGCGTCGTTAATGAAGATGTCCGCGCCGGAGGCCAGTTCGCGCAGGCTCTCATCCAATTTCGCGTCGCCCGGTTCGTTGTCCGTGGCATAGGCCATCGTGCCCGCCGGCGTCTCGATTCGAAATCCCAGGCAACCTTGCGGATGATTCAGCCAGCGCGCCGTGATTTTGTTCTCTCCAACTTCGAACGAATCGCCGCCGTCCACTTCCTTGAACTTTCGCTTCGCGTTCATCGCCGACATGTCCACGGGGAAATAGGGCAGTGCCATCTGCGCTTCAAAGACTTGCTTTAGGCTGTCGCGGCCCAGAAATTTTGACCGGAAGCTGTAGAAATGAAATTCGTTGTTCTCCATATACAGCGGCGAAAAAAATGGAATCCCCTGGATATGATCCCAATGATAGTGCGTAACCAGGATGTGGGTCTCCGGAACTTTGCCGCCATTCGGCGCGGCCCAGCGGCTCCCCAGCATGCGCAGTCCCGTGCCGCAGTCCAGGATGATTTGCGTGCCGTCCGGCGCAATCAACTCCAGGCAAGGCGTATTTCCCCCGTAGCGCCACGTCGCTGGGTCAACCGTCGGCGTCGAACCGCGCACGCCCCAGAAACTCAATTTAGCGATGGGAACTGTCATAGCTCTGAGCGCAAACACCTGCGTGCAAGACTCTTGCGTGCAGGCTCGTCCCGCTTCCAAACGCGCGGAACGGTAAGCTCGTTTCATGGTCGCAGCCACGGGAAGGAGCGTCAATCAGTTCGCGGAGGCGAAGTGTCATACTGCCCAATAAGCAAGGGAAAGGGCTGCACCCCCGCCGTCATGCAGGTAGAATAGGGCCAATGGCCGCACATTCGCACGATCACAGTCATGCCGGTCATTCGCCTTCCCACGGCGGCGCTCACGCTGGCAACTGCCATGCTCACCCCACGCTGCGCCCCGCTGTACTGGGCTGGGCTATGGCCGCCACGCTCGGCTTGGTGATAGCGGAGGTTTTTGGTGGCATTCTCGGCCGCAGCGTGGCCCTTCTCAACGACGCGGTTCACAATCTTTCCGATGTCCCCGCCCTCGGCATTTCTTATCTCGCCATGCGCTGGGCCGAACGGCCTGCCGACACCGAAAAAACCTACGGCTATCACCGCGCCGGCACGCTCGCCGCCTTCACCAACGCCTTTGTCCTCGTCCTGCTTTCGCTCTGGCTCGGATACGCGGCTTTCGAACGCTTCCGCTCACCCGTGGCCGTCGTCGAGAGCTGGATGATTTGGACTTCCCTCGGGGCTCTCGCCGTGAATGGCGGCATCACCCTCGCCCTGGTCCGCGGACGCGGCGATCTCAATTTGCGCAGCATCCTCGTTCACAATTTCGGCGATGCGCTCTCCAATATCGCCATCATCGCCGGCGCGCTCATCATTCATGCCACCGGCGCCCGTTGGATCGATCCGCTGCTCGGCCTCGCCATCGGCTTGCTCGTGCTCGCGTCCAGCATCGCCATCCTGCGCGAATCCTCGCACATTCTTCTGGAAGGACGCCCCCCTGACTTGCGAGTGGAAGATGTCGCCCGCGCCATTCTGACCGTAGTTGGCGTGCAGGAAGTGCACGACGTGCATCTCTGGTCCCTCGGCGGTGGCCACCATGCCCTCAGCCTCCACGCGCGCGTCCCGGATATGCACCTCGACGAGTGCGAGCGCCTGCTCGCCGCAATTAAACAAGTCGCTTCAAAGGAATTTGGAGTGGATCACACTACCGTGCAGTTGGAGCGCGCCGGCCTTCCCGCAAAATCCGGCTACGTCATGCCTGAACCTGTGAAAAAATAGTCTTCAGGCGGGCAGTCGAAAATTCAATCCGCGTTGCTCGTTGAATTGGCGTGTGGCGTCCAGGTCCAGCGCATCCTGCGTAACGACGCGCCGCAAACCCTGGCTGGTGACGTAACGCAGCGTCCCTTTCTCCCACGAGTACGCCACCGCAAAGAATAGCGTTCCGTCTCGCTTCACAAACACATATGGCTCGTTGTCGGCAACAGCGGCGCTGGCCGATTCCGGCGCTGGCGCCGTCTCGGGCTCCGGCGCTCTGTAACGCCGCCCTCGTCCTCGTTGTTCTGCATCCGTGACATCCGGCGGCGCGCTCTCTGCCACGGGACCTTCGTCTCCGCTCACAGGAGAACCAGCCACGGGAAATCCGCCGTCAAAAATGGGGAAGAAAAAACCCCCGCCAGGCCCAAACCCCCGCGCGCCCAGTGTCCCCGATCCACACGTGGCTGCCTGATGAACCGCATCGAATCCCAGTCCCGGCGCGGAGCTGCAACCCGGTCTAAAGCGATTATCTTCGTCCCCGAAGCGATCGAAGTGCCTTCGCGTGCCGTTTTGCGTGCGCGTGCTTCGTACTGTAGGCGCCGTTGTTCTCGGCCGCACCGTTCCGCTTCTCGCTCCCGTTCGCACCGCAGGCATTGCCCGCACGGCCGCTGCGCTCCGAGCCGGCATCACCATCCTCGGCCCAACCGCGGCAGCCCGCGGTACTGACGCCATCATTCCGCGCCCTTGCCCCTGCAACCCTGCTGGAAGAAAAACCACGAAACCTGCGAGGATCATCTGGCGGACCATAATCTTCACCTGAAGGCCCGGCCTGCCGGGTCTTTCACCGACTACCCTTCCACAATACCCGCTCATTCATAAGGATGCGCCCAGCTCATCATTGGTTTCAATCCAATTTATTCGCCGCCGTTGAATCCGGCGCTCGCCAATTTCGCTCCATGCGCATTTCGAAGCACGCGCTTTCGCCCCATTTGTTCCCTTCTGCGCACTGCTCCCCATCCACTACCCACTACCCACTACTCACTACCCACTTCTTAACTATTCCCTCCCACTGTGCTATAACCATCCAGCCGTGGAACGCGCCGCGAATGGGGAACTAGCACAGGTCCAGTCCGGGCCGCCACAGTCCGCAGCTTCATCGGCTGCGTCCTTGCAGGTTGGCCCGAGTCCTGAAGCTCCTGCCGAAGATCCCTCGCGGTTTTGCCCGGTTTGCTCGCAGCGTTTGGAGTCGCGGCGTTGCAAATTGATCTGTTCCCGGTGCGGCTATTACATGTCTTGCGCGGACTATTATTAGCCCGCTGGCCATTTGACCGTCGCCCGGTCTTCGATTACGATTCATCACTCCGGGATCATCCATATTTTGATAAGCTGTACGGCTCCGGCCCGGGTTGCCGCCGGAACCGCTTTCCCATGAGGAGGAATATACCGTGGCTTTGAAGATGACCAACCGCGAAGTGGACGGCGTGTCCGTGGTGGCGCTGGACGGCCGCATCGTGCTCGGAGAAGAAAGCAATGCCCTGCGCGAAAAAGTAAAAAGCTTGATCACCGATGGTAAAAAGAAAATTGTCCTCAATATGGACAACGTCACTTTTATCGACAGCGCTGGGCTGGGCACCCTTGTCGCCGCCCATCACAGCGTCAAAATGCAGGGCGCCTCCCTGCGCCTCTGCCACCTCGGCAGCAAGTTCCAGGAAGTCCTCCAGATCACCAAGCTGCTGACCGTCTTCGATGTCTACAAGACCGAAGCCGAAGCCGTCTCCAGCTTCTCGAAGTAGTCTCCTTTTATCAAAAGCCTTTAACCCCAAGGGCGCCCGCCGCCGCGGGTGCCCTCTTTTGATTTTTCCTCGCTCGTGTCATTCCCCATGAAGTCGAAACCCAAACTTGTCGCCAAATCCTTCAAAGCCACCCTCGAGCGCATACCCTCGAGACTCGGCTGGGCACATGCTAACTTCTCAATACTTGTCGATTGTGCAGGAGGTCCGCGCGCGTTTGCAGAAGCTGACTATCCATACCCCGGTGGATGTTGACCATCCGAGCATCAGGCAAGTTTCTCTGATACTCCATTGACGAGCGATTGCAGAAGCGTTGCTACGCCTGGATATTGGGCAATCCCAGCACTTTGGCCGGCCCATAAGGCTAGGAATTCGCTCCGTCCGGTCTGCTCCGCGGGCACGGCGAGGTTCCGCATGAGGGCCCGTTGCAGCGGGTACGGGAGAACGGCGACGCCGGGCCGGTTCATCTCTTCCAGAAGTTGATTGTGGATGCCGCGTGCCAGGCGTCCGGTGAACCCACGTGTAAGCGAAGTTCGGCTCGCCTTTCCGCTCAGGATCGCCTCTCGATGCAACGTGGTTGCTCCAGACTCTTCGCAGGCAAGAAAGACCGTCCCCATCTGCACACCTTGGGCACCGAGCGCGAAAGCCGCAGCGATGCCGCGGGCATCCGCGATTCCTCCAGCTGCTATGACAGGTACCCCCACCGCATCCACGATCTGCGGTACCAGAGAGATTGTGCCTGTGAGGGAATCTTCCGAGGAGCGCAGGAACGATCCGCGATGTCCGCCGGCCTCGAATCCGGATGCCACAACCACATCGACACCGGCTTCCTCCAGGGCCATGGCCTCGTCCCGTGTCGTCGCGGTGCCGATCGTGAGGATTCCCTGGCGATGACACTCCTCGAGAATCTCCTTCGGCGGAATTCCGTAGATGAACGAGAAGGCAGGCACCTTGGCATCGAGCAGAACGCGCACCTGATCTTCGAAGCGAAGCGGCTTGTATGGTGAGAACTGCGGCTTGCTCGCACCGACCGCCTCAAAATGCGGAGCTAGATGAGAGAGCGCGCGTTCGAAGGCTTCGGCATCGGACGTTGCTGCGCCCACATCCTCCATCGAAACCCAGAGGTTCATGGCGAAAGGCTTATTGGTCAAAGAACGGATCTCGGCGACGACCTCCTGAATCGCCGACGGAGCCAGGCCATGCGCGCCGAAAGAACCCAGACCCCCGAAGTTTGATACAGCGGCGGTAAGGCGCTGGGAGGAAAAGCCTCCAAGCGGCCCCTGGATGATCGGGTATTCAATTCCGACTTTGTTTGAAACGCGCGTCCTGTTCCATGCTGAGTTTCGTTTCGCCATCGTCAACGCAGAGGCGGGTCTCCCCGCCCCCTCATGCCTCGACTTCCAGGATGACTTCAACCGCCACGGGCACGCCCAGAGGAAGACTTGCCACGCCTAACACCATACGGACTGAGGTTTTGTCCCCTCCAAAAACATCGCGGAATAGCTCGGAGGCAGCGTCGGCAACTCTTGGTTGATCGAAGAAGTCTCCATCAGTTGCAAGATAGATGCACAGTCGAACAACGTGGGTTACTTTATCGAGCGAGCCTAGCTTCTGCCTTGCGGCGGACAAAACATTCAGAGCGGCAATGCGGACCGCCCCTCTACCTGCGTTCGCATCCAGTTCTTTCCCGAGACGGCCGACGAACTTCGGCTCGTGTCCGATGGCAGGAAGCATGCCGCTGAGGAAGAGCAGATTGCCGGTCTTTACGGCCTCGACATAGGCGCCGAACGGGGTGGGCGGAGGCGTGAGTTCGATGCCGAGTTCCTGAAGCCGGCGCTCCGCGTTGACCGGCTGCGAGCCCTTGCCGCTTACCATTTTCCTGAGTGCGCACCACCGTCCACGTGCAGCACCTCCCCCGTCACCTGACGGGCCTCTGTGAGATAAACCACGGCTTCCACTATGTCCTTGACGTCAGAGATTGTAGCCATCGGCGAGAGTGTTTTCAGGAAATCCTTCGGGTTGTCCTTGTGCAGCGGCGTGTCCACGACCCCGGGCGCGACCGCGTTGAAGCGAATTTTCTCCTTCGCATACTCCATGGCCAAGCTCAGCGTGACGGCTTCAAGTCCACCCTTGGTGATCATCGGGACCGACGCCGTAATACCTGCGATCGGGTTGACCACCAGCGAGGCCGTGATGCTAACGACGCTTCCGCCAGACTTCTGCGCAAGCATCTGCTCGACCGCTCCCTGTGTGACGTAGAGGAAGCCTTCGAGGTTGGTCGAAGATAGCGCCTTGAAGTCTTCAGCCTTGTAGTCAGTGAAAGGCTTTGTGAAGAAGATGCCTGCATTGTTGACTAACGCGTCGATGGAACCAAACTTCTGGACGGCTGTCTCGACGATCTTCGAAGCGACAGCACTCTCGCCGATGCTGCCATCTACGAGGGCCAAATGATCAGATTCGATGAAGGTATCCGACTTCCTGATGTTGCGCGAGTTTGCGACAACATTGTATCCGCGATCAAGGAACGACTGGACTACGCCAGCTCCGATGCCTTGCGAAGCTCCCGTTACAATGACCGTTTTCTGTTTGTTTGCCATATCAGCCTCCTTGGCTGTCGGTTAAAATGAGAGATGATGCAGTCCAGGCGTCTGCTTCTGGACATTCCAACTGCTCTGCTTCCACAACGTCAGCAGCAACTTGCCATCGATTCCCAGGAACGCAAACTCCTCAAATTCCGTCATAGCGTGAATACCCGCGCTTAGCACGTTCAGCCAGTGGCTGCACCGCACCAACAGGTGGTGCCTGCGAACTACAAGTACGCCGGATTGACACTCCGGCGTGCTTGTAGCGATTCGCTCCTTATCGAGCTGCGTGGAATGTGGCACAAGTATTCTCCACGTTAGTTTCGAGAGGTCATGCTATTAGGCGGCGCGGGCGCGAAATGCGCGCGCCCATCCTCGATCAGCCATTGACCGTCGTGGCGGACAGCCACGAAGAAAAAGTTGATCGGTATCACGGGGATGATCGTCCCATCTGGACCGTTGACATTGCGCACGGTAAGGAGCGCGTCGGCGACCGCGACATCCGGTTTGATGAAGCGGACCCGGTAGTTGGAAAACGCCGCTTGCGTGGTGCCGTTAACGGCTTGCTGCGCCTCGGGACCGAAGTCCTTCACCATGGCGACCCGCCCTTGCAGAAAGTCGCCCACCGGCGTCACGAAGGTTCCATCTTCGGCGAACAGGGATGCTCGGAGTTCGGCATCCTTCTGAACGAAAGCCTTCGCAAAGGTATCTCCGAGCGCGCGAACGGCTGCTTCGTCTCGAGCCTCGCCGGCAGTCGCAGAACCGGTCGCACCGATGACGAGCGTACACGCGAGAAACGCCAAGCCGAGACGCTGCATCAGGCCTAGGAGCGTTAACTTGGGCTCCTGGGACACGGAAGCAGCTCGGTATGTTTGTGAGATTTTCATTTCTTTTTCCTTGATTTTCATTTCTTTCTCCTTTTTATTTCTTTCTCCTTGGTTGTCATCTCTTGTAACCAGAAACCACATTTTTCTTTTTACAAGCAGACAGTTACTCACCCTTTTAAGGGTGTGTTTGCAAGGACCTCCACTTTCTCCACCTGCGGAGGAACCGCAAATAATTCGCTGGCCCGCGCCGTCAACTCCTTCGCGATCTCGCCAGTCAAGTGGGCATTGCGGCTTGCTTCATTTGCAAAGGTATCGAAGATGCCGAACTTCCCAGGCCCAAGCCCGAGCGCGTACCATTTCAAGGCCGCTTTTTCATCGAGCGCGAGTGCCTGAGCTGACTTTAGAAATGCCTCGGCATCAGCCTCCTTGCCAGGGCGTGCTTCGAGCTTCACTAACAATCCAATTGCTTCCATTGAACCACCCTCCTGTTTGTTGACGCCGCGGCGCTGCTCACAACTGTGAGTAGACTGCACATCGCATACGGAGTTGTGCGGGTTTCTGCTCGGATGGTCGGAATCTTGCTGAATTCATGCTCCCAGGCACAAAACTCCAACGACTTACACGTGAGTCTGCGGTTTGTCTTGAGTGAGCGACGACGGCAAGAGTTCGAATGAGCTGCGCTAGGCTACTCAGAATTGTTGATTGAGGCGATTGTGCTGAGGCGGATGCAAGGAGCGATGAGCTACAAATTCCGGACAGGGCTGGATGTTAACAACGAATTAAAAGGCAACCAGTGAAAGTGACGTATCTTCGGAGCGGGTCTCCGAGGCGGAGGTCGCTTCGGAGTCCAGGAAATCCTGGCGATACTCTGTCGGGCTAACTCCGCAGACATCACGAAAGACCTGCGCAAAGTGCTGCTGGGTTTTGAATCCACAGGCTATGGCCACGTCCAATACTCGCGCATCGGGAGCACGCAACATTGCTTTAGCACGCTCAACCCTCTGACGCAGAACAAATTGGTGCGGAGTCTCACCGGTTGACTTGCGGAACATCCGCGCGAAATGAGCTGTGCTCAACCCTACCGATTGCGCCATCTCGTCGAGGCTCAAGTCGTCTTCCATCTTCGCATGGACCAACTCCTTAATCCTTCGCAAGCGCGCTGCGCCTAGTCCGCCCTGGTATATCTGCACAGGGCGGTGCCTTACTGCACGATCCTTCACCAGGGCTACGGCCATCGCCTGTTCGACAGAATCCAGAAACAGTCGTCCGCCCGGAAACCCAGCAACCATCTCGGCATGAGCGGCCGCAACCAGCGCACTCAGGCGCGGGTTCGCAAACTTGCGTGAAGGCCGCAGTTCTACCTCGCCGTAAGCTCCGTCAGAGCTGGCCATCAGTGCCGTATCGGAAATACCGAGCTGCAGATGCGGTACGTTCATGAGTCCAACCCACTCTCCGATATGACGGTCGCACAGTGCTAAGTCACCCGCCGCGTAGTCAAACTTTTCCAACGCAAACCGCTTCGAGCCCCACTCAATTGAGCCGGGCCGCAACATCATTGCGAAAGCCTGATCATGCCGTACCCAATGACGCGGCTCCGTGGCAGATTCGGGTGGAAAGAGTTCAACTCTCATTCTGTTGCTTTATGCCCTCGTGCGGTGGATATCGCCGACAATTTCGTGGTCCTTGATTTGATGCTCGTCATAGATGGAGGGTACAGAAACATTGTCCGCCGTCCGGTCGCGGCGATGATCGCTGTCCGGCTCGTGCTCCACTTTGATGACATAAACGGAATGCGATCCTGTGTTGCGTCGGGGCTGACTCCTTGGGTGCTTCCATAGCGAAGCCCGCACTCCTGTCTGCTTGTTTTCCACCGATACTGTTGAGGTGAACCGATGTTCGCTTAAGCGAATGAAATGGCGGGAGATATTTTGGTCGGGGCGCCCGGATTTGAACTGGGGCCGCCTGCGCCCAAGTCAGGAATTGCCGTACCGCGCCACTACCGGAAGTTGCTTATGAGGATGACGTCGCTGCTGATGTCGCCCTTGGCTAGAAACAATTGCTTGCCGTCGCGCGACCACGCAAAATCGAAGATGCGCCCGGAACTGAAAGCCGTGATTGGGTGTGGCGGCTTCCCTCCGAGAGGTTGTTCCCAGACGTTTGTCGCCCCATTGCGAGTTAAGAGGTACTGCACGCCTTTCCCGTTCGGGGACCACCGCAATCTGTCCGCTCCTGTGGGTTGGATGAAAACATGGGAGGGAGGGCCCCCGAAGGCCGGAGCGACGGCGATCTTCGACAGCGCCACCGGGCTGCCTTCCAAATACCCGTACGCAATCGATTTGCCGTCCGGCGAAATCATCCCGTAGGCGCCGCTTTGAGAGGGAGTAACGATCTCAGATGGTGCGCCTCCTTCCACTGGTATGCGCAGAAGCTTTTTCTGTGAGGAGTATAGAACCCACTTTCCATCCGGCGAGCAATCCGAATTGATTACGTCTTCGGCCAGTCTCGTGGGATTCGAACCGTCGGCATCGGTTCGCCAAAGCTCGTTCCCTTTTTGCGTAAAGTCATCAAAAACGAAGTAGCGATCGCCGCAGCTCGATAAGGAAATATAGTTGCGCGCCTCGGGCATCAATGGCGCCCGATGGGTGCCGTCTGCGTTCATCATAATCAGGTCACTGCCGTGGCTGCGTACCAAGATTTTGCCGCCCGCAGCAGGCGCTACTCCCGAATCTGCCGTCTCGCCGAAAGTAATTTGCTGCGCGCGGGCCGTCACCCCTTGTGGCACCACCCAGATATGAGAGGTTTGCCTCTTCTCCAGGGCCACGAGCATTCGGCCGTCATGTGTCATGTCCACCTGCGGCCCGTAATCAGAGAGATCGTTGGTGAAACGCTGTTTCTCACCGTTGGGATAAGCGACGAACCATAACTGCGACCTGTTTTCTTGACGCAACCCAATTGCGATTACCAACGCGCTGCCATCTGGCAGCCAGGCGGGCCGTCCGATTTCTTGTTGTTCGGAAACCAATTCCGTTGTGCGGCCATCCGCCACGTTGATGGCAGTCAGCACAGACCTGGCTTTCATGCCGAATTGGATCCAGGAGCAGGAGATCGTTTTTCCATCTGGAGACCACGCCGCGCCGAAAAATAAATGCCACACCATTCCGGGCAGGGCCGCGAGCAAACGATCATCACCGCCGGCCACATTGGCGATTCGAATCTCTGTTTCTTGACGCGCGGGCACGCCGCGCATAAAAACAAATTGTTGACCGTCGGGGGAAAAGCTTATCGGTGTGTCGATGTCGCGAATCAACTGGCGTTGTGCGCCGCCTAGCACGGGCATCACGTACAAATAGCGGTAATTTATCGTGTTCTTGTCGGAGCGTACGAAATAAATGTAATTGCCATCCGGCGAAAAAGTCACTCCGGCGAAACTCACAACATCGGGCGCCAGGACCTGAACATCGCTCTTGGTCGCGACGTTGCGCACCCACAGGCTTTGTTCTTCACCGTCGACGAGAGCGTACACAATGTATCGCCCATCGGGCGATATGGCGACCGACCCGGCCTTCCCGCTATCGGTAAGCTTCGTAATCTGCATGTTCTGCAGATTCAGCCCGCGCGGCCGCGTCAGCAGCTTGAACGCGGCGAAGACGGTTGCCGCAAGCAAGACCACAACCACCGCCGCCCCCACGCTTTTCGAAACGCTCCCCTTTGCCGGACGCGTAGCAACGCTCGCGCTTGATTGTCTCGTCGCGGCCTCATTGGTCTCACGTGTTCCCGCAGCGGCGGTTGTTCCACTGGCGACGTTCACCCGCCCCGAACTCGTATCGCGTTTTAGCCGCTTCAAATCCGCCCGCAGATCCGCTGCGCTCTGGTAACGCAAATCGCGGTCCTTCTCCATGGCCTTCTGCATCACTTGTTCGAGCTCGACGGGAATCTCCGTGTTCAATCGCACCGCCGTCACCGGCGCCTTGTGCAGAATGGCGTCGAAAATCGCCCCTGAACTGTCACCCTTGAACGGTGGAACCCCCGTGGCCATTTCAAAAAGCACCACCCCAAACGAAAACAGATCCGTCCGCGCATCCAGGGGCTTCCCGAGAACTTGCTCCGGCGACATGTACGCCACCGTCCCCAGCGCTGTTCCCGGGCTCGTCAGATGCTCCGCGTCTACGCTCAGCGTCGCCATCGTAGCGCTCTTGCCAGGGTCTCGCCCCGCCGCCACTTTCGCCAATCCGAAATCCAGAATCTTCGCGTATCCGCGCTTGGTCACAAAAATGTTCGCCGGCTTGATGTCCCGGTGAACGATCCCCCCCGTATGCGCCGCATCAAGCGCATCGGCCACGTCGATGGCCACGTCCAGCAGCTGCTCCAGCTCCATCGCTTGCCCGGTGATCAAGTGCTTCAGCGTCACGCCATCCAGATATTCCATGGCAATGAACGCACGGCCATTCTCCTCGCCAATTTCATAAATCGTGCAAATGTTCGGGTGATTCAGCGCGGAGGCCGCCCGTGCCTCCCGCCGGAAGCGCTCCAGCGCCTGTGCGTCGTGCGCCACGTCTTCCGGCAGGAATTTCAGCGCCACAAATCGCCCGAGCGTCGTGTCCGTGGCCTTATACACCACGCCCATCCCGCCCCCACCGAGCTTTTCCGTTATTCGGTAGTGCGAAATCGTTTGCCCTATCAATGATTGCAATTCGGCCATTCAGAATGTGACCGCGAAGCAGCCACGCGGCGCTCATCTTAGGTTGCACCCCCACCCAAGTCAACGCAGGATTCCCGGCGCGCCTGGCTGGCGGCCGTGTTCTTGGCTCTTGTTTGTGCAGGAAGGAACAGACTTCTACGGGGAGAAGAAGCGCAGTCTGAACGGCGCTCCGCTGATTGGAACCAAATCGCCGAACCCCAGCCAGCCTCGCGTCAGCTTGCGCTGACTGGAGCTCAGCCTCAAAACACTACCTGCTCAACCTTTCACAGCAATCGCCACTGGCTTCGCCAGTTTAAACGTCACCTTACTGTGCACAGCGAGGACGGTCACGTCCTTGTTCGCCTTGGCCTTATCGGCATCTTTGGCTGGGTTCGATCCCGCAACGGAGTTGGTTTCCAGTTGGTAGGACTTCCCGTGCACCGTCACCGAAGCCAGCGCCACCTTCAGTTCGTGCTTCTTCACCTTGACGATGCGCCCAGTGACCTTCGCACCCTTCGGTATCACGGTTTTCCCCTCTACTTGAATGGGCGAGGTGAGGGTGCCGGCGAAGGTATCGCCGACTTTGTTTTTGTCGGTCGCCAGCGTTTGGCCTACCGTCGCGCTGATCACTGTTCCTTTCGGTACCGTGATCATCGCCGGTGCCGCTGGCGCTTTGCTTACCACCGCCGCAGGCTTTGCTGCGGCTGGTTTTGCTGGCTGGGCCTTCGCGGCAGTGCTGGTCGCTACGTCTGTGGCCTGATTCGAGCACCCCACCACCGTCAAGAGGGCCGCTCCTGCCAAAGTGAGCCAGAGCTTTCGAGACACTTGAGAACTGAACACGTTACACCTCCAAAGGGGTACCCTTGGGGTGAGTGGGATGAGGAGGCTGGTTTGATCCCCTACCCTGATTGAGGCCCACAAATCCGCCTCGAAACAGTGGATATCCCTTAACCTGCTATCCATCGTACAAAGCCCGTAAGCTGGAGTCTCTACCCATTTGCCGCCTCTGTTTCCTTCCCAGCGCTGGCCCATCGGCCAGTAACCTAGCCAGTTCGTAGGCGGTCTTCTTGCGACCGACGGAGACCCCCGTTTTTTCGGAACTGCGCATTCTAAAGGACTTAAAACGGCGGGTTTTTGGAACTGCGCATTCTAAAGGGTTTATGGGCGCATTTCGCGGAACTGCGCATTCTAAAAGACTTAGAAGAGGAAGAGGTTGAAAGTTCAAAGTTGAAGGTTGAAAGTCAGATGGCGAACGTTCACCGAGAAGAGGTGTAGAACGGTGAGGCAACGAGGCTGCGGAGAAAACGGAGAGTCGGGAGGCAGAAACTGGGGACACAATAAATTGCGCCCCTACAACAGAGCGGGAATCAGGAATTGGGAGCATGGGAAGTTAGGGCCTCTGGGGGTTGTTGCTGAGATTGGGGGTCGATGCGGGAGTGGACGGTGGGGCGGTTGGGGGAGCGGAAGCTTTCGTAGTGTTAGCCGGGGCCGAAGCCGTTTTGGGAGCCGAGGGCTTGGGGGCGGTAGTGGGTGCTGGTGCGGTGGTAGGAGTAGAGGCTTGGGGAGCGGTGGCGGGGACTGATGACGTTGTAGGAGTGGAGGGTTGAGCGGTCGAAGGAGTAGAAGCTTTGGAAGCAGCTGCGGGGGAGGGGGCCGACGCCTTGGTGGAAGCCGCGGGTTTGGAAGCTGCTGCGGGGGCTGGGGCTGCGACAGCGGGAGCTGCAGACGGACGGGCAGGCCAGGAACGCGATAGGGGGATGGAGTTGTTGAGCATGTTGTTCCAAGACTCGTACTTATACGTGAAAGGGTATTCCTTCTTGACGTGGTGAAGGGAGTGGAGCATGAGCTGGCCGAGGTAGGCGAGGATGGCGGCGGTGCGTGGCGGGATGCGGTTCTGGGCGGTGGCGGTGAAGAGTTTGCCGAGAACGAAGTTGATGTCGGTGGCGGTCATAAACTGGCCGGTGAGGGAGGCGGAGAGTTCGGCGCCAATACGCTGGGACTCCAGAAGCTGCATTTCATCGTGGGCGTGGAAGAGGCAGAGCGTGGGATGGGCGTTGTAACGGAGCATGCGACAGCGGCGGCCGTCAGAAGTCTCGAATTGGCAGCGATTGGGGTTAGGCGGAGGAGTTTGCGGGATCGTTTCGTGGTTGTTGTTGTCGTCGTCGTTCCTTTCGTTCTTGTTTGGGGTGGATGCTTTCTTTGGCATTTTCATGAGAGATCCTTAGTTTGAGATAACGAAGCAGAGAGGCCATGACGTAACGAAAAGACGGAAGAGATTCCGCCTTTCGAGGCTCAGGGTAAACGAATCGGAGTCGAGAATGAACTCGAACTATCAAAGAACATGGTAGCACGAGGGTAACTCTTGTCAAGAATAACTTATTAGTGATTCGAATGGACGTGGCAGCGTTGACACAGTGGGGTTCAAGTTGGCGGAGGGAAAGGGTTTGTGGGAGGGGTGGGATTCGAAAGAATTGTGGAAATTTGTGGAAATGTTCAAGAGCCCCCTTCCGAGACGCGAAAGATGAGGCATCCCACGGTCAGGATTTCACAAATGCTTCGAAATGAGTACAATGTATGCAAATGTAGTCAGGAGGCTGCGATGGCAGGCGAGAAAATCCTTACGCTACGACTTGATGGAGGGCTGAGGGGAAAGTTAGACAAACTCGCGGCGGCGACGCGACGGTCACGCTCGTTTCTGGCGGCGGAGGCGATCCGGGAGTATGTGGCGTTGAACGGCTGGCAGATTGAAGAGATTCATAAGGGTCTGGCGGAGGCGGACCGAGGAGACTTTGCAAGCGAGAGTGAAGTAAAGCGTGTGGCGAAGAAGTGGATTCGCCGTGCGCGTTAGATGGCTGCGGAGAGCGCTGGCCAACCTGGACGGAGAGGCAGAGTACATCGCGGAGGATGACCCAGCGGCGGCGGGGCGCGCGCGTAGTGCTGAATATTTTACGCGCCGTGGATCCTCTGAAAGGGAATCCGGCCCTGGGCCGTGCAGGACGAGTTGCGGGGACGCGAGAGTTGGTGGTACCGGGAACTCCGTACATCGTGCCCTACCGGGTGCGAGGCGAGGCGGTGGAAATCCTGCGGGTGTTTCACGCGGCGCGGAAGTGGCCGGAGAAATTGTGAAGAGAGTTGGGGCTGACAGTCCTAAGTGGCGGAATTGAGTCGGCGGGGTTCAAGTTGGCGGAGGGAAAGGGCTTGCGGGAGGGCGGAATTCGAAAGAATTGTGGAAATCTGTGGAAATGAGACTCCCGGCTGACCAAAATTCGTTGGCGCTAGCTCACCGTTCATCTCGCGAGGAGTCTGCTGACGGCGGCCATTCCTTCGGATTGCCATGCTCATCTACTACAAGCGATTTCGAGCCGAGCGGCAAAACTTGCAGCGACTTCAGGAATTCAATCAGGTCGTTCTGCAGGTCCGGCGTCAAGGTGTCGAATGCCAGCCGCTGGGAAAGTGCCTCACCGTTGTGGGCTTCAATAGCTTCCCTGGCGGTGGTGAACTTCCCGTGATGCATGAACGCCCCGCCTTGGTTGTAGAAGCCCCACAATTTGCGGGTGATAAATTTACAGTTCCCTGCAAAGAATGCGGGCGATCCTGCCGGTTGGTTCTGATCGAGAGGCTCGCACTCGGGGTCTTTTGCAGGATCGCTCGTGGCACTGATGTCATGCAGCTTCAGGTCGGTGTAAGCCTCGACCAAAACCGACCCATTGTGCGCTCGCAGGCGCGGAAGGGGCAGCACGTTGCTGGTCAGGTCCACGCTAAGTGCCGGAGCACTGACCGGATAGTTCGTAGGGCCCAGCTGCAAGTTCGGTGAATTAGGACCGGTGGCCGGGTTGTACGGATTGGGCTCAAAGTACATCCAACCCGGTTGCCCGGGCAAACCTGGATTGTTATTGGACGTGAGCGACAGTGTAGCGTGGCACGTTGCACAGCCGATCTTATTGAACAGGGCCTCGCCTCTGAGATTCGCGTGCTCTATTGCTGGATCGTTGGGAATTACCCGGCCCGGGACGGCCAAGGTAGCCTGATACATGGAAACCGCGGTCAAGTCGGCAGTCGTGAGCTCGTTGGTAAAGCCATCTCCATCAGGATCGGCATTGAGCCCGAAACGCTCTTCCGCCTGCATCCCGTGGTGATGGTTAAAGGCATTGTTGCTGAACTGCCTCAATGAGATCACATTACCTACCTGATGTAATGGCCGGATAATCAGGCTTGGTGGAGTGGTGCCCTTGGTAGACAGGCTCGGCGCCGCTAGTCCTTGCACTTGTGAAACATTCCAAGTGCCGTCCCCACTGTGCGTTAGAATTCCGAAGGAAATTCCCTTCGACGTCAATTGCCGGCTGCTCGCTGGAGGCGTCGCGTCACGTTCTGCTTGCAGGTCCGCAGTCATCTGCCGGGCCAGCATTTCGACGAAACCGGACCCGTTCATGCCGATGGTCTTCCTGTCGTTGGTGGCATTGTCCATGGTGATGAACTTCCCCGATTCATCCACCGCGCCCCGAGTCATAATGCCATCGCTATGGTCGAACGTCAGATGATCAAAGCGCTGCGCCAATACGAAGACTTCTGTGACGCGGTCGCCGCCAGCACCTGCGACGGGCGCATTATGACAACCCGAACACGCGTTTGCTTCGGGCGAGGAGATACGGTCGAAATT
>Ga0210400_10001236_pt1 | contig 25622 bp, 21 predicted proteins | sample IncBWH26MmetaG_FD_155456 | JGI IMG/M metagenome (GOLD analysis project Ga0210400, IMG submission 155456) | Forest soil microbial communities from Barre Woods Harvard Forest LTER site, Petersham, Massachusetts, United States - Inc-BW-H-26-M | ecosystem: Environmental > Terrestrial > Soil >...
CGGAGATGAATCCGTCCTCAATAAAAAGAAGTGGTTTCCAAATCTCTTCCTGCGGAGTGTACAGACGTTCAGCGCAGAGGACGATCATGATTGTGGAATGTTTCCGGTAAGATTAGGGTTCGCTTTCAGTGTAACTCGAAAATCCCGGCGGCAAACTCTACCCTGGTATTGGCATCAAAATCGCCGATCAAAAGAATGTACTGTCGTAGTATGGGTCAATTCCGAAGAAAGTGAATATCCTGCAATTGCCCATGTCGAAAGCGGCTTACACATGGCTGATAGTTCTGGCATCAGGCCGGCGGCCACACCGCTCGGGACTTGTACGTTGAGCGGCGGAATCTAATGCCCAACCCAGTTCACTCAATCGTCTGGCCCGGAAAGCCTTATCCGCTGGGTTCTACCTGGGACGGCGAAGGAGTCAATTTCGCGCTCTACTCGGAGCACGCCGAAAAAGTGGAACTATGTTTGTTCGATGTTTCTGGAAAGCGGGAGACGCTTCGCGTACATCTTCCCGAACAGACAGACATGGTCTGGCACGGGTACCTGCCGGAAGCGCGCCCCGGGCAGCTTTACGGATACCGCGTGTACGGTCCTTATGCGCCGGCCCAGGGCCATCGTTTCAATCCGCACAAGCTCTTGCTCGATCCCTACGGGAAACAGATTCATGGTTCCATTCGCTGGGCCGACTCACATTTTGGATATCGCGTTGGTAGCAAGCAAGAAGATTTGAGCTTTGACCGGCGCGACAACGCCGCCGGTATGCCCAAGAATCGCGTGATTGATGCCGCATTTACGTGGGGATCGGATGCGCCGCCCCGTATTCCCTGGCACGAGACGGTGATTTATGAACTCCACGTAAAGGGCTTCACCATGTGCCACCCCGAGGTTCCGCAACACCTGCGGGGCACCTATGCAGGCTTGGCAAGCGCACCCGTGATTGAGTACCTGACACGGCTGGGAGTGACCTCGATCGAACTCATGCCCGTGCATAGTTTTGCGGACGACCGGCGGCTGGTTGAGCGGGGCTTGCGAAATTATTGGGGATACAACTCCGTCGGTTTTCTAGCGTTGGAGCCGCGCTACCTCGCCACCCACTCCATCCGCGAGTTCAAGACAATGGTGAAAACCTTTCATTCGGCTGGTCTCGAAGTGATTCTCGACGTGGTTTACAACCATACGGCGGAAGGGAATCAGTTGGGTCCGACGTTGTCGCTGAGAGGAATCGACAACAGCGCATACTATCGGCTTGTTCCCGACAACCCGCGCTACTACACGGATTACACGGGCACGGGAAATACGCTGAACATGCGGCATCCGCGAGTTCTGCAACTCATTATGGATAGCCTTCGCTATTGGGTTCTGGAGATGCACGTCGACGGTTTTCGCTTCGACCTGGCGGCCACTCTGGCCCGGGAACTTCATGAAGTCGACCGCCTGGGAGCGTTTCTCGACATCATCCATCAAGACCCGGTGCTTTCGCAGGTGAAACTCATCGCGGAGCCGTGGGACCTGGGTGAAGGCGGATATCAGGTGGGAAATTTTCCGGTGGGGTGGGCGGAGTGGAACGATCGCTACCGCGATACAGTTCGTTCTTATTGGAAGGGCGACGGCGGTGTTGTGGGAGACTTGGCCTATCGCCTCACTGGTTCCAGCGATTTATATGCGCACAGCGGACGCCGGCCTTATGCCAGCATAAATTTCGTTACCGCGCATGACGGCTTCACCTTGCAGGATCTGGTCAGCTACAACGAAAAACACAACGAAGCGAACGGCGAAGAGAATCGCGACGGGAACAACGATAATCGAAGCTGGAACTGCGGCGTGGAAGGTCCCACCGACGACGCGAACATTCTCGCTCTGCGCGCCAAGCAGAAGAGAAACCTCCTCGCAACACTTCTCCTGTCGCAGGGCGTTCCCATGCTGTATGCGGGTGATTCTATTGGGCACACGCAGAAGGGCAACAACAATGCATATTGCCAGGACAATGAAATCAGTTGGATCAACTGGGATTTGAAGCCGCAGGATCGGGACTTTATGGCGTTCGTTCAGCGCATGATCCATTTGCGTAAGCGGCACCCCGTGTTTCGCCGCCGCCGTTTTTTTCAAGGACGCCCGATCAAGGGAGCGAACGTAAAAGATGTTTTGTGGCTCAATCCAGCTGGCAGCGAGATGAGCGAGGAGGAATGGCGGAATCCGTCCACTCGCTGCCTCGGGATGTTTCTTGCCGGACTTGGACTGGATGAGACTGACGAGCGCGGTCGAAAGCTTGGCGACGAAAACTTTCTCTTGCTCCTGAACGGTCATCATGAAGACGTGACATTCACGCTGCCAACATTTCATCCCGGTTGCCGCTGGGTCGCATGGATGGACACCTCCCGCTACGATAGTTTGCGCGGGGCCGACACGCATGATTCCGGTACAAACTATCCCTTGCAAGCGCGCTCCCTGGTGGTTCTCATGGAGCGGCGAAACGGCAAGAAGGACGAGCCGAATGAAGCGTCGTCATGACATGCCTTTCGGGGCCGAATGTCGCGACGACGCAAGCGTCCGCTTTCGCTTGTGGGCTCCGGCCGCACAGAGGGTCGACCTCTCTCTCACGGGGAAAAATTCTTCCACGTTTTTTTCGATGCGCCGGCGCGAGCAGGGCTGGTTTGAACTGATCAGCGATGCGGCCGGTCCTGGGACGCAGTATCGTTTTCGGATCGACGGTGCGCTGGAGGTTCCCGATCCCGCCTCGCGCTTTCAACCACACGATGTACACGGTGTGAGCGAAGTGGTCGACCCCTGCGCTCTTGAATGGCGCGACGCGGGTTGGCGCGGCCGCCCTTGGGAAGAAGCCGTTATCTACGAATTGCATGTCGGTACATTCACACCGGCAGGAACATTTTCTTCCGCGTGTGAGCGCCTGGACTATCTGGTGGATCTGGGCGTGTCAGCGCTCGAATTGATGCCGGTCGCCGACTTTCCGGGAAAGCGGAACTGGGGCTATGACGGTGTCTTTACCTTTGCCCCCGATAGTATGTACGGTGGTCCGAATGATCTCAAGGAGCTGATTCAATCGGCCCACCAGCGCGGATTGATGGTGCTGCTCGACGTCGTCTACAACCACTTCGGCCCTGAAGGAAATTATCTCGGAACCTACGCGCCGCAATTCTTTACCGACCGCCACCGGACTCCCTGGGGTAATGCGATCAACTTCGATGGACCTGAAAGCCGCACTGTGCGCGACTTCTTCATCCACAATGCTCTGTATTGGCTGAACGAATATCACCTTGACGGCCTGCGACTGGATGCGGTGAATGCCATCATCGACAACTCAATTCCAAATATCCTGACGGAACTGGCGGATGTCGTACGGAGATCTGTCGAAGCGGAGCGCCATGTCCACCTGATTCTCGAAAATGATTTCAATCAGGCCCGATATCTTGAGCGTACCGAGCGTTGCCGACCGCAGACTTACACCGCCCAGTGGAATGATGACATCCATCACGCCTTGCACGTGCTGATTACCGGAGAGAATGACGGATACTATGCTGATTATTCTTCGCGACCAGCCGAGCAGCTCGGCCGTTGCCTGACAGAAGGCTTTGCCTACCAGGGTGAAGCGTCGCCCTTTCGAAATGGCGAGCTACGGGGTGAACGATCTGCGGGACTTCCGCCTAGCGCTTTCGTTTCGTTCCTTCAGAACCACGATCAAGTGGGAAATCGCGCTTTCGGGGAGCGCATCGCTACCATTGCGGAGCCGCGCGCCGCGCAAGCGGCCGCGGAGATTCTCCTGCTTGCGCCCTCACCACCGCTGTTATTCATGGGAGAAGAATTCGGCTCGCAGACGCCGTTTCTGTTTTTCTGCGATTTTGAGAAAGGCCTCGCTCCTACCGTTGCAGCAGGGCGGCGAAACGAGTTCGCTCGTTTTGCCCGGTTCAGCGACCCCGCCATCCGCGCAGGAATTCCTGATCCAAATGTAGCTCAAACCTTCGAAGCGTCACGATTGGATTGGAACGAGCTTTTCCAACTGCCCCATCAAAACTGGCTCGGCTTGTATCGAGAGTTGCTGCAATGCCGGCGGCAACACATCGTACCCCATCTTTCGAGAGGATGTGCCATCAAGGCAAAGCACGAAGTGCTTGATGGCAGTGGTCTTGTCGTGCAGTGGGAGTTCCCGGATCACTCGATCCTGGCTCTCATGGCGAACCTTGGAGCAGCTCAGCTTTCAGGATTCAGTAGCCCGTCGTCTCAGATCATCTACAAGAGTGAGAGCCTCGAAGAAGATGACGTGATGCTGGGAACGCTACCTGCGTGGTCCGTCGTATGGTTTTCGCAATCATGAAAGCAGAATTTCAAATCCCGCGCGCGACCTATCGCCTGCAACTGAATCGCGATTTCACATTCGCGCAGGCAAGGGCAATTGTGCCTTATCTTTCCGCGCTGGGCATAAGTCATTGCTATGTTTCGCCATTGCTGAAAGCTCGTCCCGGCAGCATGCACGGCTACGACATCGTGGATCACAGTCAATTGAACCCCGAGATTGGCAGCTCCGCCGAATTCGAGGCGTTTGTCAATGCACTTCATGAGCATGGCATGGGATTGATCGTGGACATTGTTCCCAATCACATGGGCGTGATGGGCAGCGATAACGCGTGGTGGTTGGATGTGCTGGAGAACGGCGAAGCGTCACCCTACGCTTGCTACTTCGATATCGACTGGCAGCCATTGAAAGACGAGCTGCGCGGAAAGGTGCTCGTTCCCGTGTTGCACGATCATTACGGAGCCGTGCTGGAAAGCGGGGAGCTGCAACTTGTCTTTCAACCGGAACGGGGTGCGTTCGACCTGGTCTATCGTGGTCACACCTTTCCCATCAATCCGCGCGAATACCCCCGCATTCTGCAAATCGCCGCAAAGAACCTTGCGGCGAAACTGGGAGAGCAGAACTCGAACTTGCTGGAGTTTCAAAGTCTGATCACGGCTTTTAGCCACTTGCCGCGCAGACAGGAAGTCAGCACTGATCTCATCGTGGAGCGCAATCGCGATAAGGAGATTCACAAGCGCAGGCTGGCGGAATTGTGTGTGCGCTCGCCGGAGATATCCGCTGCAATTGCCGAGGCGGTTAAAGAGATCAACGGAAGTCCCGCTGACCCCGCGAGCTTTGACGAGCTCCACGAACTGATCAAAGTTCAGGCTTTCCGGCTGGCCAACTGGAGAGTCGCCTCGGATGATATCAATTACCGGCGTTTTTTTGATACGAACGATCTGGCCGCGCTCTGCACGGAAAAAGAAGCTGTCTTCGAAGCAACTCACCGGTTTGTACTAAATATGGTCGCCGAGGGAAAGGTGGACGGCATGCGAGTCGACCATCCAGACGGGTTGTACGATCCCCTTCAATATTTCGAGCGCCTGCATCGGAATCTGGCCATCGCGGCGAAGGAACCGGAAGACAATTCCAGGTATATCGTGATCGAGAAAATCCTGACGGGGACGGAGCGGTTGCCGCGCCGCTGGCCGGTTTCCGGCACGACCGGCTACGACTTCGCCAATCTGGTGAACGGACTATTTGTCGATGCGTCCGCGGAAAAGAAGTTCGAGCGTATTTACCGCAACTATATCGGAGATGAGATCGATTACAACGATCTTGCCTATCGTTGTCGCACGCTCATCGTACGGGTCGCGCTTGCCAGCGAACTGAACGTGTTGGCCAACCAGCTCATGCGGATAGCGCTATCGAAACGGAGCACTTGCGATTTCACTCTCAATAGCCTGACCGATGCACTCACGGAAGTGGTTGCCAGCTTTCCGGTGTACCGCACATATGTCAGCTCTTCCGGCAGCTCGGAGAGCGATGAGCGGTATATTCGCGTCGCCATCGCGGCAGCGAAATGGAGAAGTCCAGCGGCCGACATCAGCGTCTTCGATTTCATCAGCCAGGTGCTTCTCACCCGGATCGCAGACGGACAGGATGTTCGCTACAGAAATGCAGTGACAGCGTTTGCCATGAAATTTCAACAGTTCACCGGTCCTGTGATGGCAAAGGGCCTGGAGGACACTGCCTTTTATCGGTACAACCGCCTGGTTTCGCTGAACGAGGTAGGCAGCGATCTTCACCGCTTCGGAATCACGGCAGCTGAATTTCATAAAGCCAACCTGGAACGATTGGGCAGTTGGCCGCATACGATGCTCGCCACGAGCACGCATGACTCGAAGCGGTCCGAAGATGTGCGAGCCCGTATCAACTTGTTGTCTGAGATGCCGGCACAGTGGCGGCTTCGAGTGCGGGGGTGGAAGCGCGTCAATCGCTACCACAAACGTTCGGTCGAGGGGAGCCCTGCGCCATCGGCGAACGACGAGTACATGCTCTACCAGACTTTAGTGGGCACATGGCCATCGGAGCTGTTGGCAGATGAGAAAGACTGGGAACGATTTGCGGAGAGAATCGGAAGCTACATGCTGAAGGCGATCCGTGAAGCCAAAGAGAACACAAGCTGGATCAACCGAAATGAAGGTTACGAAAATGCGGTTTCGTCGTTTGTGAATGCCTTGCTCACTCCCGGGGCCAAGAATCGTTTCCTCGATGACTTCTTGCCCTTTCAAAGGCGAATCGCTCGCATGGGCTTGTGGAACGGTTTGTCCCAAACTCTTCTCAAGCTGACGAGCCCTGGCGTTCCGGACATCTATCAGGGAAATGAAGTGTGGGATTTGAGTCTGGTCGATCCCGATAATAGGAGACCTGTTGACTACAACCGCCGTGCCGAGGCCTTCGAGAGCCTCCGGCGTCGAGGCACGCCTGACCCGGCTTTTATCGATCACCTGCTGCGAACTCCAGAAGACGGGAGGCTCAAGTTGTATTTGATCTGGAAAACGTTGTGTTTGCGGAAACAGATGCAGGCGCTATTTCGACAGGGCGAGTATCTTCCCTTAGTTGTTCATGGAGAGAAAGCTGAGCACGTTGTAGCGTTCCTGCGCAAATTTGAAAGCAGCAGCTTAGTCGTAGTTGCGCCCCGTCTTGTGGCTGGCTTGCTTGGCGACAGCGATCATCCCCCAATCGGGCCCGAGATATGGAAAGATACACACATCGTTTTCCCATCCAACGAAAATTCAGAGAGGTATCGGAGCGAATTCAGTGGGGACGTTCTTGAATTGGTTACGGCCGGCCACGAAGCGAAGCTGGAGATCGGAGATGCCCTGGCGCATTTTCCCGTCGGACTTCTGGTGCGTACCTAGACCAGACTTCGGTTCATGTCGTCCATTTCAATGGAGCACAGGATATGCTTGGTTTCGCCTTTTTCGGTTTACCCTTCAACCCCAAATTTCATCTAACTGAAGAGGATCAGTAGCTTTGGTTCGCAGAGTTTTGCACTCATAGCAACATTGAGGAGGCATTGGATGAAATCAGTGATCGTTCGATTCGTAGTCCCCGCAAGCATCTTATGTGGTTTGTCCTTCGCTCAAGACTCCACGCCGCCCATGACAACGAGTCCCGCTCCGCAGTCCCAGGCGGGCGCGACGCAAACCGCGCCCGCAAATTCCACGCAGCCAAACGCTCAATGGCGGATTGCTCCCGGCAGCGTTATCCCAGTGCAGTTGGTGAAAAGTGTAGACGCGAAGAAGGTGAAAGCGGGCGACGAAGTCGACGCGAAAGTCACTCAAGATCTTAAGGCTGGGAGCGGCGAGATCATTGTCGCCAAAGATACCAAGATGGTCGGTCATGTCACCGCGGCCCAGGCACGCAGCAAGGAGCAGAAGGAATCGCAACTGGTCATCGCCTTCGATCACGCCGTCATGAAGAATGGAGACGACGTTCCGCTTCCGATGGCAATCCAGGCGATCATTGCTCCCCCGGGCACGAACAGTGGAGCTAGTGATCGAGATTCGGATGAGCCCAGTGGGCCGCCCGCTCCTCGCGGTGGAATGTCCGCTGGAAATACGTCTGGCCGCGCCGGGTCGCCGCCAACTTCGACCCCCTCCGCAGCCTCCGATGAGGGCCCAAAGGGTTCGCCGGCCAAGGGACGTGAAATCACCGGAGAAACGCAGGGCGTGGTGGGCTTTTCTAATCTCAAACTGTCGGCCGCGGCGGATTCCAAACAGGGCTCCGTCGTAAGCTCGGAGAAAAACAACGTCAAGCTGGACGGCGGAACGCTCATGCTTTTGCGAGTGAATCAATAACGTCCCGGTCATTCAAGTTAGAGTTCCAGCCTAGAGTTCGAAGATCCGGTAGACTGACGCCGGTTCTTGCGCCTGCAAGAGTGAGATGGCGACGTTGTGCACGGCAACTCCCCCCGGGGTTCGCCCGACAAGCTTGCCGTGATGCGCGTGACCATGTACGATCAGGTCGGCGCCATGGCGATCCACAACTTCCGCCAGACGCGATGTGCCCATGAAGGGAAGAATTTCTTTCGATTCCCCGTCCACCGTTTCTGCGATGGGTGCATAGTGCAGCACTACGACGCGCTTCTGCGTGCGCAGTTGTGACATGGCGCGCTCAAGCTTCAGCGCCTCGTCAATGGAGGCTTGCACAAAAGTCTTGATTTCGCGCTCGCCGAAGGCCGTCAGCATCGCGCGGCCAAATCCGCCCACAAAACCTTTGGTCCCGGCGAAGCCAATGCCGTCCCGCTCGTACGCCGTGCCGTCCAATAGCTTGATTCCGGCGGCAACGATCATCTTGCAGAGTTCTTCTTCCTTTCCGCTTTCATAGTCATGATTGCCCAGCACAACAATCGTTGGAACTCTCAGGCGCACGAGAACGTTGAGCAGCGGCTCCATCTCATTCGGTTGACCATAATTCGTGAGGTCGCCCGCGAGCAAGAGAACGTCCGCATCACCGCGCACTCGTTCAAACTGATCTTTTAGCTTGGCATAGCTCTGCGGATTGAAGTGCAAATCGGCGGTGGCAGCGATTCTCATGCGGATCGCCGGTTCGCTTCCTGTGGCGTTGGCGCGGGGGTTGCCCGGGCATTCGCGGAACGCTTCAGCTCTCTCAGTCGGCGCCGCCGGGTTTCTTCCAGAAGATTCTCCAGGGCCCACTCATTCACATCAATCGCGAACATTTTCTCGTCCACCAGACTGCCTCGGAATTTCGCCTTCGAGTCAGGGCTGGCAATCCGATGCTGCAGGCGCTGCAACAATTCACCCCACACCATGGCCGGAACATAGTGAGTCTGGGCCGGATAAACATAGCGAAACAGCAACAGCGACCATAGAAGCATTTCCCAATGCTCGCCCACTAGCTTCAGCTCTCGGTCCCAGTCGAAGGTCCCGCGCGTCCCGTAAATAACGTGAGCAATGTCGGCGCCGTCGAAACGCTCCCGCTTCGCCACGAAAATCTTCGATGCCACCAGTTCTTCAGGAGCCAGAACGCGCGTTTTTACACCATGCACCACAGCTGGTCCGGCGTGCTCAATCCACGAGTCTTCGACCACGATGACAGCATTGCTCATGCCGGTGATCAAGTCGACAAAAAAATCCCCTTTATGCACCTTTGCCAGCCACACCGGATCCGTCAATTCGCATTCGAATCCATGTTTGCGGAGATAAGGCAGCACCTTTCGGCTGGTGCGGGCGGTCATGAATAGATCGAGATCTTTGGTGAAGCGGCAAATTCCGGTGTGCCGACGGAGAGCAAAGGCTCCCGATACAGCGTACGGAAAGCCCCTTTTCTCCAGCAAGAGAAGCACTTCGCGAAACAACGCACCTTGTTCCTCTGGAATGTCGTTAGGCATCGACGAAGTGACAGGCAACTCCGGTTCGTGGCGTTGGAACGATTGCGGCACGGATCTTGGATGTGCCATGCCCGGCATCGGTTGGTTGCCGCGTGAGTCGGAGCAGTTCCGTTGAAGCCTTTTTCGTTGGATCGATTTGAGCCTTGCAGACTAAGCACTCCTTATTATTATTATTCTTACTACTATTGTTATCGCTCTTTGCGGTCGCAGGCGAAGGGAATAGGGGGCAGCCATAGAAACCCCGCAGTGGGCAGCTTTGAAACTTAGATCTGCCCACTACTACCTGAAAGCCTGCAGCGGTTGCGGTAACGCGTGTCAGCAGCGTAAACTGGAGTCCTTCAGAATTACCTTGCGTCGTCGGGGAGTGGCTCAGCCTGGTAGAGCACCTGGTTCGGGACCAGGGGGTCGGAGGTTCAAATCCTCTCTCCCCGACCAATTCAAATCAACAACTTGCCAGTAGTCAATCAGTCGGTGAGATCCGAGGACTTCCAAAAAGGACTTACATTGGTTGTGGCGCCACCGGTTGCGCCAAAAACTCGCGCCACACCGTAGCCGCAGCCATACTTACCGCTTCCACTCTTTCTTCCCGCCACGTGCGGTTGTAGACGTTCTGGGTCACGTCAATGTTCGCGTGTCCCATGTTGTCTCGCGTCACTTCCGGCCGGACGCCAACGCTGCTCATCAGGCTGGAGTGCATGGTGCGGAAGCTGCGGAAATCGACCGAAGCCGGCAATCCAAGCTTCTTGAGCGCAGGCTTGAGTTGCCGCCGCAACAGATTCCGCCGGTTCAGCGGACCGCCCTTTGCGTTGGCAAGAACGAGATCATGCGGATTGCGATGTCTTGACCGGTGCCAAGCCGCATCCAGAACACCCCGCAAGATTCCGTGGGAATCGAGCGGAATGCTCCTGCGTCCAGCATCGGTCTTGGTATCGTCGAATTCGCCTTCGTAGAAACGTTCCACGATGTCGATTCGATCCGGATGGATTCTCTCCCAACGCAAAGCTGTAATCTCTCCGACCCGCAACGAACCGACCGCCATCAATGTGACGACGGATTTGGTCGGCTCCGGCAGACTGTCGATCACACGGCGAATATCCTGTTTCGCGAGCACAACCGGAGGCTTCCGTGCCTTCTTGCATGGCAAGCGGACGTCTTGCGAGGGATTCGAGCGAACCAATTCCCACGCCTTTCCCTGATTGATCGTCGCTCGCAGACATGCATGCATATTGCGAATCGTCTTCGAAGCCAGCCGCGGAGAAAAAGAGTTGAAGAAATCCTGAAGTTCGATGGTTCTCAACCTGTTGAGTTTCTTCGAACCCCATTTTGGCAAGATGTACGAGTCAAGATAATAGTCGTAGCTCGCGCGCGTCGAATTCTTGAGCAACGGCCACATCTTGTCCCGGCAAATTGCCACCAGACCTGCGAGTGTGTCTTCCCCACCAGGAAAAAGTTGAGGTTGATTGTTTCCTTGGTTGATCGCTTCCATGAAGCCGTCGGCCAAACGCTGTGCTTCGGTTCTGGTGGGAACCAGATGTTTTGCCCAGCTTTTCGTCCGGCCGCTGCGCTTCCGGAAGCGGTACTCCCAATAGCAGATTCTCCATCTGGCCCCGCAGTCCTGTACCCGGGGCCGTTGGTGTCGCTCTCGCACCACGATTTCCTTTCCGTGATGCTTCGACCGTGATCTAGGACTAACACCAACGGAAATCATTGGCAAGGCCCGCGATTTTCGAGAAACCGTTCCACGTCGGAACGCTTGAAACGCACATACCGGCCCAGGCGGATGGTGGGAAGATCGCTCAGATGGGAATACACCCAACTTTTCGGCACACGCAGGATTTCGGCAACCTCCTCTGCTGTGAGGAGGCAGCCGTCTGCCGGTTCCACTCGTGCGAAATCGATAGACGGGTGCGATTGTTGGCTGGTTGACATGGCATACTCCATGACTGGCGCAGATCGGATCTGCGGCTTGTATTTGCGAGGTTTTATCCCGCTTTTCGTCTCCGGTCAAAACTGTTCGCGTTCCCGCGCCAGGGAGCCGGGGCCAGTTCCCGATTGAAAATTTCAGGACTTGGTTGGAAGGTCTTCCCATTGCTGGATGTACGAAAGGTGGGCGGGCTTGCCGGGCTGAGTGAATGGCCCTTTCGAGGACAGTCTTACCGATTCCGGTTTAGCTGAACCGCGCGTGACAGTGTGGCCCTGGAGTCCCAAGCCGTGGCAACAATATTAAGGACGGCTCCTCGCTCCCGCACTGCTGTTTTTTTCATCATGATGTCGGCAATTTCGTCGTAGTGCCATGGACGAAAGTTATGCGTATCGACTCCCACATCCATGGAGAGTGAGTCCGGCGCCTCTGGAAGACGTCCATGAGAATGACCGTACAGGTGCCAGGATCCGCGATTGGAGCGGTTCCATACGCGCAGGGCGTAGTGACAGAGCACGATCGACCGGCCGTGAATCGAAACTTCCGCCAGATTGTCGAGCCAGGAGAATTCTTCTTTCGACTTGCGCAATCTGCTTGTCGTGATTTCCGGGCACCGCGAAGATCTTCTTGCATTCAATCCGTCGGCGATAAGCGCGGACCCGTATCTGGTTTCCCATGCAAAAATCACCCAAGAAATAAAGAACGTCATTGGGTTTCACGGACGCATTCAGCCGTTCGACAATTGCTTGATCCATCTCTTCGACGGTCGCGAACGGCCGATTGCAGTAGCGGATGATGTTGGCGTGACCGAGATGGAAGTCTGCGCTGAACCACGTATTTGGCATAGCTTAAGACGCAAAAGTAGAGATGCTCACTCCAGCCACCAATACTTGCTCTCTGGGCGAACGAACTCTTCGATGGCCTCGGGAAGGCTCGACAGCGGGTCCAGTGTGTCGGCATTGCCTGACCCACTCGACGACTTGCTGAATGTCATTTCTGGCTTCTGCCGAGAAACCCGAACGCACAGTCTCTTCCTCGATGGCTTTCATGAATTTCCGAAGCCGCACCGCCTCTTCCCAGTTTCCGATCAGATCGGCGACAAGCTCAGCCTTCCGCTTCTGCTCCTCCGCGATGCGGCGTTCCTCTTCTTCTTTCTTTCGCTCCTCCTCCCTTCGGCGATGCCTTTCCTCGATTTCTTGCCTGTTCTTCTTGATGGCTGCGGCGGCTACGGTGAGCCAACCATGAAGTCCCCAATGCAATCTTCGATTCGCTGCTGTTTTCCATCCGCCCAGGTTCGTCGGATTGGTCCCATGAAGGATGGCAGATTGGCGATCTGCAACTGAAGTCTGCCGGTGAGCTTGTAATCGTATTTTGGAGCCGACCAGGGATGCTTCGCATCCGATGGAGTCAGGACATGCGGAGCGCTATCGGCAAGTTCGGACAGTGAGAACCTGACCGCCTCACCATTGATACTCACGGCCAGTAATGAGTTTTCTTGCTTCGGCCAGGAAGCGGTTTGTCCACGCTCTTCCAGAGCGAGGAGCAGGGCATTGAGAACTTTGAGCGCGCGCGGCAATTGTTCTATGGAGACCAGTAGGTGCGCCAATGCGCCGTTCTTGGAAGTTACCAAGCCGCGCTGGTTGAGTTTGCCCCGATCGAGAAGTTTCTCGGACCTCAAAACGAGTGGATGCGAGATGTCAGGTGGAATTCCGATCTTTGGCGGAGCGTGACGTGCGAGTTCCTCAAACTCTGGACGGAGTCTCTCCGTGATATAGATGTCCAGATGCTCGCGTCCATCTTCGGCCGCGGGTAACAGAGGCTGCGTGACTTTGTAGCCGGTTTCCTTTCTCCGCCAATATCCGACTGGCGGAACCGGAATATTGTGTTTGCGGCAGACTTTTGCCAAGCCAACGTCGGACATGCCAAATTCTTGGCCGAGGGTCCGCATGGGAGTCGCCCAGACTTTTTCGTAGAGCTCGGCGCGAGTCAGGCGAATTTTTGTCTGGCTCATCAGTCGTTCTTATCGGCAGGATGAGTGGCAACTGTCGTCAGATTCAGTTGCGCGAGCTTCAGGTTTCGACACACTCTGCAACGGACAAAGCCCCAGGACCCCCTCAGCCACCGGTGCCGCGGGGAAACTAGGCACGGGGTCTCCGAGGCCTTCCTGAGTAATTCGCACGATTGAGGCAGTTTGTATCGCCCTAACTTGCACGGGCAAATCCAATATCAGAGCCACGGCCGACTGTGGATCAGCGTTATCACGCTTCTGTAATTCCAATTTCCGGCGGGATTTTTGAGACTTCTGAAGCTCGTCGTTTCCTTGAGGCCTCCCGCGCAAGTTGAGCCGAAGTCTTGAACTGCCCATTGCCTTCTTATTTTCAACTATCTAGCAAGGTTAGCTTGTAGTCGTGCAGCATAATAAGCTTGTATTTGCTCGGCATGATATGCTTGTATGCGTACAGCACAAAATGCTTGCAATGGTCCGAGTGGGAACTCGGTCCGGGGTTTTATGTCTACACCAAATGAAAAATTGGCCGAGTCTCTCGCCGCCCTCCAAGCACTTCAGAGGGGCGGACGACGGGTATTCAAGTCAGACGATTTAAGTCGCACGCATCGGGAACGGCTGTTGCAGAACGGGTTCCTGCAGGAGGTGATGAAGGGATGGTTGATCTCCTCCAGTCCGAGCGCCCGCGCTGGCGACAGCACACCCTGGTATGCGTCCTTCTGGGAGTTCTGCGCACGATACTGCAATGATCGCTTTCAAGAACAGTGGCACCTTTCTCCTGAGCAGTCGCTTCTGCTGCACGCGGAAAACACGGTGATCCCGACACAGGCCGTAGTGTACAGCCCCAAGGGGACAAACCACTCGATTGAGTTGCTGTTCGGGACATCACTCTATGACCTGAAACAAACGGAGATGCCGGCAGCCGCCGACATTTCGGTGAGGAACGGCCTGCGCCTGTTTTCTCCAGCAGCGGCTCTTGCGAAAGTGCCAGAAGCGTTTTTTTCTCGCAATCCCGTCGAAACCCAAGTTGCGCTCTCGAGCCTGGCAGATGCTTCCGACATACTGCGCCACCTTCTGAATGGAGGCCGCACCGTGAAGGCCGGGCTGATTGCGGGCGCTTTTCGCCGCATTGGCAGACCTGAGTTGGCCGATGAGATCCTCGCCGCCATGAAGCGAGCCGACTACGACGTCCGGGAATCCGATCCTTTCGCACCGGAACAAAAGTTCGGTGTGTTGCCACGGGCAGTGTCGCCGATCGTCGGACGAATACAGGCGATGTGGGAAACAATGCGGGACATCGTCATCGGAAATTTTCCCCAAGCCCCTGGTCTTCCCAAGGACACCCAACAGTATCTGAGTTTTGTTGACGACATCTACAAGAGCGATGCTTACCACTCCCTGTCGATCGAGGGGTACAGCGTAACCCCCGCTCTGATCGAGAGAGTACAGCGGGGTGATTGGGATCCGGATCACCATGATGACGATCGCAAGAACCGCGACGCGCTTGCGGCGCGTGGCTATTGGCAAGCTTTCAAGACGGTGAAGGCATCGGTCGCGGAAATCCTCAATGGCGCCAACGCTGGGGCGCTGGTTCGCACCGCTCACAAGAACTGGTACGGCGAGTTGTTCCAGCCATGTGTCGCCGCAGGCTTGATTCCACCCGGGGCACTCGCTGGCTACCGCAACGATGCCGTTTATCTGCGCACCTCGCGCTACGTGCCGCCACGGTGGGAAGCGGTGCGGGACGCCATGCCAGCCTTGTTCGATTTGCTCGAGCGCGAAGTCGATGTAGGGGTGCGAGCTGTACTGGGGCACTGGTTATTTGGTTATATCCATCCATATCCGGACGGTAATGGTCGCATGGCACGATTTGTAATGAACGCCATGCTCGCCTCGGGCGGCTATCCGTGGACTGTAGTTCGTGTGGAAGATCGTGACGCTTATCTCGCAGCCCTGGACCGTGCCAGTGTCGACGCAGACATCGCGCCGTTCACGAACTTCATCGCCGATCGCGTGCGATGGTCAATGAAAGAGGCCGCGCAGAAGGTCCACGCGCGCTGAGGGATTGGGACGCGACTATTAGCCTGGCCATTGGAGCGTGAGGCATTGGGAATCCGCGTGCGTGATCTTGCCGCCGAACAGCAGAAGCAGAATAAGACTTACGAGTGCGGTCGATCTTGTCACGCAGGATGCCCGTAGCGTGCGGTTCTGACTACAAGTATCAACTGCAATCGTACTTCTGCAATTCTGCAAAGAGCGCATCGTTCGGAATCGAAACCGGACTGGCCTTGCGGGCCGTGTTGTCCTGGACAGAAACACTGCAATTCGGGGCCATCATCATGGAGCCATTCGCCGCTTGCTCCTTTTTGTTCCGCGTGACGTTTGACGTAGGTCACCGGTTTATGGCAGTTTCCGCATTCGGTACCAAGCAGACTCTTATCTTGAATGGGGCGCCGATTCAAAGAAGGCAAGTGCTGGCCATTGAGCCGTTTAGCGGATCAGGCACGACTCCGGTTGAATGCACGCGATTAGGCGTGGCTTGCTTGGCATTTGAAGTAAACCCTTTCTTGGCATTTGTAGGTCGTACAAAATTGCGACAAGCCGACCCTAAGAAATTGCGAGCATATCGGCAGACAGTCTTGAAGGGAGTTGGCCGACCGATAAACTCACGATTGGAACACATTTCTACGTTCTGCGAGAAGAGAGGTCGAGACAAGTGGCTTTTCAATCGAGATGTTTTGATGACCTTTGCAGGTGGTTGGGAGAAAATCGGAGACTGTCCACCCACTCTGCGGGCGTTTTACCGCCTCGCACTGCTTCGGGCTGCAATGGATAATTGCAATGCGTATCCGGACGGGAAGTGCTTGCGGTACAAACGCCTAGAGAACTTCGACTTGTTTTAATGCTGGATCAGTCGTTGCACAGTTCGAACACTACTGCAATCTGATCGAGGACGATCTCGAATCGACACCTTTTGATTCCAGGCTGTCGAAGGTTGAGTGTATTGACTCGCGTGAATTGTCTACCTGTGTTCCAAAACAACACTTCGACCTTTGTGTAACCTCTCCGCCCTACCTCAACCCCTTCGACTATTCCGATGTTTATCGACCAGAAATGTTTTTGGCTGGGTTTGTCGCCGACAATAATCAGCTCAGGCGAATTCGTCTACAGACAATACGTTCCCATGTCCAAGCTAACTGGAAGTTGCCGGTGAAGACAGGGTTCGGCACAGTATATGCGAAGGTACTGAAGGAAATTCTCCTACGGAAAGACAGGCTTTGGTCCGCGCGCATACCTCAGATGATTCAGGCCTATTTTGAGGACATGGAGGAGTTACTGGCTGCGCTTAGCGAGCGCGCCAATCCAAATGCAGTGCTGAAGATCGCGGTTGCTACTTCGGCCTACGCCGGAGTTGTAGTACCGGTCGATTTTATCTTGGCTGAGATTGCGGAACAAGCAGGTTGGGAGCTGCAAGATGTACAAGTCGTGCGGCGCCTGCGCAGTTCGGGCCAGTTGTGGAAACACGAAAACAGGGACAAGAAGGTACCAGAGCTACCGGAGAGCGTTGTTATCCCAAGGTTTCCAAATGGCTCAACAGGAGCTGCATTGATCCTCCCCTAGAGGCTGAAATCTGCATCGGAGCCCGATCCAGATTTCAAGAATCTCGCTTTGACGGTATCAACTTCCTTCTGCAAGGCGCGAACGATCTTCTTCATGTCTTCCTCGTTGAGGTTCGGAGCAATCCGAATCTCTAGCGATCAGATTTCAATCTTCATTCTGTCAGCGGTTTTCATTCAGCAGGGCGTTGACGATTTCAACCCATTCCAGGTCGAGAGGAATGCGGTCTTGAGCTTTTCCTGCGCGGCCATACCAGTACCCGGCATCTGACAGGTCGCCTTCCTTGCGATGAAGGTAGGCGTGCACCCACGCTCCCGCCGGTCCTTCGTCCTGTTGTGCTGATTCATGAGCCTTCGTCCAGTCGCGTTTCGCATCCCACCACAGGGCCGTTAGCGAAAGGGTCAGATCTTGAGGAGGACGTTCGCTGTTCAGCGACTTGCGATACTGTTCGAGGGTCATACGCTCATAGATGATGCGGGGCAGGGTCGCACAGGATAACGTTCGCCCGAAAACTGGTCGCACTGGCAAGAACTAGCAAGACTTGACCGGTTTCTACGCTCCGCCTACCATCTGCCAGAGACAGGCAGAGTACGATACGTGTAAGAATACCTGCTCGATACCTGTCATTTGTGAAGCGAGTGCTCCCATGCGTGGTCTTCCCCTGGAGCCAGTCGCACGACTCCGTCGTGCGCTCTTCCCGCGTCAAGACAGCCAGTACTCTTGGCGCCTGGCTTCAGTCACTGTAAGCCTCGTCTCGGTTGGTCTCATCGCCCTGACGATTGGATATCGGATTCGCGGGGCGGAATTACCTCCGGCATTATGGGTTGGCCTGCTTGCGTCCTTTGCAACAGTTGTAGTCCTGTTCTCAAAATTCTTGTTTTGGGCTCAGCAAGAGGGGGGTCAGTTCCAGGGTGCTTTCACCACCACGGAGCGCAAGTTCACGTCAGTAGTTGAAAATGCGCTCGATGCCATTCTGATACTCGACGATCAGGCCATTTGCCGCGAAGCAAATCCTGCGGCAGAATCGCTCTTTGGAACCGGACGTTCGGCCCTTATCGGGCACCCGATCGCTCATTTCTACAAGAATTACGACGAATTCCGGGCAAACTGGCAAACGCTGCTCAACCGTAAATTCCAGCAGGGCGATGCAGAACTCATGAAAGAAGGTCCCTCGCCCGTCTTCGTTGAGTACACGGCCAAAGCCGACTGCCTGCCCGGCCAGCACGTGATGATTCTCCGCGATGTCACCGAACGCCGTCGTGCCCGGATGTCACTTCTCGAAAGCGAAGAGCGCTTTCAACAGATGGCGAACAACATCCAGGAAATCTTCTGGATGATCGATGCTGAAACCAAGAAAGCGCTGTTTGTGAATCCCGCTTACGAGACGATCACCGGCCGTTCCTGCGAGTCGTTGCACGAGAACCCCGTGTCCTACGAGGAACTGATTCACGCGGATGCCGCACTCGAAATGACCGCGCAGAAACAAGCGGAAGAGGAAGCCGAGGCGTTACGCCAGGCCACGCTTTCGCTCACGCAAGACTTGCGGATGGATTTCATCATGGAAATTCTGCTGAAGTCTCTTGAGGGATTGGTCCCCTACACGTGCGCTCGCGTGCTGCTGCCCGAGAGCGGCCCGCATATGCTCGCTCTTGGAGAAAGGATCTGCCCTGAACAGCCGAAAGAGCCGGGAAGCCGCTCTCCTCTGACGTTTGTTGCGGAGGAGTCCACGTTCTTCCATCGCATTCTGACCCAGCAGAAAAGCGTTCTGGTCGCCGACACGAAAACCGAGGAAAATTGCCACACCTTCAAGGGTCACAAGCAACTGCGCTCCTGGCTTTCGGCTCCTCTTGTGGCTTCGGGAGAGTATCTCGGATGCCTTTCCGTCGGCCACACCCAGCCCAATCTCTACACCCAGGACCATCTCCGCCGTGCAGAACTGCTCGCCATCCCTGCCGCGGCCGCGATTCAAAATGCCAGGCTATACGAAACCGCATGCATCTAAGGTGAGACCCTTGAATCGCGCATTGCCGAACTCAAGCGCGCGGAAACCGCCTTGGCACGGTCTGAAGACATCCGAAGATCTTTCGAAGAGAAGTTTGAAAGAGTGTTTGAGTCATGCCCCCTTCCTTTCTCGATTACGACCCTGAAGGAAGGACGATTTCTCGATGTCAATGCAGCCTTCGCGCACCGGTATGGATACTCCCGAAATGAGATCCTGGGCCGTACTGTGCAAGAGTTGAGGATCTGGGAAGACCCCACCGATCGGGGACTCATGCTTGCCCGGCTGAATCAGGGCGCGCCAATCCGGAACATGATGACCCGCCTTCGCACAAAATCCGGGCAGATCAAGCTGACGGCATACTCGGCCAGCAAAATCCAATTCGAGGGCGAAACCTGCATCCTCACTATTTCCGAAGACGTACATCAGGACGATTCTCGGAAGAATCAACCCTCGTCATTTCCTGAAAATTCAGACTTGCCACTCCAGCAGCTTTCCGCGTTGGCCAGAGCTGCGCGCTGCACGATTCCTGCAAATCGAATTGAAATCCAGGAACGACAGGCGGAAAATCCACAATTAACAAATGGTTATTAAGACACAACACCAGCCGGGTGCCGGCGATCTCCTCCGTGCCCACAAGGCGGAGTTCAGTCCCGTAGACCAGTTGCAGGTGTCCGTTTTCGAGCATTCGGTCTGCATTGATCTTGCTGTAGAAGAAACCGAAACGGACAGGTCCCTGATAATCAGGATGCAAACGATCCCGTGGATCGGATTGACCCTTTGGGAGGGCAGACGTTCTTGAAGTGGCCACCATTGAAAGAGCCGTTCTTGCCATATCGGCTTTATTACGCAGACCGGGCCGCATCAGCAGCCTACTGCTGGAATCGATATATTCTAGATTTGCAAGTATGTGAAGCGATCTATCATAACGACCCGATCGCCCTAGTTGGAAACCAGGGATAGCGCGCTGGACTGCCAAAATTACAAAGCGCTACAGAGTTCGCGAGCTACCGAATTCAAGGCTCAAGATTTAACGCTGACTGCCCGCTTGCTCGGATGCGAGCGCTGCCGTGCACTTGGCGAGGCGTTGGGCTACAACCGCTGGAGGAATGCAATCGTGCCCCTCGGGACTCTGTGGCATCGGCCGGGGCACATGACTCCAGACTTGGAGGCTGCGCTCAAGATATCTACGGGCATTTTGCCAGTGCTTGATCGTCTGTACACGATCGTGGCCTGCGTCGGCCGCAAGAATTGTCTCGACCTCTGCCAAGCCGGTATAGGCGTCCGCATTTTGATAAAGCGCCTCCTCGTCTGCGCCACCTGATGTGTTGTCAAAGCCGCTCAAGCCCAATGCGTTTCTGTATGCCTCCTCGGCGTCTTTGGGCCGATGCAGTGCTGCAAGTGCGGAACCGAGTCCGTCATAAGCACCGGCAAGGGAATGCCGCCGTCCAGCGTCTTGGGCGTCTTTGGCCTGCGCGGGTAAAAAAAAAGCGACGGCTTGCTCGTAGTATTGAAGCGCCCTTTCAAGAGCACCCAGCTTGATGAAGATATCGCCCGCATCTCGGAATCGCTCGGCTTGCATTTCGCGAAACTCTTGATTATTGGAATGAGTCCGGACCAGTTCTGCGTCAGTGCTCATCGCGCTAGTGATGGCTGCCCGAGCCGAGTCGCGGTCTTGCGTGCGCGACAGAGCGTTGGCCAAATTGGCGTAGGCTGCCGCAAGCAGCAGGCGGGGAAGCGTATCTTGGGGATCATCCTGACTCAACTGTGTGGAAATCTCCACCAGATGGCGCGCGTCGCCAATGGCGCCAGGTATGTCGCCATGCGAGATCTTCATGGGCACCATGCGATAGTAGCTGTCGTAAAGGGTCTTGCGGACCTTGGGCGTGGGCGACACGCTCACCAAGTCATCTAATATCTTCTGCGACTCGGCGAAGTCGTGCGACGCTTCTTCCCCCTGTCCGGATGCATAAAGCTCATCGCCCAGTTCCCCGAATGAAGCGGCCAGTTCGCGGCGGAAGTCGAGATTCGATGGTTGCAGGTCGCACAGTTCTTGAGCGAGTTGCAATTCCCGACGACTGGGCTGGATAGCGGCTGAGACATCCCCCATATGCGACTCACTGAAGCCCCCGGCCAGAATGTCGGCCTGGGAAGAGTAGTTCAGCATCAATTCGTACAGAATCTGCACATTGTCAGGATGTTGAGACGAAGCGGATTCCAGGATCTGGGCGGTTTGCTTGTCGGCGTTCAGAGCGGCGACCAGGTCACGCGCTCCGAGCGACGTTTTCGCCAACTCTCGGGTGAGCTGAGCGTATTCGACTAAATCATCCAGGCTGGTATCGCGGCGGGCGACTAGAGCCTGGCGAATCGCGAGGGCTTTTTTGAGATCGGCGAGTGCGCTGGCGGGATCTCGGAAATTGGCTGACTCCACTTCACCGATGCGCCGATAACCAGCGGCCAATTCGCGCTGCAAGTTGGGATCGTATTGCGACTCCTGCGCGAGACTGTCGAGATATTCCACTGCCTTGGCGGCAATCAATTTCCGCGCGGGCGTTGAACCGGGCAGGTCCTGAATGGCGTCGTGAACCTCGAAAATAAGCGAATTGGCCAGCTTACGAACGTCATTGAAGCGGCGCTCGGCGCGCGCACGTTCAGCGCGGGCAATGCGTGCCTGGCGAATGGTAATGCCAGTCGCGGACAATAGCGCGACCGTTACCAATGCGGCTACAATCACCCCAGCTTTGTGGCGCGTGATGAATTTCGACGTTCTGTATCCGAAAGTATCTTTGCGAGCGATAACGGGAAGATGATCGAGATGGCGCCGGATATCCTGCGCGAACTGCTCAACGGAAGCGTAGCGGCGTTGGGGTTCCTTGCGCAGAGCCATCAGTATGATGTTGTCAAGGTCACCGTCCAATCGCTTGCTGAGTCTTTCCGGAGAGCCTTCTAGCATGGCAGGGAGCGCTGCTTCGTGGTCCGGCCCTCTTTCGCCTTCGTTTGCTGGGAACTGCTTCCGCAGGACCGCCATGCTCGGTCTTTCCGGCTCGGTTTCGCAGACCGCGCGGGAAAGCTCGTGAGGGGTGTGCGTTGGGACATTGTAGGGAGCGCATCCGGTAAGCAGCTCATACAGAACCACTCCCAAAGAATAGACATCGCTCGCCGTTGTGATCGGCTCTCCTTTGATTTGCTCCGGGCTGGCGTACTCAGGTGTCAGTAGTGGCACCAGGCTGATGGTTTGCTCGGGCTGATTGGCTTGGCTCGATTCCAGAATCTTGGCGATCCCGAAATCCAGCAGCTTTGGAACACCTTCGGCGTTGACAAGGATATTGCCGGGCTTGATGTCGCGATGAACGATCAACCGCTGGTGCGCGTACTGCGCGGCGGCACAAATTTGGAGAAAAAGGTTCAGCCTTTCAGTCGTGGCGAGTTTGTGCGCATCACAATATTCGTCAAGCCGCTCGCCTTCGACCAGTTCCATAACGAGGTAGAGCACGCCCTCTGCGGTTGCGCCTCCGTCTAGTATTTTCGCGATGTTGGGGTGATTCAAGCTCGCCAGGATTTGGCGTTCATTCCTAAACCGGCCGGTTGTAAACTCTGAGCCCAGCTCCGAGCGCACGATTTTCAGCGCAACTTGCTGTTTGTATTGGCCGTCGGCGCGAACTGCGCGGTATACCGCGCCCATGCCGCCCACCGCGATTTCCTCCAAAATTTCATAAGCCCCAATGTGCTTGCCGGGCGGCAAGCGGAATCGGCGTTGCACATCTTCCAGGCTGAAGTCGACCGGCGATCGGAGGAATTCTTCCGTGCCGTTTTTCTGCTCGAGCAGCAGGGACTCCACCTCCTGTCGCAGGGTCTGATCGCCACACGCGTTATCGAGATACGCTTCTCGTCGCAGTGCGGGAAGATCGAGCGCCGCCAGCAGCACATCTTTCACCTGCTGCCAGCGCTCAGGAATCATATGCATCACCCCGACGTAATTCCCGTTGTAACCACATCCTAGCAACGGTCCATTCGCGTTTGACGGTTGCCGGCGAAATCCCGAGCACTTGCGAAGTGTCTGCGATGGACAGGCCGCCAAAGAATCGCAAATCGACGATGTGGGATTGCCTGGGGTCCATCGCGCTGAGCTGGTTCAACGCGTCATCGAGGGCAACTAGATCGATCTGCGGTTTTTGCGGCAACGCAATTGCCTCGTCGAAACTGAGCGTCACACAACTGGCACCGCGTTTCGCAGCGCCACGCGAACGGGCGTGGTCCACGAGGATTTCGCGCATGAGGCGCGCAGCAATCGCTAGAAAATGTGCGCGGTTGTCGGCCCGGAGCGCGGACTGCCCTGCCAGGCGCAGATACGCTTCATGCACCAGGGCGGTACTTTGAAGTGTCTGGTGTTGATGACGAGCTAGGCATTTGCCTGCCAGACGGCGCAATTCTGGATAGACCACCGCGATCAGGGCTTCCCGTGCCGCGGCATCTCCCTGGCGCCATCGCGCGAGTAGCTCGGTCACGTGGTTGGAAGAAGGAGAGCTCAAGATAGCGCTCCGCAGTCCACTTTAGGGCCTGTTTGGCAAAGAACATTATCCCGGCTATCTCGTAAAGTCAAGAATCTGGTTAGGCGTTACTCCGTTCCGCTGGATTTGGCGTCCTCGGAGGTATGGAAAAAAACATAAAAGAGCTGAGCCAGTTACGCGCAATTTTCCGAATCTGTAAGTGACGCCGGAACTTTTTAACCGGAAGTTCACGTCCTTCCCCACAAACCACTTTAGTCAAAGGAGAATGCGATGAAGAACCATTGTTTTGAATTGCGATCACTGTGGCTGGCCGTTCTATTCGCGGCCACACTTGCTATTCCATGCTCGGCGAGTACGGGCAATATCGTCACATCGGATCTTGCCGGAAACTGGCTCATTGCTCTGCGCGGCACCACAGGCTGCGGATTCGCAGACATGGAGGCCGATATCACCATGAACTCATCCGGATCAGGAACAGGCACGCTGACCTCGCACGGAAGCTGCGGCGACTCCGCCCTTACCGGACAAACCTTCACCATCAACAGCTTGAAGACTAACGGGTCCGGAACGGCGAACCTTACGTGCGGCACAGCCTGCGGTTGGAACTTCACGATCCAGGTGGCCCCTGATCGAGCTAAGTTCAACCTCGTGGACGTCGCAGGCGTCAATCCTGGTAACTTCCTTGAGGGAGTGGGAATACTTAAATCGAGTTTGGGAAATATTTCAATCCCCGACCTTGCCGGTTCGTGGCAAGTGACGTTGTATGGCTCAACCGGTTGCGGAGTTGGCACAACGGTGGCGAACTTCACGCTGGATACCAGCGGCGTGGCGTCGAACATCGCCGAAACTTTTCACACAGTAGGTTGCGGGGACGGAAGCGTGAGCACCAATACGTTCACGATCCTCTCCCTCAATCAAGATGGCAGCGGCACTGCGAACCTAACGTGCGGCGCAGGCTGCGGCTGGAACTTCAACATCCAGGTGTCTCCGGACCGCTCCACATTCAATCTCGTGGATGTCTCCAGCCTCAATCCCGGCAACTTTCAAGCTGGGGTCGCGGTCAATAACTCGACTGCGAGCGTGATCGTGCCGGCGAACCTGACTGGAAATTGGCTCTTGGCTGAGTACGGACAGGGTGGGTGCGGAGTGGGGTCCGGTCTCGTGACGTTTACTCTGAACGCGAGCGGCACCGCGACCAACGCGAGGGAAGTCAGCCACAACGGATGCGGAAACAAGACTACGACTGGCAACACGTTCACCATCACTTCATTAAGCGCAGATGGAAGCGGAACAGCCAATCTGTCTTGCGGAACCGCATGCGGTTTCAACTTCACCATCCAGGTATCTCCGGATCGTTCGACCCTGACTCTGGTCGACGTCTCCAGTGCGAACCCTGGAAATTTCGTAATAGCGACTGCGCTCCATCAATAATGTCGCAAAACCGTGCCCATGTCTCGCCGCGGTTGCGAGACATGGGCACACCAACTTCTTCCAGTGCAGAGCCTTCGGGCAGCCCAATGGCGTCGTCTAAGAGAACTTCCATCGAGTTCGGCTTGCCGGTTGGACGTGCAGCTGGCATGCGATGGAGCTTCCCGTGAAGCGGCCTGATGGCCAACCGTGGCTGTTCAAGCTTTTCCCCAATCAGCGGCAGAGAACGGCTGCGATCAAGAGCCAACAACCAAATTTTTCTCGATCCCGTGAGCCAGTCTGTGCCCAGATTCCGAATATCTAAATTGAGGACGGCGCATTAGGCCGACGAACGGCTAGTCGATGCGGGCAACTTTGGGAGGAGACCGTGACAAGGATAAGTAACGAGCACCAATGGATATCAACAATTAACCGGTACAGGACGAGCAGCCGGCTC
>Ga0210400_10001237_pt1 | contig 25602 bp, 19 predicted proteins | sample IncBWH26MmetaG_FD_155456 | JGI IMG/M metagenome (GOLD analysis project Ga0210400, IMG submission 155456) | Forest soil microbial communities from Barre Woods Harvard Forest LTER site, Petersham, Massachusetts, United States - Inc-BW-H-26-M | ecosystem: Environmental > Terrestrial > Soil >...
TCAGGGCCGACGGAGTCTATCCTGACACCCAGCCGATCCCTGTCTACGTAGAACCGGAGGCTCCTGCTGCGCAGAGTTCCCCAGGTGGATCCTCCCCAGCCAAATCCAATGACGAATTGGCCGACAGCTCCCCCTACAAAGCCCCTGACAGATTCAATGTCGAATCCAATCTGGATGAGTTCCAGCTGGAACCGGCCGCCACTGCTGTAACGGAAGACTTTCCAGTTCAGCGCGATCCGGGCTTTACATCAACCCAGGTCGAGATCCAAGAGGAGACCCGCAGTCAAGTTGAGCCCGGGCTGGAGCCAACCATTCAGGTGCGGCCCGAAATTCCTCTGGTTGCCGATCCCAACCTGGTCACTGAAAGAGCGGCTCTGGAATCCTTCCCCACAACTTTTGGGGTGCAAAATCCTGAGGAGATTCCCGTTGGCATAGCATCCGAGTTCACGGATGTCGAGAGGGACCAAATCGGCCACTCAGAGGCTGCACAAACTGAAAATGTTGAGAATCGGGATGTTGAAGCCCGCTCAGAGACATCTTCTGCTTTAGCGTCTGCTGACGATGACTTTGAAGCCCGGGTCGCAGCCGCCATGAATGTCTATGCCGAACCCGCTGATCTGCAAAAAGAAGCATTACAAGTAGAACCGGCAGATGCAGTCCCAGCTGAGACGGTACGCGCAGGAGCGGCGCCAGTAGCAGCACAAGACTCGGAGAGCGACAGGACGCTTCCGGCCCCCGAAGTTCCCGAAGACGATTTTGAGGCCCGCGTCGCTGCAGCCATGGCTCTTTATGATGAGCCACAACACGCAGCCGCATTCACGGAGGAGCGGAGTGCGAGCCACGAAACCATTGAGGCATCTAGTCCGGCTGCAATTGAGCCGGAACCTCAAGCTGAACCACGGTTCGAGAGTGGTTCTCAATTTCACGCCCACATTGAGGCTGAACCTCCGCCTGTTGAAGCTGAAACGCCGCATTCGTTTGAATACTTTCCTCCAGTGAACGAAGAGCACGGCAGTACAGAACTTGAAGTTGCGTCAGGACCACACGTCGAGAGTGCTCCAGCGGTTCAGGCTGAAGAGTTTGCTCCAGTAGCAGAAGCGCATGTCTACACGGAACCTGAAATTGCCGTTGAACAAAACATCCAGAGCGCTCCTGAGGTTCATGCTGAAGCTGTTGCTGAGGAGGCTTATGGCTTTCATCCAGATCAGTTTGCGGAGAGGGCCCCAAATGAAGCGGTGCCCCATCTACACGGAACCGCACACGAAGCGGCTCCGGATGCGAGCTACGTTAGCGTTTCAAGTCCCAGTGCTTCAGAGGTTTTGCAGGTCGGCACTGAGCAGATTGCCGCGAGTATCGAAACTGAAATGCCGGTTGAGGCCGTCGCCGCCGCTGCCACCGGTGCTAACAGCGACGCAATAGCTCAGGTCGTGCACCGGGTCATGGAGCGGCTAAAGCCCGAACTGATCGCCGCAATTGTCCGCGAACTCAATTCACAGAAATAAATCCATAATCCCGCTTTTGAAGTCGCTGCCGAATCTCGCGAAAGGAGAGCTTATGCGGAGTCTCACGAAGGAGCAGATAAGAGATATCGTAGCGATCGCCAAAAAAACAGACCACGACATTGACTTTTCAGATATTCCGGTGAGGTTGGATTGGAGTGGTGCCGAGATTGGTAAGTTCTACCGGCCAACTGTACGAACCACCAAGGAATTATTGACAAACTAACCCAAGCCGAACTATCCGCACCGTCCCCATCGCTGTTTGCCCATCGGCGCTCTACACTTGTAATATCGTTATTCAGTTCTACTTCAAAGCATGTCACACGAGCTCCCAAAAACCTATGATCCTGCCGCCATCGAGCCCAAGTGGGCTGAGTATTGGGTGCAGGAGAAACTCTTTGCTGTAGCGACCCCGGAGCCGGGCTCGGAAGAGTCCAGGAAACCCGTGTTTTCGCTCATCCTGCCACCTCCCAATGTCACCGGACGGCTGCATATGGGCCACATGCTGAACCAGACGGAGATGGACATCATCATCCGCTGGCACAGGATGCGTGGATTCCTCACGCTCTGGCTGCCTGGGACGGACCATGCCGGCATCGCCACGCAAATGATGGTGGAGCGCCAGCTGGCCGGCGAAGGGACCACCCGCCAGAAACTCGGACGAGAGGCATTCATCCAGCGGGTTTGGGAGTGGAAGAAGCATTACGGCAATGCCATCCAGGGCCAGATGAAGCGTCTGGGTGCCTCCGTGGACTGGGACCGCGAGTACTTCACCATGGATGAAGACCTCTCTCGCGCCGTGACTGAGGTCTTTGTTCGCCTGCATGAAGAAGGTCTGATTTATCGCGGCAAGTACATCGTGAACTGGTGCCCGCGCTGCATGACCGCCATCTCTGATCTGGAGGTGGTGCATGAGGAATTTGCCGGCAAGCTATATCAGATTCGTTATCCGGTTTTCGGCGATCCAAGCCAGTCTGTGACGATTGCGACCACCCGTCCTGAAACCATGCTGGCCGACGTGGCCGTCGCCGTGAACCCCAAAGATACTCGCTATACGCACCTGCACGGCAAGACTTTACTCCTGCCGCTTATGGAGCGCGAGATACCTGTCATTACCGACGAACTGGCCGACCCGGAATTCGGCACCGGGGCCGTGAAGATTACACCGGCGCACGATCCCAATGATTTTCAGATTGGGTTGCGGCACAAGCTGTCCCAGATCAACATCATGGACGACCAGGCGCGCATGAACGAGAATGCCGGCGCTTATGCCGGGCTGGACCGCTATGGGGCGCGCGAAAAGATATTGAAAGACCTGGAAGACCGCGGCCTGCTGGTGGGTATAAAAGACCATACTTACTCCATCGGCAAGTGCGATCGCTGCAAAACCGTCGTGGAGCCCCGGCTCTCCACGCAATGGTTTATCAAGATCGCGCCCCTGGCGCGGCGCGCCACGGAAGCTGTGGAGCAAGGCGAAATCGTCTTCACGCCTGAAAACTACGCCAAGACCTATTTTGAGTGGATGCGTAACATTCATGACTGGTGCATCTCCCGGCAGCTTTGGTGGGGACATCGAATTCCAGCGTGGCACTGCCTGGAATGCAAAGAGATTACGGTCGCCCGGTCGGCTCCGGCAAAGTGCCCGAAATGCGGCAAGGGCAAAGACAAGCTCGAACAGGACCATGACGTGCTCGACACCTGGTTTTCTTCCGGGCTGCTGCCTTTCACAGCCTTTGGGTGGCCGGAAAAAACCCGCGACCTGGATGTTTTTTATCCGACTTCTCTGCTGATCACTGGCTTCGACATCCTGTTCTTCTGGGTGGCGCGCATGGTCATGCTGGGCTGCCATTTCATGGCGGACCATCCCCAGGGCAGCGTGCCTTTCAAGGCCGTTTATATCCATGCGCTGGTGCGCGATGCCGAGCGCCAGAAGATGTCCAAGACCAAGGGCAATGTGCTCGATCCCATTGAGGTTACGGAGCGTTATGGCACCGATGCTGTGCGCTTTACCTTGGCCTCTATGGCCTCGCCCGGTACCGATATTGCGTTTTCGGAGAGCCGTACCGAAGGTTACCGCGCCTTCGCCAACAAGATCTGGAATGCCGCCCGCTTTATGTTCATGAACCTCGATCGGGTGGGCAGCGGTGTGACCCTTACTCAGGGCGCTCCGGAAGGAGAGATGGACCGCCTGGAAAACCGCTGGATCATGTCGCGGTTTTATCGCGTGGCGGGCGAGGTCAACGCAAACCTGGCCGGCTACCGGTTTCATGAGGCTGCAAACCTTGTCTACAACTTCTTCTGGGGCGAGTTTTGCGATTGGTATATCGAGATCATCAAGCCTCGTTTATTGGGCACAGAAGAAGAAGCGCGAGCTGCAGTGGCTTTTCTGGGCGATGTCTTTGAAGGCTTGTTACGTTTGCTTTCGCCATTCATGCCTTTCATTACGGAAGAGATTTGGCACGTTATGCATGAGGGCAAGCCCCCGGCCAAGTCCATTGCCTTGGTGCGGTTTCCGGAGTCGGATCAGCGCTGGCTTAGTGATCAGGCGGAACAACAGATGTCCATTCTCCAGGAAATCATTGTCAACATCCGCAACATCCGGGCCGAGATGCAGGTGTTGCCAAGAGTGAAAACTCCCGTCCGGCTGTTTGCCAAAGCCGAGGTCCGCAGGCTGGCGGAAGAGAATCGCAGCATGATCGAGCGCCTGGCGAACGTTGAAGGTGTGGAGTTCATGGATCAATCTCTTGGCCAAACGCCGGGCGCGCGTACCACCGTGAATTTTGAGGTCGCCGTCGTCTACGAGCAGAAGATTGACGTTGTGGCTGATCGCGAGCGACTGACCAAGGAACTCAAAAAGCTGGAAGGCGAGCAGGCCAACGCCCATCGCCAGCTTGGCAATCAGCAGTTTTTAGGCAAGGCCCCGGCAAACGTGGTGGAGGGCCTGAAAAAACGATCGTCAGAAGTTGAAATACTGATTGAAAAACTCAAGACCTCGTTGGACCAGCTGGGGTAAGCTCTAAAGACAAGATATGGACTGGCAAAGCCGAAGAATCTCCGCCATTCTGGAACACGCGCTGCTGGAGGACAAAGCCACCAGCGATGCCACCTCTCGCGCCTGCATTGATCCTCAGCAGCGCGCCACAGCCACCATTCTAACCAAGCAGGACTGTATTCTGGCCGGAGTGGGCGCTATTTCGCGCATTCTGGAGATTTACGAGCGGCTCGACTCAAATGCGATCGGCCATCGTGAGGTTATCAGCCACGGCGAGATTTTTGATGGCGTGCGCATGAGCAAAGGCCAGACGATTGCCGTGGTCCGGCACAATGCGCGCGTCCTGCTCTCCTGCGAGCGGGTGATCCTGAATATCCTGCAGCGCCTCAGCGGGATAGCTACCTTCACACGCAAGTTCGTAGACGCGGTTCAAGGGACCAATGTCAGGATTCTCGATACCCGCAAGACCGTTCCTGGTTTTCGTGCGCTCGATAAATATGCCGTGCGCTGCGGCGGAGGCCACAACCACCGGCTCGATCTCTCCGACGGTATCCTGATCAAGAACAATCACATTGCCATTGCCGGCGGCGTGGCAGCCGCTTTGAAGAGGGCCTTGCAAAACCGCCGCGGCGAACAGCCGCTGGAAATCGAGGTCCGCACGCTGGCCGAACTGGAAGAAGCCTTAGCAAATGGCGCGGAAGCCGTGCTGCTCGACAATATGACCGTGGAGAATGCGCATTCCGCCATAGCCCGTATCCGCACCCACACCCGCCGCATTCCCATTGAGGTCTCCGGGGGCGTCAAGCTGGAAAACGTCCGCTCTTACGCCGAAACCGGCACAGACTACATCTCAGTAGGTGCGCTAACCCACTCCCCCCAAGCAGTAGACCTAAGCATGAGAATGGGAACAGCCTGACAAATTTCTTGCTCCAAAGCCTGGCTTCAACTGATGATGTGGACACAGTCGACCCTTCGGATGTGCTGGAAACTCTCAACCACACAGAGATCAGCGTCATTCTGAGCGGCAGCGAAGAGCCTGTCCTTGAGGTGAGCCCGCGAGCCGAAGGAAACTGCTCCGCTGCACTCAAGGTACACCAACTCCCTCAAACGAAACAGTTTGCGTCACGAAAAGCGCTTGGAAAACGTAACTAAGATGGGACAAAAAGAAAAAGGCAGCAACCAAAGGTTGCCGCCTTTACTAGAAGCCAGTAGCTAGAAGCTAGCAGCTGCCTCCGCCTCACTCCGCCTTCTCAGTCGCAGAAGGCTTTGTGATGGCGATGGTCTCGCCCATGTCTCCTACCTTAAACCGTGCAAAGCGGCGAACTGAGATATTTTCGCCGAGCTTGCCGATCTTGCTGGCGATGAGCTGGTGGATGCTGATGCCCGGCTCTTTTACGAAAGGCTGGTCCATCAGGCATACCTCTTCGTAGAACTTGGCCATCTTGCCTTCCACGATCTTTTCCACCACGTTGGCGGGCTTGCCACTGGAGGCTGCCTGGGCGCGATAGATGTCCTTTTCCTTCTCATAGGCGTCAGGCGTCACATCTTCCTTGCGGACAAACTTGGGGTCAGCCGCAGCGATGTGCATGGCAATGTCTTTGATCAGGTCCTTGAAGTCGTCGGTGCGGGCGACAAAGTCGCTTTCGCAATTGACTTCCACCAAGACGCCGATTTTGCCACCCGCATGGATGTAGCTGGCCACGGACCCCTCGCTGGTGATACGAGTGGCCTTTTTGGCTGCAGTGGCAATGCCTTTCTTGCGCAGCAACACCAGGGCCCCTTCCATGTCGCCTTTGGCTTCAGTAAGGGCGTTCTTGCAGTCCATCATGGGGGCGCCGCTGCGCTCGCGAAGTTCTTTTACCTGACCTGCTGAAATGTTAGTAGTGCTTGTACTCATGATCGTTATTCCTTCAATTTGTCTCTATGCTAAAAGACCCGCGTGGCCGTAGACCGCGCGGGTCTTTAGATTTTATCGCTTCGCTCCAAAACACGATTTTTGTCGCTTGTGACCTCTTCTGGACTGTTCCAGGTTCTGAAACGGCGCAATCGGATGCGACCTTAGTTCGAGGCTTTCAGTTCGGCCACGTCCCCTGCGGGAACATCGGTCGGGGCTGCAACCGCTGCGGGCGCCTTGCGGATCTTGCCGCCCAGCACTTCTTCCATGTTGAGCTCTTCTTCCTCGGCGAGATCGGCGGAAGTGGGAGCAGTAGTTCCATCCTGGCTCGCTACTGCCGCAGCGGCCTGGTCCCCGGCAATAGCGCCGGCAATATCGGCAGCCTGCTTATCGGTTGAGCTCTGCACGCCTTCCGCAATGGAATCGGCGACCTTGGAGGCGAACAGGCGAATGGCGCGAAGTGCGTCGTCGTTGCCCGGTATCACCCAGTCAACCTCGGTTGGGTCGCAATTGGTGTCAACTACTGCGACTACCGGAATTCCCAGCTTGCGGGCTTCTTTCACCGCAATGGCTTCCTTATTCGAATCAATAACAAAAATCACATCGGGCAGGCGGTTCATGTCTTTGATGCCCGCCAAGTTGGCCTGGAGGTGCTTGCGCTCCCGCTCCAGTTTGATGACTTCCTTCTTGGGAAGCAGTTCATAACGGCCGTCGGTAGCCATCTCATCCAGTTCCTTGAGACGCTTTACCGATTTCTGCACTGTGACCCAGTTGGTCAGCAGCCCGCCCAGCCAGCGGTTGTTCACGTAGAACATTCCGCAGCGCTTGGCTTCTTCGGCAATGGCATCCTGGGCCTGACGTTTGGTGCCGACAAACAGCACGGTCTTGCCTTCGGTGGCCGAATCCTGCACAAACTTGCTCGCATCTTTGAACATCTTGAGCGTCTTCTGCAGGTCGATGATGTAAATTCCGTTCCGTTCCCCAAAGATGTACTCTTTCATCTTGGGGTTCCAGCGCTTAGTCTGGTGCCCGAAGTGGACGCCCGCCTCGAGCAACTCTTTCATGGTGATATTAGCCAAAAGACCTCCTTGTTAGATTGCATCCTCCGCGGCTTAAATTGCCCGCTCGGGATTGATTCCCCTGTCCGCTCCCGTCAGAGCGGGAGGGAAGATTGTGGTCCCAGTTACCGCCACTTCCAACCGTCTTCGGGACCGCAAACGGCTGGCGAAACTGCTTCCGGCAAAGCAACGCCTTGCCGGATTAAAATTAACGCTTGCTGAACTGGAAGCGCTTGCGTGCGCCTTTTTGTCCATACTTCTTGCGCTCTTTACCGCGAGCATCGCGGGAAAGAAAGCCTTCCACTTTCAGCTTCTTGCGCAACTCAATGTTGAACTCCAGCAGTGCGCGCGCAATCCCCATTTTCGTCGCTCCGGCCTGGCCGTTCACGCCGCCACCGGAGACATTGGCAATCACGTCAAAAGTGCTGGAGGTTTCGCTGGTGACCAGTGGCGTGCGCGCGTCAACGCGTTGCGCCTCGGTCACAAAGTATTGTTCAAACGGGCGTCCATTCACCGTGAACTTCCCGCTGCCCGGACGAAGAAAAACACGGGCCACGCTCGACTTGCGGCGTCCGGTACCGTAATACTGAACTAATTCAGCCATCTCTTGGTTATTAACTCCTGGCCTTGATCTTAAAAATATTGACCTTTAAAAATATGGTCTTTGAAATCTTCACTTTGCTGCTTACGCGCCTTTGCGCTCCACCAGGGCCAGCGGCTGTGGCTGCTGCGCCTGGTGATCGTGCTTGTCGCCTTTATAAACCTTAAGCTTCTTGCCCATGGCCCGCCCCAATTTGTTCTTGGGGAGCATTCCCAGGATCGCCTCTTGCACCACCAGTTCGGGCTTGCGGTCAAACCGCTTGCGAAACTCCTCAGTGCGGAGGCCGCCCGGAAATCCTGTGTACCGGTGATAGAGCTTCTGTTCAGCCTTCATGCCAGTGACACGGATCTTGCCGGCATTGATCACGATCACGTGGTCGCCGGTATCTATAAAAGGGGTGTAAATGGGACTCTCTTTGCCGGCAAGAATGCTTGCCACGCGGGAAGCCAGCCTGCCGAGAGTCTGCCCAGAGGCATCCACGACATACCATTTGCGCGCAATTTCCTGCCCGCCTGGAAAACGGGTTGACATGCTCTAACTCCTGAGAATAAAAACACTTAGTAAGAAAGACCGCTCGATGACGCCGCGTACTCACTTCCGAATGGAAGACACAAGGGCGGGCAACTGCAAGAGCAGTAAAGATTTGATTGTACACAAGACCACGCGTTCAGGCAAACAGTTGCTGATAACAACCGGGATTCATCCCTGACCCATCCATAACGCAGAGCTGACTATACTTATTTACCAACAAACATTATGAAAAATGCAGAATTTCCCGCATTACTGACGAAGAGCATGATGGTCCTGTTGTTAGTGTTGCCTGCCATACCAGCTGTCGCGATTTCCGATGACGGCAATCTGAAAAACTTGCTCAAAGAACAATACAGAAAACAGATTCTTGCTCTTCGCTCTCCACTTCAGAAAGAAGACCTGGAGTTTGATTCTGATGGCAAACCTCTGAAGGCTGGTCCTGAAGGAGCATGGACAATCCACGGAGCGATCCAAGTGGAAAAATTCAGTTTAGAACCAGGCAAACTCTCGTTGGAGGGGCCTTGGGTAGGATTCGAATCTTACAAACCCAATCAAATGCCGTCGAAGCCCATTCCACTCGGAAAGCCCATCAAGGTGGAAATTCGTCTGGAGCACGCTCTCGCTTCTGTACAGGAAGCGGAGACGATACTGAACCGAGTATTTTTTCTGGGCCGGGACGCCTGGGAGCATTGGTTGCCGGAGTGCCGGCGCTCAGGCTTCATGGATGAAGCACCCGTAACAACCTTGGGCAGCGATGGGAAAAGTAACGACCAAGATAAAACTACGCCCCCGGTCGTAACTTACATGAGTGACCCCGAGTTCTCAGATGAGGCGCGAGCGGCAAGATTTCAGGGAACCGTGGTGATGGACGTGATTATTGATAAAAGCGGCAGCGCGTCCAAAATCACAGTGACCCGGGCGATCGGCATGGGTTTAGACCTAAAAGCCATGGAATCAGTCAGCCATTGGAAATTTCAGCCCGCCACTCGCAAGGGTCAGCCTATAGCGGCAAAAGCCAGCATGGAGGTTAGTTTTCGCATGGGTGGGTCGCCGTACTGATAATTGGATTACCGGCAAGAACAAGGGCTTTCTGGGTTTCTGCTCTTTGTCCTATCTGGTTACACTAGAAGTGAATGATTCAGTTATCAGAAGCCGGCAAAAGGTTCGGGCCAAAAATCCTGTTCCAAGATCTCGATTGGCTGATTACCTCCCGTGACCGGATCGGCCTGGTGGGGGCCAACGGCACCGGCAAGACCACCCTGCTCAAGATGCTGGCCGGCATCGAAGGGTTCGACTACGGCTCTATCACCCGGCAACGGGGAACCAACTTCGGCTACCTGCCGCAGGATGGCCTGTCGCTCTCCGGCAAGAGCGTCTTTGCCGAATGCCTGCTGGTCTTCAGCGATATCCACCAGATGCAAAAGGAACTCGAAGAGCTGGCGCAACGAATGGGAGAGACCGACCATGCCGGTCCGGAGTACGCCCAGATCGCCGAACGCTTCCACCGGATTGAAGCCGAGCTGCAGTCGCGGAATGGCTACAGCGTGGAGGCGGAAGTAGGCGCGGTACTGAACGGCCTGGGCTTCAAGAAAGAAGATTGGGAGCGCCGTACCGAGGAGTTCTCGGGCGGATGGCAGATGCGCATCGCCTTGGCGAAACTGTTGTTACAAAAGCCCAACCTGCTGCTTCTCGACGAGCCTACCAACCATCTTGACCTCGAATCGCGGAACTGGCTGGAGCAGTACCTCGCGGAATATCCCTATGCGTATGTGCTGATCTCACATGACCGCTATTTTCTCGATGTGACCGTGAACAAGACGGCGGAGATATGGAACAAGCGCGTTTTTTTCTACTCCGGCAATTACGAGAAATATCTGGCACAAAAGGCCGAGCGCCGGGCGCAACTTGAAGCCGCCCACCGCAACCAGCAGGAGAAGGTCGAGCAACTCCAGACGTTTATTAACCGCTTCCGCTATCAAGCCACCAAGGCCAAGCAGGTGCAGAGCCGCATCAAGGAGCTGGAGCGGATGGAGAAGATCGAAATTCCTCCGGATGAGAAGACCATCCACTTTAATTTTCCGCAGCCCAATCCCAGCGGTCGCACCGTAGTAGAGGCCAAAGGGTTGGCCAAGAACTACGGCCCTAAGCAGGTCTTCACCAACGCCAGTTTCGTGATTGAGCGCGGGGACCGAATTGCTCTGGTGGGGGTGAACGGCGCGGGTAAATCAACCCTGATCCGATTGCTGGCGGGCTTGGAGCCGCCCAGTGCCGGTGAGATCCGCCTGGGCCATAACGTGGAAGTGGACTACTTCGCTCAGGACCAGTACAAGGCGCTGAATCCGCAGGCCCGCCTGCTGGACGATATGTTCGGAATTGCTCCGCGCTCCACCCAGACCGAATTGCGAAGTCTGCTCGGCTGCTTTCTCTTCTCTGACGACGATGTGTTCAAGACCATCAGCGTGCTCTCCGGCGGCGAGCGCAACCGCTACGCCCTTGCCAAGATGCTCCAGCATCCCTCGAATTTTCTGCTGCTGGATGAGCCCACCAACCATCTCGATCTGCGCGCCAAAGATGTTCTGCTGGACGCCCTGCAGAAGTTCACCGGGACGGTGGTCTTCGTCTCCCATGACCGGTACTTTATCGACCGGCTGGCTACAGGTGTGTTCGAGATTGGCGGCGGTCAGGTCGAAGTCTTTCCCGGCAATTACGAGGACTATCTATGGCGGAAGGAGGGACGGCAAAACGAACTCGCAGCTACTTCATCGAATGGCGATTCCAGCGCTTCTCGTAGACCCGCAGTCGCTTTGCCTGCCGCAGCAGCTCCATCCACGCCAGCCTCATCCGGATCGTCAACGGCAACCATTGTCGAAAACAATTCTCAAGCCGAGGCCAAACAGAAGCGGCTGAATCCCATCAAGCTCAAACAGATGAAAGACCGTATCAAGGAACTGGAGGAAGAGATTGCCCGCCTGGAAGCGGCCGTCGCAGTAACCGAAAGCGCCCTGCTGACATTTGTCAGCGCCACAGAAACCCAGCGCCAGAACGACCTGTTGATTCGCTATCGCGGCGAGTTGGAAAAGACTATGGAGGAATGGGAAGAGGTGGCCAAGGTGCTGGAGATGGCGGAATAGCTCTGGCAGAGCAGTTTTGGAACGGCAACGATTATTGATGTTTTCTATTATTCAAAGCAAATTTGCGTACTGCCGTATCAACTGCAGTACGCGATGCATTGCTGCCGCCAGCGTATTTACTGACAAAGTGCAACCAGCGTTTGAAAAAGGTGAGCCGGGTGACGATGCAAGTTAAAGTAGCCTTTTCTTGTTCCGCCAAGCGATTTACTTGTCCCTTCTTGTGCTTCGCATTCTCCTCATCTTCTGTACTATTTTCGATGTAGCGAAGCCCGCCTAACGCCGATGCACTACCCATGTGTTTTGGAATCTTGTTTTTTCTTACAATTTTTTTCATGCCATTTTTGAGTTCATGAATCTGGAAACTTGTTTTTTCTCCGTGACCTCCTTGTTTTTTGGGGGCCTCCGCGCCTCAGCGTCTCCGCGGTGAACTGGTTCTCGGTTTTCTCCGTGCCTTCTCCGTGTCTCCGTAGTGGGTTTTGCGTTGTGGCACGGCTGCGTTGTGAACATGGAGATCTGGGTCTACTACCTTCGCCGAGAACTGGCAAGATTTTGCGGCATTGCTGAGCTGACGGTCTGCGGCAAGAAAATCCCACGCCTAAAGGGAAACTAGTTTCGTTCGCGTCTATTAGAGCGAGGTGGATCAACTGATGTTTCTAATGAACAAATCAATGTACAGGTTATTTTCAATAAGCTTTCTGGCACTTTTCACTCTGGTCGCAGGCGTTTCGGCGCAAACCGCTGATTGGAAGGGCTTCTATGTCGGCGGAAACGCCGGAGGCGTCAAGGGCAGTACCGACGCATTCACAAGCACCGTCTTCAGTCCAACCGGCTATTTCGCCCTCTCCAGTGTTCCGGCAATTGCCGCTGTCGGCAAACAGAAGCTGAGCCCGCGAGGTTTCACCGGAGGCGGTCAGGTCGGCTACAACTTCCAGACCGGCCATTTTGTTCTGGGGGTCGAGACCGATTTCGGTGCGATGCACGTGAACGATAACTTTGTGGGCTCTGCAACCTATCCCTGCTGCGCTCCCACCAACTTCACCGTGAAACAGTCAATCAGCACCGACTGGTTATGGACGGCTCGCCCACGCGTCGGCGTGGCTGCTGGTCCAGTTCTGGTGTACGGTACCGTTGGTGTCGCCCTGACTAACCTCAACTACCAGGCATTATTTATTGACACCTTTGCGACCGCGCATGAGAACGCCGGTGCGGATGAGATTCGCACAGGCTGGATCGCGGGTGGCGGCGTCGAGTTCAAGATTGGGAGTGGAAGCCACTGGTCGATGAAGGGCGAATACTTGCTTGCCGATTTTGGCCAGGTCAAGACGACCAGCACCAATCTTACGGCCTTCACACCGGCCGTGGCATTCCCCACAAACGTCTTCACTCACCAGGCCGACCTGCAACAGCACATCTTCCGCACCGGCTTCAATTATAGATTCTGATTACGCATCGGCCGGCCCTCAGGCGCCGGACGCTCTTTGGCTTGAAAGCGCTGGAACTGTCCAGCGCTTTTTCTCTTTTGGGAAGGCAAAAAGCTCGATGTGGATCACAGCCAGGAGACCCCACGAAGAACGGTCCCTTTGTTGACCCCTGACCCGAACCATTGCGGAACACATTTCAGAATTGAAACTACGAAGCCTTTGCAGGTGCCATTTCTGATGGTGCGAACATGCAAAACGATGTTATAGTACGATTCTATCCCCCTAAGTCGTGCGATATAGGAATGACGCGCCCCTCTATTCATTCGTTGTGCCTGAAGGCTGCGTATGACGATAATTCTTACAGCGGTTTTGTGGCCGAGTGAAGATTCTTGACTGTGATGAAGATGCCAAGTCGCTTAGGAGGTGGGGAGGGCTGAGCAAGCCCGGCTTCCACCTACACTCGTAAGAATCCGAAGTCGGAATTTGGGGTCTGACGCAGAGAAGGCCGTCCCATAAAGTTCAAAGCAGTACAAAGGGCCAGATCCAAGCCAAGCGTTCGAAAATAGACATGCGATGCGTTTGGTGAAAGGAAAGACGCCATCTTGGTCGCGCAGAACGTTAAAGAATTCGTATCCTGTGCCAAAGAGCACCGGCGGATGCCTGCGCCCCGGACCCCATTGCGACGTATCGTCGCCCTGTTTCTTTTTTTCATCCCGATTCCCTTTTTCTTTGTGACCGGGGCCGTTCCACCCGCATCGGCACAACGTTACAGTTTTAAGAGCTACGCCCAGGAGCAAGGGCTGACGAACCTGTCAATCGCATTCATGATGGAAGACCGGAATGACTTGATTTGGATCGGCACCGAGAATGGTCTGTTCTGGTATGACGGAAAGATTTTTCGGGAATTCGGCGCCAAGGATGACGTTCCCAGCAAGAACATTCAGTCCTTGCATGAATCCGCGGATGGGACGTTATGGATAGCGACCCGGCGAGGTCTCTTGCGCCGTTCTGCTGATCACTTCGCCAAGATCGATGCAGGGCAACCGATAGAAATAATAGGAACGAGCACTCTTGCTTCGGATGGGCAAAATCGCCTCTATGTTGCAACTAAGCAGGGGCTGGCTCGCCTGGAAGCGGCGAAAGAGGGCGGCGAATACTATTTCCACTGGCTGTTCCGGAAGCCTGTGCGTAGCGTAGCACTGGATGGCAGCGGAAAAGTCTGGTTTGGTTGTGAAACCAGCTTATGCCGGCTGGATTTCGATCATGCTGTGGATCTGGGCGCTCAATATCAGCTCCCGCGACAGCAATGGGATGCCATCCTGGCCGATGGCGCAGGGAGCCTTTGGGTTCGTAACACGCGTCATCTGTTCGAACTGGTCAGGGGAACCCAGAAGTTTGTCGCGCGGGATGCAGGGTTACCGCCTACCGCGGCTATCGGGGTTCTGTCACGCTCTCCTGATGGCGGCATACTAGCTCCCTTGGATACCGGTCTGGCGATTCCGAAAGATGGCGGGTGGCGAATCATCGATACCACCAAGGGACTGGATTCCGATTCGGTTTGCTGTGTTTTGCCGGACCATGAAGGCTCCTTGTGGCTGGGATTGCGTGGCATCGGCATCCAACGGTGGCTCGGTTTCCAACAATGGGACAGCTGGACAAGGCTTGAGGGGCTTTCTAACGATGCGGTCTGGGGAATGGTCAAAGACTCCCACGGCGTGCTGTGGGCGGGGACTACCCATGGCCTCAATGCAATGGACCCCAAGACTGGCGCCTGGCGGTCATGGCACGAGCGCGATGGACTTCGTGCGGAGATGGTTCCGGCGGTTGCGCTGGGCAACAATGGAGAGATTTGGGCCGCAACCTACGGAGGCGTCTCGCGTCTTAACAAGCTGGGGAAAGTGATTGCGTCGTATGGCAGCGAATCCGGTCTGCTGAGCGACCGCATTTGGGGACTCCTGGTCGATTCGGGAAACCGTATCTGGGTAACGGCGGCTAGTGGCGGGCTCTTTGTCAGCGCCCCGGTGTCCGGCGGTAGCCAGGCGCTCCATTTTGAGCAAGTGGCCGTCCCGGCGCCCGGACCTAAGGAAGTTTTTTCTCAGCCGATCATCGATAAGCGCGGCTGGCTGTGGGCGCCCGGCACTTACGGTCTGGCGTGCCTCAAAAATGGTCAATGGACCAGATACCGGATGGAAGATGGCCTGAAAAGCAACCAGATTTCTTCCGTAGCTGAGGCTGCGGATGGCGCTATCTGGCTTGGTTATGCGGAACCGTTCGGCGTGAGCCGGATGGTATTTGAAACCCCGGAGCGGCGGCCGGTGATTACCCACTATTCCGGCCAAAATGGCCTTTACTCTGACAAAAGTTATTTCATCGGAGGCAGCCCCACAGGTCCGGTCTATGTTGGCACTGACCGGGGTGTTGATGTTTTCTATCAGGACAGTTGGCATCATTACGGCCGCACAGACGGCCTGGTTTGGGCAGATACCAACGCTAATGGCTTTTTGGCCGAACCTAATGGAGACGTTTGGATTGGTACGAGTCGTGGACTCTCGCATTTCCATCCGCCGAAAAGATCGTCTCCGGAAACCCCGCCCAGAGTCCTGCTGACATCGATCCAGTTTGGAAGTGCAAGCGAGGTTTGGCCCGTCCTGAATGCCGAGCCTGACGAGCGGATCGGTCCTTTAACCACCCGGTATGCCGACCAGATGACGGTGATAAAGTTTGCGGCGCTGACATTTGCTCATGAAGACCAAGTGCGGTTTCGATACCGGCTGCAACCGCAGGATGACTGGAAGGAGACCTCGGAGCGGGAAGTGCATTATCCCCATTTACCGGCCGGTAAATACACCTTCCAGGTGATGGCGCAACTCCCCGGAGGCAATTGGAGTGTGCCTGCGGAAGCTTCTATTTCTGTGGTTGAGCCATTTTGGGAGACCTCTTGGTTTCGGCTGCTGGAACTGCTGGCGGTGGCGGCGCTGCTTGCCAGATGGCTTTGGAAGTGGCGGATAAACCGCATCCTTCGGCAGCAGGCGCGGCTTGAAGAGCAAGTGGAGATGCGCACGGCTGAATTGCGGACTGTCAACTCGCAACTCAAGGGGGCCCGCGAAGCCGCCGAATCCGCAAACAATGCCAAGAGCGAGTTCCTGGCCAACGTGAGCCATGAGATGAGGACCCCAATGAATGGGATCCTGGGTATGACCGACCTTGTATTGAAAAGCAATCCCACTCCGGAACAACGCGAATATCTGCAGCTGGCCAAGGTTTCCGCTGATTCACTGCTGATTGTGATTAACGATATTCTGGACTACTCCAAGGTCGAAGCGGGAAAACTGACTCTGGATCCAGCTCCATTCTCCTTGTCCGAATTCTTGTCCGTTACTATCAAATTGCTAACCACGCCGGCCCAGCAAAAGGGACTCAAGCTCACTCTAAACGCCGAGCAGGGACTGCCGGACTCGCTGATCGGAGACGCCGGAAGATTGCGGCAAGTGCTCACCAACCTTATCGCCAACGCCATAAAGTTTACCGAGCATGGAGAAATCGTTGTTTCGGTGAAAGCTGTCTCGCAAGATGCAAGCGCTGAAAAAGCAGGCCTGCATTTTTCCGTGCAGGATACCGGCATTGGGGTTCCTGAGGCAAAGATCGAAGCAATCTTCGCTCCCTTTGAGCAGGCAGACAGGTCAACCACGCGCAGATTTGGCGGGACGGGACTCGGACTTTCAATCTGTGCGCGCCTGGTCGAACTGATGGGAGGAAAAATCTGGGCTGAGAGTCATCCGGGGCAGGGAAGTACCTTCCAATTCATTGCGTATTTTCAGACGAACGCACCGTCTCGGCCCCAAGGGTCATCGGTCTATCCCCCGGGTTCAATTTCAGTGCAGGTTCCCAGCCTTCCTCTGTCCTCAAGAGTCAAAGACGCTCTGCGAATTTTGGTTGTGGAAGACAACGTGATCAATCACCGCCTTGCGGTAAAACTTCTTCAGAACCTGGGCCACACCGCTATAGTTGTGGAAAACGGCAAAGATGCCATAACAGCAGTAAAGGAAGGTATTTTTGACCTTGTGTTCATGGACGTCCAGATGCCCGAAATGGATGGCCTGGAGGCGACTGCAGCAATTCGCGCGTACGAGAAGCCAAAAGGGCTCCACATCCCGATTATTGCCATGACAGCTCACGCCATGACCGGCGATCGCGAACAGTGTCTTGCTGCAGGAATGGATGGTTATATTTCGAAGCCTATCTCTCCCCACGATTTGTCCAGGGCCATCGATATCGCTCTAGCCCACACGTCCGGAAAATAACAACAATGCCACAAGCGAAAGTCTCCGTGAGAGAATCAAGCATCCTGCACAGCGGGGAAATTGCTGCAATACGAAGAATTATGATGATCAACATTTGTAGCGGGTTGGGTTTTCCCGCGAGCTTCCAGGAAGCGAATGCGGTATCAGGTGCTCTGATGTTGAGTTCTTCGCAGCCTCAGCGTTTTCCGCGAAGCCTGAAACGCGTTTCTCTCCCTTTACATCTAAGAAAGCAAGCGAGTATCGTTAACGTTCTGCTTAGCGCCTAAATTACCTAAATTAAAAGAGAGCCACCATACGAATGTTCCAGCCCAAGACCTCGCGCAGTGAAGAGACATTTTTGTTTGCGAAGAACTTTTTTCAACATCCCATGATGCTGGGCTCCATCATTCCCAGCTCTCGTTTCCTCATCGAACGGCTGCTGCGCAAGATTGACTGGAGCCGGGCACAAACCATCGTGGAGTACGGGCCTGGAGTAGGGACGATTTCAGCGCACATCCTGCAGAGGATGTCTCCCAACGCCAAGTTGGTGGTGCTTGAGATGAACCGTGATTTTGTCAGTTATCTGCGCCGCTCATTTCCCGATCCTCGGCTGCATGTGATACATGCGTCGGCGGAAAATGTGCGCAAGGAGTTGGAGAAATTGGGGCTGGAAGGCACGGATTACATCATTTCCGGTATTCCATTCAGCCCCATGCCGGATAAAGTGCGGGGAAACATTATGCGCGAATCGCGACTGGCGCTGAACCCCGGAGGAGCTGTTCTGATCTACCAGTTCTCGCGCACTGTGTTGCCCTACCTGCGGGCGTGCTTCAACCAGGTTCACCAGGACTTTGAGCCTAGAAATATCCTGCCGGCCCGGTTGTTTTATTGCCCAACAGAAGCTGCCTAGGGGAATCGGGAGATCCTGTGATCGGATCATCGGGGGAAAACTGGGTGTATGAATGGGACGAAACCAGTGGATCGGATTTGCTTTCGTTTCTTATAAGCAAAGAGAGTTTTTTGGGGACCCAAAGCCCGCCTGATGCTTGCAAGAGCACAAGCCGATCACCAGATCACCCGATGATCCGATCACCCGATTTCTATTACCACTTTACCGAACGTTTCATTAGATTCCAGGCGATGGTGTGCCTTGCTGACCTCCGCCATATGGAATTGGCTGTCGATGTTGGGATGCAGGACTCCACTGGCAAACAGAGGCACTACCTCTGACGCAAAGCCTTGCGTGACCTGAATCTTTTCTTCCAGGCTGCGGGCCCGCAGCACAGTACCCCGTATTTGGAGGCGCTTGCCCATCACAAAACGGGAATCCAGTTCGTAGGCCCCGCCGGCGACCGTTCCCACCAGGAGGATTCTTCCCTTCGCAGCCATTAGCTTTTGACTGGTCTTTATATACGGACCGCCTACCAGGTCCAGCACCACATTGATCCCCTTGCCTGCGGTCCATTTCTCGGCTGCGGAAACCAGTTCATCAAAGTTATCGCTGATCGCCAGGCCGGCTTCCAGGCCGAGTTTCCTGGCTCGCTCAATTTTGTCGGCTGTGCGCGAGGTACCAAAAGGAACAGCCTGGATGGTGCGCACCAGTTGCACTGCTGCCAGCCCCACGCCGCTGCCAACCGAATGGATCAGCACAGTTTCTCCGGGACGAAGCTCCGCCTGCTTCCAAAGAGCATCATGGACGGTAATGAAGACTTCGGGAATGGCGCCCGCCTCCGCCCAGCTGAGATTCTCTGGGATTTCGGCTAGAAGGCGCTCCTGAATGGCCAGATACTCGGCCTGTGCCCCGCCACCCGTCAAACCAAAGACGCGCTGGCCGGGCTTCCACATGGTCACCAGCGGGCCTGCTTCAGCCACCTCGCCGGCAAATTCCATGCCGGGGATTTCCTGTGGGAATCCGGGGGGAGCAGGGTATCGGCCCTGTCGCTGTAACAAATCGGCCCGGTTCAACGCGGATGTCCGGACCCGCACCAGCACCTGATCTGCGATCGCCTCAGGTCGCGGAACATCCCGGATCTGCAGTACTTCCGGGCCTCCAGGTCGTGAAATCCAAACCGCCTTCATATTTTTCATTTTGATACCCATTTGAGAGATTTTGAGAGGTTACTTGCCGCTCTGGCCGGTCTCCGATATCATTTTTACAGGAATGTACGAAGACTTTCACGCCATCGACCGCTGGACCACGCATAAACTTCATTGCCTGTATCAGGCGCTGATTGTGGCCATCGCTACCCGCCATGCGGATGCCGTAGACATCAAATTTGTGGTCAATGGGCATCCAGTATGGATTGCGTTGCCGCATCCAACCTGGGTGGAGTACAACAAGCGGACGGGACGTGTCATCACCGACCCTCTCGCGATTCAGATTGCCGGCCATTACCTGAAATCTGCGATAGAGACCGGCAATTATGAACACGGGCGCGAAATGTACACGCTTACGGTGGATGAAGCCCTCACCCATTTAAATGCAGTGCTTAATGAAGTTGGCGCGCCGCAAGATGCACTAGTAAAAACGGCCTAGCGCCGCCAGTTTGCACCAATACCCCTTACCTGCGCCATTCCTTGCCGGGCGCGCCAGGGTTTTGGAAACAGGAGATCCTAAATCATGTCAGCTACATCGGTACTGGACACAACGGCTATATTGGAATCGCTTCTTAAGACAAGTAAAATCTATCGCAATTTGCGCTCCGGCCCGCTCGTCGAGCACGCTATTCGCCGGGATGAGGGCCTGCTCGCCGACAATGGCGCGCTGGTGGCCTATACGGGCAAATACACCGGTCGTACCCCCAAAGACAAATTTACCGTGAAGGATGGTATTACCACCGACAAGGTGAATTGGGGAGATTCGAATTTTGCATTCGATCCTGACCGATTTGATTCGCTCTTTGAGCGCGTGGCGGAATTCCTGCGGGGCCGCGATCTGTACATCCAGGACCTCTACGCCGGGGCCGATCCCAGGTACCGGTTGCCGGTGCGGGTCATCAACCAATATGCCTGGCATAACCTGTTCGTCCGGGCGCTGTTTGTGCGTCCTACCAGCGAAGAGATGAAGGGGTACGAGCCGGAATTTACCATTGTTTCGGCCCCCGAATTTCAGGCCGATCCGCAGCGGGACGGCACCCGTTCGGAAGCCTTCATCATTGTTAATTTCACGCGCAGGATCATCCTGATCGGCGGAACGAAATATGCCGGGGAGATGAAGAAATCCATTTTCGGCGTGATGAATTTCCTGCTGCCGGAACGTAGCGTGTTTCCCATGCACTGCTCCGCCAACGTGGGCAGCACCGGCGATACGGCGTTGTTCTTTGGGCTCTCCGGTACAGGCAAAACCACGCTTTCCGCAGATCCCGGGCGCAGGCTGATCGGTGACGATGAGCACGGGTGGAGTCCCGACGGCATCTTCAATTTCGAAGGTGGCTGCTACGCCAAATGCATCAAGCTCTCCAAAGAAAACGAGCCGCAGATTTGGAACGCTATCCGGTTCGGAGCGGTGCTGGAAAACGTCACCCTTGATCCTGTTACCCACACCCCCGATTACAACGATGACAGCCGGACGGAAAATACCCGGTGCGCCTATCCCATAGATTACATTGATGGGGCAGTGATTCCCGGCGTGGGCAAACATCCTAAGACGGTAATCTTCCTCACTGCAGATGCATTCGGCGTGCTCCCTCCAATTTCCAAACTTAATTCTGATCAGGCCATGTATCACTTCCTCTCCGGCTACACTGCCAAAGTTGCCGGGACTGAGGCGGGCATCAAAGAACCGCAACCGAATTTTTCCACCTGTTTTGGCGCTCCCTTCTTGCCCTTGCGGCCCAAGGTATACGCGGAGATGCTGGGGCGGCGGATCCAAGAGCACAAAGCGCAATGCTGGCTGGTGAATACCGGCTGGTTTGGCGGTCCCTATGGAACCGGCGAGCGCATGAAGCTGGGATATACCAGGTCTATGGTGCGTGCCGCCATTGAAGGCCAGCTCAACAACGCGGAGTTTACGGTGGAACCGGCCTTCGGATTGACGATTCCTAAATCGTGTCCGGGCGTCCCGCCGGAGCTCCTGGACGCGCGCGGCGCATGGAAAGACAAAGCCGCTTACGACAAAGCCGCAGCCGATCTTTCCACCCGCTTCGCCAAGAATTTCGAAAAATTTGAAGTCCCGGAAAACATCCGCTCGGCTGGGCCGAAAGCGAAATAGCGTTCAGCATTCAATCGTTAGCATTCAGCCCATACACGGCATAGGCTTGAGGTGTGCGAAAGTCCATTCCGTCAGATAGTTATTTCCTACATTGCGAAGGCAGGACTGTTCGGTAATGGTTCATTGTGCGTGAAGGCGTGTATCAACCGCAGCTACCCTGAGAGCAGTTAGGCATGCGCCGCTCACACGTCAAGTGACGTTAGAAGATCTGGTGTTGATCGGCAAAACCGTCTCAGGCGGCTTTGCTGTCGTCTGGCAGTCTATCGTTGAGCGAAGCGCTTATCTGCTCAATGAATGACATAGGCTGTTCCTCGGCGTAGTAGCCGAGGCGCTCGCGCAGCAGTTGCAACAGCTCAGTCAGCCGGCGCACCCGATGAGCTTCTGCCGCTTCCTGTACGCGCTGAGGCTCTATTTTGGCCGCAACCTCAAGGTACTTCCACAGCAGCTCTCTCATGTTATCTACAGCGCATTTGAAATCCATGACCTGGTGGAGATCGAGGTCCACAAACTGTTCCTGCTTGGAGCCAGCTTCTTCTTCCAGCGCGATCCAATAAAGCTCAGTATGCAAAACCCTGAGTTGATTGCTAACGGATTGAATATGCTTTATTAATTCGGCGGCGCCACTCTGCGAAGTACGACTCGACATATGAACGGCTCTACTTTCCTTCTCTGCAATTAGAACGTATTTCTACCTGGTTGTTGCCAGTTACGGGAGACCATGTACCTCAATTCTAGGCTTGCGCCACGTCTGCAATAAAGAAAAAAGGCAAAACAAACAAAGTTCCTTTCGCTCTTTTGCCGGTTATTTTTATGAGTGTTCTCTCATCTGCATCCAGTTTTTGGAGTCCGGAAATGTCTGTCTGGGTAGCGGAATTCTTATGTTGCGGATATTCTCACAAGTAACAAGGTCACGGAGTCTCTGGAATGTACTACCGAAGAATCTGCATTCAATATCACCACGGGAATGAATTGTCACCCTGCCCCATCAAGTGGCTCGACAATTTCTCCATGCGCAACTTCACCAATGATTCCATCTTTGACGACACGCTGCCCGTGGCCGATGGCTTAATGGAGATAGGAAGCCGAGTGCCCATGGAAAGATTGAAAGAAGCCATGGAGGATTGGTTCCGGAGAAAGAGCTACCTGCCTAAGGAAAACAACTTGGTGCTAGAGGAATCGGGTGATCGGGTGATCGGGTGATCGGGATGCAAAATTTAACAGATGCGTTGCAACTAGAATTTCACAACACAGCAGAGCCACAATGGAATTTCAGTGTGATTTGTCACAGCCCCAACCATCCCGGGTGGGATGGTTGCGAGAACCAGAGACTCGAAACTCCTCGCTAGAGCATTCCCATTCGCGTTCATTCGCGTTAATTCGTGGCTAAATCGATTTTCGCTTTTGCCAGAACCGGTCCTTGCGTTTTCTACAACTTGCAAGGGAGTCTCTGGAGAGAGCATGAGTCTGCTCGTACGCCGAACCAACCACAGGTCACCCGATGACCCGATCACCCGATGATCCGATCTCCAACTCCCCTGATTCTTCAGAGGTGACCTTCATAACCATAAGGACCTTGTCGTCGACGTTCATGCTGGCCGTGGAATAGCCGGAAACATCTGTTAGCACGGCATCCACAATGGCCTGTGCGGATTTCTCGCGGTTGCGCCGGACGCGCTCCGCCAGCCTCAGGGTGCCATATTCGTGGCCGTGTTCATCGGCGATCTCGGTGATGCCGTCCGTGCAGCAGGCCAGCACATCGCCGGATTCCAGCTTGATGGATCCACGTTTGTAGTCCGCAGTGGGGAAGAGGCCAATTACCGTGCCACCCTCTTCCAGCAATCTTATGTCGCCGCTCTTGCCTCGGATCAGCACGGGAGGAACGTGGCCGGCATTGATGTAGTGCATGATATTGCGGCGGGTGTCCACCAGTCCGAGAAATACGCTCAGGTACTTACCCGATTTGGTGTCGTTGTAAAGCATTTCGTTTAGGGAAAAGGCCAGCACTTCGAGCGAATGAAGGTGCATGACCAGCACCCGCAAGGTGGCCTGCAGGTTCGACATCACGAGCGCGGAAGAGACACCCTTGCCTTCCACATCGGCAACCACCAGGAGCAGGGATTGCGGCCCAAGATTCAGGAAGTCGAAATAATCGCCTCCCACCTCGAAACACGGGTCGTTCAGCACCGCGATATCATATCCGGGAACGATAGGCGGAGATTCCGGCAGGAGGCTGCGCTGGATGGCGCGGGCCAGCGCCAGTTCCTTTTCGGTGCGTTGTTTTTCAAGAGAATCGCGGTGCTGGCGAGCGTTTTCGAGAGCCAAGGCCATATGGCCGGTGAGCCTGGATAGAAAATCAATATTGGCGGGCGAAAAAGAGCCATCCTGGGAATTCAACAGTTGAATGACCCCGACAATGTGGCCGGAATGGTGACGAATGGGGAGACTCAGCAAGGACTTGGTGCGGTAATTGAATTTCTGGTCGAACCTGGGATCAAAAAAACCCAGGGTGTAGGCGTCTTCCACATTGATGACTTCGCCGGTCTTGGCCACGCGCCCGGCCACGCCCTCGCCCACAGGAATACGGATTTCCTGGTGGTCCAGACCGGAGGCCACAATAGACCACAGTTCATTGTGCTTGTGGTCCACAAGAAAGACGCTTCCGCGGTCGGCCTTTACCTCAGTCCGGGCAATTTTCAGGATCATCTCCAGCAGTTCCGTGAGGTCAAGCGTGGAGTTCAGCAGGCGAGTGGCCTCAAACAGCACCGAGAGTTGATTAATCAGCCGGTCTTTTTCCTGGGAGGCCAGCACATTCTGGAGCCGGGCTGAACTCATCTGTGCGTAGATCCGCCACCAGACCAGCAGCTCTTCGGAAGCCTCCGTGCGGCTGTAGATTGCCAGGACTCCTGCGACCTCGCCTTTAACTACCAACGGATAACCGCTGACGAAGGTGAGCCCGGTCTTGCGGGCAAAGTCCTGGGCCTCGCCACCAAAGGTGGCCAGCACGATGTTCTCAATGCTCTCCTTGTTGTAAGCGATCTTACCGATAGCGCCGTAATCTGCGGGCGCATAGTCCAGGCGGTGGCGGCCTTCCATCCCTGCGGCATTCGTCAGGTAGCAGGAGCCCGACGCCTCGTCCCACAGCCACAACTCAGCGCGGTCGGCATCGAAATCCTCGGACAGCATGGCCGGTAGGGCAGCCAGGGCATCTTCATCCGTGTCTGCGAATGAGGTCACGGCGCCGGCAAATGCGTCTACGTAGTTCTTGGTTTGTGTTTTTGCTCTCAGCAAACCGGGCCTGCCTGATTTTTCGATTTTTGAGTCTCGGCGCAGCCTTCTTCAGTCTCACGCCGGGACCCCACGCTGCTTGGGGGAAAGTCGGATTAGTTTATGAAGAAGTTACCCAAAATGTAAAGAAAAAGCTGGATATCGGCTGTACATGTAACCTTACTGCTAATCAGCCGAGACTTGGAGTCGCATAAACGATCAACAGTCGCATCGCTACCGATCCACACTGATTAGAGCCACTTACAAGGGGGTACTCCACGGAATAACCGGCTGATGGAGAACCCAAGCGATTAACTCTCCTGCCATTGTTTTTATTGTCAATACCTTCGCTTTGAATCGGAGGACATGCTCTCAATCCGCAATTTGGGCTGCGGGTGAGCATAAGTCATTGAAAATAAAGGCACGTAATAAGATCGGGCTCTTTAATTCTTATACTTCAGACCAGCAGGCAGCCACTCCCTTCGTACCAAGATTCTAAGCTGCTGTTTAGGAGAATTGTTCGTCAAATAACAGATATGATGGGAGTGCATAACACTCTTATGAAGCCTTGTCTTAAGCACGCCGTTCTTGCAGGTCTGAGCGCTGTAGTGTTGTTGGCGAGCTCCTGCGAAACCAAGGACTCAAAAAAAACAGTACCGGCTCAGCAGGCGCTAGCGCCCACTATTCAGCAACAGCCCGTCGTACCGCCTTCCGCCCCAGT
>Ga0210400_10001238_pt1 | contig 25588 bp, 28 predicted proteins | sample IncBWH26MmetaG_FD_155456 | JGI IMG/M metagenome (GOLD analysis project Ga0210400, IMG submission 155456) | Forest soil microbial communities from Barre Woods Harvard Forest LTER site, Petersham, Massachusetts, United States - Inc-BW-H-26-M | ecosystem: Environmental > Terrestrial > Soil >...
GGCCGCGGCGGCCGCCGCCGCCGAGATCAACACCCCACGCATATCCGACACCTCCCATTGCCCGGAACGACGTTACGGCAAATCGCGCGAAGGGCACGGATTTTCTCGCCCCGGTTGTCGCCTGCCTGCGGAGCTTGTTCAGGCACCCCCTTCTTCCCTCGCGGGAGAAGGTGTCAGACGAACGCCTGACGGATGAGGGGCTCACGGGACGACGCCGCCGACCTCCCCCTCATCCGACCCTGTATCAAGTCCGGGGCCACTTTCTCCCGCGAGGGGAGAAGGGACGGGTGGGGCTCCGCAGGCAGGAGGTTGGGCTGGCGTGGATTAGGGGGAGGGGTGGGTGCTCAGTTAGATGCACTGTAATCGTAACTCCTAATGGCTATCTCAGGTGTTGATGCCTGGGCTGGGCAACCCTAGGATGATATTTGATCATTCGAACAATCGGACGAGATGGTAGATGGCCGACGCCCCCGTAATCCTATCGTGCGTGAACCTCAAAGGTGGCGTTGGGAAGACCACAATAGCGGTAAACTTCGCGGCCTATTGTGGACTTCAAGGACTCAAAACGCTCCTCATCGATCTTGATCCCCAAACCAACGCGACTTTTTCGTGTATCTCCGTGGAGGATTGGCAAAGTCACGCCGCTGAAAATGGCACCGTGGCAAACCTCTTGGGACTGCGCACGCACACTAGCGCCGAAGGTAAAGCCAAGGCACCCGACGACGTCATTGTTGAAGGCGTCTTCAAGAACGTGGATTTGATCCCAAGCCATCTCGATCTGTTCACGATCGACCTCGATCTCGGTGGGGCATCGGCGCGAGAGACGCTCCTTCGACGAGCACTTAAGGACGTGCTCCCGAAGTACGATGTCGTGGTCTGCGACTGCCCACCGAACCTGACGATACCAACGCAAAACGCTCTGGCGATGAGCACGCATTACGTTGTACCTGTCTCACCGGATTTCCTATCGAGCCTGGGCATCGGCCTGTTGCTTAGCCGCGTCCAAAAACTGACCGGCGATCTTGAACATAAGATCGAAAACGCCGGGATCGTCATTTCGCGGGTCGGGCGTCGGTCGTACTATCGCGAACAAACCATTCAAACCCTTAGGGAGCAGTTTGGGACCGTGCTCAATTCATCGCTGAACGAACGATCGGCGGTGAGTGAAATCACCGAGAAGCATCGGCCGGTATTTGAAACGGCGGATGGCAAGGCGATTTCCGAATTTAAGGCGCTGGGCGCAGAACTCATGGAGTCATTGGGCTTGTCATGAAGACACATGAAGTCGCGCGCATGCTTACGCTTCTGGCAAGTGCCCTGAAGCGGGGTCCGAACGTTCCGCTTGAAGATTTGGGAACAGAGCGAGTGACCCGGGCCAAGCCAGACCCGAGCACGATACCCGTCGCGCTCGGCACGCTGGTGGCGCTTTCCGAAATTGACAAGCAGCAGTGGCTCGATCTGATCCGGGAAAACGGCTTCCCCATTGAGCTCCGACCGCGAGACGCCTCAAGAGATATCCTGGGGAAGGTCCTCCGCTACCTTGAGCAAAATCCTGCGGCGCGTCAGCGGTTGACCAACTCCCCGCGTGAGCGCTCCACGACATCGCCAGAACTACGGCGCGCATTGGATATCTTGTTGAAGTCATGAGTGCGCTTGAGGCCGAAATTTCTGCCAATTTCGAAGGATTCTTCAAAGATTGGACTACCCAAGCACAAAAAAATTGGGAAAAACTCCATCCAAACGATCAATATCTGCTTAGTTATCGGCGCTTGGCTTGCTTTCAGGCTATAAAATCTGACTTGGTCGCTCCCAATTTCTCGGCCGGGAGCGCTGCATTCTTTTTCGAGGCGCATAATGACGGGCTAATATCTCATGTGAATGCGTCTCTGGGGTCTTGGAGAACAGCCCTCCAGTCTCTCCGAAGTACGGTCGAAAATGCGCTTGCAGCGGTTTACTTTAAAGATCACCCGATCGAGTTGGCCCTCTGGGCCTCCGGAGATTTGAAGCCTTCATTCTCCGAGCTTCACGCGTACTGCGTTAAGCACCCGGATTTAAAAGACATATCCGCGAATATCAAAGGGTTAGATGTCATCAAGGCGGAATACGCGACGCTTTCGAAGGCAGTTCATGGTTCAACGACGAATTTCAGGATGACGGACGGCGTCTCTAACGTGCTTCTTTGGAGTACCGAGGCAAAACGCTTGAGCATGTGGGCGACACGTGAGCGATCTGTATTAGAAGGAATTGCGCTTTTATATGTCTGTCTCTTTAGAGCTGAGCTTGCAGGGACGAAGAAGGCGGCGCTTCGCAACATGCTGTATTTCGTTGTCAGTAGCGCGCGAGCGGCCCGAATAAGGTCCGAACTCAAAATCAACATTACGAAGGCCACATAGGCGGACCGGACAGCGGGACCGATGCAGATCCGTTGGAGCTGGGGAGCTGACAAGGTTCCCATTCCGTTCCCTCCAGACTCCCGCTAACACTCCCGGGTGACCGCGACCCCCGCCACCCTCGATCTCGCCCCCGCGCTGGTGGTGCTCCCCGGCCCCCGCGCCGCCGTGGCGGACGCCACCGGGGCGCAGCCGCTGCGCACCCCTGACGCCCGCGACCTGTTCGAGCAGTGGCCGGTGTTGGTCGCCCATGCGGCGATGACGGCTCGGCGGTTGGGGGTTCCTGTGCCGCCGCGCTCGGGCCGCGTGTTCGACGCCCTGGAGCTCTATGCGTTCGTGCGGCCGGGGCGGTTCTGTGCGCCGTCGGCGGCGGGGCTGGCTCAGGCGCTGGGGATGGCGGAGCCGAAGGGAGCGGAGGCTCAGGCGGTGGCGTTGCGGGCGGCGTGCGGGGTGCTGCTGGCGGAGCTGGCGGCGGCGCCGGAGCCGTCGCGGGAAGAGGCGCTGGCCGTGGCCGAGACCCTGGCGCGGGGCGGCTGGCCCTGGGGGACGGCGGCGATCGGGGCGCTGCGCTCGGCGCCGGTGGGGAACATGTTCCGGACGTCGGGGCTGGATGCGTGGACGCGGCTTGCGGAATGGGAAGGCGAGGCGCCGCCGGGGGAGCCGGGGTCGAAACCCATTTTGCCCGAGGCGGCGGCGGCGCGGCTGCGCGACCTGTTGGAGCGCTCGGGGCTGGACGAGGCGCGGCCGGCGCAGGCCGAGTTCGCAGCCGAAGCCGCCTGGGCCTTCCAGCCGCGCGAGCGCGAGGGGGAGCCGCGGATGATGCTGGCCGAGGCCGGCACGGGGATCGGCAAGACGCTCGCCTATCTGGCGCCGGCCTCGCTGTGGGCGGAGGCCAATGGGCCGGCGGTGTGGGTCTCGACCTATACCCGCGCGCTGCAGCGGCAGATCGAGCGGGAGAGCCATTCGATCTATCCCGACCCGAAGGTGCGGGCGCGCAAGGCCGTGGTGCGCAAGGGGCGGGAGAACTACCTCTGCCTGCTGAACTTCCAGGAGGCGGTGAACGCCGCCCAGTTGGGCGGCGGCGACCTGGTGGGGATGGGGCTGGCGGCGCGCTGGGTGCGGACGACGCGGGACGGGGACATGACCGGCGGGGACTTCCCCGCCTGGCTGCCGACGCTGTTTGCGGTGCCGCCGGCGAACCAGGCGAGCGCGGCCAACCTGGTGGACCGGCGCGGGGAGTGCATCCACGCCGGCTGCTCGCACTATCGCACCTGCTTCGTGGAGAAGGCGATCCGGGGGTCGCGCAAGGCCGATATCGTGATCGCCAACCACGCCCTGGTCCTGACCCAGGCCGCGTTCGACGGGGCGCGGGCGGCGCGGGGCAGCAAGGCCGATGGGGAGACGACGCAGCTCAAGCGCATCGTCTTCGACGAGGGCCACCACCTGTTCGATGCGGCGGATAGCGCGTTCGCCGCGGCGCTGTCGGGGGCGGAGGCCGCGGAGCTTAGGCGCTGGATCCGCGGGCCGGAGGGGCGCGGGCGGCGCGGGCGCGGGCTTGAGCAGCGGCTGATGGAGGTGCTGGGCGACCACGAGGAGGCACGCGACGCGCTGATCGCGGCGACCCATGCGGCGGCGGCCCTGCCGGGCGAGGGTTGGTCGGGGCGGATCGCGCCGCCGAACGGCGAGGTCGGGCCGGTGGGTCCGGTGGAGCACTTCCTGGTGGCGGTGATGGAGCAGCTTCGGGCGCGGGCGGCGCCCAGCGAGATCGGCATGGAGTGCGCGGCCAGGCCCGCGCTCGACCTGGTGCGGGAGACGGCGCGGGCGGCGGCGGCGGCGCTGGCCAAGGTGGAGGCGCCCCTGGTGGCGCTGGCCCGGCAACTGGAGAATGTGCTCGACGACGAGGCGGCGACCCTGGAGCCCTCGTCGCGGGCTCGCATTGAAGGCGCGTTAAGAGGGCTCGACCGGCGGGCGCGGATGACGCTGCCGGCCTGGCGCTCGATGCTGCGGGCCATCGACGAGGACGCCGAGGACGATCCGGACTTCGTGGACTGGTTCGACGCGACGTTCCTCTACGGGCGGGTGGTGGACGCGGCCTGCCGCCGGCACTGGGTGGACCCGACGGAGCCGCTGACCAATGCGGTGATCGCGCCGGCGCATGGGGTGCTGGTGACGAGCGCGACGCTGGCCGACGCGACGCTGGACGACCCGTTCGCCCTGGCCGAGATGCGGACCGGCGCGGCCCGGCTGCCGGAGCGGCCGAAGACCCTGAAGCTCGCCTCGCCCTTCGACTATGCGAGCCAGGCGCGGTGCTATGTGGTCACCGACGTGGCCAAGGACGACGCGCGGCAGGTGGCCGCCGCCATGCGCGAGCTGTTCCTGGCGGCCGGCGGCGGGGGCCTGGGGCTGTTCACCGCGATCCGGCGGCTGCGCGCGGTGCATGAGCGCATCGCCGGGCCGCTGGCCGACAAGGGGATCGCCCTCTACGCCCAGCATATCGACGGCGAGGCCGGGTCCCTGGTGGACATCTTCCGGGCGGAGGAGGACGCCTGCCTGCTGGGCACCGACGCGGTGCGCGACGGGGTGGACGTGCCGGGGCGGAGCTTGCGGCTGCTGGTGTTCGACCGGGCGCCGTGGCCCCGGCCCGACATCCTGCACAAGGCCCGGCGCGTGCGGTTCGGCGGCAAGGGCTATGACGACGCGGTGGCGCGCGGGCGGATATCGCAGGCGTTCGGGCGGCTGATTCGCCGGGCGGACGACAAGGGCGTCTTCGTGATGCTCGACCCGGCCTCGCCGACGCGGCTCTTCTCAGGGTTGCCCGAGGGCGTGGAGCTGCAGCGGGTGGGCCTGGTGGAGGCGATCGAGGGTGTGGCGGGGTTTTTGGGCAAGTAGGTCCGCGAACCGCACGAACGGGATCGCACCTTGAGACTCCGCGGAGCGGAGGCCCAGCCGGCGCCCATCCGTGCGATCCGGGGCTCAAGTTGGAAGCGCCCGCTGCGCGGGCCTCGCAGGACCTGACGCTTTCGTGCGGTTTGTGTGGTTCGCGGCTCCTTCAAGCCCACCCGGCGGCGCGGACGCCGGTGAGGGCGGGCGGGAGGCCGTCGAGGATGCGGCTCCAGCCCTCGGCGTTGCGCTCGGCATATTCGTCCGGGACCTGGTCGTTGGTGAGGGTGAGGTCGCAGCCGCCGGGGGCCGGCGCGATGTCGATGGCCACGCGGGTGTAGGCCGGGTTGAACTGCGGGACGCCGAAGGTGAAGACCAGGCGCCTGGGCCGGTCGATCTCCAGGTATTCGCCGGTGTGCAGCACGTCGCCCATATCCGGGCGGCGCTCGGTGAAGGTGAAGCGGCCGCCGACCCGCGAGTCGATCTCGGCGGTGATCATCTCGCCCGTGGCGGTGGCGAACAGGAAGCGCCGGGCGATCTCCACGTCCAGGAAGGCGTCGAACACCGCCTCCGGGGGCAGGGCGTAGCGCTTGGTCACCACCACCTGCACGGTCTTTTCCGTTACGCTCATGGCGTCTTCTCCTTGAGGACCTTGTCGAGTTCGTCGAGGCGCCAGGTCCAGAGCGCGCGCTGTTCGTCGATCCAGGCGGCGGCCTCGTCGAGGCCGCGCGGGTTGAGCGCCAGGATGTGCTCGCGGCCCTCGATCCGGCGGCGCACCAGGGCGGCGCGCTCCAGCATGCGGATGTGCTTGGAGACCGAGTTCAGGGAGATGGCGAAGGGCCGGGCGATCTCGGTCACCCGCGCCTCGCCCTGCGCCAGCCGCGCCAGGATCGCCCGGCGGGTCGGATCGGCAAGGGCGGTGAGGGTCGCGTCGAGCATCATTCATCCATAGGGGTGAATATGTGCGGAGGCAAGGCCGCTTTGAACCTCACCCGCTTGCGGGGAAGTTTTGGGGCGTGTTGTCAGGCCGCCGCGGAAAGCTGTTCGAAGAGGTCGGCGGGGAAGGGGGAAGCGTAGGGGGCGACGCCGAGCTGGGCGCGGACGTCGGCGAGGGGCCTGTCCCAGATGGCTTCCCAGTCGACGGGCAGGAGCGGCGGGGTGCGGCGGCCGTGGGTCCAGGCGGTGAGGATGACGGGCAGCATCAGGGCGCCGCCCTCCGGCCGCTCGAAAGCCACGCGGGTCAGGACCATGCCGAGGAACATCGCCGAATAGTGGTGGCCGAACTGGGCGAGCTGGAACGCGGAGATCGCCACCTCGTGCAGGGCGGTGGTCTCGTAACCGGCCACGATATGCCACAGGTCATGGCACTGCAGGATGCGGGCGTTGAGGTAGTCGAGCGGCGGCGGCAGCTTGTCGACGCCGATGGCTTCCCGGTCCAGCACCTCCAGGTCGAAGCCGTTGTCGACGATCAGCGCATGGAAGGTCGCGCCCAGCGAGCCCGGCGGGCAGCGGGCCAGGGCCTCCAGGGTGAAGCGACGGGGATAGCCCTGGGCGACGGCCTTCGGCGTGTCGGGATAGCAGAGTGCGGCCCGGCCGATCCGCGGCGGCAGGCCGGGCGAGACGAGGCCCGCGAGGGCCGCGGTGCGGGTGGTGAGGCTGACCGCCTCGACGCCCGAGCGCGGCTCGTCCAGCAGGGCCCAGAGGGCGGGCCAGAAGGCCTCGGCGATCCGCTCGGGCCGGGCGGCGGCGTCGGTGGGCACGGGGCGGACGCCCACCGGCTCGCCCAGATAGCCCTCGGCGACGGCGTCGTAGAGGCCGGGGATGCGCTCAGGCGCGGCGGCCGCGCCGTGGATCCAGAGGGCCGAAAGCGCCTGGAGGTCGGCGGCCTGCGGCTGGGCCTTGAGACGGCGGCCCAGCGCGCGGGCGGCGTCGTCCTCGGCGCCGGCCTGGGCCAGGGCCTCGAAGCCGGCGCGATCGCTCTTGTCAGTCCGAACGGTGTCGTCGCCCATGCCCGCCCTCGCCAGCCCCGATCGGACGCTAGGACTGTTGCCGATTTGTGTCCGGCGCAGGCGCCGCGCGCGCGTCGCGGCCGAAGTTTGGCGCGGCGCTTTCCTGGCCCGCCGCGATGATCCCGCGGCGGATGTCGCGGGTGCGCGAGAAGAGCTCGAACAGCTTGTCGCCCTCGCCCCAGCGGATGGCGCGGGAGAGCGCCTGCAGGTCCTCGGTGAAGCGGCCGAGGGTCTCCAGCACCGCGTCCTTGTTGGCCAGGAAGACGTCGCGCCACATGGTCGGGTCGGAGGCGGCGATGCGGGTGAAGTCGCGAAAGCCCCCGGCGGAGTACTTCATCACCTCGCCGCGGGTGACGCCCTCGAGGTCGGCGGCCGTGCCCACGATGTTGTAGGCGATCAGGTGAGGCAGGTGGCTGGTGACGGCCAGGACCAGGTCGTGGTGGCTGGCGTCCATCAGCTCGACGTTGGCGCCCAGCGCGGTCCAGAAGTCGGTCAGCCGCTCGACGGCCTCCTGGTAGGGGGCGTCGGTGCGCTGTTGCGGGGTGAGGATCGTCCAGCGGTTCTGGAACAGCTCGGCGAAGCCGGCGTCGGGGCCCGACTGCTCGGTGCCGGCGATGGGGTGGCCAGGGACGATGTGGACGGTCGCGGGCAGGGCGGCGGCCAGGGCCTCGGCGACCGCGCCCTTCACCGAGCCCACGTCGGTGACGGTGATGCCGGGGGCCAGGCCCGGCGCGGCGGCGCGGGCGGCTTCGCCCATGGCCATCACCGGAACGGCGAAGACCACCAGGTCGGCGCCGCGCGCGGCCTCGGCCGGGTCGGCGGTCACCCGGTCGGCGTAGCCCAGCTCGACGACCTGGGCGCGGGCGGCTTCGGAGGCGTCGGCGACGGCCACCTCGCCCACGGCGCCGGCGGCCCGCGCGGCGCGGATCACCGACGAGCCGATCAGGCCGCAGCCGATCACCGCCATGCGTGCGTAGATCGGCCCGGTCATTGGGTCATGAAGTCGGCAAGCGCCTCGGCCACCGCGCGGTTGTGCGTCTCCAGCCCGATGGTGATGCGGACGTGGTCGGGCAGGCCGTAGTTGCCGACGCCGCGCACCAGCAGGCCCCTGGAGGTCAGGTAGGCGTCGGCCTCGGCGGCGGTGCGGCCGGGGATCTTCGGGAAGCCCACCAGGATGAAGTTGGTCGCCGAGGGGCCGACCACGTCCAGGCCCAGGCCGCCGAGCTGCTGGGTCAGCCAGGGCCGCCAGGTCTCGTTCAGATCGATGGAAGCCCGCTGGAAGTCCTCGTCCTCGAGGGCGGCGACCGCGGCGCGCTGGGCGGCGACGGAGGTGTTGAACGGCATGCGGATGCGGTCGAGCGCCTGGGCGATCTCCAGCGGCGCATAGCCCCAGCCGATGCGCAGCGCCGCCAGGCCGTGCAGCTTGGAGAAGGTGTGGGTGACCACGACGTTGGTGGAATTGCGCGCCAGGTCGATGCCGTCGTTGAAGCTGGCGTCGAGCGCGAACTCGCCATAGGCGCCGTCCAGCACCAGCACCACGCTGGGCGGCAGGGCGTCGTGCAGGCGGCGCACCTCGGAGAACGGGATCCAGGTGCCGGTGGGGTTGCCCGGATTGGCCAGGAAGACGATCCGCGTGCGGTCGTCGACGCACTTCAGGAGCTCGTCCACGTCGATGCGGAAGTTGGGCTCCTTCGCGCGGCGGACCTCGGCCTGGCAGGCGTAGGCGCCGATGGCGAAGGCCGCGAAGCCGAACTCGCCCTGCACCATGTTGTCGCCCGGCTCCAGGAAGGCCTGGTTGAGCATGGCGAAGACCTCGTCCGAGCCGCAGCCGAACACGAGCCGCTCCGGCTCGATGCGGTGGCGGGCGGCCAGCGCCTCGCGGACGATCGTGGCGCGCGGGTCGGGATAGACGTGCAGGGACCGCTCGGCGCTCTCGTAGGCTGCCTGGGCCTTGGGGCTGGAGCCCAGCGGGTTCTCGTTGGCCGACAGCTTGATCGGCTGGGCGATGCCCTCGGCCTGGGCCTTGCCCGGCACATAGGCGTGGATGTCCAGGATGCCCGGCTTGGGCAGCGGCCTGGCGGCCTTGGCGCGTGCGTCTGGGATGGGGGCGTCGTCGGACATGGGGAAGGCGCAGCGTTGCATCGGGCCATGGTGGCCGGGCCCGCCTCTTACACGCCGTCCGTCATGGGTCCAAGGGCGGGCGTGGATGTGTGGGGGGTTCTGGCCTGACCGGTTGTCCGTTTGCGGGGCCGGCGCCAAACGGAGGCGGGCGCCGCCCCTAGACGTCCAGGGGCCCCGGCGCAGCGCCGATCACGCCGGAGAGCTTGCCGGGGGCGCGGGCGAGGCGAGGGTCGGAGGCCTGGTAGTAGCCGGCGAGGAGGAAGAGCTTCAGGCCGCCGGCCTCGACCATCAGGGTCGCGGCGACGCCGTCGCGGCTGAGGGCCTCTTCGATGGCCTTGGCGGCCTGCGGGGCGTCGGTGACCCAGAAGGTGTTGTCGGCGCCGGTGGGTTCGACCTCGACCTCGGCGACCGCGAGCGCCGAGAGCGGGCCCCAGGCGGCGAGGCACGGGAGGGCGGCGAACACCCGGAGCTTGGGCTCGGCCAGGAGGCGGCCCCACCAGGCGCTGTCGGGGGTGAGCGCGCAGACGGCGACGCCGCCGAGCTGGCGGGCCTCGGCGATGGCGTCCTCGGGCCTGGCGACCTGGCGCAGCGCGGGGGCCGCGCCGAAGCGCAGGCGGGCCACATCGACGGCGCGGCCCGGATCGCGGCCGCCCCAGACGGCGATGTGGAAAGGCCCCTGGGTGGCCAGGCTGTCGCCGATCAGCTCGCGCCAGATGCGCACGATGAGGCCGGGGCGCGCGCCGTTGCGCGGGCCGGCGAGCAGCTTCTTGAGCAGCGCCGTCTCGCGGCCGGGGCGCAGGCCGAACTTGCCGTTGTCGCCCGCGGCGGCCTTGGCGGCGGCCACGTCCTTGGCGAGGGCGGCGCGCTCGACGACCAGGCGCAGGAGGTCGGCGTCTATGGCGTCGATGCGGGCGCGCACCTCGTCCAGCGACGGCGGCTGTGTCTGCGGTGTGCCCTCGGCCATTTTTGCCCTCAAACAGAAGGAAGGCGACCTAGGTCATTGCGGGCGGACGCGCAATAGGGCCGCGCGCGGCAATAAAGTTGCAGGGGAAACCAGCGGCCGTCGCGCCCGCGGTCAGTTCACCGGCAGCATGATGTGCTGATAGGGCGTGCCGCCGTACATCACATAGGGGCGCGAGGTGTCCGGCGCGGCCTGTTTGGTCGGGTAGCCCGACGAGGTCGCGGCCTCGGCGCTCAGGATCATGACGTGCGGGCCGGTGGTCACCCACTTCGCGCCCGCCGGGGGCTTGGTCAGGTAGGGGTCCAGGTTGCTGGCGTCCGAGCCGCCCTGCAGCATGTAGGACATGCCGATCTTGCCCTTGGGCGGCGGCTTGTGGCCGGTCAGCGCCTCCATCCAGGCCATGCCGTTGGCGTCCAGGCACATGGGGTCCTTGCCCGGCGTGGCGGGATCGTCGGGGAAGCAGGTCCAGCCGTTGGCCCCCTTGCGCAGCACGGTCATCCCCTTGGCGCCCATGGCCATCACGGTGGCGTCCCGGCCGATCGCGGCCGGCGCGGCGGAGACGGCGCTGGCGATCTGGGCCGCGGCGTCAGGGGCCGCGCGGGCGGCGGAGACCGCGCCGAGGGCGCCGGCCACGAGCAAGGCGCTTGTCTTGAGCTTCATGTGGGCTCCTCCCGAACCGGCGTTATCTAGATCCCGTTGCTATGGGAGCGCAATGCCGTGGCGGCGGCGTATGGGCCGCCAAAGGACCGACGCTCAGTCCTGGAACGCGGCGATGATCGGGCACGGGCCCTGCGACGAGGCGCTGCAGGCGCTAGCCAGCCGTTGAAGGGCCGATCGCGCGGCCTGAAGCTCCGCGATCCTGGCGTCCAAGGCCATGAGGCGCGCCGCCGCCAACGCCTGGGCCCGCCGGCGATCCTGACCGGCGTCGAGCGCCAGGAGCTCGCCGATCTCTTCCAGGGTGAAGCCGGCCGCCTGGGCGGATTTGATGAAGCGCAACCGGCGCACGTCCTCGTCGCCATAGCGCCGGACGCCGCCGCCGAAGCTGTCGCCGCCGGTGCGCTCCGGCGTGTCGAGGAGCCCGCGGCGCTGGTAGTAGCGCACCGTCTCCACCCCCACGCCGCCGTCCCTGGCCAGACCCGCGATCGTCCTCGGCTTCATCCCTTGACTCCGTACTACGGTACGGAACCCACATGGGGCGGGCGAGAATGGAAACAACGGTGGCGACCATGCCCGGCGGCTCTGCGAAGACGGCGATCCTCTATCGAATGGTGATGGACAAGCACGTCTGTCCCTACGGCCTCAAGGCCAGGGCGCTGCTCCGCCGCAAAGGATACCAGATCGAGGACCGCTGGCTTCGGACCCGCCAGGAGACCGATGCGTTCAAGGCCGAACGCGGCGTCAGGACGACGCCGCAGGCCTTCATCGACGGCGTACGCATCGGCGGCTACGACGACCTGCGCCGCCACTTCGGCCTGAAGGTCGGCGACCCGACCGCGACCAGCTACACGCCGGTGCTGGCGGTCTTTGCGGTGACCGCGTTGATGGCGCTGGCGCTGAGCTACGCGAGCTTCGGCAGCGCCTTCACGGTGCGGACCGGCGAGTGGTTCATCGGCCTGTCGATGATGGCGCTGGCCATGCTCAAGCTGCAGAACGTCGAGACGTTTTCGACGATGTTCCTGAACTACGACCTGCTGGCCCGGCGTTGGGTCCCCTATGGCAAGATCTACCCCTTCGCGGAGTTGGGCGCCGGAGCCTTGATGGTGGCCGGCGCCCTGACCTGGCTCTCGGCGCCGGTGGCGCTGTTCATCGGCGGCGTGGGCGCGGTGTCGGTGTTCAAGGCGGTCTACCTGGACCGGCGGGAGCTCAAGTGCGCCTGCGTCGGCGGCGGGAGCAACGTGCCGCTGGGCTTCATCTCGCTCACCGAGAACCTGATGATGGTCGCGATGGCCGTCTGGATGGGGGTCATGGCCGCGCCTTTGGTCGCGTGATCCGAGGGTGGGGTCCGGACCGGCGCCGGACCTGAAGAAGCGGCGGCTCGGCGGGTTCTGACCGGCCCTGGCGGATCGCCGCCTTCGGCGATGCGTTTGCGCCCTGCCCGGCCAATCCAAGCGGCCCTGACCTAGGGCAGAGCGGGCTTGGCCCAAGTCGGAGCGGCCGATACCGCCGGTCGAAGAACAGCCCGTTCGCGCCTGCAACAATCGCGCACCATTCTGAAATGGTTCCGCTTGCACGGGGCCGGGAAGGCTCGCCCCGCGTCGAGGTCCTGGCCTGCGCAAATTCCGCCAAATCGAGATTAACCGAGGTTCTTTGCGGGGCGGTAACCCAAGAGGCGCAAGGTCGCGGGCATGAGAACCCGTCGTCTCATTTCAACCGCCCGCCGCCTTCATCGATGGATCCGGCCCGACGGCGGGAACGTGGCGATGGTCTTCGCCCTGTCGATGCCGTTGCTGATGGGCGGCGCGGGGCTCGTCGCCGAGACCAGCTTCGACTATTTCCAGAAGAACCACCTCCAGGCCGCAGCCGACGCCGCGGCCTATGCGGGCGCGCTCGAGGATCGGGCCGGATCGAGCGCGGCGACGATCGCGGCGGCCGCGAACGCCCAGGCGACCTCGAACGGGTGGTCGTCATCGTCCGGCACGATCACCGTCAATTCGCCGCCGGCCTCGGGAGCCAACCTCACGCCCAACGCCGTCGAAGTGCTGCTGACGATGAACGCGCCGCGGTTCTTCTCGGCTGTCTTCAGCAGTCAGCCGATCACCGTCAGCGCGCGCGCAGTGGCCATTGCGCAAACCGCCGCAAACGCTTGCATCCTGGCGCTCGACAAGACGGCTCCGGCCGCGGTCCAGGTGCAGGGCAATTCGACCCTGAACCTCACCGGCTGCGACGTGATGTCGAACTCGGTGGCTTCCAACGCCGTCGACGTCTGGGGATCCGCGAAGCTGATGGCGGATTGCGTGATGTCGGCCGGCGGGATCACCAACAAGTCAGGCCTGACGCTTACAGGATGCTTCGCCGGCATCACCCAGGCGCCGCGGGTGGCCGATCCGTTCGCGGGCCTGCCGACCCCCAGTCCGGGGCAGAACCGGTCAATCCCCAACGGCAACAAGGGGACGACGACGCTTCAACCCGGCTCCTACTCGAACGGCATGAGCCTCAGCGGAACGGTCGTGCTCTCTCCCGGGACCTACTACGTCTCGGGCGGGAACTTCTCGGTCAACGCAAACGCCAATGTGAGCGGCAGCGGCGTGACCATCTACCTGGTCGCCGGCTCCCAGGTGACGATGAGGGGCAATGCGTCCGTCAGCCTGGCGGCGCCCACCTCCGGAACCTACAGCGGCATCCTGTTCTTCGGGGATCGTGCGGCGGCGGGCGGGTCCAACACCTTCAATGGCGACGCCGCCTCCAGCTTTACGGGCGACATCTATTTCCCGACGCAGCAGGTGAGCTATCTCGGCAACTTCTCCGGGACGAACGGCTGCACCCAGATCGTCGCCGACCAGGTCCAATGGAGCGGGAACGCCACGGTGGCGGTGAACTGCTCGAGCTATGGCATGGCGGCGATCCCCGGGCGGCAAGCGGTCACCCTGGTGGAATGATGCGGCGGCTTGGTCATTTTCGAAGCGACCAACGCGGGCTCGCGGCGCTGGAGTTCGCGTTGATCGCCCCGTTCCTCGCGACCCTGCTCCTGGTGGGCGCGGACACCTGGCTAACCGTCAGCCAGAACGAGGATATGCGCACGGCCCTCCAAAGCGGCGCGCGCTACTATCAGACCGGCGGGTCGGACGATCCCACGGCCCAGCTCGTGGCGCAGCAGGCGTGGCCCTCCAAGCCCGCGGACGGCTCCATGAGCGTGACGCGAAGCTGCACCTGCGGCTCGAGTCCGGCCGACTGCGCGACGCTCTGCGCGGGCTCGAACCCGCCCTCGGTGTTCCTGACCCTGACCGCGCAGGGGACGTTCAGCGGCCTGATGCAGTCGCGGGTCCTGTCCCAGAGCGACGTGGTCCGTGTTCGCTAGGGCCCGCCGCATCGTCCGCGCGGCCAGGTCCGACTCTGGCGCGACCATGGTCGAGTTCGCCCTGGTCTCCCCCGCGCTCCTTGTCTTCCTGCTGGGCGTTTTTCAACTGGCCTGGGCGCTGCATTGCGCGGCGAGCGTGCGCTGGAGCCTGGAGACCAATGCGCGGAGCCTGCTGCTCAACCCCGCGACCACGGCCGACCAATTGAAGTCGGCGATGCTCTCGCAGCTAAACGGCGTGGCCGACACCCAGAACATCACGGTTTCGCTCGCGGCCGACAACACGACGCCGAACGCCCCGATGACGCGCGCGTCGAGCGTCTATCAGACCCATCTGTCCATTCCGCTGCTGCCGCAGCAGGCGCTGACCTTCAACGCCCAGACCGAAGTGCCTGCGCCCTAGGTTGAGCCGCGGCCGGCCCCCTGCAGCGGGCGCTCCGGGCGAGCCGGGCTTTGACGGGCCAATCCAACCTGTCACATTTCGCTCCTAAGAAGCGCGGTCCATAAGCCGCCGCCGTTTTCGGGAGTTCACATGTCCAGGCCCTATCGCTTCGTCGCGGGCGCGCTTGCCTGCGCGCTCGCCGTCGCCGGAGCGGCCGGGGCCGCCGCGCCGGACGGCGGGGTCCGCATCAACCAGATCCAGGTGATCGGCAGCCACAACAGCTATCATTCCGGGCTGACGCCGGGGGTGGCGAAGCTGTTGCAGGCGACCAACCCCAAGGCCTTCGACGGGCTGGACTACAGCCACGCGCCGCTGACCGTGCAGTTCGACCACGGGGTCCGGCAGGTCGAACTCGACATTTACGCCGACGCCAAGGGCGGCCGCTTCGCCCACCCGTTCGGGGCGACTCTGAACGAAGGCGGCGCGGCGGGCTTCGACAAGGCGGGCGTGTTCCTGAAGCCCGGCTTCAAGGTGATGCACGTCCAGGACATCGACTACGTCTCCAACTGCCAGCCCTTCGCCGGCTGCCTGCGCGAGATCCGCGCCTGGTCGCAGGCCCACCCGCAACATGTGCCGATCTTCGTCCTGGTGGAGACCAAGACCCAGGAGCCGATCAAGGCCGTGCCCGGCATGGTGGACTACGAGCGCTTCACGCCGCAGGTGCTGGACGCCTTGGACGCGGAGATCCGCGCGGTGTTCCCGGAGCGCGAAATGGTGACGCCGGACCAGGTGCGCGGCCACTATGCGACCCTGCCCGAGGCGGTGGCGCACGGCGGCTGGCCGACGCTGAAAAGCGCGCGAGGCAAGGTCGTCTTCCTCCTGGACCAGACGAACATCACGCCGACCTACGTGGCGGGGCATCCGGCGCTGAAGGGCCGGGCGCTGTTCACCAACGCCAGGGCCGGCGACCCCGACGCCGGGTTCGTCGAGCAGAACGAAGGGACGCCGGAGGCCATCGCGGCCCTGGTCAAGCAGGGCTATCTGGTGCGGACCCGCTCCGACGCCGACACCAAGGAAGCCCGCACCGGCGACACCGCCCAGCGGGACAGGGCGCTGGCGAGCGGCGCCCAGATGGTGAGCACCGACTATCCCTGGTACGAGCCCTCGCGCTGGACCGGCTATGCGGTCAGCCTGCCCGGCCACGCTTCGGTGCGCTGCAACCCGGTGAACGCCCCGAAGGCGTGTAAGGACTCCGCCCTGGCGGACGCGCCCGTCGCGCCCTGAGGATCAGCCGGAAATCAGCCACTGGGTGACGTAGATCTGGGCCTTGCGCGCCAGTTCGGTGGGACCGGTGAAGTAAAACTCGCTGCCGGAGAAGGTCCGCCGCTCCCGCCAGCGCAGCGGGCCGGTGTCCTCGGCCGTCAAGGTTTCGCGCAACTCGTCGCTTTTCTTTTTCGGAACAAACGCCACGAAGGTTGCTTCGTCCATCGCATTAAACCTCTGCGCCCCCGTGACGATATGGTCGCGAGTCTCCACGCAGGCCAAGAGATACTGTTGTGACGCTTGTTTCCACGGCCAAGCTGCCTTGTTGTCGTCACGACTGAGAGGAAGATGGCGTGTCGCGCTAAGGCCCCTTGAGGGCCTGCGGCGGAAGGGTGGCTCAAAATGAGCGTAGATCAGCCACAGCGCCCGGAGCGATCCGGCGCGCAGCATAGAGTGGACATGCAGGATTTCATCGACCTTCAGGGCGCATCCGGGGCGCCGTACCGTTTCCGGCGCCGGCCGGACGGGGCGTCGCATCTGCCGACGGCCGGCAACTATGTGCTCGTCCAGGAGAGCGCCTCGGGATTCAAGGTGATGACGGTGGGCGTCTCGCTCGACCTGTCGCGGTTGCGGCCGCCGGGCCCGGCGCGCGCCGGCCGCCGGCAGACGCACCTGTTCACCCGGCTGAACGTGGCCCGTGCGGCGCGCTCGGCGGAACACGAGGACCTGGTGGCCAACTACAACCCCGCCAAGGTGGTCGGCGAGGACGGGTAGGCCTGTCCAGCGGCCTGACAGGTCAGCCCTGCCGGGCCCGACGGGCGGCGATCTGCAGGGCCTCCAGCGCGCGGGCCAGGACGGCCTCGCCGCGATCGGGGGCGTTCAGCGCTTCGACGACCAGCGGCGCGCTGGCTGAGATTCTGAGCGCGACCCTCGGAACGTCGCGGTCCCGGCCGATGGTGACGGGCTGGCCCAGGCTGACGGCCATGCCCTCGCCTGGGGGCGGCCGGCGGAGACGCTCGTAGAGCCCCTGCAGTCGACGCGGGCACAGGGCGTCCTGGCGGTCGGCGACGCGGAAGGTGAAGATCGTCGAGGTCCCATCCCAGCCGCCGTCGGCGAGGCGGGCCAGCGGCGGGGCCGCCACCGGCTCCAGGCCCTCGATCCCGGCGAGGCCGGTTTCGATCCGCGCGGCGAACCGGGACAGGAAATCGCCGATCCCGGCGTCGGGGCAGGACCGGAAGGCCGCGAGCTCGTAGAGCGCGGCGCGCCATCGCGCCAGCATCCCGAAGTTCGGCAGGTCGGGCAGGACGGCGCGGCCGGCGAAGCCGGGCGGCCAGTCCTCGCGGCCGCTGACGTCCGCCAGGGCGGGAAGCAGCGGCTGGGCCTTCAGGCCCGGCGCGGAGGCGTCGGGAACCAGCAGGGCGCCGGAGAAGGGCGGCCCCGCGACGAACTTCGATCCGGTGATCGCCACCAGGAAGTCGGCGGCGAGGTAGGCCGAGAGGCTGCGCGGCGAAAGCCGGAACTGGCAGGCGTCGACGAGCACCGTCAGCCGGTCCCCGTAGCGCTGCTTCAGGTCACGGGCGCAGGCGGGGCTGGGCGCGATCAGGCCGGTCTTGGAGACGTCGACCAGCACCAGCATGACCCGGCGTCCGGCGCTGAGGGCGCGGCGGCAGGCGCGCTCGAAGTCGGCGTCCACGTCGCCCGGCGCGCGCGGGCTTCCGTCCGGGCGCCGCAGGTCGACGGCTGTGGTCTCGCCGGCGACGGCGCCGGGCAGCAGGGCGCCGATCTCCGAGGCGGCGGCGTGGGCGGCCTGGACGCCGAACCGCAGGCTGCGCACCGCCAGGGGAACCCCGCGGCCGGTCTCGTTGGAGTCCGGCATGACGGTGGCGAGCGGGTCGGATGCGCGGCCGCGGGCCAGGTCGGCGGCGATCAGGTGCAGGTCGGTGCCGGACGGGGCGAGGACGATGTTGGCCGCGGCGCCCGAGGGCAGGCCGCAGAGCCGGGCCAGATCCTCCCGCGTGGCCTGCGCCGCGAGGGCGTAGGCCTCGCGGGGCGAGGCGGCGCGGGGCAGGGCGGCGAAGGCGTCGGCCACATGGGCAAGGGCGGCCGCAGAGATGGTTGAGGCCGTCGTGGAGCCGAACTCCGCGGCGCCGGACTGCGGGTCGACGCCCAGGCCATAGCGGTTGCGGCCGGTCTCAGGGTCCAGGACGATCCGCTCGTCGCCGCCTTGCGTCAGCAGGTCCGAAATGGCCGTCCGGCCGGAAGCTTCCACCGCTCTCGTCGCTCTCGAAGACATAGGGGCGCGACCTTCCGCCTCCTCGGCAGGGCGCCCGGGAGGCATAGCACCGATATGGCGCGGTGCGCGGTTGTGTCTTCGTTAAGCCCGGTGAGGAGAGTTCTCAGCCTAGGCCGCGGCGGCTTTGGCGGAGGCGGCCGGGTCGGCGGCGGTCTCGCCGAGGGCGGCCTGGAGGGCGGCCAGCAGGTGCTCGGGCTTCATCGGCTTTTCGACGACGCCGTTCATGCCGGCGGCGAGATAGCCCTCGGCGTCCTCCGGCTCGGCGTTGGCGGTGAGCGCGATGATCGGCACCACGGAGGCCGGGCCGCCGAGCGCGCGGATGGCGCGGGTGGCGGCGACGCCGTCCATCACCGGCATCTTGATGTCCATCAGGATCAGGTCGAAGCGGCCGCTGCGCGCGGCCTCGACGGCCTGGGCGCCGTCGTTGGCGCTTTCGCAGGTGCAGTCGAACATCTCGCAGAGCGCCTGGGCGACCATGCGGTTGGTGGCGTTGTCGTCGACCACCAGGACGTGGGCCGAGCGCTCGGCCTCCTGCGGCTCTTCGGCCGGGCTCTCCAGGGCGATCGGCAGGAGGATCTCGAAGACCGCGGTCTCGGAGGTTCCCCCGGCGCCTTCGCTGCGCAGGGTTCCGCCCAGGCCGTCGACGATCTGGCGGGCCATGACCACGCCGATGGCGACTTCCAGGCCGAACCGGGCTTCGATGTCGCGGACGCGGGTCTCGAGGTCCTGGCCTTTCCAGGCCGGGTCGCGGGCGCCGCGCACGCGGCCTTCGAGGCGCACGCCCTCGGGGCCGACGGCGGTGCGCACGCTGGCCTCGACCGCGCCGCGGCGCATGGAGGCCACCGCCTCGCCGACGAAGCCGTCGAACACCTGCAGCAGGCGCTTGCGGTCGCCCAGCGCGCAGGCGTCGGGATCGCCGTCGTAGGAAACCAGCAGGGTGACGCCGCTGTTGGCCGCCGACGGCTGCCAGCGGCTGTGGACCTCGTCCACCAGCTCGCGCAGGCGCAACGGCGCCGGTTCGAGGCTGAGGCCGTGATTGGTGATCTTGCGAAGGTCGGTGGCGCGCTCCATCAGCCGGCGCACGCCCTCGGCCGCCTCGGCCACGCCGCTGACGCAGGCATGGGCGTCGGGGGTCAGGCGTTGTCGCGAGAGCTGGTCCGTCAGGGCCAGGGCCCCATCCATCTGCTGGATGATCTCGGCGGTGACACGGTCGAAGAAGAAATCGGGAAGGGACATGAACAGCCGAAGGTTGCGGGCGCGCGACAACGCCACCATGGCGCAAAGCGCTTGCGGAGAGGTTAAGTGACGGCGGTCACACGCGCCCCGGCCCTGCTGCGGCGGCGCAGCGGCGGGCGCCGGCTTTGCGAAGGCGGGTGCGATCGCGCATATGAGGGCGATGATCGACCCCAACACCCAACGGGGGGCCGGCGCCCTCGTGCTGTTCTCGGGCGGGCAGGACTCCAGCGTTTGCCTGGCCTGGGCGCTGGCGCGCCATGAGCGGGTCGAGACCGTGGGCTTCGACTATGGCCAGCGCCATGCGGTGGAGCTGGAGGCGCGGCTGGGCGTGCGGGCCCGTCTCGCGGCCGAGTTCCCCGCCTGGGCCGCCCGGCTGGGCGAGGACCATGTGCTGGACATCTCCAGCTTCGGGGCCGTGGCGGCCTCGGCGCTCACCGCCGACCGGGCGATCGAGATGACCGAGAAAGGCCTGCCGTCGACCTTCGTGCCAGGGCGCAACCTTGCGTTCTTCGTCTATGCGGCGGCCCTGGCCGACCGGCGGGGGCTGAAGGCGCTGGTGGGCGGCATGTGCGAGACCGATTTCTCCGGCTATCCCGACTGCCGGCGCGACACGCTGGACGCCATGCAGAGCGCGCTGAACCTGGGCATGGCGCAGGACTTCGCCATCGCGACGCCGCTGATGCGGCTCACCAAGGCCGACACCTGGTCGCTGGCCAAGGGGCTGGGCGGCGAGGCGCTGGTGCGGCTGATCGTCGAGGAAAGCCACACCTGCTACCTGGGCGACCGCACGACGCTGCGCCCGTGGGGCTACGGCTGCGGGACCTGTCCGGCATGCGAGCTGCGAGGGCGCGGCTGGGAGGCCTGGGTGGCGCAGGGCCGCCCGGCGCTGCGTCCCGAGGGCGCCCCATGAGCTATGCGGTCAAGGAGATCTTCCTGACGTTGCAGGGCGAGGGCGGCCAGGCGGGCCGGCCGGCGGTGTTCTGCCGCTTCGCCGGCTGCAACCTCTGGTCCGGCCGCGAGCAGGACCGGGAAGCCGCGGTCTGCACCTTCTGCGACACCGATTTCGTGGGCCTGGACGGCCCCGGCGGGGGCCGCTTCGCGTCGGCCGATGAGCTGGCGGCGGCGGTGGAGGCGGCCTGGGCCGGCGGGGCGGACGATCGGCTGGTGGTGCTGACCGGCGGCGAGCCCGTGCTGCAACTGGACGCGCCGCTGATCGCGGCGCTGCACGGGCGGGGGTTTTCGCTGGCGCTGGAGACCAACGGCACCCTGGCCGTGCCGGACGGCGTCGACTGGATCTGCGTCAGCCCCAAGGCCGACGCCGCCGTGGTGCAGACCCGCGGCCAGGAGCTGAAGCTGGTCTACCCGCAGCCGGGCGTCGATCCGGCCCGGTTCGAGGGGTGGGATTTCGAGCGCTTCCTGCTGCAGCCGATGGACGGGCCGCGGCGGGCGGAGAACACGCAGGCCGCCATCGCCTATTGCCTTGCCCATCCCCGCTGGCGTTTAAGCGTCCAGACGCACAAGTACCTCGGCATCGCCTGAGGCCCCCGCCCGAGGCCTATGCGACCCCACCGCACAAGATCAGATGAGCTCCAGGATTTTCGAGATCACCAAGGCCGCGACCTTCGACGCGGCGCACCACCTGCCGGCGGGCCCCGCAGGGCCCTACACGCGCCTGCACGGCCACTCGTTCCGGGTCGAGGCCAGCGTGCGCGGCGAGGCGCAGGGGACCATCGGCTGGGTCGCCGACCTGGGCGAGCTGGACAGCGCCCTGCGGGCCGCGGCCGGTGAGCTGGACCACGGCCTCCTGAACGAGAAGCCGGGCCTGGAGAGCCCGACGCTGGAGCACCTGTGCCTGTGGTTCGCCGAGCGCCTGAAGGGCCAGTTCCCGGGGCTGTCGCGGGTGGTCGTGTCCCGGCCGACGGTCGGCGAGAGCTGTTCGCTGAGCCTGTAGGCGGGAATTCGTCCACGAACCCCACGAACGCGCTCGATATCCGAGGCTCCGCGATAGCGGAGACTCCGCAAGTTTGACCGCCAAGATCGCCAAGAGGCCGCGCCGGCCCGATCCGTTGATGGCCTTCACGAGCTTGGTGGTCTTGGTGGTCTTGGTGTCCTTGGTGGTTTCAATCAGGACTGCCCGCTTCGCGGGCCTGTGTGATCGGACATCGTTCGCGGAACTGCGGACGGCTAATTCCCGGGCTTGGCGTCCTTCTTGCCGCCGGAGACGGCGTCGCCGACGCCGTGGGCGGTGGCGCTGACGGCCTTGGCGCCGAGGCCGACGGCGGCTCCGGTGACGGCGACCGCGGCCCCGCCGACGGCGCCCGCCGCGCCGACCATCACGCAGCCCGACAGCATCACGCAGGCGACCGCCAGGATCGCGCCCGAGGCGATGGATTTCAGCAGCATGTCACCAGATTCCCCGACTTCGGCGCATCCTGCACGGCGATCCGCGAAGAATTAAGGCGCGTCAGACCTGGTGGATCGCGGCCTTTCGCAGCGCGTCGTCCCCGTCGCGGCGCCAGGGGCCGGTGAAGCCGGGGTCGGCGCGGCGGCGGCGGTCGGGCCCGAAGTAGTCGTCGCTTCTCACGAACCGGCGGGGATGGTCGATGACCTGGGCGACGCGCTCCAGCACGCTGCGCGCGTTCAGCGGCTTGGCGAGGAACTCGTTGACGCCGGCGTTGCGGGCCTCCTGCACGCGGGTGGCCGTGGAATGGCCGGTGATCATGATCACCGGGCACATCTGGTTGGGGCTGTCGGGCGAGCGGCGCAACAAGCGCACGAAGTCGATCCCGTCCAGCGGCTCCATGCTGAGGTCGGTCATGACGATGTCGATGGCGTGGTTGCGCATCATCTGCAGGGCCTGGGCGCCGTCGCCGGCCTCGTAGATGTGGCGCACGCCGATCGCCTTGAGGATCTCCGCCAGGAGGACCCGCATGTGGTGGTTGTCGTCCACCAGGAGGATTTTCAGCAGGTCGTAGCGCAAGGGCGATCCACACGCGGTTCGGGCGGACAGGGTGCGCTGATTACGCAGCGGAAACACTGCCGGTCAATGCGGAATCACAACGTTCTTCGATTAGGTTAAACCGCTGTGGTTGATGGAAAATCCGATGGCGCACCTGGGCGTGTGCAGGTCGGCGGCGCCGACGCAGGGCCGTCAGGCCGCCCCGGTCTGGCCCCGGTGGCGCAGGAAGGCGTCGGCCAGGACGCAGGCGACCATGGCTTCGACCACGGGCACGGCGCGGATGCCGACGCAGGGGTCGTGGCGGCCCTTGGTCCGGAGCTCGATCTCCTCGCCGGCCTCGTTGATCGAGCGGCGCGGGGTGAGGATCGAGGAGGTGGGCTTGAAGGCGACGCGGGCGGTCACCGGCTGGCCGGTGGAGATGCCGCCCAGGACGCCGCCGGCGCTGTTGGACAGGAAGATGGGCCCGTCGTTTCCGGCGCGCATCTCGTCGGCATTCTCCTCGCCGGTCAGGGCCGCGGCGGCGAAGCCTGCGCCGATCTCGACCCCCTTGGCGGCGTTGATCGACATCAGCGCGGCGGCCAGCTCGGCGTCGAGCTTGCCGTAGACCGGCGCACCCCAGCCGGCGGGGACGCCGGTGGCCTCGACGGCGACGATGGCGCCGGTGGAGGAGCCGGCCTTGCGGATCTTTTCCAGGTGCTCCTCCCAGACCGGGACCATGTCGGGGTCCGGGCACCAGAAGGGATTGGTTTCGGTCAGGCTGAAGTCGATGCGGTCCGGCGCGACGGCGTGCGGGCCGATCTGGACCACGGCGCCGCGGATGGTGACGCCCTCGACGATCTTCCTGGCCACGGCCCCGGCGGCGACGCGGGCGGCGGTCTCGCGGGCCGACTGGCGCCCGCCGCCGCGGTAGTCGCGCACGCCGTACTTGGCGAAGTAGCTGTAGTCGGCGTGGCCGGGACGGAAGGCGGTGGCGATCTCGGAATAGTCGCGGCTGCGCTGGTCGAGGTTCTCGATCAGCATGGAGATCGGCGTGCCGGTGGTGACCTGGTCGGGGTGACGTTCGTCGGAAAACACCCCGGAGAGGATCTTCACCGCGTCCGGCTCCTGGCGCTGGGTGACGAACTTGCCCTGGCCCGGTCGGCGCTTTTCCAGCCAGACCTGCACGTCGGCCTCGGTGAGCCTGATCCCCGGCGGGCAGCCGTCGACCACGCAGCCGAGCGCCGGCCCGTGGCTCTCGCCCCAGGTGGTCACGCGAAACAGATGGCCGAACGTATTGTGCGACATGGCCGGGCTTGTAGCGGCTTAGGCGGCGCGCACCAACCTCAGGGCGCGCCCATCGCGCGGCCGAACAGCATCAGCGCCATCTGCAGGGTCTCGAAGTGGGTGGGCCCTTGGGGAACCTGCAGGGCCTGGCAGAGGGCCTCGGTGTTGAAGGCGGCCTGCGTGCAGGTGGACAGGAAGTCGTAGTGGCCGACGCCCGGCAGGCTCTTCAACTGGGCGCGCGGGATGGCGCGGGCGGCCGCCCCGCCGTTGAGGCGCGGCGGCGCGACCGGATCGGCCTCGCCGAGGACGATGGCCACCGGCGTGCTCATGGCCGTCAGGCTGGCGGGGTCGAAGGCCTGGACGAGGGCCGGGGCGATGGCGAAGACCGCGCGGACGCCGCGGATCGAGTGGTCGTCGCCGGCGTGGGCCGCCTCTGCGGCGAGCTCCGGCGCGGCGAGCGCGGCTGTGGCCTGCTCCTGGGTCACGGGAAACTCCGGCTGCGGCTTGCAGAGGCCGTCGTCGGGATGGGCCGCGCAGGCGGCCTGGAAGCGCTGCAGGTCGACGCGCGCGCCGCCCGCCGCGAGCGCGGTGAAGCCGCCGGTCGCGAAGCCGGCGACGCCCAGGCGCCGGACATCGATGTAGGCGCCGAGGACGGGATCGGCCTTCACCGCTTCGAGGGCGGCCTCCAGGTCTCCCGGCCGGTCCCAGAACAGCGCCGAGCCGGCGACCGTCATCTTGTCGCGGCTGTTGTTTCCGGGGTGGTCGACGGCGATGACGACGTAGCCCTGCTGGGCCAGGACGGTGGTGAACCAGCCCATCATCCGCGCCGAGCCGCCGTAGCCGTGGGAGAACAGGATCACCGGCCGGCGCCGGGCGTCCGCGAAGGGCGCGTCGGGCGCGGCCTCGCCGACGTAGAACAGCGGCTTTCCCGGCGGGCCGAGGTCGAGGGATTTTTCGTCGGCGCCCTCCGCGGCGGGGTACCAGACGGTGACGCGCAGCCTGGGGCTGTGGCCGGCGTCGCGCAGGGCGGCGGTCGGGTTGGCGGCCTCCAGATGCCGCTCGCCGACGGGGAAGGCCTCGGCCGGGGCCGCCACGCAACAGAAGGCCGCAAGCGCGCCCAACAGGCCAAGGATCCGCCGCATCATTCGCTCCGCTGGAAGGTTCCCGCCGCTTCTAGGGCGAAGCTGGCATCGGCGCCGCCTAAATCGCCGTCAGGCCGCCCAGGCGGCGGCGAACCGGCGCAGCAGTGTCCGCGCGGCGCTATCGGCCTCGCCGGCCGGGGCCGGGGCGAGGCGCAGGAAGAGGTGGCCCTGGCGGTGGGGGCCGCGAGCGGGCAGGCCCTGGCCCTCGAGGCGCACCAGCTTGCGCTCGCCTGCCTTCCGGGTCAGCCAGACGGTGCGCCGGCCGAGCGGGGTCTCGACGCGGACGCGGCCGCCCTCGGCCAGCAGGCGCGGGGCCACCGAGGCGGTGACCCACAGGTCGTCGCCGCGCACCTGCATGTTCGGCGCGCCCATCAGTACGACGGGCATCTCGACGCCGTCGACGCGGACCGTGTCGCCCTGGCGCAGGCCGGGGGGCAGGGCCACGCGCAGCCGCCGGCCGTCGGCGGCGCGGTGCTCGGCGTGGCCGCCGCGCAGGGCGACCTCTGGGCCGATGGTCAGCGCCGCGGGCCGCGGCGGGCGCGGGACGGGCGGCTGGATGATGCGGTCGGGACCGGCCTGGGCGGTCTGCAGCCGGTGATAGGCCTCGACCACCCGATGGAAGCGCGCCTCGTCGCCGCCCGGGCGGTCGGGGTGGGCGCGCTTGGCGGCCTCCCGGA